>Ga0315289_10004149_pt1 | contig 21668 bp, 13 predicted proteins | sample YL17G11_40_MG_FD_203452 | JGI IMG/M metagenome (GOLD analysis project Ga0315289, IMG submission 203452) | Sediment microbial communities from Yellowstone Lake, YNP, Wyoming, USA - YL17G11_40 | ecosystem: Environmental > Aquatic > Freshwater > Lake > Sediment | place: USA: Wyoming | collected... | reverse complement strand
CGAATATTCGTGACCACTGCTCCTGGGTGCATAGAGATTATCCGGATGAAGCGACGGATAAAGCAGTGGATTTAGTCAGGATGGCGGTCGCAAAGGTTAGATTGAGTGAACCGATTTACTCGAAATATTTTGAGATAAATCATAATGCATTAGTGATTGGTGGTGGTGTGGCAGGGATGAATACTGCTTTATCGCTTGCGAATCAGGGATTTAAAACATATTTGATTGAGAAGAAAGATGAGCTTGGTGGTTTGGCGAATAATATTTATCACACAATTGATGGATTTGATGTTCAGAATTATTTGAAACAGTTGATAAATAAAATAAATACTCACGAGAACATACAGATATTTTTAAATACTGAAATTAAAAAAGTCAGTGGGAGCATCGGTGATTTTACGACGATTGTTAGTACACAAGGTGATGAAAAAGAAATTAAGCACGGCGTGATTATTGTGGCAACAGGTGGAAAAGAGTATGAGACAAGTGAATATGGATATGGAAAAAGCAAAGATATTATTACACAAATGGAATTTGAAAAATTACTTAAGTCAGATAATTCTGTAAGTCATGCTGAACTTGTTTCAGCATCTAATGAGATTCCGAAACAAGTTCGGAATGACATACCTGTGAAAAAATTGCAAAATATTGTTATGATTCAATGTGTCGGTTCACGAGAAGATGATTATCCGAATTGCAGTCGCGTATGCTGTGCTGAAGCGGTTAAGAACGCATTGCTAATGAAAGAAATTAATCCTGATGTGAATATTTTCATTCTTTATCGCGATATCAGGACTTATGGTTTACAGGAGAAATTTTATAAATTAGCACGGGAAAAGGGAATAATGTTTATTAGGTATGATGTAGAAAAAAAACCTGAGGTTTCTGTCAATGATAGAATCTCGGTCAAAGTTTTTGATGCAATCCTGAATGATGAAATTGAAATTGAGGCTGATAAATTAGTTTTAAGTGTAGGCGTAAGACCCAATCCTGATAATGAAATTGTAGCGTCGATGTTGAAAGTGCCTTTGACAGAGGATAAATATTTCTTCGAGGCACACGTGAAATTAAGACCAGTTGATTTTGCAACCGATGGGATGTTTGTATGCGGAGTGTCTCACAGTCCAAAAACGATTCGTGAATCGATAACACAAGCTCTTGCAGCCTCATCACGAGCAGTAACGATTCTTTCCAAAGATAAATTAGAGAGTATGGCAATTGTTGCCTATATTGATGAGGCAAAATGTGTTGGATGCAGAATTTGTAATTCTGTTTGTGCCTACGATGCTATATCTTTTGATGAAGAGAAGGGTGTCAGTGTTGTTAATGAGGTGAAATGTAAAGGATGTGGAACTTGCGTTGCAACCTGTCCGAGCGGTGTGATTGTTGCAAGGAATTTCAGAGATGATCAACTTTCTGCACAGATTAGTTCTGTGATTGCGGATATAGATTCAGTTGAACAAATAGAGCAAGGAATGGAATTTGAGCCGAAAATTACGGCTTTTCTTTGTAATTGGTGTTCGTATGCAGGGGCAGATTTGGCTGGTATTAGTCGAATTCAATATCCACCGAATATACGTGTGATAAAAGTGATGTGTTCTGGACGCTTGAGTCCATTATTCGTTATGAAGGCTCTGGAAGAGGGTGCGGATGGAGTGTGGATTTCGGGCTGTCATCCCGGAGATTGTCATTATATTACAGGGAATCTGAGTGCAAGAAGGAGATGGATGATTTTTCGAGAGCTTTTAGAATCAGTGGGTGTTGATACAAGGAGATTAATATTTTCCTGGATTTCCGCATCTGAAGGGCAGAAATTCTCCGACGTCGCTAAGGAAGTGGTTGAGAAAATTAAGGAGATAGGTCCCAATAAACAATTTTATCATATCAATCCAATAAAAAGAGAATTAGAAAAAGTTTATTTGTAGTTTAGAGTTTGTAGTCCCTACTTTAGCAGGTAAAATCAACATTGTAGGGGCACGTTGCACGTGCCCGTTAATTTCAGGGCATATGCAATATGCCCCTACAAGAGGACTACAGACAAATATTAAAAGCAGAGAGGAAGTACAATGAAGGTTAGAGATTATAATTTACCAGACGATTTGTACTATCATAAGGAGCATACCTGGATTAAAGTTGAGGATGATGGGAATGTAAGGATTGGCTTCAATGATTTTGCGCAAGCGGCTGCGGGCGATATCACTTATGTGGATATGCCATTTGAGGGTGATGAAGTGACTAAGGATGAGACCTGTGGCAAAATTCAGTCAAGTAAATGGGTTGGGAAACTTACAGCACCTGTTTCAGGAGAAGTTGTAGCGATAAATGAAGAATTGGAAAATGATGCAACATTGATTAATAAGTCTCCTTATAATGAGGGATGGATCTTGTTGATTAAACCGAGTGATCTTAAAGAGGATTTGAAAGATTTATACAAAGGTGAAGAAGCGGCAAAGTGGCTTGAGTCCGAAATTGTAAAGTTAGAAAAAGAAAAGCAGGGTGAATAATATGGATAAGGAAATAATCAGTAAGCTTAAGAGCATCGTGGGTGAAGAATCCGTTTTGGATTCCTATGAGGACAGGATTGGATATTCGTATGATGCAACGATGGTGGAGAATTTGCCTGATTGCATTGTGTTTCCCAGGAATGCTCAAGAAGTTTGTGAGATTGTAAAAATTGCGAGTGCGAATAAGATACCGATTTTCCCGAGGGGCGCTGGGAGTGGCTTATCAGGCGGTTCTGTGCCGATAAAAGGTGGCATTGTTCTTGTGATTATGAGAATGAATAAGATATTGGAGATAAACAAAGATGACTTATATGCAGTTGTTGAGCCAGGAGTTGTTGTAGCTGATTTAATTAATGAAGTGGCGAAATTTGGTTTGTTATATCCTCCTGATCCATCGAGTATGAAAGTAGCGACGATGGGTGGTTCTGTCGCTGAAAATGCCGGTGGGTTGCGAGGATTGAAATATGGTGTAACGAAAGATTATGTTATGTCGCTTGATGTAGTTGGTTCTGATGGTGAAATTTTTAAAACAGGTGCGATAACGGTTAAAAGTGTTTCTGGATATGATATGACGCGGTTATTTGTTGGTTCAGAAGGGACATTGGGGATTATTACAAAAATTACTGTGAAGTTGATTCCTTTGCCTGAATTCAGGAAATCAATGATGGCAATATTTAGAGATATTAATATGGCGGCGAAGACTGTTGCTGATATTATTAAAAGTGGTGTTATTCCTGCAACACTCGAGATTCTTGATAAGATTACAATTAATGCCGTTGAGGATTATAAAAAGATTGGATTATCTCGTGATGCGGAAGCGATTTTACTAATTGAGACAGATGGTGTAAAAGAAGCAGCCGAAAAAGAGGCAGCTAAAATTATAAGTGTATGTAAGGGAAATATGGCAATGGATGTAGTGATTGCTAAAGATGATGTTGAAAGGGAGAATATATGGACAGCCCGAAGGTCTGCTTTACCAGCACTTGGGAGAATAAAACCAACCTGTATTCTTGAAGATGCGACTGTTCCGAGAAGTAAAATTCCTGCTATGATTAAAGCGATTAATGAGATTTCGAAAAAATATAATATTATGATTGGAACTTTCGGTCATGCGGGCGATGGGAATCTTCATCCTACAATTATTACGGATGAAAGAAATAAGGAAGAGATGCAAAGAGTAGAGAAGGTGATAGATGAAATTTTTAAATCAGCTCTGGAACTGAATGGGACGTTAACGGGTGAGCATGGAATTGGTATAACGAAGATGAAATATTTGAAAGATGAGTTTGGGGAAGCAGGTGTAGGGGCGATGAAGAAAGTTAAACAAGCTCTTGACCCATATAATATATTTAATCCGGGCAAATTATTTGCGTAGTGCGAGATTTATCTCGCAAATAACCACGACATAATAAATTTTGAATAATTATTGTTCATAAATTAAAGAAAACACCCCCTCACCCTTCCCTCTCCCCTCTGGGGAGAGGATTAAGGTGAGGGGGTGAAGGTCTGTAGCAATATAGAATGATTGATTTTTTGACAATAATTTTTCACAACTTATATTGTCGTGTTACTTATGAGGTAATTAGATGAATGAGATTCTTAAAGAGATAGAAGAGAAAATGATAAGGTGCATAAAATGTGGCGAATGTCAGGCTGTGTGTCCTGTTTTTAAAGAGGAACAGATTGAAGGATATGTTGCAAGAGGGAAAATAAAATTATTGAGAACGATTTTGAATGGACAAATAGACTTTACTGAAGCCATTCAGAGAAGAATAGATGAATGCCTGAATTGTAATGCATGTTTTACGGCTTGTCCACCGGGAATTGATGTCGATGAAATTATTGTTACTGCTCGCCATCAGATGAGAAAAAATGGTATACCACTTTCTGAGAGTCTCAAGATTGTTAAGAACAATATTCTTGAAAAAAACAATCCATTTGGACTTCCTGCTCAGGAGAAGGAGCAGTGGATTTCAAAAGGTATAATTGAACGAAAGAGTGAGAATTTATTTTTTGCGGGTTGCTCCATTTCGTATTCTCAAAACAAAGTGGCGAAGGCGAGTTTGAGAGTCCTTGATATGGTTGGGATTGATTATACAACTTTAGGGAATGATGAGATGTGTTGCGGTGACCCCTTATTGAGAATGGGTGAAGTAGAGGAGTATGAGAAATTAAGAGAAATAAATCTGAGAAATTTTAAAGATAAAGGAATCAAAGTCATTTTCACATCCTGCGCAGGTTGCGTGAAGAGCTTGAAAAAAGATTTTGGTGAAGAATTTGAAGTTTATCATACACTTGAATTTTTGGAGAAACTGGCAAAAGAAGGAAAGATTGAATTTGATAAAGAGTTTAAAAAGAAAGTTGCTTATTTTGATGGATGTGATATTGGACGACACGCAGGAATTTTTGAAGCGCCACGAGAGTTACTGAAAAGAGTTCCTGGACTTGAATTGGTGGAATTTTCCAAAAGTCGACAAGATTCAGAATGTTGTGGTGGACCGTTTATAGCATCGTTTCCTGATTTAGCGAAGAGTATTGTGGCAAAGAGAATAAAGAGTGCGATGGATTTGGGAGTTGATACAATTGCCGTAGCGTGTCCAACGTGTTTATTGAATCTGAAAGAGGGTACGAAACTGGTTAACGGCTCTCAGATTGATATTCAAGATGTCTCGATGATTATTCAGAAATGTGTTAAGAAAAAATAATAAATTCATTGTGGTGCGAGATTCATCTCGCAATCCCCTCTTGAGAGGGGTAGGGGTGTGTTTTTGCGTCAGGGATGTCGCACTACAATATTTCAATTTATAAATGGATGAAAATTATTTTCGATTCATAAATGATTCTGAGCTTTCGGCAGAGCGCGGGCTTGCGATTGATGAGGCAATTGTTAATAGCGTGGCTCATAATCAATCCATTCCAATTCTTCATCTCTATAGTTTCCTTCCATCTGTGATTATTGGTCGGTATCAAAATCTCGTAGATGCAATCGATGTCGGGATATGCCAAAGATATAATATACGATATAATCGGCGGCATACAGGTGGTGGAACTGTCTTGATGGGTTCAGAACAGCTTGCGATAGGGTTTGCGGTATTGGAGAATTCTCCTTATGTTTCGAAAACAATACACGGTAATTTTAAATTCTTTGCGGATATATTAAAGAATGCTCTATCGGAGTTCAGCATTCAGTCAGAATTTGAAGGCAAGAATGATTTGCAAGTGAATGGGAGAAAGATTGCGGGTCTTGCTATTTCGCAGGACATTAATGGTGCGATATTTTTTCACACAAGTCTTCTGATTGATTTTGATATTGATTTGATGACGAAGATTTTACGACTTCCGACAGGAAAGTTGTCCGATAAAGGTATTAGCTGTTTTACTGAGAGAATGACAACTATTAAACAAGAGATTGGAAATATAAAATTTCAAGATGTCGAGAATGCTGTTTTAAAAGCATTTGAGAATAAGCTTAATATGAAGTATATGAAAGATACATTATCTGATGACGAAGAAGGGTTCGTAGAAAAGTTAGTTAAAGATAAATATCAGAATGATGAGTGGATATTTTCATCAAGAGTGGCTAAAAGATGGAATGGTTATTCTATCAAGAAAACATTAGGTGGTGTTCTTCGGATTTTCCTGACATTGAGTCAGGGCGTAATTGAGAGTATTATGATTACAGGGGATTATTTTTCGCGTAACAAAGATATAATAAAATTAGAATCACGACTAAAATACTCTCCGTCGAATAAAGAGGTTGTTTTAAACGAGATAAGAAAAATAAATAAAGAGATTATTTATAGAATAGATGAAGAATTGCTAACAGAGAGTATAATGGAAGCGGTTGAGGATGCAAAGAGGAAAAAGAAATCTCAAATATTAGACAAAATAATTGTTAATAATTGAATTCCCCTCTTTTCTTTCTCTGCGTCTTCTTTGCGACCTTTGCGGTTAGATACTGAATTTTTACTGCAGAGATTGCAAAAGAAAAATTGTCAGGAGATTTTATGGAGAGTCCTGAATATATCAAGTTGAGTCTTTCAGGAGAGATGCAGTTAGGCTTTTCGCCTGCGAGATTTTACAGGAATGCAAAGATGACCTGCATTAACCTTCTTCTGAACTATTTAGAAGGTTGTTCAGCGAATTGTCAGTATTGTGGATTAGCGAGAGAACGTGTAGGTGACGCGATGAGTTTTATTCGTGTGAAATGGGCTGATAGAAAACTAAACGAAGTCATTGAAAGAATAAAACAGTCTAAGGTTGTAAAGCGCGTTTGTATTTCTATGATAATAAATAAACGTGCGATTGAAGACACAATTACTATCACTGAAAAATTGGTGAGTGAAACATTGTTACCTGTATCTGTTCTTTGCTCACCAACGATTATTGATAAAAATTATCTTGTCAGATTAAAGGAAGTTGGTGTTGATAAAATTGGTATTGCTTTTGATTTGCCGACAAAAGATTTATTCGATAAGTATCGAGGAAGAAATGTGAGAGGTCCTCACAAATGGGATAGATATTGGCAGTGTTTTTCTGATGCGATTGAAATATTTGGAGAAAAAAATGTTGGAAGTCACTTCATTGTCGGTCTGGGAGAGACTGAGAAGGAAATAGTCAAGGCTTTTCAGGATGTAAGAGATTTGGGTGGAGTGAATCATTTATTTTCATTTTATCCTGAGAAAGGCTCAATGCTTGAAAATCACCCAATACCACTGATGGATAAATATCGACGGATTCAGATAGCCTGTGAGCTTATTGAGAATGGAAAATCATCCTGTGATAAATTCAGATTTGATGAGGAAGATGTGATAACTGATTTTGGAGTGGATGTGGAAGAGCTTAATGCGATTGTTGAATCAGGAATTCCTTTCAAGACGCGAGGGTGTGTTGGTAAAGATGGCAAGGTAGCTTGTAATCGTCCATTTGCCAATTCCCTACCGGGTGAAAATATCAGGAATTATCCGTTTGAATTGAACAGCGAAGACATCGGGAGAATAAAAAAGCAACTCGAGATTTCTGAAACACTATTAGCGCCTTTGCTTACTAACAATGATACCCCTCACCCTTCCCTCTCCCGCAAGGGGAGAGGGTAAGGAGGTTTATATTAAGCATAACTTATGAAAAAGATAGTCTTTTCAGCGCCACATATTAAGAGGTATTCAACGGAAGAATTTCCACAATCAGAATATCTGAAATTTGTGGCGATTTCTATCACAGGTTCCATGTGTGAGTTGATGTGTAATCATTGTAAAGGGAGATTGCTTCAATCTCTTTACTATGCGAAAACCTCATCAGGACTGGTTGAGATGAGCAAGCGTCTTCATCAAAAAGGATGTGAAGGAATTCTTATCACGGGTGGTTGTGATAAATCAGGGATTCTAATGATTAATAATTTCGCCAATGCTATCAAAAAAGTTAAAGAGAGTTTCAAGTTTAAAGTGGCTTTGCATACAAAATTGGCTAATGAGGAATTTGTGAGAGTTGCCAGGGATGCCGGTGTGGATATGGTTATGGTGGATATTGTCGGTTCTGAAGAGACATTGAGAAATGTTTATAATTTGAAGGATAAATCTTTGTCTGATGTAGAAAAGACACTTGATATTCTTAATCGATATAATTTGAGAATTGCTCCGCATATTGTGATAGGGCTGGATTATGGGAATCTGAAAGGAGAATATGAAGCTCTAAATATTCTTAAGAAATATAATTTTGATACACTTGTTCTTGTTCTTTTATCACCTTTGAGAAATACAAGTATGGAAGGAATTAATTATCCAGAAATAAATGAAGTAAAAGAGGTAATGAAAAGGGCAAGGGAGTTTTTTCCGGATAAGCCCTTATCGCTTGGATGTGTCAAGGGAAGCGGGGAATATCAAATGGAGCTTGAGAAATATGCTGTTGATGTTGGTTTCAATAATATTGCATATCCATCAGAAGGGCTAATAAATTATGCGAAGCAAAGTGGTTATGGAATAACTCTTAAAGAATATTGCTGTTCGTTTTAGTCATAGAAAATTCTTTAGGGGGTGAGGTCTCCTTGCTCTCATAAAGTCATATTGAACTTATTTCAACATCTATTGAGATTCCGAAACAAGTTCGGAATGACATTACTACTGTATGAGGATTTATGGACAATAATTGTTGAAAATTTATATATCCTGTATGATTTTTCTAACCTATCATATTTTGCACTTAATATTCCTTCCACGTTTTTGCCGATGTTGTGGAGACAAGTTGGTCTCCCGGAATCCAGCCTGTATTGCTTCCGAATTGGCATTTCCACCAGTATTCACCTTTAGCAAAAGTCCCGTTTAATGAATGACTTACGATTTGCCCTTCGGTGTCAATGGGGATAGTGGCAATGCTTGCATAGTTAGTACTCGGACCTAATCGTAGCGGAGTGGATACGATTGTTTTTACTTTTTGATCTGATGGAAAGGCTATGCTTTGTTGCTTGGGTAACATTTGAACCATTAATAATCCATTTGTTGTTGCACGTTCAACATTACCAAGGTCAGAGGGGATATTTTTCACCTGACCATTAACCCATAATGTTGAGGAACCACCACCATCTAAGGATGCAGCGTGGGTAGCTCCAAGGTAATCACGGCAGAATGCTGCCAATTCACCAAATGTCATTCCAATACTGCCAGCCCGACGCCCATCTGCAACCAGAAAATAAACATAGTCAGATAGATGCTGTGGATCACTGGGAATAGCATGAAGTGCAACTGCTGTTCTTGGATCACGTGTGGCGTCAGGACTTGGGAGATTGGTTATCTGGCTATCAATCAAAACTTCTCTATCTACTCCGCAAACGCCATAGGCTTTTGTCCAGTCCTGAGGAGGATGGGGAGGAGTTCTATCCGGAAAGCCATAGTCTCTAAGATGCATTCTAAGATAGAGCGTTTGTCCCACAACGCATTTATTTCTCAGAGTGGTGGCTCCTGTGCCAGTACCGGAGAGGACAATATGGTCAAAAGGTATAAGTGTGTTCCCGACACCATCCCTAATCTCAATAATTGTGCCTGTACAAGAGTTGGCACTGACGCCATCAGGGATGAGAAGGTTAGGTCGATTCACTTGAACAAGAACCTCCACACCACTATTATCTGTATGTGTGCTGGAAGCCCATTGAGGAGTATAGAGCATCAGGTCGTCACTGTCTCGTTCTTTATTAAGGTTTGTAATATTGGATTCTGAAGCATCCTGAAAAATTACTAATTGGTGAACGATATCAACGTCACCGTTTCTTACATCTCCACCAAGGCGTGGATAGCCCCATATCGTATATACGAACCCACTTCCACCGCCATATTCGGGAAATCGTCTTGCAAACCAACCGGAAATGATTTGTCCTCCAGCAGGACATCCTGTATAGGGTCCGCTTGGATAATATTCACGCTCCCAGTAATCACCGTTAATTGCTGCAACAACATTATTACGTTTACCCCAGCTCTGATAATAAAAGTTAATTTCTTCATCATAGCGGTTTGCCATCGAGCTTACTACTTCTCGTCCACCATTCACCAGACCCACCTTGTAGAACTGACCTTGTGCAATGCAGGAGTCAATGACGTTAGTTTGACGAGCTATATCATCTCCACAATACATACGTGTAACAAAAACTTCGACGGGTCCAGAAATGGTAAATTTCTGATAATCGAAACCGGAGATGATTTGTTCCCAATCAGCAAATATTGAATAACAAAAAAGAAGAAAAGTGATGATTATAAGTGATAAATAAAACTTTTGTTTCATTGACTATATACCTCCCAAATTGAAATTTCTGAAATACTAACAAACTTTATTGTGTCATTCCGAACTTGTTTCGGAATCTCAATTGGGATGCTGAAACGAGTTCAGCATGACAGATAAAATAATCTTGATTTTGAAGTATTTCGGAGCTCTCAATTTATAAATACAGTTTTTATAATAAAAGGAGTATGAATAAATTTGTCAATGATATTGTTAGGAAAATATCTTGTTTGATAATATTAGGAGTTTAAGAGTTCAAAAGGATTAAGGTTTATAAGTTTAAGGTGTTTAAGGTTTAAAGAAGATAAAAGTTTCAAGTTTAAGAGGTTAAAGTGTTTAAGTTTAAAAGTTTGATGTGTAATAAAAAAAGGTCGGTGATTTTAAGCACCGACCCTCTTTACTAAAGTGAAAGGGAGGTGAAATTTATTAATCCTTGTTTTTTTTAATTAAACAAAAGAGCCAAATCATCAATTTCTTCTTCAGAGTCAATAAGAGGTTCATCTACATTAATGTCATCGGCAGAAATGTTCTCAGATTCAAAAGCTTCTTCAGTATTTTGTGGAAGAGATGCAATTTCATCAGGAATAAAATTATTATCAGGATTGTTTTCGAATGCACCTGAATTTTTAGCTTTGCCTCTTGGAGCCTTAGGAGCTGATGGCATTTGTGGAGCTTCTGGCGCTTTTGGAGCCGATCCCATTCCAGGAAAACCAGGGCAATTTTCGGGATTCATCATCGGGCACATTCCCATATTCCCCATTCTTCCCATTTTCCCCATACCTCCCATACCCTGTTGCTGTCCTCCGAACATATTTCCTCTCATAAGTCCAGGCTGACCTTTGCCTTCCTGTCTTTCTTTGAATCTTTTAGCGACTCTGTTACCGATGAAATCTTTTATTTTTTGTTGTTGTTCAGGTGTTAAAGTTTCTTTCATAGCGATTCTGCAGCTAATGGCAGTTTTATGGATTTCTGTTCTTATCTTGCCAAGTTCATCGACTTTAGCTTCTACAGCTTTTTTGTCAATGGAAGGTGAATCTAAGAGGCTCTGAAGTTCAATATTTGCAATTTCAGCCTTTGCGTTAAGGTCAATCAATTTTTTCTGAGTATCCTGAGTAACTTCTTTTATTTTGTTAATCTGGTCATCAGTTAATTGAAGCTTTTCTTTTACTTTCGGGTTCTGAAGAAGATTCAATCCTTTTTGTTGACCCATTCCTCTGAACATAGGTTGAGCATAAACGATTGCGACGAGTCCGATGATTAGTAAGATTGAGATTACTATCACGAGACTCTTTGTTCTCGACACTTTCATAATTTACTTCCTCCTTATATTAGGTTTTTTGAACACTTTATCTGCAATTGATGTGCCAATATTATTTTGAATGATTATTTTATATACATTATTGGGAATATAATAGTTAGAAAAATGTTTGTATTTTAGTCTATAATATATAGATATTCGAAATAGAACACTTGTTTACCAAAGCGTACAATAAAATTAGCTTGAAGTATCATCCTTTTTATATTTGACTATATGAAGTAAGAATTATTAAAAGGAAATATTATTAGGTGATTATTTGCCTACATAATGCGAAACCCATTCAGGGTTGTAACACGAGATTATAAATTTTAAAAATTATTGTTCCAAATTATTTTGTAGGGGTGGGGTTTCCCCGCCCATCAATAAAGGGCGAGGTGACCTCGCCCCTACATTTGTCATATTATTGAGCATAGGTTTAAAACAGACATCTTTGCCAGTATTTCAGAGATTTCAAATTGAAACAACCTACGGCACAGACCTCGACTGCATCGCCCAATCTATCATCAAAAAAGGGTTTGACAAAGCCATCATCATCACAGACGGATACGCCTCAATGAAACAAGAACTCAAACAATAACTCAAAAAACAAAAACTAAAAACATTAACAATCCTCTTCGATGATGCACAAAGATGCGAAGACTTTTAAGATTTTGGAGAGGTCGTTCACCTTGACGAAACAATTACATAATAAACAAGGATAAATATTTCTTATAGGTAAATAACTGATGCTACTTATAATTTTCTATTTGACTGTGATATTGTAGCGGTCGAGCTCAACGGCTGCTGGAAGCCGAAGCAGCGCAGGAGCGTAGGCTGTAAGCAGTCGGCTGCAGCGCTTTGTTAGGCCCACTCCTCGCGCCTGGCTTGGGCACCGCTCTGTCTTGCATGAAGATGTTAAGCTCCATGTCTACGGCAATCATTACTGCGGGGTGAATGGATTCAGATCCTCGGTCTAAAACCCTCCGGTTACTGGAGCCAGAAACCGGCAATTGAAGGCGTAGGTCCCCCACGGGAACTGGGACTGCACCGTGAACAACGTGAGGGGTCATAGATTCTGATTGAACCCCGCTGGGAGCACCACGGAGCCATCCGCGCCACCGCGCGCAAAGCTGATCGGCGTGCTCCACCGGCACCTCGAACCAGAACTTGAACTCGATCGGCAGCGGGGTCGCCGTCGGGTTGGCGATGTGCAAGGTCTGCGCGATAACCGTGTCGCCATTGACAAAGCTCGTCTTGTTCAACTGAATGTTACAGACCGACTGCTCCCAGAGTTTGTTGTTCATCTGCCCCCAGGTCAACTACTGTACCAACTATCCTGGGATCCCCTTCAAAATCGATGCGAGGAATGCCTAGATTTATCCCTGCGCCAATGACGGGTGATAAAGCATGTAGATGGAAGTCACCATTTGCTGGGTTAACAAATCGTGGATCGATATTTACAACCCCAGGCCCAGGGCGATAAGTAGCACCACTTGCACTGACACGGCCAATATCTGTATGATCTACGTCAAAAGTGATGTTTCTTCTAATACTTATATCATCCCGTTCATTCCCCCAGATAATGCTGTTGTATATATGGGAGGTTAACACCGCACTATCCAAAGTGAATGCCTCAATGCCATCTCCGTTATCTCCACCACCATTCGAGTTATGGCTTATTGTTGTGTTAATAATTCGCCAGTGAGCTATGGTGGTTTCTGTAATCTGGCTGTAAATTCCACTTGCTGCATTACCTGCAATTATGGTATTGGCTAACGTTCTATCTGATTGGCTTGTATCCCAGTTAACTATCAAAAGCACACCACCAAAATCAAAAGTTGATTCACTTTTGGTAATGGAACAATTAAAGATACTTGTCTTCATAAAGGCACTTCCTTGGGCCAGCAGCATCACTGCTCCAGACCACTCCTTTCCTCTGATAAAATTTATACCATCCAGAATAATGACCGGATTACCGCTACTGTTTGAGAAATAGAGGATTGTACCCTGCATCCCTCCATCGAAGGTTGTTGGATAAAGTTTGAGGTTTCGTTTACTGAAATTGGAATTCCAGCCACCTTGTATCATCACAACTTTCTCGCTAAAAGTCATATAATTGACAGGATAAGAACCTCCTGCGATACGAATCACCGTGCCAGGGGTTACGGAATTAATGGCAGTTACAACATTGGTAAAATTGGCGCCGGACGCTGCCACCGTGACCATCGGTGGTGTGGCAGAGTTGTTCGGAGCACTACCGAGCTGATATTCGAAGAGGTTCACCACCCCATCACCATCGGGGTCAAGCCAGGCGTCATCAGGACTATAGGGATTCAGGCCATAAGTGGATTCCCATGCATCAGGCATGCCATCGTCATCCGTGTCCACGGGTAAAGCTTGCGTTGGAACCGGCTGGATTACACTTGATACTGGGGAATTCTTGAGCCTTTCATATTTCATGGCCTGCTCAATATCTCGCTGTTTCAATATTTCAAGAGACTGAGTCGTTTCAGCAGATGCGTCTATACAAAATAACAGACAGAGAAGACTTGGGAAAAGTAGATAAAGCTTTCTTTTTTTCATGTTTATGCCCTCCTTTGAGAGTGGGAAGTTCGCCAATGCTTTTTTTGATATAGACATACTTGTGCACCTCGTGTTGGAAGATTTGTAAATTGGAGAATAGGGTAGAAATTCCATACGCGCTCACATAGGTAGCGCTACCGGTCTGGTGAAAACACGTATAGGAAACCCGAACGCTATTTTGCCACAGCACGGTCAGGAGTACACCCCCCAGAGCAGCTGGGAAAAACGCCATGTAATCCTGCGTGATTAGGAACGACACCACCTCCTTTTGCGAGCCTTTCGCCGTAGGAGCCTAACTACTGTATATATAGTTCCGTCTAAATCCATATAGATAGTGTTTTGCTTCTGTATAAGATGAAATAATACACATTCTATTTATTTGCATAAATATCTTATATTCAACCACTTATATATAGAATCTCCTTGAAGTTCACGAGTGTTATACAGTCTGTATAAGAAGCATTCTCATGGAGTATTTTCAAGTAAGTCTGCCGGGCTTCGCACACCTTTTCCTCCACGATTCAAAACATAAGTATATATCATTGTTGTTCTGACATCCTTGTGTCCCAGCAACTCTTGAATAGTGCGTATATCGTAACCGGCTTCAAGCAGATGGGTCGCAAAACCATTATATTAGATTTCAAATTATGAAAAGTTTTTGTTTAGTCTTAAATATTAACCCAACTTTTCCTAAAATATTTATTAAAATTATTTTTGTTTTGTCAATGTTTATTTAAACTTATAAGTAATTGTTTAAAAACTGATTGGAGGATTACAAAAACGAGATTGCTTCACGATAAGACTGTTCGCAATGACATATACCCCTCTCTTTAATCCTCTCCCACAAGGGGAGAGAAAACAAAGGACGTCATTGCGAGCGAACGAATGTGGTGAGCCGAACCCCGTATTAAATACGGGGGAAGCGAAGTGGTGGCAATCTCGTCTTTGAATAGAATTTGCCAGTATTTAAGAGATTTCAAGTTGAGACCTCTGAAAAACTTCAAAAACAAGGGTTTGATAAATCAAACCCCTACAAGTAAATCGTATGTAGGGGCGGGGTTCCCCCGCTCATCAATAAAGGGCGAGGTGACCTCGCCCCTACATTTTACACACCTCTCGAGAGGGGAATTGTAGGGGCACGTTGCACGTGCTCAAGTTGTAGGGAACGGTCGTGACCGTTCCTTACAGTATGCAAAGCGGTAGCAAGCTACCGCACTCCAAATAGTAATTTCGTCCAGCCCTTTCGTTCATTTTGTAGGAAAGGGCTGGATTCATGATTTCATTTTTCTGTTTCTTCAATTTTTATATATTCTATGCAAATACCTAAGAGACCTTTTCCTGTAATGGGTTCCCAGACATCGCTGGAGATTTGTAAGACTGAGTTGTAATGAATCTGTTCTGCATTTATTTCGAACGTATATTCTTTTGGCTCGTTTTCTGCAATAAATTCATCTAATACCTTTTCATCCAATTTTATAATTACTTTTGCCTTGGGAACGTCTGGCGTTCTTCCTCCCCAGAGTTTAATTTTTAGATTGTAAGATTTGTTTTTATCCAGGTGTTTTGCCCATAGTCGTCCAATGGAGACGTAAGCGTCTTTCTGTGTCCATCGGAACGTGCGGTCTTCACCAAGTTTGCTCACATCGTAAAAATCCATAATGAATCCGACATCATTTTTCCCAATTTGAATGTTAAATGTTTCTTCAGAGAAAGGTTTGGAGATATATTGATAAATATAGAATCTATACTTTTCTCTAATGATATTTTTCGGGAATTTATTTAGAGCTTGCTCAAGAACAGGAAGGTCAATATCAATAAATTCTTTTTTCTTAAGAGTCCATTCGTCGCCTTGAATTGTTGGGATGTCGAAAGTACTGATGAAATAGACATTCTTTTTTTCTGAGAGCCATTTCTCAACATTTTCCATTACTTTATAATTTAATTGTGGGTCAGATTGATGTTCAAGCAGGACAGCTGTATATCCTTTCCAGTAGTGCATAGGAAGAGCAAGCATATATAACAAGTGCATCTGGTCATAAAGAATGTAGCTTCCTTTCTCAAACCGTTTTTCAAATTCGTTCAAAAATTTGATGGTCCCATTATATTCTTTATGAAAAATGATGTGTCGAGTTGGGACAATTGTTAATACGAGTATTGAAATTAGTAGTATTATAGAAGCCAATTTTGTGAGCGCTTGTTTTTTTTCATATAACAATCCCAGTGAATATCCGATAAAGATAGCGAATGAGGGAACTACAATTGGTGCCCATCTTCTTGTTGCCCAGATATGTTCATTTGTGATGTGTTTTCTGACTAAAAATAATGCTGATGAGAAAAATATTAATAAGAAGAGTTCATAACTATATCCGTTTTTTCTATAAATCATTAGCGCAAGCCCTATGAGCAAGAGTATGAGCCCTAAGATTGAAAAATACCATCCTATCTGCACAAGATTTGATGATTCCGACCAGATGTTTGTGGTTTCAATGTGTTTTGCTTGAATAATGTATATAACAATCAAGGAGATAATAAGAATTGCGATTATAAAAATCCTGAATGATTTTTTTTCAACAAATTTTAGTATCTTGAATTTATACAAAATATAAGTTGCAATGATTGTATCAATGATTCCTGCAATAAATGCAAGTAGTGTCTGGAATATTGTGAGAGGGTATCTCAGGCGGATGAAATGTCTATAGAGTCCATAGAGATAAAAGTCAGTGTAAATAATTCCATAGAGAAATGCTAAGACAAAGAAGATTAGAATAGTAAGGAATGCTATGAAATTATATCTATTATTTTTATTTTTGATTGTATTAAGAAAGAAGAAGAAAATGAGGACTGGCAAACATAACCAGCAAGACGTTTTTATTAAAAAACCTGTTCCAAAGCTAATTGCGGAGAAGACTGCAAGATATTTTTTGTCTTCGTTAAAGGAAAGATTATAAAGATATAATCCCGTGAAGAAGAGATATTGGAGAAACATTTCATTTGAAGGGAGCCTTGAAAACCAGAGCTGAATGGCATTTGTTATAAGAATAATGACTGAAAAAAATGCTGAGGGTGAACCTATAATATTTTTTACGAAGTAGAAGATTGATAGAAGGCTTAGCATTGAAAAAAAAGTATTCAGGAATAAAGCCCCATAAATTCCCCATAGAGAATAAAATATGGCGACCCAGACTTGATAGGTGTGAAAGAATTGTGGGACAATGGTACCGTCCTGGTTATACACGTAAAATCCAGCGAAGCGTTCCCATCGCGGTTTTCCATCAAGTGCATTTTTATGGTCAATTAAGAAGACATCAGTGTTTTCGAAACCGTATTTTGAGATTAGGTCATCTTTGATTCTAATTGAACCTGTATTAGCAAGGTTAATTCCTGTGCTGATGTAGACACCAGCGTCTTTTCTTCCCATTATGTCTTCAGAGTGATAAATAGTTCCGATGATTATCACAAATATCATTGAGATAAGAATGAAGAGATTCTCATTTTTCGGGATACTCTTATATTGTAGTTGTGGACATTTTTTTAATTTTGATATTATTAAGAGTATGACATATATAATTATATTAATGATTATAAGAGAATAAATCGAAAATTTTAGGTTCTCAGCTAAAATGAGACCAATAAAGGTTGTAATGATTATGCTGATATTAATGGGAATGATGATAATATCATTAATATTAAATTGTGGGGAGGTATTTTGATATGTCCCTGCATTTTTTGATGGTTTTGCAAATAGCTTTAATATAGCATATCCCGGGAGATATAATAAAAACGCAATGGCGAGAATTGATTTAATCAGCATTATGAAAATAAATAAAATTTGGTGAATCATAGGCAATTATACTTTTGAATGTTATTCACCTTTTTATCTTGTCTTCAAGTATTTGCAATATTTTTTTGTTGAAAGGGTATGTAATCATTTGAGAGGAATAAGGCTGGTTGATTATGTAACACGAGATTTATCTCGTCAATACCTGCGACATAATAAATTTTAAAAAATTATTGTCCACAAATCAGGGATTCTGTATTACTACAAAGCTTCAACCCCTCACCTTAATCCTCTCCCCAGAGGGGAGAGGGAGGGGTGAGGGGGCATATTTACTAATTTATGGACAGTAATTTTTAAAATTTTATAATGCGACCGCTACTTTATAAATTAGAATTGAGGTATCCAATGAGGAAAGCAAAATTTGAGGAACTTGTTGAGATTATGGAAAATCTTCTCGGAGAGAAGGGTTGTCCCTGGGACAAAGAACAGGACCATAATTCGTTAAAGCAGTATTTAATAGAGGAAGCGTACGAAGTCATAGAAGCAATTGATACTGAAAATTATGATGAACTAAAAGAGGAATTGGGTGATTTGCTCTTACAGATAGTATTTCATTCGGAGCTTGCGAGAAAGAATAAAAAATTTGATATATATGAAGTTATCGGAGGAATTTGTGATAAATTGATTGAGAGACATCCACATATTTTTGGTGATGTTAAGGTGTCCGGGTCTCGTGAAGTTTTGATTAATTGGGAGATGTTAAAGAAAAGTCAAAAACGTGAGAAAGGTAAAAGCATTTTATCAGGGGTTCCGAAGGAACTGCCCGGATTATTAAGGGCTCATAGGATCCAGGAGAAAGCGGCAAGAGTTGGTTTTGATTGGTCGAATTTTAATGATGTTCTCAATAAAGTTGAGGAAGAAATCAAGGAACTTAGAGAAATAAGTGATACACAAGACATAGACAAGATTGAAGGAGAGATAGGGGATATGTTTTTTGCTCTTGTAAATGTGGCGAGGTTTAAAGGGATTAATTCTGAATATGCGCTTCGAAAAATGATTGATAAATTTATCAGGAGATTTAATTTTATCGAAACGAAGGCTGAAAAATTAGGCAAAGAACTTAAAGATATGACACTCAAGGAAATGGACGACATCTGGGAAGAATCGAAGGGAAATGAGTGAACCAGTGATTATAATAATACAATGAAAAGATTAACCGCTAATCGCGCTAATCTTCGCTGATTTAATTTAATAAAAAGAGATTTGCCACGAAAGAACACAAAATATCACTAAAAGATATGATTAAAATATGCAAAAGAGAAAGATTACATATATTCATCTTTGTATTTTGGTTCTTGTAATTTTCATCAATTATTTTGGTTCTCTTGCGAATCACTTTACTTATGATGATAGGGTTGTTATTTTGGAAAATGAGTATTTTCAAAGTCTGTATAGTTTAAAGAATTTATTCAGTAAGAATTATTTTAAGTTTTCAGGGGAATCTACGTATAGAGTTGTGGTAACGATTTCTTATCTGATTGATTATAAAATCTGGGGATTAAATTCATTTGGTTTTCATTTCACAAATCTTCTTTTACATCTTCTTGTAATATTTGCTCTTTATATTTTGTTAATCGGAATCGAGGACAGACGTGAGTCGTCTGTCCCTAATTCACCTAATTCCCAATTACCTTTTATTACTACTATTTTGTTTTCAGTTCATCCCGTTCATTCCGAAGTCATTAATGCTATTGGATTCAGGGAAGATTTATTGTGTTCTTTATTTTACGTTCTTTCATTTTATTTTTTTATTAAAGCACTTGATATCACAAGTAGAAAATCAGACAGGGTATTTTTAGCAATGGCAATAGGCAGTTATATTCTTTCCCTGTTCAGTAAAGAGATGGGGATAACACTTCCTTTTGTTTTGTTATTGTATTATATCATATATGGGAAAGGGTCTATCAGAATTCAGAAGTTTATCCTTTATCTAATACCATTTATTATTATTACTTTATTTTACATAGTGATTCATTTTATAATTCTTAGCGTTCCCCCACCTGAAATTGCCTATTATCCGGGTGGAAACTTTATTAATAACATTTTAACAATGAGTAAAGTTTTTGTTTATTATATTATTCTTTTGCTTTTTCCCTTAAGGCTTAAAATTCAATATGATTTTCCTGCTTCAACAGGCTTTTTGGACGTTGTTGCACTCATTTCGATTTTGATAATATTTTTCATAATTGTTTTATCCATTTATTTAAAGCGATATTCAGTCATATATACATTCTCAATTTTATTTTTTTTCATTACTCTTTTGCCTGTTTCAAATCTGATTCCCATAATAAATTTCATTGCTGAAAGGTATTTGTATCTTCCATCAATAGGATTTTGTCTTATAATTGCATGTCTCATAGATAAGAAAATGAGGAACAGACGATTTATGTCTGTCCCTCATTTATCTCTTAGTTATGTCATTTTGATAATTCTTCTTTGTTTTTATTTTGTGATCAATATAAGGCAGAATAGGGTTTGGAAAGATGACTTATCATTATGGGAACAAGCTATAGAAGATGCGCCCAAGTCGTTCAGGGTAAGACATAATCTTGGTTGTGCCTATAGATTAGTGAAAGATTATAAAAAAGCAACTGAGGTATTTAAGGAAGCCATTAAACTTAATCCTCAATATGTGGATACTTATTCAATTCTTGCAGCTACTTATGCTGGTGATGGAAGGATTGAGGATGCGAAAAAAATTTTGCTCGATGCCTTAAAAATTGCACCCAATGAATCAAGAATTTATTTAAATTTGGCAAATGCCTTTAAAGTATGTAAGGAATACCAGACCGCTATTGATTTAGTAAATCGAGCTATAAAATTAGACCATAATAATCCACAATGTTATTTAAAGTTGGGTGCAATTTATGGCGAGATGAAGGATTACCCAAAGGCTATTGATGCCTTCAATAAAATGATAGAATTGGATAAAAATAATCCAAAAGGATATTATAATTTAGCGAATGCACTTCGATTAGCTGGAGATATAACAAAAGCAATAGGTGCTTATGAAAAAGCTATTGAGTTAAATCCACTTGATTATAATTCACATTTGAATCTTGCTGGTATATATCTTCAGGAAAGAAAAGTTGAGCTGGCATTAAATGAATTTGTCAAAGCGAAGGAGATAAATCCGCAATCTCTCAATATCCGCTACAATCTTGCAGTATCTTATCTGTTATTGAACGAAAAAGAAAAAGCTAAAAGGGAACTTGAGGAAATTTTGAAAATTAGTCCGAGTTATGAACCAGCAATCCTCAAATTGAAATCTCTAAAGAACTAACATACTATACCGTGTCATTCCGAACTTGTTTCGGAATCTCAATTGAGATGCTGAAACAAGTTCAGCATGACAGATAAAATAATCTCGCTTTTGAAGTATTTCAGAGCTCTCAAATTTAGAGAGATAGAGTAGATAAGAATTTTTTCTATTGACAACTGGTATTATAGACAACTATTTTTTCCCACATCATTTTTAGATTAATTACATAAAATAAAAATCTTTCGTTGACAAAGGTTTAAGATTTTTGTACATATTGCCTTATTAACTTTAAATTTAAGTTAAACATATCAAAAAATAGGCTTTTGGGAAGGTAATTTATTTTTTAAAAATGGGGATAGAAGTGCTTTTTTATTATTGTAATATGTAAAAAGGTTGATTTCAAGCGATTGAATCTAAAGTTAA
>Ga0315289_10004147_pt1 | contig 21673 bp, 34 predicted proteins | sample YL17G11_40_MG_FD_203452 | JGI IMG/M metagenome (GOLD analysis project Ga0315289, IMG submission 203452) | Sediment microbial communities from Yellowstone Lake, YNP, Wyoming, USA - YL17G11_40 | ecosystem: Environmental > Aquatic > Freshwater > Lake > Sediment | place: USA: Wyoming | collected... | reverse complement strand
GGTTTTTAAGCCAAGATCAATCGCGGTAACCTCTTTAAGACCTTTAGCTAGGTACTCGGGAAACTTGACTACGAGGTTAAGATACCATCTGCCTTGCGTATCTTCGCAGAAGGATCCGCAAAGAATCTTAGATCCTTCAGGCAGCTTCCTATGATCCCAGAAGCGGTACTTGTTTTTAGAGTAGGTGATGTAATCACCATTAAACTTGATAGCTGACGCTTTCAAGGGTATCCATCCTAGATGCCTTTTCAAAGATCTCCACCTGATGAATTTTTTAAACTGCTTAGACTTGTTAAGAAGTTCTTCATAGGTCGCCTGGATCGTCTGGGAATGAAGATTTAACTCCTGAGAAGATCCTTTTGTTAGAGCATGAAGCAGGTTCATGTCCGTAGGCAGGCGAGATTCTTTCCACCTTTTTCTCATGGTTTCGTTACAAAAATTCCAAACTAGATTAACTTCATACTTCATTTGAAGTAGCATGTCTCTTGTTCGACAATCTTTGATGCGAAATCGATAGGTCAAAGTGGTTTCCATACACATGATTTTACTGGATTAAAATAGGTTAGTCCAGTAATTCTTTGACAGGTATCCCCGCCCTAAAGGGCGGGGATTTGTTCACTGATAATAAAATGGGTAGCACCATTTAAAGTGCTACCCATTTAATTACCCAATTAAACACGTTAGTCTAACGTACCGGCGATGATCGCAATACCGTTAAAATCAGCCGCACGAGGAGCCTTCCTCAAAGTAATGTTGCCACTAGCTGCAAATTGCATCTCAACATCCACCTGCTCAACAGGAGACAAGTCCGTGTTGATGACCTGAATGATGTACGAGTTGTGTGCAGTTAACCCATGAGCCGCCTGAGTGATCGTGTAAGTGTTAACACCACCCCAATCCACAGTCGTGAAAGGAATGCGAACAAGCGTTGCAAAACTCTGCGCAGGAGTAGCAAGAGTGTTAACTCTCCACACACCAGCAGCAATGTGGTGAAACAAATAATCACCAACATGGTCGATCACCAAGGTAGCCAAGCCGTTAATCGTACTAGTAGCCGATACGGTGATGTTGTTCGTCGAAATGTCCGTGTTCTGCACCGACAAATAGAAGAACCTACCACGTAACGCTGCACCACCTTCACCGGCAGTCTCCGACTCCATGCCCGCAATGCTAAGAGCATTTGCTGCACCCAATGCACCTGTGGACACTAAGACGTGAGGAGCATCGCCAGTAAGAGCACTAGCTGTACCCGCGCTCATTAAAACATCAATAATACCTGTGTTAGCAGGACCCTGTGCGATGTCAAAAGACTCGCCGGAGAATCCAGCCGCAGCCGCGACGTTTTCATAAAAAAACTTTGCCATATAAATACCCCCAAAAATCTAGTTTTAAATTATAATTTAAACATAGATAATTTTGTAACCGCTGCTAATGAATCTATTTGTTAATCCTAGTAACTATCATCTTTTCCAGTATGTCTAAGGTAGATGACGGCACTTCCATAATTAACGTGTCTTCGCCTAGCGTCTTAGTGGCTCTCAGCGAATTAAGAAGCATTAAGAAGGCTACTTCCAACTTATCTAAGCGCTCTTCAATCGGTTGTAGGTTAGCCATTATATTAATCTAAGCTAGCGATACCGAAACAACGAAGACACCGCTAAAGGGGCTAGCGGCTGGCGCTTTAAATACTGTAATAAATCCACTCGTTATGTTGATGATGTCTGCCATATCTACATTGCGGCGATGGCTAGCATCTATTGTCTGAAAATGATTAACGACAAATTGATTGCCAATAACAGGCAAGAGATGTGGACCTACCTGACCTAATCCGGGGACGCCTGTAGGGATGATGACGATCTGGTTATTAACCCAATCTAGAGCAGCAAAGGGGATCTCCACCCAAGCCACACCTGTAGGATTGATCGTTACACCCGCTACCGAACTTCCCTCATCTGTAATGAGGACATCACCATGAAAGTCAATAAATTTTACAGCCGGAACAATCGTAGTGCCGTCTTTTTGAACACCTACGGCGGTTGAGTCATCTAAATTATGCTTGGGGTACTGGATGATCTTGACGATACTATCTCTATCCAACTGCTTAAGCGTATTGGAGACAATATCAAAATCTTTCCAAAAAATTACAGTGTCAACGCCAGGAAGAAGAGGAATAGTCTGACTATCCCTACCCTGCTTTTGTCCTTTGTTAACTTCTTGGCGTGGTATACGAAGGTAATACGTGGTCTTTAGAAGGTTTCTAACAATCCCAGGTGTTACATTTATTACCTCATAGGTGTCGCCTCTCACATAGGTCATCCCCACCCCAAACATATAAGAAGACGAGATTTAATCAAATTATCCATTTAATAAAATCTTGACGACAATAATAATTAAATCCCTTTTAAAAGAATGGCTCCATAAAATCTCCTTTGCGATTAAGTGAATTCTCTAAACGCTTATTCGCCTCCGGTCCCTTAATCGTCACTGTGCGTCGATTGCCACTAAAAATCTTTCGCATAACGGCTAACACATCTTCTACAGACACCGTTTCTAAAACAGCCACCTCTTCTTCAGGAAGCATAAACGCACCTTTAAGAAATTTCACATCCACTAGTCTGTGCATATAGTGACCAGGATGCTCTAAGATAACCTGCCTACTGTAATTAAAATGTTCTTTGCAAAAAGCAAAAAACTTAGGATCAATACCCTCATCATTAAGTTTCTTAATCTGCTTTTGAAAAAGCTTCCAGAATTTGTCGGCTTTAGCTGGCGCTAAATTTGTAGCGACCCGGTACACATATTCATTCAAATAGCATAAATGCATCCCGTAAGCCGTATACACTAACCCCTTGCGCCTAGCTTCCCCAAATAAAAAACTAAGCTCACTATGGCAAAACACTAAAGACAATAGCCGCAAAGCGACACATTCCTTAGCGTCCTTAGGCGATGGAAAAGGGAAGAAGAAATCTAAATCCCAGGTGTAAGCATTCGTCTCTAAACATTTGACCTTAGCTAGACTGTGCTCCTTTAAATTAGGGACCACCCTAGGAGAGATGATGTCTGTGCATTTCGACTCTCCCGGAATAGGAACCTCTTTTAGCATCTCTAAAGTGCGTTCTGGAGGGAGTTGAGAGACGACGCATAGGCAAGCACGGTCCTTACGGTAGAGAGCCTCGTGGTACGTTTTTAGCTCTTGTACACCGATCTCCTTCAATGACTTCTTCGTACCCAGTACCGATTGCTCAAGCACCGTACCTGCAAAAAGTTCCATGTAAGCTACTTGAACCTGATCCGTCCACTGACCATTACCCATAAGATCTTGCTCTAGCTCAGAGATCACCACGCGCTTTTCTTTAGCTATCTCCACTTCGTCCTTCAACGTAGCACCTAGAGACAAATCATATAGAGAAGCAACACCGGCTTTTAAATTCTTTAAGCCGCCACTTAGCGCATACTCTGTATGGTCTACACTCGTATAAGCATTATAATTCCCACCAAAAGATAAAAGGTTAAGTTCCACCTCTAGTCTCTTAGGAAAAGTCTGCGTACCTAAGAATACACAATGCTCTAGAAAATGAGAAATGCCTGCAAGCTCTTTCGACTCATACCCAGAGCCAGCTTTCAAATATAGGTGAGCGTCGAACGTCTCCGCCGAGGTCGTCTTCTGGATAGCAATAAGCGTTACGCCATCATGAACATCAACAAGATGATTCAACCTCGCCCCCTCTAAATTTTTCGTGCTTTGCTCCAAGGACGGTAAACAATTTGAAAACAGATGGCTAGCAAAAAGATTAGAAATCTTCACAATCTAGTCAGAGCGCCGCCTACACGCCACCCCTTAGCTTTTTGCCAAATTTCCCGCCCCCAAACTCTTCACCGCACCCTGACTTGGCAATTAACCAAATCCCCTTTGCTAAATACCGTCACAAAACATGTCATGACTTGTCCCTTTAAAGAATACGTATACGCCGGGGTCCGGTGGGGTCCGGTGGGGTCCAGTGGGGTCCGGTGGGGTCCGGTGGGGTGTCTCGGGGGGAGGGGGGGGGGGGAGAGGCGCTGCGGCAGGTGTGCGTGTGGCAAAAAGGAGCGATCAGATTACTTATGATGAACGGTTTTAGATCAAGAGTGTTGAGTAAGTACCTAGTATTAGCAACACTGGAGGATAAAGCTAAGAGGTATGTCCGGTTAAAGGATCCATTTTATCATCCACACGATAAGGGGACGCTGGATCCTCGTAATGGTGGGTTTGAATTTCCTATTGAAGATGAGATTAAGGAGCAAGATGTCATTCTTAAAGAAGATCCAGAAGATAGTGGCGAGTGATGGACCTGAGGGGGGTTTAGATCATGGAGCTAGTAATCCATTAAACTGGGTAACGACTCTTCAATCTGGTAAAAGTGATAGAGAAGTATATACTGAGGCTAAGAGATTATGTGAGATTATTACTGATTGGCAGAAGCATGCTTTAGAAGCCAATCATATATTTGATCATCTAATGAGAAATGGTGGGTTACAATTTGAGAAGCATAGTCCTGACATTCTTAAGGGATGCAGCAGGGAGAAGTTAGAACATATAATTAAGATATGCGAGCGGCTAAAGCAAGCGGCTCCTACAGTGTGATTATCAGACGTTGTGTCTGTTTTTATTAACCGAGTTTATTAAGGAGAATTATGGTAGCGAGTGCTCATTTACATCCTGGTCTTCAGCATGGTTTGTCTTTTCGTGGTTTTGATGATGCTTTAAAGAGTGGCGAGCCGATTTGGGTTGTTAACAATTCTCAACCTAAGAGTATGTTGATTATAACGATTACTGATCCTTTGAGTGGTAAGCCGAAAACTATGGAGTTTCACCGGACATTTATCCCATTTTGTTTAACTGACATGGTTCCTAGGGAGATTTTAGAGAGATCTTTGGAGCTACGTAATTTTGTGCGCAAGGGTGTTTTGAAGATGGTTCCTGAGAAGGAAGCCTTGGTTATTTTGAATTCTGACGATGGTAGGCAGGAGCATGCTCGTCTTAACACGTCGGAGTTTGCTTTAGGTGGCGGTATTAGTGCTCGTGTGCGTGAGATGAGTGATTCTAGTAGTCTTGCTAAGCAGACGGCTGGTATTGCCTCTGTAGCAGAGGGTACGGATGTCCAGGGCTTATCTTCGCTCCACCCACAGTTGAAAAATTGGGAGAATCGGGTTTTGGTTGGTGAGTTAGACCTAGCGTCTTTGCAATCGGAGCTTAGGATTCATGCAAGTGAATTTACCGAGACGGATTGTTTGTATTTGATTAATGGACAGTTTCCAGAGGAAGTGAGAGCATGGTCTAAAGAGAAGCTTAAGAGTGGAGAGGCATTAAAAGCTCCTGCACAAGCTACTCAGCAGTTTGCTTCAGCCGCTTCCGCAAAGAAGTATGCTTATGAGCAAGGTGATAGAGGGTATGAATCGGATTATGAGATTGTGAAATAAATGGCTGTAAAAGTCCCTTCAAAAGTTACTGATATAAATGCACCCCTTCGTTCTGGTAGTGTTCCTACTGCGTATGACACAACAAGTACTAGAACGAGGGGTCATACCCCTTTTCGTTTAAAGACAGAAAACATACAGATATCTTTCTGGATAAATCCTAGTGAGTGTAGTTGGCGGCTGCCTTTGAGAACGACCATTGAACAGGTGCAAGGTGGGGCTATTCACCATGAGTGGTTTACAACAGGTATAGGTAAGCAGGTTACACAAAAGTTTGATCAGCCGATCATCAACATGACGTTTCAAGCGGGAAACATTGCTCCTGGTAGTTGGCTATCCGTTGAAGATACGGGTACTCAGTTAAGAAAATTTGCTCAAAATCAACCAGGAGTTCCTCCGGGTTTAGCAAATTTTTATGATTTTTTGGCGCTGCTTAATGAGCCTAACATTAAGACGGACGGCACCCCTAATTATGTAGAGATAAGCTACCAGTCTTTGATGCTTCCTAATATAAACCTCAGCGGTTTTTTTACACAAGAAGGTGTTCAATGGACAGACAATGCGGATAACCCTAACGGTATCTCATCGTGGGGAGCTTCCTTTGTAGTATTTCAAGCAACACCACCATTTTTTGATAGGCAGCAATTAAGGGATCAATATGCTCATTTTTTCCAATTGCAATCCTTTGTTTAAGGGAGATTTTTGATGTCTCAGGTACACAACATTAGTTCGTCAGGTATGTTTACACAGTTCAAATTGACACAAGTACTTCGTACTGTGGATTTGGATTACAACAATCTTATGATTGCTCTTAGTGTACTGCCTCCTGGCGCACCATTCAATCAACTCCCCCTAGTCATCGTAGACAAGTCGCAACAAGTGAACGGCGGCAGGATTAAGCAAGTCAATATTCTTAAAGCCGTGCTGATCAGTAATGAGTTGTATCAGTCCTCCTTACTAGCCGCTCCCGCCGTAGTTCCTTTTATCAGCGAAATAAAAGCATCAGATGATTACTTTTTCCCTAACGGTACGTTTATTCGCACATTGCCGTCTGTATCCCCTACCCAATCACGTTTTACGAAAAGCTTCCTAGTAGGAGCCGGTGGACTCGTGACGGTAGGGGTTCCCTTTGTAGATGCCACAGTGATCTCTAATTTGCCTTTCACAGTGACCAACGGCGCGGGGGGTACCATTACCTACCCTGTAGGCGACATCGGCTCTACAGTCACGGTGAGCTATGTTACCGAGGTGATTCATCCCACCCTGCTCATCACGCGGCAAGAGACGCAAACAGTGGTCCCTAGTCTTGTGATTGAAAATACCGTATCAGGCGTGGTGCTTAATCCAACATTGGCGGGACTACTAGGCTTAACCCTACCCCCTTACTAAGGAGAAGTATGAAGTTCCTGACTAAAGTATTAGCAAAACAAGGGCATGATCCCGCTAAGATCGATAAGCCGAATAGCTCGGGGCAAGGATTCCATCCTGATCATGCTGACCATCCGTTTCACACCATCTTAGAGAAGCATGGGTACGAATATAGCCACTCCACCCCTGTCACTCATGGAAAAGACAAGCGCGTGCATCATGCCTACAAAAAAGGCTCTCTACCTAGAGATTATCTCGTTGGTGTGTATCCGAACGATCAAGGCAAGTGGGTTTTTGAGGCACACAAAGGCGGCTCTGGTTCGAGATATATGGGTAACAATCCTGATCAGCTAGATAAGTACCTTAAGGGATTAGCCAAGAGAACAAAGAAGTAAAGGAGCATATGTTCATAAAAAAAGTTTTAGCTGAAAAAAATAAAGAGACATTTACTAAGGAACACTTAGATAAGTTAAGAGATGACTATGGAAAATTAGATAAGATTGATCCGATGTCACCGACATATAAAAAATTAATAAGTTTTTTGGATAATTTAGATAAGGCTAATTTAAAGCTAATAGCTGACGGAAAAATAAAATTTTTATCTATGTTAGCTAACCGTAGATTGTAGGAGACGGTTTGAAAGTTCATTCAAAAGAAACTGAAGATCTTCATAAAGGAATTGTCGAAGCGTATAAGAAACGTTTAGGCGAGATTGAAGAGTTTGAAGGCGACGAGGAGGAGAAGAATACATCCTTTGAGCGTTCTTATCTGCACAATGCAATCTATCTTCATAACTTATGGTTTGAGCAGATAGAAGGGGAAAGAGAAGATACAGATAGTCCTTTTCTAGAGGAAATCTTGCAGCGCCGTGAAAGTGATATGAACACATTTATCAAATGGATGAATGTGTTTGCTTTTGATGCAAAGCCAAATGGCTGGGCTATTTGGGGATGGAGCCATGCACAAAAAACTTTTGTAGGCTTTCCCATCAGGGGTCATGATGAATGTGTTCCAATCGGTGTTACACCCCTTATTGTAATCGATTGCTGGGAGCATAGCTATCAAGGTGATTACGGTCTAGAGTTTCAAGACTATCTCGATGTCCTGTGGCGTGAAATTAATTGGGAAAAAATTGATCAAAGGCATAAAGATCTAGCCACACTTTTTGGGTTTAATTTAAAGTGACATTCCTATCCAAAATCGAAGCCATTCATCCTAGGGGACGCAAGTTTGAGCGTGAGGTTCCGCCTAAGAAAGGATTCTCCTTGCCTAAAGGTAAAGCATTAAAAGAGCGTATGGATTGGATTGCTTCTTCTATACACGATTTGATTACTGATTACAATTTTAGACCAGCCACAAATAAATTGATGCACGAAGTTCAGACATATCACAGTTTAATAACTGGACATATGCCCATTAAAGAAAAACTTGAGCACGCCGTTAAACTCGCCAACCTCATCCCAAAACTATCTGCCGATATACAACGCCTCTATGCTAAAGGCGCTCTGCCTGAAAACGTGGATCGTAAAATGATTCATACGTTTATGGAAGAAGCTAAAGAGATAGAGAAGTCAGTGGACGGGTTAACCGAGAAACTCAAAGAGTATGAAGTCTTTGAGAAGAGCTTGCAAAAGCTAGGGTTTGACTAACCTATTGACACCTACCTTTAAATCTTGGATCCGGAAGTTATTTATCTGGAAGGTCAAAAAATAAATAAGGTACCAAAGACCGGCTCTTTTATCTTTCGTGTGCGGGGACTTCGCAGAGACTAAGATTTATTACATCCATATTCCTTTAAGGATGTAATGCGTGTCACAGCGGAATTTTTATATGATCAATCCAGGATACTACTTAGACTACTAGGTACGGTATCACCGCCTACTAATGTTCAAGTCGGTACTTATATAGTTTCTTTTTTTGCGACGAGAAAGCCTCTAGAGTTTGACATTGATGCGGATCAAATAGTCAATAACGAGGTCAATCTTTATCTTGCCAATACGACACCTTCTCCTAAGCAGATAACGGTTACGCTTCCTGATTTATCTCAGCAAGTCGCTTTCGTCCAACTAGTTAAAAAGCCACCTGTTGAAAACATCATCCCGGAGCAGCCTCTAGAGACCATCACGCCTCGGGAGCCTGAGCCACACAATCCTTCTGAGTTAAAGCCTCTACCTCCGGATTCCATGTCTCAGCCTGCTTATCCTCCGTATTGGGTGGAGCTTGCCTTTAATAGAGCAAACCCTTTACTAGTGGGTGCCGGGCTTGACAGTGATCTAGCGACCCTCTCTTACACAGGAGGGGGAGCGGGACGTGTACTATCTCCTAGAGTGGTACAGGAGGCTGCCAATCAGGCACCCTACACGGTACATGCGCCGACTTTTTTAGAGGGGACATTCAGTAACCTCTTACCTTATTCCGATTTTTCTACTTCCTATACTCCACCCGGTTTTTTAGATCCGGTACCTACCGGGTGGATTATTAACCAAAGTGATCCTGATTCTTTAATAAGAGTAGTTATTAATGCTGCGTCAGTTACTCCTAATTTCCAAGTTGTGTGGTTCCTACGTCCAAACTATCAGGATTACACCTTATCCCCGCCTATTACATTTATAACCCCACCAGTACCAACTAATGGGGTTGTCCAAGTCATGTTAGAGCCCGCCGTTACGAACTCCGTAGGAACCGCACAACTTGTCTCCTTTACAGGACTATATACGAGTACTTCCGTCGTCTTAAACGGTGCTACCTTTTTATACTTAAATGTCCAAAATGATCCCGGACCCGTTAGGATTGTGTGGCAACAAAGTTCAGGTAACAGTGCCACACAATACCTATCCGTAGGAGTCCCTATAGTTAGTAATTACTCTGGTCCTCATACCTGGATAAATTATCCTAATACGTCTCTTGCCGACCAAGTAACCGTCTCTAACCTAACATTTGATGGGAGATGGAACTTCAATGCTGGTTTTATTAGAATAGCCTCAGAACAAGAAACACCCGCTCAACCCCTAAGTTGGAGCATAACCTTTAACCTTACAGGACAAATTTTACTGCAAGTAGTCGGTGGCATACTATCTAGCGACTTTTCCACGAGCACGGTGGATCTAAGACCACTACTCCCCACGGATCCTGCAACGATGGGAAGCTACAAGCTTAGTTGGATGGCAGGGCAAAATCTAAAACTTATTACTAGTGTACCAGAGCAAGCACCTGTTACGACTACTTTAGCTTTTCTATTTAACATAGTTATACCTACACCTCTATTAACTGACACTATTAATATTAATTTTTCCAGTTATACGCCTACGGCAGGCTCTAGCAGAATCAAGTACTTTGCATTCAAACCTGCCTCCACCTAAGATTTTTTAGAGGTCTTATTGATATACTGGTATGACTGTGAATTTGATGAGTACTCAAAGGAAGAAGTAAAACTGATATCGATAGGTATCGTGAGCGAAGATCACCGAGAGTATTATGCCGAATGCATTTTTAATGAAGAGATATGTAGTCCATGGGTTAAACAACATGTCCTACCGAGACTAGGTAAAGCTAAGAACAGAAAAACTAAAGACGAAATAAGAACAGAGCTAGAGGATTTTTTTGACGAGGATGAAGCAATATGTTTGGTAGCGTATAAAGGCGGACACGACCATGTGCTTCTCACTAGACTTTTTGGGTCTATGTCAGAATTACATATTTTGCCGCATTATACCTGGGATATAAAACAAAAAGTGGATGAGTTGCGCTATGAAGGGGAAGAGGTTAAATTACCTAGAAATAAGAAAAAACACCACGCACTCGCAGATGCAAGGTGGGCAAGAATTGCTAGCCTCTATATGATAGAAAATCATGGAGTTAATATTCCGGTTATAAAGTTAAATAAAAATTAAGGGGTGCAATGTGTTAATGGTCAAATATCAATTATTCCTTCTTGATCCAAATGCAGAGAAGCAGAACATGCTGATCTCTATTGATCCCCCATTCAACTTCCCTACGGCTGTAGATCAGGTCATGAAGACGAGTAAGTTTGAAAAGCTCCAAGGCTTAGTGGTGATAGGTCTTGAGGAACCTATTGACGAGTATTTAAAGCAAGTGGAGCGCCTAGACGTGACAGATTGGCTCGACTACGATTGCGAGCAGCGTAAAGCCGCCATGAAAGAGCTTGCAGAAAAGCTAAACCTTACCTGCTCTGAAAAGCTCAGAGAGCCTGACAGCGAAGAGATGGTGTACGGCGAGGAAGAAATAACAGCTAAAAAGTATGATACACCTATCGATCTGCCAGAAGCTAACCGTGAGATATGGGATGCCGTGCCTAAGCAACCCGATTTTAAAATTGGTTGGGAAATTCTAAAAAAGCGTATGCAGGAAGTTACTGGGAAAGCAAAACCTAAAAAGAAAAACCCCTACCCTAAAAATCTCCCGGCAGGAAACGAGAAGGTTTGGGATGAAGCCCCTAGTACTCGCACAGACAAATTTGATCAGATGGTACTTGAGCATAAGAGCGAAGTGATTAGGTTAGCCGCCCACTGTAACTTCTATGAAGCTTACTGCGCAAAATTAGGAAAAGTGCCTTGGACACACACCTCCACAACAGAAATCCTAGACGCACGGCTAAAACTTAAAGGCTTCATTATCCAAGGTGAGGAAGTAGCCTATAAAGCCGCCGAGGATCTTTTAGAGCATCTTTTACACGCAGGTTTAATATTCAAACCTAGGGCACGTAAAGGCGCTTGTATCTCTCGAAGTCCGGAGAATAATAAATATGAGATTTCATGGCTGACTCCCTGGACACTTAAGCCGGAGAAAGGTCATTCCTGGTTACAGATCGCATCTTTTATTAAAAGGGAATTCTCCAAGAAATATGCCTTCAATGAGAAGGATAATAAAAAACGATTAACTAGCACCTTTCAAAAAGGCACCGTCACGACGGAACTAGCTATCGTAAGGAATGATGAGAATACTATCAATGTGTATATCAATCATTACTTAGACGAAGGTCAAGCAGGCATCTTAACCGGATGGGGTATTAAAGGGGAGCCAAAGAAGATTGAGAAGACACTGTTGGATTATTGCAATAGGTGGAAGAAAACTGGAAAATTCCCTAAGCTAGAAAAAGAGGACTATTAATGTGGCTTATTTTTTTAATGCCGCTACTTATTTCTTGCTCCTACTCTCAATGCGGGCATGTAGGTCCTAAAGAGATAAGCGTACCCACTGTTCCAGTGGATCAACCGTTTATAGTAACCTACAATGAAAAAAATTCAATCATTGAATTTAACAAAGTAGCCTTTAGAGAATGCGCAGCATTAAGTGTAAAGTATGATGGAGTTGACTACGGCATCTATTTATTAACTGAGTACCTATTTCTACCTAATGATAAAGAAGGGGATACGCACTCAGTTTATATTTCTTGTGTAGATAAATACACCATACCTGTTTACGATCCGCAGATGTACAAAGTAACACATGAAAAAACATTTACGTCAGTAGAACTCAAATGATTGATATCTCCAATAACGAAGTAGCTAAGCGCCTAGCACCGAAAAAATCCTCGCCGATAAAGCAGGTTTTTATTGAGACTGCTATTCCAGAGTGGGAGGGGTATCCCACCACTTCTCCTGTAGAGCCCCTTTACGATTTAGAATATATAAAGATCTTGCCGCTGTGGACGGAATACGGTGTGCTAGGACAACTAGCTAATGTGGTGGTCATTGACTCCGGCGTGGAGGCTACTCACCCTTCTTTTGCACATACAGACATCATTCAAAAGTCTTTTCTGCAAGGTGTATCCTCAGGTGTAGATCAAAACGGACACGGCACTTGGGTTTGCGGAAAGATAGTGGCGCACGGTGTAGGTATTGCTCCTAACTGCAATCTAACCTCCTATAGAGCACTAGATGCGAATGGCTCAGGAGCCATAGATGCTTCTATAGCCGCATTGAAAGCTGTGTTAGACGATAAACGAACCAACCTTGTTAACATCTCTTTTGGTAGCCCGTTCTTTTCTCAAGAGCAGAAAGATCTTATTGCGAAACTAACTAAGCAAGGTGTCATCGTTGTAGCAGCTTCCGGTAATTTTGCCTCTGATACTCCATTTTATCCAGGATCTTACCCCGAAGTCTTAACCGTATCCGCTACAGATAAGACTAATAAAACAGCAAGCTTCTCCAATTTTGGCGGACAAATAGATATCGTCGCTCCAGGCGTAGGATGCTACTCGACATTTCTAAACGGTGAATTTAGATGCATGTCAGGAACTTCCATGGCAGCACCTATCGTCACAGGATTATTAGCCTTAGGCGTTTCCTTTTTGAAAATGGTTAAGCATTTATATGATAGAAAAGAAATAGCAACTAGAGTAATCTCCGCTCTAGAACAAACGGCAAAAGATCTAGGACCTGTCGGTAAAGACCCTTATACTGGATTCGGATTAATTAATGGGTTAGAGTTTATGGAGAGATTATCTAAACAGTAAGTAGAAAGGAGTCACCGTGGAAGTATTTTTAATTATCGGCAATAGTGTATGCTTAGCTATTATAGCTTGGTGGGCAATTAAACATTGTAAGAAAAGTGTAACTACTTGGGATAGATTTGAGACGATTGAAAATCGTATCGCTTCCTTAGAAGCATTTAACTCCTATAAAGCAGCACAGATCCTTAGCAGTGAGAAGTATACGCCAATTAAAAAGAAAAAAGGCAAACCATCGTCGCCTGGATAAAAGCATTATGGAACGCATTCCTGCATGCAGGAAGCTTTTTTAAAGCGTTGCCTAAGTTCAAAGAGGCTCCCTATGAACAAGCCATGGCTCGCCTAAGTGTTTGTCACGACTGCGACAAGCTCAATGTGATGACCCGGCAATGCCAGGAGTGCTTTTGCTTTGTAGGAGTTAAAGTAAGGGATGCAAGTCAATCTTGTCCGTTAGGGAAGTGGGATTGTACGCCTTAACTTAAAGGGTTCTAACTTCATGGTACAAAATATCTATTTCCATTGATGGGTGGCTTGTTGTCTATGTGTACCCAAGGCGAGCCTACAGGTAAATGCTCCATGCGTATATTCCAAATTCCAAGCATAGGTAGAAGCTTTGCACGAGTTATGTCGCAATTCTCTCCGGCATCCCAATCGGCAGCAAGCCCTACCTTGTGGGCAGATTCTTTTGCGCCGTGGACTAGGGCATTGTAATCTTGTCCGTTGTAAATGGAAGCTGGATTATTTAAGATAGGTCTTATGAAGCAATGGATCTTGATTGGTAAGTTAAGAAATTCTCGGATCGTGTCTAATTTTTTAGCACAGATAATGATATTGCTTTTTTCTTGTTCTGAGGGTATGTGAGTACAATGCCACTGCGGAAGATAGAGGGTTTCAATCACCCTAAAATACTTACTCACAAAACTGTGCGGATCGTTCCAGTTTACTCCCATGTAAGTAAATCTTAGGAGATTTAAAAATGCCATGTACTGATGGTGGTGGATGGGACAGAGGGGATCCACCTGCGGATACTCAGTTGTTGGATAAGGTGACACGCATTGCCTGCACGGCACTAGGTTTGATTGAAGCTAGGGGTCTACTAAAAGAGTTAGACAAAGAGTGCCTAGATTGGTGGACGGCGCACAAGAAAGCTGATGAGTTGAGGCTTAAGGTGGAAGCTAAAAACGCCTACCTCCTCAAGGTGCGTGTTGCTACACTAAAACTGCAAGAGGCAATCAGTTTAGGTGAAAATATAGCGCAGGCTCGCAGTGCTCTGGATTCTATTTTAGACGAGGGGTTTTAGCCTATGATTAAAGAGCGGTTGTTACAGCAAGCTAGGCAGGTCTTAGAAGGACCGTTAACATTGGATAAGTCTATCCTTGTAGCTGTGCTTGCACACGCTGGACAAGAGGATAAGGGGCAGAATGCTTATATTCGCCATCCGCTTCGGGTGATGGAAAAGCTTGACTGCGAGGACGAGATGATTTGCGCGGTGTGTCATGATGTCGTGGAAGACACTTTCGTCACGTTAGAGGATCTGCGGGAACTTGGCTACACGCAGAACCAACTAAAGACGATCGACAGCCTAACTAAGCGCGATGGAGAAAGTTATCCGTCGAGAATCGAACGCATCAAGAATAGTTACGTAGCGAGGAAGATCAAGGAGCACGACATCAGAGACAACAGCCAGCTTTGGCGGTTAAAGAACCGGGTGTTAACTCCTAAGGATCTAGCTCGTATGCAGCAGTATATCGATGCACTTGTAGCGCTTGGAAAGTTAGAGCAACGGGACTAGGGGAGCAATGAAAAGATAATGGAATGGCTTAACAATTTAGATCTCGAAAAGCTTGTTTATTTACTGCTTATTCTACATTTTCTCTTCCTGTATGGGATGGGTGAAGTAAATAATATTTATTGGAATTTGCCCCACCAGTTAAGACGATTTCTCCAGCATGTATTCCCATCCATCGACAAGCCACTGCAAATAATTTTCCGTATCCTTCCCGTACCACCCGCAGGCAAAAGGGTGGTTAGCCTCTACAAGAGCAAATTCGCCGGTTTTTAAAAAACCAAAATCCACGGCACCGCAGTACGAGGAAGGTATTTCGATATTGAGCGGCGGCGATTGCGGTGTATTGATTTCGTCTCCGGAATACCAACCTGACGTTAGGACCTTACCATGAGAGATGTAATACCTCCATTCGTTTTCAAACTGCACAATTGTTGAACACCAAAAAGGTGGCTTCTTTTTCTTCCTATAGGACCCTGTAGTCACAAACCCGTTGAACCGTTTATAGCGGTCAGCAGGCTTGATGAATACAGGCTCTAGCAGCCAATTATTCTCCATCCATACCCTGCGGTGCAGATGGGGTAAGAGCCACTCAGGATAATAATCGGGGGTGCAAGTCTTATTTAAAGAAGCAAGGCACCACTCTACAGACCCGCTAGGTACGAAGTCCTCAGGACAGCGCACGCCTTTAGGGATCATCTTGCGGGGAATGTCGTGCAGGACAGAATAGAGGAGGAGGCTATTTGCTTCAACGGAGGTATCCCCTTTGACAAGGGCGAATCCTTTGAATTGTTTTAAATTTAACATCTAGTGATGTTAACAAAAAAGAACCTGAAAAGAAATTCCTTTCAGGTTCCTTTAGAAAAGCAAGGAAAGACTACTCGGCGTCTTCTTCTTCAAAATCTTCATCTTCTTCATCGAAGTTTTGATTGACGGCATTCTCAATGGCGGTGTGCAGATCAGTCGCCCTAGCTGTAAATTCTAGACCGCCGACACTGAACCTAACGTCGTCAGGAAACACAAGGTCCCCAACCCTAGCATTCTTAACCGTTACTTCATAGTTCTCATCTACAACTGCACCATTCTCTAGACGGTAAGCGCTGACTTTACTTACAACTTCATTAAGCATCACGTAACTCCTAAGAACAAGAATCGTTAACGACGAGACAGAAGCTAGCTAAGCACTTCGCTGAAGTCAAGCGCTGTCTGAGCAAAAAAACCACTTGCCTTAGAGCAAATGAGATGCTCCACCGCAGCATATAAGCCTAGACTTTTTTTATCCAGAAAGTTAAAATAATACATCTTTAATTTTTTCTGGAGATTTTAAAATGAAAAAGCTTATCCTGCTAGGCTGTCTATCGTCCGTTTTTGCCTGTACACCTAAGCAAAAAGAAGTAGTTACGCCGGTTGTTTGCGATGTCGTATTTAAAGCCACTACTGCTGCCTCGCAGGGTATAGCGAATGCTTTAGGTTGTTCCAATGTACCCGCTATTTCAGCGGATTTGTCTAAATCCGTCTTGTCGCTCAATCTTTGTACGACAAATACGACATCTGGTCTTATTGGCGACATGGTATGTGGGCAGGTAGCTTCAGTTGTACTAGGTATCGGTCTTAACACGCTTCCTAAAGAATGGGGTTGTACCGGAGGTAACCTAGGAAATACTGCGAAGCAGTTTATTACGGATAAATGTAAAGCCTCAGTTCCTTACTAATTTGGAGATTTCTTGGAACCTTATAATTTATTAGCTAAGCAGATTATCGCACTCTCTTGGATTAGATGTCTTCAAGAAGAGGGTGTCGATTTTGTCAATAAGCAGACCGGGCTTCCTGAAAAGGACGAGCGAGTTATCTATGATGCTTTCGAGTCTAATTCTGGTCTTTTTGATGTGCCTAAAGCCAACGCCTCTAAGTGGGGTATGGAGAAGAACCTCCTAGAGGTATACGGCAGTCATCTTCTTTATAATGAAGATCCTTATCTTTTGAGTTTGCTATTGTCTACGGAATTGAGGCGAGAAATTACAACTAAAATACAAAGTTTGAAAGGTTTTAGATGACTTCTTTAGATACCTTTAAAGAGTTGGGCGCGGAGTTTGGTACGAGTTTAACTGACGCGTCTTTGAAGAAAGCGAATGTTTTTTGGTGCAATATTAAAGATGCTGAACTGTTAGCCATAGCGAAACAAACCTTTTATGCTTCGGCGACAGATGCGCGTACCGCCAAAGTTCAAGCTGTAGAAGCCGAGAAAAAGAGGTTAAAAAAAGAAAAGGAGAAAGCCCTTGCAGAAGCTACAAGTCACAGCAATTAGTGACACGCATTGTAAATTTCCAGATAGCTTACCAGGAGGTGACTTACTCGTACATGCGGGGGATTTCACTTATAGAGGTAGGTTCCAAGAGGTCAATGAGTTTTTCGGTTGGCTAGAAAAACAATTAGATAAATATGATCATATTGTCTATATCGCCGGTAATCATGAATGTTCTTTTGGAGAAAGACCCGACGAGGTTAAAAAGTGGCGTGCAGCACACTCGGAGCGTATGATCTACTTAGAGCATGAAACGACGCAGATCAAAGGCTTTAACATCTTTGGCTCACCGTACACCCCCTCCTTTGGTTGGGGATGGGCATTCAATGTAGATAGGGGACATCTTCATGAGTATTGGGGAGTGGTGCCGGATACCACTGATCTACTCATCACGCATGGTCCACCTTTTGGATTTGGTGATTTTGTAGAAGAGAAGCACTGGGGAAGAGACGCATTAGGGCAAGAGGCTTGGAATAGTGTTTACGAGCATAAAGGGGACGAGGAACTCTTCACGGAGCTAAAAAGGATAAAGCCTCAAGTGCATGTGTTTGGGCATTTCCACGCTGCCTACGGTAAGTATTACCCGGATAGCCTAGAAGGTGTTACACTGATTAATGCTTCTTTGTGTGGTGAGGATTATCAGCTAACCAATAAGCCGGTGAGTTTTGAACTTCTCAAGGATCCTAAGAATGTCTGAGTATCCCAAGTGCAAAAATTCTAAAAAGACCCACCTAAAGCTCTTCGGTACCTGCTGTTCCTTTGTCTCTGCTTGCACCCAGGATTGGTGTTACAATTCTGGGCTATGGCAAGCAAGGTGGACAGAAGTCGAAGAGGAAGTTACATGTGCTAGATGTAAGAAGTTCATTAAAGAATGTGCCGACATGGTTTTAGCCGAGCAAGATGAACAACTCTTTCTGCCAAGCCTCGTCGGTCCCTCCTAATCCTTAGTCAAGATCAATCCTTTAGACATTTGCTCATAGCGCCTTGGTAACATGTTTTGCAGACAAATCCCCACATCTGCACAAAGTCTTCATTAACTAATTTTTTGAAGTTACGGATAGGCTGAAGTTGTTGGCAGTAATCACATACCAACGTTTCCGTTTGAATTTGTTGTGGATCCAATCATGGCTCCAGTTCGTTCAGGGCTTTATCCAAGCATTTATGTATCGAGCTATTAAACTGGACATCTAAGCCACGTTTTAAAGCACGCAAAACGGATTCAGCTATTTCAACTACTTTCTCTAGCTTCTCGTTGCGACTTTTGAGACGGCGTATCTCAGCGATACATTCGTCAAGGTAACGCCCTTCTGAATCGATGCGCTTTTTAAGACGATCTATTTCAGAAAAACATTCATCTAGTTTGGTGTTTGCTTGGTCAAAAACGCTCATGGATCCACTTCCAGTCTAGCCTCATTTTGGTATAGGTAGCGGCATCAGCGTTGCATTATTGCCGCTCGTAACGATAGTGGGTGTTACACCATTCCACTTATCTATCCGCCTTTGCTCAATAAGCAGCGGCGTGAGTGTCTCGTTTAAAAGGGAGTTAGACTTGGCTTGAGAAGCCGCATTGATAAGGCGTGCTTGCGCATCCCCTTCCGCCTCTGCCACTTTAGCTTTAGCTAGGGTTTGTTGTTTTTGAAGCTCGTACTCCGCTTGCTGAGCTTGTTGCTGAGCCGCCATTTTTTGTTGCATCTGCTTCTCAATCGCTTCCGGAGGGTGGCTTGCTCCAAGGTTTACCTTATCTAAGAGGAACCCCATTTTCCCTAACTCAACGGCTAGATCGGTAGTGATGGAAGCTTGCAGAATTTCCCTTTTAGAAGATATCAGATCAGAAAGAGCCATTTGACCCGCTTTGTTCTGCGCTATAGTAATAATGGTGCGCCGGATAAATGATTTTTCAATATCTTCAATGTCATCACCCCTAAAAGACTTAAATACTAAGGCAGCTTTTTCAGGGGATGTATTGTAGGTGACAGAGATGTCCTGACTAATATGCTGACCCTCTTTACTTGGCAGTTCCAGAGAATCATCACTCTTACTAGACCCCTCACCCTCCCTCCTCACCATGGTATAGGTGCGAAGAGCAATAGGATAGCTTTGCACAGTCGTCACAAAGGGGACGATAGGAGTGATCCCCTGTGACGCGGTAGATAAAGATCCCGACCACTTGTTAAACACAATCCCTATCTCACCGGGCTTAATGATCGTGCAAGACATGAAGCCTAACATCAAGGTAAATACAATGCCGACAAGAGCCGCAATATTACTGCTTTTCATTGAAAAACTCCTTCACAAAAGTGTGGATACCCTGCGCTAATTTCTTCCCGATGATCTTATAAAAGACATAACCTAAAAGTAGAAATAATGCTAGCTCAACAAAACTCACGCCATACCTCCCCCATTATCGCCGCACGAAAATTTATGTTCCTGATCCCCATAGTTAACCAAATATCATCGAGAAGTCCGCCATCTACAATTTCTCTAAAGTGCTTTCGGTAGTGATAGTAAATTATGCTGTTGACATCAATTATTTTCAATTTGAACTACTTTGACCTCTCTGGTATTAAATAGTACTAGCATCGGTTTTGGGTCGTGCCGATCCGCCCACACACGCCAACGCTCAATATCCGCAGATACCCTCGTTACCCGCTCAGCACTCACCTTAGATAAGATGCAGTTGACAATACGCCTCTGCAATTTCTTATCGATCTCCATAGACTCGACTTCCTCAGACCAAATCGTCACAATTTCCTTATGGGATGACCAATACACCACAGTATAAGGTACATGATCGTCGATGTAAACAAGCCATTTCTGGTACATCCCGCGAGGTCCAGTACGAGGCTCTAGTAACTTGCATCCAGTGTGCGTAGTTAAACGATCCAAAATCTTCGACGTTAATTCCTGATCTAACTCTTTTCCTAACCGCTCCTTCGTTCTTCGCTGCGCATGCTCCTGAATACTTCTCTTGTGCTCTGCACCACCGTATAACATACTGAAACTCCTAAGTGTTTTCCTCCGGAAAGCAGGCGCAGAGAGTAGCACTTTTAGTGCAATTCGTCAATGATTTGACAGAGCAAGATTATGTGTATGCTACCTTCCTGCAAATTCAAAGAATCAGCCCTTGCACACGAACTATTAGAGGGTCTTAAAGGCTTAGAAGTTGGGGGTGCGGCACATAATTCATTTGGTCTTGATACGCTCAATGTTGACCGGATATCACATGAACATCCTGACTTTATCCCGTATGAATCCGAGCAGATGCGCCTATGCGGCGAGGTAATGCCAGTTAACATTGTTGCGCCTGGTAACTGCATCCCCGTGCCTGACCAATCATATGACTTTGTGATTACATCACACGTCATTGAGCATTTCTACGATCCTATTTCAGCGATTATGGAATGGATGCGTATAGCCACCAACTACATTTTCATCATTGTACCGCAAAGGGATGCGCTTGAAAGTGACAGGGATAAGCCGCTGACGGGATTGGATGAGCATATCGAGCGGTTTGCAGAAATAGATAAGCAGTGGACCGATGAACACTACAGCCGGTGGACTCCTGAAAGTTTCTGTGATATGTGCATGTGGATTTGTAATACACCCTTTGGTCATGGATGGGATTTGCACAAGTGGCAAAACGTGGATGACAAGGTAGGTAATGGATTTACCGTAGTGCTTAAAAAGACGGATTTGACAGCTAGTAAATAGTGTACTAAGATTATGTGTATGGCTACCTTCCTGCAAAATCTTCTCCTCCGACTACTTCCCTTGTTACCGTAAGGGTAACGAACAAGCACATATATTACAGGCATTCCCATCGCTAATCCTGTTTAGGTTTTTAAAGACCTTTAAATTGCGAGTAACCAAACCAGACAGTAGGGTAATTGGTGACCCGCCGCTTTTGGGAAGCGGAGAATGAGAGTTCAAGTCTCTCCTGTCTGACCAAAGGGCAAGTGTTGGAATAGCTAGACATATCGGTCTTAGAAACCGATGCCGAAAGGTGTGAGGGTTGGAGTCCCTCCTTGCCCACCAACTTAAAAATGTGTAGTGTTGAGTTAAAGGGTGTATGATGTAATGGTAGCCATACCAGACTTAAAATCTGGTGTTCGTAAGGACGTGCGAGTTCGAGTCTCGCTACACCCACCACTTGAGGACTTGCCATGGAAGAAATTAATTCCCGTACCTCTGAAGAGAATCCTTCGGTGCTGTTTTACGCAGCCTTTGCTAAGGGTTCTGGTGCAAAAACGAAATTAGACAAAGCCCTTCAGGTATTTTTCGCAAAGTACGAAGG
>Ga0315289_10004146_pt1 | contig 21676 bp, 16 predicted proteins | sample YL17G11_40_MG_FD_203452 | JGI IMG/M metagenome (GOLD analysis project Ga0315289, IMG submission 203452) | Sediment microbial communities from Yellowstone Lake, YNP, Wyoming, USA - YL17G11_40 | ecosystem: Environmental > Aquatic > Freshwater > Lake > Sediment | place: USA: Wyoming | collected... | reverse complement strand
CTCGCCACTGCCCCCAAGCAAACTGGCAAAGCCGTTCGGAGTTCCGCCTTTAGGCGGCAAAACGCTGCTGTCTGCGCCAACCGCCTGAAGGCGGAACTCCAAACGGAGGTAGTGTCAAGTTGCGCCCGCACAATGACGACCTAACCAGCGGTGGCACTCCAGAGTGAGTCGGGGATGCCCGCGCACAGGCCAAAGTGGCTGCGGAGGACGGTTTCTTCGGAAGGCGCAAAAAATGTTAATATCTTCACAAAATGCGGTGAGCGCGTTTTGGGCCGCTGAGCAAACATGCCGTGATGGACGCTGACAGAACGCATCGCTGGTTGGTTCTTCGACAACTGCCGGCCCTTAACAGCTCCCCTGCGCCAAAATGCAGGAAAGTGACTAACCTGAATACTTCACACGCTGTAGCCGCGAACTTTAGTTCGCGCCGCGCTACCACAACATCAGTCAAAGAATCGCAACCTGAAGGTCGCGGCTACAGGCTGAACCTCTTCCGAAGCGCGTGTGAAATATCCGGACCAAGCGATTCGCGAAGTTGGATTGAAATAGATCGAGGTGCTTCAGGGTGATACTATGAATCTCTTTGTTTGCTTGAAATTGGTGCCGGATACGGTGGAAGAACTAACCGTTGCCGGGGACGACAAATCACTGGATTCGGAGTTCCTCAGGTTCAAGCTCAATGACCCGGACGAACATGCGCTGGAACAAGCGCTCCTCCTGAAAGAGAGGCATGGCGGCAAAGTCACTGTCGCCGCGTTGGACGCGCCGGAGGTGGACGACGCGCTGTACCCGGCGCTGGCCAAGGGCGCCGACCGCGCCGTGAAACTCGTCGGCGACCTGGCCAACGCCCAAGGCTTTGCGACGGCGAAACTCTTCGCCGCCTTCGTCAGACCCGAAGGTCAGTCGCTGCCAGCCGACACGTTGATTCTGCTAGGCGGGCAGGCGATTGACGACCTCGAAGGCGAGATTGGGCCTTACCTCGCCGAGTGGCTCGGCCTGCCCTACGCCTGCGTGGTCACCAGCGTCAAACCCGAAGGCAACGGCGTGACCGTGACCAAGGAGTTTGCCGGGGGCCTGCGTGGCGAGTTCTCGCTCCCGCTGCCGGCGGTGCTGGGGATTCAATCGGCTGAGAAGCCGCCACGTTACGTGGCCGTCGCCAAGATCCGCGCGGTGATGAAGTCGGCGAAAATCGAGACCGTAGCCGTGACGCCGCCCGACAGCCTCGCGCGATTCCCGGTTGCGCGCATGTATAAACCGGAAGTGGCGGGGCGGGCGCAAATGCTCGAAGGCGCGCCAGCGGATGTGACGGAGAAAGTCGTGGAACTGCTGGCGAAGAACAGTCTGATTTGAGGAGACGAGGTTTATGGCAAACGCGATTCTTATCCTGGCCGAGCAACTGCGCGGCCAACTTTCCGACATCACCTTCGAAATGCTCGGGGCGGGCCGCAAGCTGGCCGACGCGCTGGAAGCGCCGCTTTACGCCGCCTTGCTCGGCAGCGAGGCCGCGCCGCTCGCGTCGAACCTGGGCTTGGCGGACAAAGTCTTTGTCGCGGACAACCCGCAACTGAACCTGGCTCCGGCTCATACCGTCGCGGGGGCGGTCAAGAGTTTAATGGAGCAAACGCAAGCCGGCTTGGTGCTCATTGGCGGCACAAACGTCTCGATGGGCATCGGCACTGTCCTGTCCGCGCGCACGAATCTGCCGTTCGTAAACTACTGCCGGAGCATACGAGTGGACAACGGCGCGGTCGTGCTCACGAGCCAGTTGTTCGGCGGCAAGATTCTCGCTGACGTGCGGCTGCGGGAGGGCAAGGGTCTGGTCAGCGTTTCTCCCGGCGCATTCCGGGCTGACGCCGGCAGGAGCGACAAGACGCCGCCGGTCGAGAAGGTGGACGTGCCAGTCGAAGCCTCGAAAGTCAGCTTCAAGAAATACATCGAACCGGAGACCGGCGACGTGGACATCACGAAACAAAACATCCTCGTCGCAGTCGGGCGTGGCATCCAGACGCAAGACAACGTCCAGTTGGCCGAGGAACTCGCCCAGGTCCTCGGTGGCGCGGTCTGCGCGTCGCGCCCCGTGATTGACCAAGGCTGGCTGCCGTTGAGCTGCCAGGTGGGCAAGTCCGGCATGACGGTGAAGCCGCGCTTCTACCTTGCGCTCGGCGTCAGCGGCGCGCCGGAGCACTGGGAGGGCATGCAAGGCTCGCAACTCATCATCGCGATCAACACCGACCCGAAGGCGCCGATCTTCGATGGCGCGCACTACGGCGTCTGCGGTGACGCGCTGGAGTACCTGCCGCTGCTCATCGAGAAAGTCAAAGCGCGCAAGGGTTAAAGGCCTATGGACCCAGTCAAAATCTCCGTGCTCGGACTGCCGGGAGTGGGATGGCTGTGGCTGCTGGCCTTCCTGGCCTTCGGCATTTTCGGGTGGCGAGTCTATCAGCTTGTCGGACTGCTGCGGCGCGGGCGCTACGAGGATCGCTTCGACCAAATCGGCCGGCGGGTGCGGCACTTCCTTGAACACGTCTTGCTCCAGCCGCGCCTTTTCAACGAACGCAGCATCGGCCTGCCGCACTTTCTCATCTTCTGGGGTTTTGTGCTCTACGCCGCCTGCTTTAACTGGGCGCTGGTGCGCGGGCTGTTCCCGATGCTGCCGGTGCCGTACCCGGATGAAGTCAAAGTCGTCGCCCTGTTTCTGGAAATCTTCTCGGTGCTGGTGCTGATTTCGCTCGGCGTGGCCGTGGCGCGGCGCGTGTTCTTTGCGCCGCCGCACTTGCACCTGAGCTGGGACGCAAACTTCATCCTCGCACTTATCGGGTTGTTGATGCTCAGCACGCTGTTTGGCTCGGCCTTCCGCATCCAGTCCGGCGACGCGCAGGCCAGCGCTTGGGCACCGTTCGGGAGCATGCTCGCGCCTGCGTTCTCCGGCGTGTCTGGGAAGGTGGCGCGCGGGTGGGCAGAGGCCATGTGGTGGCTGCACATGGCCACCGTGCTGTTCTTTCTCGTCTATCTGCCCTACTCAAAGCATCTCCACCTGCTGGCGTCGCCGTTCAACACTTTCTTCAGCAATGCCCCAATTCGCCCGCTGGGCGACCTCACCATCCCGGGCGGGAAAGACGACGTGGCGGCGGGCGCATCGCGATGGGAGGAACTCACGTGGAAGCAACTGCTCAGCGGCTTTTCGTGCGCGGAATGCGGGCGTTGCGACCGCGCTTGTCCGGCGGCTTCCGCCGGTTACCCGCTCCTGCCGCAGCAAATCGTTCAGAAGATCAAGGACCACATCGTCCATGTGGGACTGAAGCAGTCGCCGGGCGGCAACGGCACGCCCAAGCTCATCGGTGACGTGATCACGGAAGGGGAGTTGTGGGCCTGCACCACGTGCCTGGCCTGTATGGACCGTTGCGCGGTCTGGAACGAGCAGGTGCCGCTCATCGTCATGCTCCGCCGCCATCTGGTCAGCCAGGGCCAAGTGGACCGCACCGTGCAGGACATGCTCGCCAGCCTCAACCGCTACGGCAACTCGTTCGGCAAGTCCGACCGGATGCGCGCCAAGTGGGTGCAGACCTCGGGCCTCAAGATCAAGGACGCCCGCAAGGAGCCGGTCGAGTGTCTTTGGTTCGTGGGCGACTACGCGGCCTACGATCCGCGTTGCGAAGACATTACCAAAAAAATGGCGATGGTGTTCGCCCAGGCCGGCCTTGACTTCGGCCTGCTTTACGAAGCCGAGCGGAACTCCGGCAACGACGTGCGCCGCGTGGGTGAGGAGGGCTTGTTTGAAATGCTCCGCGACAAGAACCTCGACGCCTTCGGCAAGGTTCAGTGGAAGAACGGTCAGAAGCTCATCGTCACCACCGACCCGCACTCCTACAACACGCTCAAGAATGAATACAAATTCGAGGGCGACGGCCTGTCTGCCGCACAGGCAGGCGTGGTGGTGAAGCATTACACGGAGTTGCTCGACGAACTGATTCAGGCCGGCAGGCTGCCGCTGAAGAAGAAACTCACGGGGCGTGTGACCTACCACGACCCGTGCTATCTAGGCCGCTACAATGATGTCTATGATCCGCCCCGTCGCGTGCTGGCCGCGTTGGGCGCGCAGTTGGTAGAGATGCCCCGGACTCGGCACCTGAGCTTTTGCTGCGGGGCGGGCGGCGGCCGGATTTGGATGGAAGACACGCCGGGCATCAAAGAGCGCCCCTCGGAGAGCCGCATCCGCGAGGCGGTGGCACTGGATGACGTGCCCACCTTCGTCGTCGCGTGCCCGAAGGACATCACGATGTTCCGCGACGCGGTCAAGACCACCGGCAACGAGGGCAAGATTGTAGTCAAGGACATCGCGGAACTGGTCGCCGAAGCGATGGAATGACAGCCGGAGAAATTCAACATGGTAGCCAGCATTGAACCTGAGAGCGCCACGCTGCGCGTCACGCTCGACAACCTTCTGAAGACCCCAGCAGGAAAACGCATTCTTAGTTGTATCCAGTGCGGCACCTGCTCGGGCACCTGCCCGTATGGCGAACACATGGAATATACGCCCCGCCGGGTCATCAACATGCTCCGCCACGGGCGGATTGAAGAGGTGTTCAAGACGGACAACATGCTCCGCTGCGTGGCCTGCTACGCCTGCTCGGCCAAATGCCCCCGCGACATCAAGCTCACTGAGGTGCTGCTGCCGCTGGTCAAGGAACAGGTGCTGATTAGCCTGCCGGAGGTGCCCGCCGAACTGCAAAAGTCGCTCCAGAACATGCACCGCTACGGCAACCCGATGGGCGAATCGCCGCGCAAGCGCGCCAATTGGGTCGCCGCCGCCGGCACCAAGGTGCCCCTGATGGCCGAAATCAAGCGGCCGGTGGACGTGCTCTGGTTTGTCGAGTGCTACTCGTCGTTTTACCCGCGCGGCCAGGAGACCAGCCGCGCCACGGCGAAGCTGTTCAACGCGCTGGGCATTGATTTCGCCATCCTCGGCAACGAAGAGAATTGCGCCGGCGAATGCGGCCAGGTCACTTGGGAATCCGGCCTGTTCGAGTCGCTCAGTGACAAAAACCTAAAGGTGTTCAGCAAGTACCAGTTCCAGCGCCTCGTGACCGGCGACGCCCACGCCTTCAACGCCTTCCGGTTCCGTTACCCGCAGTACGGCCTTGCCCAACCGGTGGAGCACACCACGACACTGCTCACGCAGTATTTCGACAAGCTCAAGCCGAAGCTGACCAAGAAGCTCAACTGCAGCGTCACCTACCACGACCCGTGCTGCTTTGGCCGGGCGGCGGGCTGCTACGAGGAGCCGCGGCGCTTGCTTCAGGCCATCCCCGGGGTGAAGCTCGTCGAGATGACGCACAATCGCATCAATGCGATTTGTTGTGGGGGCGGCGGGGGCGGCATGTGGCTGGACACCTTCTTCAAGCAAAAAGGCATGGAGCGGCTGTCGGAACGGCGCGTCAAGGAAGCCGTCGCCACCGGCGCCGACGTGCTCGCGGTGTCGTGTCCCTATGAGATTTCCCGGTTTGAGGACGCGCTCAAAGTCATCCCGCACGACAAACCCATGGTCGTCCGGGACGTGGTGGAACTGGTGGCTGAATCGTTGGGAGACTGACCCTATGAAAAGAACCGACAACGAACCCGTGCGCATCGGCTTCTACATCTGCCACTGCGGCACCAACATCGCCGGCATGGTGGACGTGGAAAGCGTGGCCCAGTATGCGGCGCGCCTGCCCAGCGTGGTCATTTCGCGCACTTACAAATACATGTGCTCTGACCCAGGCCAGGAGCTCATCCGAAAAGACATCCAGGAACAGGGACTGAACCGATTGGTGGTGGCGGCGTGTTCGCCGTTGCTGCACGAAAACACGTTTCGGCAGGCCGTCGAACGGGGCGGGATGAATCCCTACCACTTCCAGATGGTGAATATCCGGGAGCACAACGCCTGGGTACACGAGGACCGGGCCTTGGCGACGCTCAAGGCCAAAGATTTGATTCGGGCGGCCATCCGGCGCGTGGCCCACCACAAGCCGCTGGAACGCAAACGCGTGCCCATCCAGCCACGCGTGCTTATTGTGGGCGGTGGGATTGCCGGCATTCACGCCGCGCTCACGCTGGCCAAAGCCGGCAAGAAGGTCTATCTGGTCGAACGTGAGCCAACCATCGGCGGGCACATGGCGAAGTTCGACAAAACCTTCCCGACGCTGGATTGCGCGGCGTGCATTCTGACGCCGAAGATGACGGCGGTCGGCACCCATCCCAACATCACCTTGCTCACCCACTCCGAGGTCGAGTCGGTCTCCGGCTACGTGGGCAACTTCAAGATCAAGATTCGGCGCAAGGCGCGCTTTGTTGATGAGGACAAGTGCACCGGCTGTGGGCAATGCATCGAACGCTGCCCGGTCCAGTACAATCCCTACCAGTATCCTGCGACGGCGGGCGGCAATGGCGAGGGGTACGGTCTGCCGGTGGAGCCCGAAATGAAGCCGGAGATCAAGACCGTTGCGGATCGGGCCCTTGAACTGCACCGGCCCGAGCGCGCCTCGCTGATCTTGGTGCTGCAGGACATCAACTACGACCTCGGCTACCTGCCTGAAGAGGTGCTCGGGTATGTGAGCCGCAAGACGCGCGTGCCGCTCCTGGTGGTGTATCACGTGGCCACATTTTACAAGGCCTTCAGCCTGACGCCGCGCGGCAAACATTTCATTCGCGTGTGCATGGGTACGGCCTGCCACGTGCGCGGCGCGCCGCGGCTGTTAGAGGCCATCAAGAGCCGGTTGGGGATCGAGCCGGGCAAGACCACACCGGACCTGAAGTTTACACTGGAAACTGTCAATTGCCTGGGCACTTGCGCCATGGGACCAGTGGTGGTGGCGGACGACCAATACTTGACGCTTCGCCTCACCGCCGTCGATCGGATGGTCAATCGTCTGGCTGCCGAGAAACCAGTGGAAGCCTAAAAGAGTAACCTATGAATACGCCACGCTTATCCCATCCCGATGACCTCGCCAAGCTCCGCCAGGAGCTGAAGGCGAAGGAGCCGGAGAAAGTGGTCACTGTCTCATGTGGCACTTGCGGTGCTTGCCGCGGCGGCACCAAGCTGGTCGAGGAGTTGTCGGCACAGTTGGCACGCGTCGGGACCGATGGGCAGGTCCGGCTCCGGGTGACTGGCTGCCTCGGTTTCTGCGACCGGGAACCGATTGTGATAGTCAGCCCGCCCGGCTTCTTCTATCCGCAGCCCAAGCCGGCAGACATTAAGGAAATCGTCGAAAAGAGCGTTCTTCGTGGCGCACCGGTCGAGCGGCTATTCCTCAAGCATCCCCAGACGGGCCAGCCGCTACGCACCAAGGAGGAGATTCCTTTTTACCGGAATCAGACGCCGATTCTTTTTGGCGCGAACTTCGAGTTGGACCCGACCAACATCGAGGATTATGTCTGCATTGGCGGCTATGCGGCCCTGGTCAAGGCGCTTACCACCATGCAGCCCAATGAAATCATCGAGGAGGTGACCAAGTCCGGCCTGCGTGGCCGCGGGGGTGCGGGCTTTCCCACCGGCGTGAAGTGGGCCTCCTGCCGTAAAGCCAAGGGCGATCTGAAGTATATCATTTGCAATGCCGACGAGGGCGATCCAGGCGCCTATGCCAACCGCGGCCTGATGGAGGGCAATCCGCATAGTGTCATCGAAGGGATGATCATCGGCGCCTACGCCATCGGGGCCAGCCAAGGCTACATCTACGTCCGGATGGAGTATCCGCTGGCTGTAAAACTGATGAGCAAGGCGGTGGAAGACGCGCGCAAGCTGGGACTGCTGGGCGAAAAGATCCTGGGCACGGATTTCAGCTTCGACATTCTGATCAACCGTGGGGGTGGCGCGTTTGTCTGCGGCGAATCCACCGCGCTCATGGCCTCCATCGAAGGCCGGGCCGGCGACCCGCGCGCCAAGCACGTCCACACGGTCGAGCGCGGCTTGTGGGACCGGCCTTCCACGCTGAACAATGTGGAGACGTGGGCGAACATCCCACTGATCATTAATCGTGGGGCACAGTGGTTCAGCGCCATCGGCACCGGCGATGTCGCCAAGAGTCCCTGGGGTGGCAGCAAAGGCACCAAGATTTTCTCGCTCGTCGGTAACGTCAACAATACCGGCCTGGTCGAGGTGCCGATGGGCATCACGCTGCGCCAAATTATTTACGACATTGGCGGTGGCATCAAGGAGGGCAAAAAGTTCAAAGGCGTGCAAACGGGCGGCCCCTCAGGCGGGGTTCTGGGTGAGCGACACCTAGATCTGCCGATTGACTATGACCAACTGGTCGCGGTCGGTTCGATGATGGGCTCGGGCGGCATGATCGTGATGGACGAAGACAACTGCATGGTGGATTTCGCCCGGTTCTTTCTCACGTTCCTGGAGGACGAGTCGTGCGGCAAGTGCACCCCGTGCCGCGAGGGGATCACCCAAATGCGCCAAATCCTTGAGCGCATTGGTGCCGGCAAGGCGACGATGGCGCATTTGGATTTGCTGAAGGATTTGGCCGAGGTGGTGGTGGATGCCTCGCTCTGCCAATTGGGCGTAACCGCCCCCAATCCCGTCCTGACCACTCTGGCCTATTTCCGCGATGAGTATGAGGCGCACATCCGCGAGGGCCGCTGTCCGGCTGGGGTCTGCAAAGGCCTCACAACTTACCTCATCGATCCGGAAAAGTGCAACGGCTGCACGCTCTGTGCGCGCGAGTGCCCGTCCGGCGCGATTCAGGGCGAAAAGAAACGGGCCCACGTCATCACGGTGGAGAAGTGTACGAAATGCGGCATCTGCTTCGAAGTCTGCAAATTTGACGCGGTGGTTCGGAGTTAGTGAGGCAGGAGGCACCTATGATCAAAGTTACCATCAACGGCCGGGAAATCCCGACAGAGAAAGGGCGCACCATTTTGGAGGTGGCGCGTGAAGTCGGGATCGAAATCCCCACCCTCTGCAATCACGAGTCGCTCCCGCCCTACGCCGCGTGTCGCTTCTGCATCGTCGAGATCCACCGCAAGGGCGTGACGCGGTATCGCGCCTCCTGCATCTTCCCGGTGGAGGATGGAATGGTGATCCAGACGCACTCCGAGCGGGTGTTGAAAATCCGTCGCATCCTGGCGGAGCTGATGCTGGCGCGCTGCCCCGAATCCGATGTGCTCCGGGACCTGGCTTACGACATCGGCGTGGGCCGTTGCCGGTTCGAGCGCCCACGCGGCGAGAAGAGCCCCTGCCAAATTTGCAGGATTTGCACGGTCCGCGAGGAGATGCGGATCGGCCCGCCAGGCAGCATCCCCAGCACCTTCGTCGGCGTCACGGGCTGCATCCTCTGCGGCATGTGCGTCCGGCTCTGCGACGACGTGATGCAGATCGGCGCGTTGGCCTTTGAAGGCCGCGGGATGCGCCGGCGCGTGACTACGCCCTTCCGCAAACCCTCTGAATTCTGTGTCACTTGCGGCGCTTGCAGTTCCATTTGCCCGACGGGCGCGATCGAGTTGATGCGCATTCGGCCCCAAGAATCCGTCTCGATTCCCTCCGAGTTCGAGTATGGTTTGGCCCACCGCAAACCGATCCACCTGCCCTTCCCGCAAGCGGTGCCACGCGTGCCGATCATTGACAAGCACACCTGTGTCTATTTCCAGACCGGCGGCTGCAAGGTCTGCGAGGACAACTGCCAGGCCCAGGCGATTGATCACGCCATGCAGGACCGCGTCGAGGAAATCGAGGTCGGCACCATCATCTTGGCCACGGGCTTCAAGGGTTTCGATCCCAAACGCGTGCCTTATTATGGCTACGGCGCGTATCCCAACGTTTATACCGCGCTGGAGGTCGAGCGGCTGCTGAACGCCGCGGGTCCCACAGGCGGGGAGTTGGTGCTGCGCGACAAGCGCAAGCCCAAGACCGTGGGCATTATCCATTGCGTGGGTTCCCGCGATGAAAACACCAATCGGTATTGTTCGCGCGTCTGTTGCTTGTATTCCCTGAAACTGGCGCACCTCATCAAGGAACACGCCGCGGCGGACATCTACAACTTCTACATTGACATGCGCACGCCGGGCAAAGGCATGGAGGAGTTCTACAACCGCGTGGCGGAAGAAGGCGTCCATCTGATTCGCGGGAAGGTCGCCGACGTTTATCCCGACTCCGCCGGTGGCGCCAATGGCCGATTGATTATTCAGGCCGAAGACACCTTGATGGGACGAATCCTGAAGGTGCCCGTTGATATGGTGGTGTTGGCCATCGGCTTGGAGCCGCAGGCGGATGCGCAAGAGATCCGCCGCCGGTTCAACATCAGTTGCAGTTCCGAGGGCTTCTTCCTCGAACGGCACCCGAAGCTGGCGCCGGTGGACACCTTCAGCGACGGCATTTACCTGGCCGGCTGCTGCCAAGGGCCCAAGGACATCCCAGACACGGTCGCGCAGGCCGGCGCTGCGGCGGCCGAGGCGTTGGCCCTCATGGATGCCGGGTTTTTTGAACTGGAGCCGAACACGGCTTTCGTGGTCGAGGAGGAGTGTTCCGGCTGCAAGTCGTGCATCCCGCTCTGTCCCTACACCGCCATCTCGTTCAACGAGGAAAAGAAGAGGGCCGTCATCAACGAAACCTTGTGCAAGGGTTGCGGCACGTGTGTGGCGTCCTGCCCGTCCGGATCCATCGTGCAGAACCTCTTCGAGGACGAAGAAATCTTCAGCGAAATCGAAGGAGTATTGACCTATGCCTGACTCAAACTGGACGCCCCGCATCGTGGCCTTCTTCTGCAACTGGTGCACCTACACGGCCGCCGACCTGGCGGGCGTGTCCCGCATGAAATACGCCCCCAGCGTGCGGATCATCCGCCTCATGTGCTCGGGGCGCGTGGACCCGCAATTCATCCTGGATGCGCTGGCCAAGGGCGCTGACGGCGTGCTTATCGGCGGTTGCCATCCGGGCGATTGTCACTACGTCGAAGGCAACTACAAGATGCTCCGGCGTTTCCAGATGTTGAAGCGGATGCTTGAGGACATGGGCATCGAACAGGACCGCGTCCGCCTCGAATGGATTTCTGCGGCCGAGGGTGAGAAGGTCAAGACCGTTATCAACGACATGACGGGAAAAATCAAGAAGCTCGGACCGCTTGGTATCCCGCAGAAGTTCGAGGAGTGGGACCGCGAGCTGGAGCGTTTTGCCCGCGAGGTGGACGCCAAGCAACAGGCCCAAGCTGAGAGCAAGTCAGAACCGGAGGCCGTTCATGCCTAAGCCCAAGATCGGAATCTATTGGTGCGCGTCGTGCGGCGGCTGCGAGGAGGCCGTGGTGGACCTCGCTGAGGACATCCTTGGCGTGGTTGAAGCCGTGGACATTGTTTTCTGGCCGTGCGCCATGGACTTCAAGAAGGCCGACGTGGAGGCGATGCCGGACAAATCCATCGTCGCCACGCTCCTCAACGGCGCCATTCGGACGACCGAACAGGAGGAAATGGCACATCTGCTCCGGCGCAAAAGCCAATACCTGATTGCCTATGGCGCGTGCTCGCACCTGGGCGGCGTGCCGGGTTTGGCCAACCAGTTCCCGCGCGAGCAGATGATGAAGTTTTATTTCGAAGACGGTCCCACGAACGTGAACCCGGAGAAAACGTATCCGCAAACGCGGTTCAACGACCAAGGCCGCGAGGTGACGCTGCCCGCGTTGCACAACGTGGTGCGCGCGCTTGACCAAGTGGTGGACGTGGACTACTACATCCCCGGCTGTCCGCCCACGCCCAAGATCACCAAGGCGGCCATCGCCGCGCTGCTCGCAGGCAAGCTGCCGCCGAAGGGAACAGTGCTCGCCCCCGACGTTGCGTTGTGTGACGAATGTCCGCGCAAGGAAACCAAACCCACTAACGTCTCGTTTACCGAGTTCAAGCGGCCCCACCTGACGCTGCTTGATCCGCAGTTGTGTTTTCTGGCTCAAGGCGTCGTGTGCCTGGGGCCGGCCACGCGCGGCGGCTGCGAGGCCCTGTGCGTCAGCGGCAACATGCCGTGCTCGGGCTGCTTTGGCCCCACCTCCCGCGTCAAGGATCAGGGCGCGAAAATCCTCTCATCGCTGTGCGCCAACGTAGCGCCGAAAGAAGAGCCGGAGATCAACAAGGTGCTGGCAGGCATCCCCGATCCGGTCGGCACGTTCTACCGCTACGGCTTGGCCAAGAGTCTGCTCCGCCGCAAGGTCAACCTCCCGATGAACGGCAACGGAAAGTGATTTGATATGAACACAGCAGCCCAGCAAGCTTGGAATGAAGGCAGTCAGCGGGCGAACGCCGCCTACATGGCCGCGCGACGCCGGGTGACGATTGATCCCATCACCCGCCTCGAGGGCCACGGCAAGATTGACATCTTCCTGAACGAGCAGGGCGACGTGGATCGCGCCTACCTGCAAATCCCCGAGATGCGCGGGTTCGAGGTCTTCAGCATCGGCCGCCCCGCCGAGGAGATGCCGCAAATCACCAGCCGCATCTGCGGCGTCTGTCCCACGGCGCATCACATGGCCGCGACCAAGGCGCTGGACGACCTTTACAAAGTCGAGCCGACCAGCGCGGCTAGGAAGATTCGTGAACTGGTCTATGACACGTTCGTCATGGAAGACCACGCGCTGCATGTCTATATCCTGGGCGGGCCGGACTTCATCGTCGGGCCAGACGCGCCCGCAGCGCAGCGCAACGTCGTCGGCGTGGTGCAGAAGGTGGGCGTCGAGGTGGGCAAGAAAGTCATCTCCATGCGCCGCCGGCTGCGCGAACTCATCACCTATTTTGGCGGCAAGGTCATCCATCCGGTTTTGGGTCTGCCCGGCGGTGTTTCCAAGCGGCTGGACCCCGCCAAGCTGCCGGAGTTCAAGCAACTGGCGCAGGACAACCTCGACTTCGCCCTTTTCACGCTCCAGGTCTTCAAGGACATCGTCCTGAAGAACAAGGCGTATGTGGACCTGATCACGTCCGCCGATTTCACGCACCGGACCTATTACCTGGGCCTGGTGGACGCGAAAAACAAAGTCAACTTCTACGACGGGTTGGTGCGGGTGGTGGACCCGACGGCCAAGGAATACGCCAAGTTCCCCATCCGGGAATACCGCGACTACATCGGCGAACACGTCGAGCCGTGGAGCTACGTCAAATTCTGCTTCCTCAAACCAATTGGCTGGCACGGGTTCGAGGAAGGCCCGCAGAGCGGCGTCTATTCCGTTGCCCCGCTGGCTCGTCTCAATGCCGCCGACGGCATGGCCACGCCCAAGGCGCAGGAAGCCTACGAGGAATTCTACAACACGCTGGGCGGCAAGCCCGTCCACCACACGTTGGCCAATCACTGGGCGCGTGTCATCGAGATGATCTACGCCGCCGAGCGCATCGTCAAATTGATCAACGACCCGGAGATCACGAGCGACAACATCCGCCGCCTCCCGACCGCGAAGCCCAGCGTGGGCATCGGCGTGGTTGAAGCCCCACGCGGGACGCTGATCCATCACTATGAGACGGACGAGAACGGCCTGATCAAGATGGCCAACCTGATCGTCGCCACCCAGAACAACGCGGCCCGCATCGCCATGAGTGTGGACCGGGCGGCCAAAGGCCTCATCAAGAAAGGGCAGGTGAGCGACGGGCTGCTGAACAAGATCGAGATGGCGTTCCGCGCCTACGATCCGTGTTTTGGTTGCGCGAGCCATTCGCTGCCCGGCCATTTGCCGCTGGCGGTGAGCATTTACGATCACAACCGAAAACTTTATCGGCAACTGATGCAGGGTTAACCTTTAGCCTGGAAATATCACACGCTGTAGCCGCAAACTTCAGTTTGCGCCGCGCGGCCAGCGTCTGTCCGGGAATCGCAACCTGAAGGTTGCCCCGAAAGCTTTCGGGGTTGGCAATCCCAGCCGCGTGTGAAGTATTCGGGTTAGAGTGCGTCCGCGATGATTTCGGCGATGTCCTTGACACGCACGTTGTTTTCCTTCCCTTCATCCTTTAATCCGTTTTCAAACATGCTCATGCAAAAGGGGCAGGCCACAGCAATGGTGGAAGGGTTGTCGCGCAGGGCTTCGCGGGTGCGTTCGAGGTAAATGCGCCTGCCTGCCGGTTCCTCCAACCACATTCGCCCTCCGCCCGCGCCGCAGCAGAAACTCCTCTCTCGGCAGCGTTTCATCTCCCGGGGTTTGACGCCGCCAGCGGCAGCGATAAGAACCTTGCGTGGCGGTTCGTAAACGTTGTTGTAGCGTCCCAGGTAACAGGGGTCATGAAAAACAGTGACCCCGTCAACCTTGCGGCGGAGTTTGAGGCGCCCATCCTGGATGAGTTGGCTGATCAGTTCCGAATGATGGAGGACCTCGAACTCGGCGGCATACTGTTTGTAGTCGTTCAGGAGCGTGCTGAAGCCGTGCGGACAGTGTGTGACCATGCGCCGAATATTGTACTTCTCAAAGATGCGCATGTTTTCTTTGGCCAGGTCCTCGAACACGTATTCATTGCCCAACCGGCGCAGGGAATCACCGCAGCATTTTTCTTCCTGCCCGAGCACGGCCCAGGAAACGCCGGCGGCGTTGAGGATCTTCACCATCGCGACCACGATGCTGCGGGAGCGCGGATCGAAAGCACCGGAACAGCCGACGAAGTAGAGGTAATCGATCGGTTTGCCTGCCTGGGCGAGCTGGGCGGCAGTCGGGATGTTCAAGTCTTGCATCCACTTGGCTCGATCGGCGGGGGCGACGCCCCACGGATTAAAACGCTGTTCGCTGTTAACGAAGAAGCCGAGCAGCTCTTCCGGGAACTTGGCTTGCTCCATCGCCAGATGGCGCCGCATCGCGATGATCTTGGGGACGTGTTCGATCAAGACCGGACATTCCTGCATGCAAGCGCCGCACGTGGTGCACTGCCAGAGGGCTTCCTCGGACACGCTCAGATGCGGGTCGCCGCCGATGAGCGGTGCGCCCAGGCTCGTGTCCTCCGGTGCCGGACCCAAAGTGTCAAAACGGCGTCGAGCCATAATCTGTGCGCCGTTGGCGAACAAATTGTGTTTTCCCCGCAGGATGATTTCCTTGGGGTTCAGGATTTTCCCCGTGGCACTGGCGGGACACGCGGCCTGACAACGTCCGCACTCCGTGCAAGCCATGAAGTCCAGCAAGTCCTTCCAGGTGAAATGGGTCACTTGGGAGTGTCCAAACTCCAAGCCGCGCTCGAATTTCAACCGCGGAACGGTCTTGACGAAGTCAGCGGAGCGCAGAAAACAGTTGGGGATGGCGGCCAAGATGTGCAGGTGCTTGCTGTAGGGAAGGTAGTTGAGGAAGAGCAGCAGCACCCCCGCGTGCAGCCACCAACAGGCTTCGGCCCAGAAGCGGACCTGCGTCTCGGGTTGGCGTGCGACAAGGCCGGAAACTGCATTTGCGACCGGCATCCAGGCCCTCCACTCGGTTTCGCCCAGCCGGATTGCGCCGGCGTGATAGCCGAAGTAAGCGACCATCAGGGCCGCGATCATGCCGAGGATGAAGAACGCGTCCCAAGTAGCCTCGATGTGCGCCGGCCGGAAAAACAGCCGCCGGGTCGTGGCAACCGCCACCGCGACCAGAACCACCAACGACATGACGTCGGTCGCTGCCCGCGCCGCCCCATACGGAATTGTGCCGACGAACGAGAGCGAAAACTGAGGAAAGATCCCAGCGACGAGGAATTCCGCGTTCATCGGGAGCAGCACCAGAAATCCCCAGAAGATGATGAAGTGGTTGATGCCGAACGGTGATTTCAAAACGCGGCGTTGTCCGAACGCGTAAACCATCATGTCCTTGAAGCGGTCAGCCAGACGATCGAACCGGTTCTCCCAACGCCCCAGACATAACAAAGCCAACAGGCGATAGGCGTTGCGGAAGAAAAAACCAAGGGCGAAGAGAAACAAGACCGCAAAGAGGATTCGAGCGGAGTTCACGTTTCACTTCCTCCTACTGAAGCACGATTGTCGGTTGCCATAGTTGCGTCCTCTCATTGGCTGAGGCGAAATACACAAATGTCTGGTTCAACTGCCACGAGTTTCCGATTTCATCTGAGGTGCGACCGTTGGTCCGGCAGCGCTCTGAGCCGACCATTCCTGCCGGCGCGCTGAGACTGCCGCCAACGCATCCGGCGACTGCTGATGTTCCTTCAATTTTTCGATCACCATCGGGATGATTTCAAACAGGTCGCCGACGATCCCCAGATGGGCCACGTCGAAAATCGGGGCGTTCTTGTCTTTGTTAATGGCGATGATATAGTCAGACGCCTGCATGCCCACCACATGTTGGATCGCGCCCGAGATACCGCAAGCCATGTACAATTTCGGTTTGACCGTTTTCCCGGTCTGTCCGACCTGGTGGGCGTAGGGAATCCAGCCCGCGTCCACGGCGCTGCGCGAGCCGCCGACTTCGCCTCCCAGGAGGTTCGCCAGTTGGCGCAGCAGGCTGAAGTTCTCCGGCGCCATCATGCCGCGCCCACCGCTCACAATGATCTCGGCGCCGGCGAGATTGACGGTGGCCTCCGAGTGTTGGGGAATGACCTCGAGGATTTTGGTCGCGATCTTGTCTTCAGCCAAGTCCAGCGGTTCGGAAATCACCTCGCCGCTCCGGTGGGGATCGAATTCTCTTTTGGACATGACGCGGGGGCGGACGGTGGACATCTGGGGCCGTTTCGCCTCGCACAAGATGGTGGCCATGATGTTGCCGCCAAACGCCGGGCGAGTCTGTTCCAAAAGACGGTCGGCCTTGCTGATGGCCAGCCCGGTGCAATCGGCGGTCAGCCCGGTTTTGAGGTGGGTGGCCACCGCGCCCGCCAAATCGCGCCCTTGACCGGTGGCGCCGATGAGAACCACCTCGGGTTTGTACTTCCTGATGAGATTCAGACACCCGTGGAGATAGGGTTGAGTGCGATAGTGTTTCAAGACGGGATCGCCAATCCGATAGACTTTGTCCGCCCCATATCCCAAGGCCGCTTTAACGAGGTTGTCAACAGCTTCGCCCATCACGACGGCGGCCAGTTCGACGCCCAGATCATCCGCCAACGTGCGGCCGACGCCTAAAAGCTCCCAAGCAACCGTGTGAGCGACACCTTCGTCCTGTTCGACGAACACCCAGACCCCCGCCCAGCCTTCGACGCCCGGCTTGGGACGCTTGATCGCGCCCTCGCCTTCGGCTTCCACACCGCCATATTGTTCCAGGACTTTCAGCTCCTCGGGGGTATAGAACATCTCCAGGGCGCCGGCGGGACATACTTTGACGCATCTCCGGCACCCGCTGCACTTGGCCAAATGAATAATCGGCTCACCGTTCTGGTTGAGTTCAATCGCACCGGGGGCACAGGCGTTGACACAGGTCTCGCCGCAGGCGATGCACTTCCCTTCGATGTACCGGGCTTTGCCGCGCGGTTTCTTGGGCCGTTGTTGCTCTGCCATATTCTTATTCCGGCAATCGGTTGAGTCTGACCCTGAGAGGCGATGCTCTCGCCTGACTGGTTCCCTTTGATCAATCGGAGTTCACGATGCTCCGTTCCTTGAGCTTGCGAAGGATGAGAGCCACGGCTTCGTCGTTTCGGTCCCGAGCGTCGAGGATCTCGCCCTTCTCCCGTTGCGGCGCGAAAATCTTGCGCACCTGGGTGGGCGATCCCTTCAGGCCGATGACTTGTTTGTCCAGCTTCATGATTTCATTGGTCCAAACCGGCAGCATGACGTCTTCCGCCGCCAAGCGTCCAGGAACGGTGGGATAGCGGGGCACATTGATCTCGCGCACCACGGTCACCAAGGCGGGGATGGCGGCTTCGACGATTTCGTAGCGACCTTCCAATTTGCGCCGAACCTGGATGCGCTTTTCCGCCAGATCGATTTGCTGGATATGGTCCACAAGGGTCAGTTGGGAGAACTCCAGGCGCGAGGCGATCCCCGGTCCGACCTGGGCGGTGTCCCCGTCGATGGTCTGCATGCCGCAAATGACCAAGTCAACCGGTTCGTCTTCCTGCCCAATTTTGCGGATGGCTTCCGCCAGTACCAAGCTGGTGGCCAGCGTGTCAGCGCCGCCAAAAGCGCGGTCGCTCATTAGCACCGCCTTGTCGGCACCCAAAGCCAGCGCCCGCCGCAGCACGCCTTCGGCCGCCGGAGGCCCCATCGAGATGGCGGTGACGCGGCCACCGTACTTGTCTTTAAGCCGAAGGCCTTCCTCCAACGCATGCACGTCAAAGGGATTGGTGATGAAGGGAATCCCTTCGCGGACCAAGGTATTGGTTGCCGGATCGATTTTCACCAGAGTCGTGTCCGGCACCATTTTGACGCATACGACGATATGCAGCTGCGTTCTCATTGTCTTTACACTGTTCCGGAATTTGTCCGCTCCCCGGAAGAGTCATCAGGCGGATCCGCAGCGCGTGCGCTGGGCGCTGGCTGACAAGAACAGTCTGGCGGGGCAAAATAGGCGGAGCGACGGAGACTGTCTGACTGCCACCAGCGCCGCGCTTTCGACAGTGAGTGTCCCGCGGTGCGCCTCGCAGGCGCGAAGTCCATTCCGTTATGTCTCAGACCAAGCAAGTTGCTTTCTGTCACAAGATTCCTGTTGATAGCCGAACTCTAACCCGGAAATTTCACACGCGCCTCGAATGGCCCACGGCGTGTAGCCGCAACCTTCAGGTTGCGATTGCCCGCCGGCCACGGGCCGCCAGGCGCAAACTGAAGTTTGCGGCTACAGCGTGTGAAATTTCCGGGCTAACTGATCTCCCATGAACGCGCCGGGGCGAGAGATCGTCAGCTTTTCGCTTCGCGGGCAGACTAACATCTGAGAGAAGCTGCATTCAAGCAAGAAGAAAGCTGGAGTGCGGGACAAAAATGTTGCGGCCACGCCGCCTTGGCTTTGGGCAGGATGGGCAAGGGGAAAACCTTCGGCTGCGGTCGTTCCAGGAATGCTCGAAACGCCCGCTCGGCAACAGGCAGCGCAGTGGGAGCACATGCCGCGCCCCCGGCACCGACCAGGATATGCCCGACTGCATGGTCTGGGCCCCCTACCGTTTTGCCGCCGGCTTCGCGCTGCGCGCCTTTCCCTCACGGCTGCCCGCCCCCTGTTGACTCGCGGGAATCAGCGGGTGGGTTTACCTCAACGCTGCGAGCCACGGAATCAGCACGAGCGCGGCAAAGCCTATTCCGGCCAGAAGGTTGACCGCGCCGTTGCCCGCCAGCGGTGGTGCCAGAGCGAGCAATGTTCCGATCACCAGCCCGCCAGCGAAACCTCCAGCGTGGGCCAGGATGTCTGTTCCCGGCGATAGTCCGAGCAAGACGAACAGCATGAGGCCGCCGAACAACCCGGTGAAAACGTGTTTCGGCGCGTGTTTGGTTTTGCGCCACAACGTGACGGATTGCACCGCCAACAGGCCCAGCGCGCCCATGATCATGCCGGAAGCGCCCAAACTGCGGTGTGGCGCTTGGCCAAGCGTCCACGCGGCGACGTTGCCAAGCGCGCCGGACAGATAAGCGGCCAGCAGACCAACGCCGGTTCCGTAACGGCCCATCGCCAAGCCCAGCAGCAGGATGCCGAAGGCCAGGTTGGTCGTGAGATGCGCCAGATCGGCGTGGAGCATCATCGCCGTGAAGAGTCGCCACCACTGGCCATCCGAAACCGCGCTCCCATCGAGCATGCCCAGACCGGGCAACCGGGTTTGCACACTGCTGATCCAGTAGAAAGCGATTACCAGAAACGCCCAGGCCAGGCTGCCGGCATCAAACAGAACGCCCGCCTCGAATAATTCCCGCCGCCAAGGCCGGCGCAGGTTCTCCAACCGATACTGGCGGATGGCATCCAGAGCTTTGTCGTGATCCTGGGGCGCGACGAGCAACCCCCAAGTGGGCGGGTCGCCCGAAAAATCAATGGCCGTCTCAATCCCTTGGCTGACGAGGACCAGGCTCCAATCCATTGCCTGACGCTGCGAGCGCGCGAGAATTCGGGCGGCGGGTGATTCGAGACGTTCTTGCATAGCTGGTCGGCGCTCATTTGAGATAACGCAGTTAAGGCCGATGCGCAATGGCTGATGGAGCCACTGGGGAAATGAATTTTCGAAAAGCCAGATTGGATTGGCAGGGCGCTCTCTCACCGCCAGAAAAAGTCAGAATCTTGCTCGCAGGCGGCAAGTGGCTTTGGTAAACAAGATCCGAAGTTGGCCTCAGAATTCGGAAACCAACTCCAACTGAGGAACCTCTGTTTCATTTGCAACGCCGGGCCTCCGCAAATCTTCCAAACTTACGACGGCGCCGAACTTCTTGAAAACAGAACGGAATCCGTCGAAGTCAGTACCCCAGTAAATCATGGCGCAGGACATTGGCGCGCCTTTGCCGCCATTCTGGCCGTTCACCAGGAATTTTAGCCGGGTGTCGTAGAGCAGGCAAATGGCGCTCGCCTTCCCGAAAACATATTTTTTCCAGTGGCCGGTGTTTGTGGCCACTGGCACCAAAGCCAGGACTTCCGAGCCAAAGTTTTTGTGGGCTTGGGCGCAGCGGTAGAGCCAGTTCTTGATGCCAGTGCCGCGCTTTCGGTCGAGACCGTAGGGCGGGTTGACGTAGATGCGCTTGAAATTCCAGCTATCTTTCAGCCCGTCGTTCGTGGGCAGCATGTATTCGATCTTGGCCCCGACGATGGAGCGAGGGTTGGAGCAAGGGTCCAAGTCTATCTCGCCACCGAAAAATTCTTTGACGGCCTGAACGTATTTCTCAGGCGTGCCCCAGTCCTGACTCAAGGTGTTGATTTTTCGTCCGGCGCTCATGTTCCCAATATCTTCGCCCAGTCTTTTTTGGACAGCACGTCAATCTGAGTTTTCAACCGCTCAATCGAACTGCCTTTCGGCGAGACGATGCTAAACCATTTCTCGATACGACCAAGGTTCGCAGCGAAGTAGCCCTGAAGAACCTTGTCCGCGTCCAGAGCCATCTGGACTTTGGTAAAGCGATTCCCCTTCTTCTCGCCAGTATAGCTCGCGAGAAACGCGGCTTTGGCCGGGGCGACCTTCCGGGCGTTGGATTGGATAATGTCCCTGATGAACTCGGCCAGGCCGTCATCGGTCAGAAACAGGAGCCAGTCGTAGGATTGCGCGAGCACGCGAAGCTCCTTGTTCGGATTGTCGGAGGTGAACCAGTTGCCGTGATTGCTCACCACGCCAACGGTCAGGACGAAATGTCGCAACAGCTCGGGGTCTCGGGAGCGGACAACTTCGTCAATCAACTTCGCGTAGGGCTTGGAATAGAACGTGCCGTCCTTCTTTGGAATGACTCCGTAGAGTTCACCGGAATGAGTCCGAATCTTTTGGAGAGCCGAAACCGTGCGAGCGACGTATGCGCCTTGTTTCGCCTTCTCAATCGTCTGCGGTCCTTTCTTGTTGCCTTCCTCGACCCCGACCCGCTTGCACTCAAACATGGCGTAGGGCGGGCGATATTGGCCGACCAAGTCCAGTTCCAGAGAGTTTCCCTTTAGCCCGGAAATTTCACACGCTGTAGCCGCAAACTTCAGTTTGCGCCCGGCGGCCTGCGTCCAGAGGGCAATCGCAACCTGAAGGTTGCGGCTACACGCCGTGGGTAATTCGAGCCGCGTGTGAGATTTCCGGGTTATACTTAGCGACATAATTTATTGCGGATCATAACCGGCAAAGACTGGCGAGTTCCGGGTTCGGCTCTGACCATTTCTCGAACTGGTTTTCAACGCTTTCAACCACCAGCGCCAAC
>Ga0315289_10004145_pt1 | contig 21676 bp, 19 predicted proteins | sample YL17G11_40_MG_FD_203452 | JGI IMG/M metagenome (GOLD analysis project Ga0315289, IMG submission 203452) | Sediment microbial communities from Yellowstone Lake, YNP, Wyoming, USA - YL17G11_40 | ecosystem: Environmental > Aquatic > Freshwater > Lake > Sediment | place: USA: Wyoming | collected... | reverse complement strand
GATCACACCCCAAGTGAATCCGCGTATCGTCGTCTGGCGCTCGGTCTTGCTCGAGGACCATTTGCATATTCTGCTGCCAAAGGAAATCCAACGCCTGAGGGGTAAGGATCTACCTGTACATCCCTCGGGCGCGCGTGGCCGGCGGGCTGCGCCGGCTGGCGAAAGCCTGAGGCGGGCCTCATACCGGGGGCCAAACTGTGGAACATCTATGTAACGATGAGCGATAATGCACCGCGCCTTCGGGGCGGCGACGGCTTTTGGCAGAGCTTTCGGCGCAACCGCGTTGATTGGATCGTGCGAATCTGCGTGTTCATCGCCGTCATCGCGACACTGGTGTTGCAGGCGGTATCATGGCTCACGATGCCGCAGCTCACGATCTCGGAGCTGCTGCTGTTTGCCGCAATGGCGCTGCTCGGAGTGCTGTTCTTGCTCCACTGCCTGCGTGAGCTGTACGTGGATCGCGTAGAGCGCGAGCTGGAGCGCGCGCGCCGGCTGGAGGAGCTCAACGCTTCCATCATCCGCACCCTTGCCGTCGCCATCAACTCCAAGGATGCCATGAACCAGGGGCATCTCGAGCGGGTACAGCAGTCGGCGCTCGCGGTCGCCCGGGAGCTGGGGGCAGATGAGTCGCAGGTTGAGGCCATCCGCATCGCCGCGCTGCTGCACGATATCGGCAAGCTCGCGGTGCCCGAGCACATCCTCAATAAGCCGGAGCGGCTGACCGAGGAGGAAGGGCGCAAGGTCCAGAGTCACGCGCGCGTGGGCAAGCGCATTCTGGAGCCGATCAAGTTCCCTTATGACGTCGTGCCCATCGTCGAGCACCATCATGAGGCCTTCGACGGCAGCGGCTATCCCGATGGTCAGCAAGGCGTGGAGATACCCTTTGGGGCGCGCGTCCTTGCGGTTGCCAATGTCTATGATGCCCTGGTATCGCCGAGGCCTTACCGGGAGGCGATGTCCCCGGAGGGGGCCATGGCCCATATCAAGACGCACGCCGGAACCAAGTTCGACCCGGAGGTCGTCGCCGCTTTTGTCACGGTCGCGCAAACGGGGCGCCTGAGCCAGATATATGTTAACCTGGGACGGGTGCGGTCAGCGGCGCCGGCGGACGCGCCCGCCTCCATTCACGACGACATCGCCAGCGCCCAACAGGAGCTCTTCGCGCTCTACGATATCGCCCAAACCATGAGCACCACGCTCAATGTCCAGGAAACGCTCGGCCTCATCGCGAGCAAGACCCAGAAGGTGGTGGATTACTCAACCTTCGCCGTGTTTCTGCTCGACCGCGAGCGCAACGAGATCCGCGCGGAGTTTGTGCGCGGGCTGCGCGAGAACGATCTCGCCGGCATGACGATTCCGGTGGGCGAGGCGATCAGCGGCGGGGTGGCGGCCAACGGCATTGCGGTGCGCTCCGACGACCCCGGGCGCGACCTCGAGTGGGTGCGGCCGGGGCCCAGCGGAGGGGGGCTCCGTTCGGTGCTCGCCACGCCGCTGCAGCGCGAGCGCGAGATCATCGGCGTCATCACGCTCTATCACCGTGATAAGCAGGCATTCACCGAGGATCATCAACGGTTGCTGAGCATCGTCGCGCGGCAGGCCTCGATGGCGATCGAGAACGCCCGCGAATTCGAGCGCACCAAGGAATCGGCGCTGACCGACAATCTCACCGGCCTGCCCAACGCCCGCTGCCTCTACATGCTTCTGGAGCAGGAGATCAGCCGCGGGCAGCGCCAGCAGCAGTCATTCTCGATTCTTTCCCTCGACCTCGATGACTTCAAGTCGGTCAACGACACTTTCGGCCACCAGGCAGGGGATCAGACCTTGTGCGAACTGGCCGCGATCTTTCAGCACGCGGTGCGCGAATATGATGTCGTGGCCCGTCACGCCGGAGACGAGTTCTTCGTGGTGCTGCCGGTCACCGATCGCGAGCAGGCGCGCACCATTGCCGACCGCATCCAGGCCGCGGTGGCCGACCACCGCGCCCGCTATCGCAGCAGTACTGTAGTGCAGTTGCGGGTGAGCATCGGGGTCGCCACTTTTCCCGAGGATGCCCAGGACGTGCCGGCGCTGGTCGCAGCGGCGGACGCGGCGATGTACGCAGACAAGCGCGCCAACCAGCAGCGCATCGCGCTTGTCAGCCACTGAACCCCACTGCACCCGCACGGTGCTTTTCGATAGGGGCGCCCTGGGCAACCAGAGCGCCCCGTCCGTTGCAGGCGCCGCCGGGTTTCGCGCAGAACATGGGACGCGCACAGGGATGGCCCCGGGATGACGTCAGCAAGAGACCCGGAATAGCATCAGCCAAACGGCCGGGATGACGGTCGTGATGGACTGCGCCACGTCGCCCGAGGTTCCCCTCAATCACGGTGCAACTGAAGCAAGGTCCCGCAACCATGGGGCAGGGCACATCAAACCCCCAGGCAGGCAATGCCATCCCGGCGGGCAAGCCCGCTGCGACGGGCGAAACCGCCGGCGCCGGCAAGCCCGCCCTGGCGGGTAAACGTTTCCTGGCTCTCGACTTGGGCGCCGAAAGCGGGCGCGGAGTGCTGGGCACGCTCGATGGCGCTAGACTGGAGCTGCGAGAGGTCGGGCGCTTTCGCAACGGCCCGGTGAACATCCTGGGCACCCTGCACTGGGACGTGTTGAGCATCTTGCAGCACATCAAGGAGATCCTGGCAGCGTGCGCCGAGGGCGGGGCGCTCAATGGCGTTGGAGTGGACACCTGGGGCGTTGATTTCGCGCTGCTGGGTAAGGATGGCGGGCTGCTCGCCAACCCCTGCCACTACCGGGATGTGCGGACTCGGGGCATGTTCCGGGAGGCCTTCATGCTGGTCCCGCGCGAAGAGATTTTCCAGCGCACGGGCATTCAGTTCATGGAGATTAACACGCTCTACCAGTTGCTCGCGATGGTGCGCGCGCAATCCCCGGCGCTGGCCGCGGCGCACCGGCTGCTGATGATGCCCGATCTTTTCCATTACTGGCTGACGGGTCAGGCGCTGGGCGAGTTTACCATCGCGACCACCTCCCAGTGCTACGATCCGCGCGCCGGCGATTGGGCGCGAGGCATGCTCGGGAAGATGGGCATTCCAGCCGATATCTTCCCGCCCATAATCCGGCCCGGAACCGAGCTCGGGCCGCTGGCGCACTCGGTCGCCGCGGCCACCGGCGCGCAGGCCCCGGTGATCGCGCCCGCGAGCCATGACACCGCATCCGCGGTGGCGGCAGTGCCAGCCACGGGTGACGACTGGTGCTACATCAGCTCGGGGACCTGGTCGCTGATGGGAGTGGAGGTGCCCGAGCCGATCATCACCGACGCGGCGCTCAAGTGCAATTTCACCAACGAGGGAGGAGTCGCCGGAACCTACAGGTTCTTGAAGAATATTGGTGGGCTGTGGCTGGTTCAGGAGAGCCGGCGCACGTGGGAGCGCGAGGGCCGAGAGATCGGCTATGATGAGCTGGCGGCGCTGGCGGCGCAGGCGGCCCCGCTGGTATCCATTGTCGAGCCCGATCACCCGTCATTTCTGCACCCCGGGGATATGCCTTCCCGAATCAGCGAGTTCTGCGGCCAGACCGGGCAACCCGAGCCAGGCGATGTCGGCGCGGTGGTGCGCTGCATCCTGGAGAGCCTGGCGCTCAAATACCGCTGGGTGCTGGAGCGATTGGAGGAAATGCTGGGCCGGCGCATTGCGCGGGTGCATATCGTGGGCGGGGGGACGCAGAACACCTTGCTGAGCCAGCTCGCCGCCGATGCCATGCAGCGGCCGGTGATCGCCGGGCCGGTGGAGGCGACCGCGATCGGCAGCATCATGATCCAGGCGATCGCCGTGGGCGAGGTCGGCTCGCTGGCCGAGGCGCGCGAGATTATCGCCGCGAGCTTTCCCACCGTGACTTATGAGCCAGGCCCGGTCGCGGGCTGGGAGGAGGCGTACGAACGTTACCGCACGCTGGCGGAGGCGTGACCGGGCTTCGCGGATCTGCCGATCATCTGCGCGGGCCTGTAGATGCCAGGGTCGCCGGTCAGCGCCGTTTACCCAAAGCGCGCCTGAAAGACCTCGCGGTAGACGTCGAGTTTGTCGAGAGTCATATTTGAATAGCAGTAAGTGGTGATGCCCACCGCGCCGGCGTCGAAGGCGGCGTTGAGCATCGCGCGTATTTCGTCCGCCGTCGCCGGATCCCAACCCTGAATGCCCGGATAGACTTTTGCCCTGCCTCCGACAAGCCCCTCGACGTATTTCGTCTGGCTGAGAACCCAGTTGGCGGGCATCCCGCTAGTGCGAAACTCATCCCAGGTGTCAGGCAGCCGCGCGCCTTGCAGCAAGAACAGCGCCCGCGCCTGAGCGTAAACCTGATCCGGCGTAATGCCCGTCGTCGTGGCCGCCGCCTCGATCCACTGTCCCACCCCGCGCGCAGTTGAGTGGTGATAAAGCATGGGCTTGATCCAATCGCAGTGGCGCGCGAGCATGCTGTAGTTCTGGCCCACCGAGGGCGCGGCGACGGGCCCTATAAGATCCAGGCCCACGCCCCAACCCGGGCGCAGCTCACGCACCAGGCGCCGCACCTGGGTGACGTGATCTGCGACTGTCTCCTGCCGAAAGCGCATCCACTGCGCGACCTCCACCAGGTCCTCGCGCTCAAAAGCGTTGTCAAAGCTCACGCCGACGCTCAAGAGCAAGTCGGCGGCCTCTCCCCGACCGGCGAGGCGGCGCATAGTAGTCATGACGCGATCCGCATCGAGGCCCCGCTTCACCATCCCCTGGCGGCACCACTTGCAGTAGCACACCGCGGCCGGGGAATCGTAGCGAATCCGGTCCATGAAAAAGCCGTCCACATCGTAGTTGCGAGCCACGTCCTCGTAGAGGGCCGCGACGTATGCGCGCGCCCGGGGATTGTTCGGGCAAAACCACTCGCTGTCGGCCGGCTTGCCATCCGGCCCCACCACGCGCAGCTCGGGGTAATCGCGAGCTAGCAGCCGCTGGTCGTAGTCTGACATCCACGCATAAACCCCGACGCCAACCCTGCGCGCCGCTTTGCACACTTCGGCTAACGCGTCGTACTTCTCCATACCCTGGGACGGCGCGCGGCGCGGGGTAACGCCGCTCTCGCGGTAGAGCTTGAGGTCGGGCTCGAAGTAGAGACCGGACTCGACGATGTAATCGTTGCCCGGCTGGTGATTCGTCCACTTGCCCTCGCGAACATAGGTCGCTGCGAAGAGCATCTGGTTGAAACCGCCGCGCTCGCGGACATTGCGACAGACGGTCTCTGCACCTTCGAGAAAATAGTCGTGGGCGTGGGTCTGGATGGCGAGGAAAGGCGCCCCCGGCTTTCCGGCCGCGGCTGCCCAGGCGGCCTGGCGTAAAACCGAGGGCCCCAGCGCTATTCCCAGCGCGCTCAACGACGCCTGCTTCAGGAAATCCCGCCGGGTGACATTGGGGGGTGTCGAATCTGCTCTATCGTGCATGACCTTCCTCCGCGCGGTAGGCTGGCTATGCTCCAGTTTTGCGGCATAGAACCGAATACCTGCCAGCTGGCGCCAAGTAATAATTCGCCGAACGCAAGGCCGCTCCCCTTATATGGCGAGGTGGGCTCGCCAGACGTGCCGAATTTGCGCGGATGATGAGCGGAGGCCATGGTCTGGGGTGAGGTTGGCGAGCCAGGCTTGAATCGCGACCAGGCCACGCGGACCAAGGCTTGTGGCCCCGCCCGCAATCACATGCAAGTGGATGACGAGAGAAACGCCGCCGGGCCTGCGCCCACGGCGGGACGCGCTGAGCGGCCGGCTGATGCCGCTTCGGACCGCGTGTTTACTCCTCGCGCGCTGCTGCTCGGCGTCGGCTGCGTCGTCTTCCTGAGCATCGCTACCCCTTACACCTACCTGGTCATGCAGGGCAGTGAGATCGCGGCCAATCACCTACCAGCGGGGGCGATGGTCGTTTTCCTGGTGCTAGTTGTGGTGGTGAACGGGGCGGTCGTTCGCATTCATCAGCGGTGGGCTTTGTCTCGCAGCGAGCTGCTGCTCGTCTACGTCATGATGCTCGTTGCTTCGGCCATTCCGGCGCGCGCTTTTCTGGCGTACGTATTCACGGTTCCGGCGGGCGGGTTCTACTACGCGACGCCAGAGAACGAATGGCGGCAGCTACTGCTGCCCTATATGAAGCCGTGGCTCGCGCCGCGGGCGCCGCGCGCCATAATCTGGTTCTTTGAGGGCCTACCTGGGGGGCGCTCGATTCCATGGGGCGAATGGCTGGCGCCAATGGTGGCGTGGGGCGTGTTCTTCGTTCTCTTTGTCGCCACCAGCATGTCTCTGGCGCTGATCGTGCGCAAGCGCTGGGTGCAGGATGAGCGGCTGACGTTCCCGCTGGCGCAGGTGCCGCTGGAACTGGTCGCGGGCGAAGACAAGCCTCACGGCCTGACGAAAACGCTTCTTTCGCGCCCGCTGTGGCTGGGTTTCTTCGCGGCGCTGGCGTTTCACATCATTTTGGGCGCCCAGCGTTATGCCCCTGCATTACCGACAATCCACATCACCGACATCCCCTTGGTGCGCGGCGCGACCACCCTTCCCTTGCTTAACCTCGAGGGCACCGGGCTGCATTTCTACCCCTCCGCCATCGGCATCGGGTTCCTGCTCAGCAGCGAAGTGGGCCTCAGCATCTGGCTGTTCTGGCTCATCAGCAAGATTGAGTTGTGCATCATCGGCCGCTATGGCGTCGAAGCGGGCGGGATTACCGAAATGTGGAGCATGCAGATCTTCTCGCGGGGACAACAAGTGGGCGCGTTCTACCTGATGGCGGGTCTCATGCTCTGGGAGCTGCGCGGGCGCGTCGCGGCGGCGCTGCGGTCTCGCCCAAGCCGGCAAGACACCCCGCAGGAGTTGCGAGAAGTGCGCTGGGGGGTCTGCGGAGTGATTGCGGGGGGGACGCTGATGTGCGCGTGGTGCGTGGCGGCGGGCATGACCCCCGGGGTCGCGGTGGCCGCCGTTCTGCTCTACCTCGTCATCGCCTTCGTCATTGCGCGGCTGGTGGCGCAGGCGGGAGTGTTCTTCGCGGCTTGGTCGGCGGAGTTCTTGCCGGGCGACATGCTCGCCTACCCCTTGGGCATGTCGCTCCTCGGTAAGTCAACCTCCTTTGTCATCTATCTCCACCAGGCCATCTTGCTTAACGACCGCCGCACCATCACCATGCCCTTCATCACCGATGGGTTGAAGATCGGCAGCGCCGAGCGCATGCCCGTCATCGGGCTGTGTGGCGCGATGATGCTCAGCGTTGTCATCGCGGTCGCGGTCTCGTACATCATGGGGCTGACCCTCTTCTATCGCCACGGCGCGGTCAACCTGTGGGACATGAGCAGCCGCCACATTCCGACCTGGAACTACGACCGCCTCAAGGACCGGTGGCAGGCCCAGATTAACCCGAACTGGTATTTTGTGTGGTGGAACTTCGTCGGCGCGGGCGTCATGTTCGCGCTACTATGGCTGCAACGCAGCTTCTTGTGGTGGCGGCTAAGCCCGGTGGGATACCTGATGGGCTGGAGCCCGGCGCTGGAGCAGATCGCGGGCTCTTTCTTCATCGGCTGGCTTGCGAGTTGGCTGATCCTTCGCTATGCGACCCTGGGGACGTACCGGCGGGCGCGGCCGTTTTTCGTCGGACTTGTGGTGGGCGAATTCGCGGGGGTCGCTCTGTGGCTGGTGGTGGATGCTTTGACCGGGCTGCGCGGCCATGCGCTGTTCCCGTCGGGTGGGTTGCGATAAGGCAGACCGCCGCGCTCATACCTCGATGACCGGGGCGCGGTAGATGTTGGCCCGCCCGCCGCGGTCGCTGTTGAAATAGGCCCAGCGGTCGTCGGAGTTGAAGACCGGGTGTGGGTGCGAATGCTGGGGCTGCCACGACCTATCGTGGCGGCAGACCGCTCCGGGATAGCGGTCCCGGAGCAACCTGGCCACAAGTTCTCGCCCTGCGAGGAGTCCGTGCCCTCAGCGGCTAGCGGTTTCCGTAGCGCTCGCGATAGACGACCTGCTCCAGCGGCCGCTTCTCCTTCTGCGCCACCGGCCCGGCGGCTCTGCCCACGGGCAGCACTACCATCAAGCGCAGGTTCTGGGGCACCCCGAGCATCTGCTTCAGCTCTTCCTCGTGCGGCAGGATGCGCCCCTCGACCCACACGCTCGCATAGCCAAGCGCGGTGATGGCGAGGAGCATATTCTCGGTTGCCGCGGATAGGTCTTCGAGCCAGTACTTGGAGGTTTCCGGGCTGGCGACGACGGCGATGGCGGTGTTGACATCGCCGATGCAGGCTTGCGATTCCGCGAGTTTGCGCAGTGCATCGGGGTCGCGAATGATGACGAACTCGAAAGGCTGGCGGTTGTAGCCAGAGGGCGCGCGCCGGCCGGCGTCAAGGATGCGGTTCAAGTCCGCGTCGGGGATGTCCGCCGGTCGCAGGTCGCGCACCGAAGCGCGCTTCTCGATAGCCTCAAACAGGTCCATCTTGCCACCTCACTCTGTCGCTAGTGGGAGACCCGCCCCCCAGCCCAACCGTTTCTCACCAAAGCGGCGGCCGGTAGGGCCGCTGGAGCGGGTGCCCGTCGAGCGGCGGATCGAGCTTTGGCAGCTCCACCCCGTAGCGCCACAGGATGGTCGGCGCAACATCCTCGCGCAGGCCGCGCCGCCTGACCAGCGGATCATCAGTTGCAAGCCAGACATATGGCGCATCGTTATGGCTGGTTAGACCTTCATCGAACCCGTGGTCCGCGGTAACGTAGATCAGCGTCTGGTCGCGAACACCCAACTCCTCGAGTTTCGCGATGATCTTGCCCAGCCATTCGTCATCGTGCTTTACCGAATCGGTGTACTGCTGCGAATTCTCGCCGTGGGCGTGGCCCGGGTGATCGGGTTCGGCGAAGTGAATGAACATGAAGAACCGGTCGCGGCCGCGCTCGTCGAGGACTTGCAGCGCCCGCGCGCCGACGTTATCGGCAACGCCCAGGCCTTCCTCGAAGAGGTCCATGTGATCCTTCGTCAGGTAGTAAGGCTCACCGAACGGGCCGCCGCTGGACTGCTCGCGGGCGCGCGCGCGGCGCTGCCGCCGCGGCAGCGCCGCGCCGGTGGGGCCAACAGCACCCTCGCCCGGCCCGGCGGCGCCCACGTGATGCAGCTTGCCGATCACCGCCGCAGTGTAGATATGGTCCGGCCCAAAAAACTGCTCCAGCCGCTCGAACACGGTGTATCCCACCGGTATGGGCTGAAAGCGGCCATTACTGAAGACACCAGTTACTTCGGGTTCATACCCGGTGAGGATCTGCGCCCAGCCAGCCTTGGTGTCGGTGGTGCGCAAGATGTCAATGGCGACCAGGTTGCCCTTGGCGGCGAGCGCCTCCAGGTTGGGCACCTCGTTGCGCGCGATCATCTCCTTGAGATGGTTGCGCTGCAAAGCGTCCCAGCCGATCAGGAGAATGTTCTTGGGAGCTTGCGGCTGGGCGGGCAGGGCGGCGGCGGAGCACGCGACGAGCAGCGCCACGCCAACGACGAGAGGGAACACGCGAGCATTTCTTCCACACATATCCGCCTCCTTGCGAACTTGCGGTGCGCGCCGACACGGCCGCTGGAGAAAAGCTCACGCGGCGCGTTCATCAAACGTTGACGCATTAAACCCCAGGATAGTTTCGCAGAGGCTGAGGAAAATCCCTGGCAGGTAAAAAGCGTGCGTGTCGCAAAATTGGGGCTAACTGGCGCAGGAGTGGGATTTGGGTGTGACCTCGGAGCGTTGGTATGCACGCAAACCTGGTAGGGGCGAGGCGGAGTTTACCCTGAGCGAAAGCGACTCGTGCTTCGCAGCGAGCCTACTCCGCCGTAGTAGCCTACGGCTACGAAGGCCGGAAGCGCCGCTTCGCAGAGTAGCAAGCTGGGCTTACGACGCCTTCGTCCGCCGAAGCGGAACTACGTCGCCCGCGAAGGCGGAAGCCCGCGAAGCAGGGAGAGGTTGTTGCATAATCGGCGTGAGTTGACCAAAGTGCCTCCGCGAGACCGAGATTCCACGCTTCGCGCTCCGCGCTCCGCTCTGAATGACAGACTCGAAGGCGCCACACACACCCGAAACGGATTGTGCAACAGCCACAGGAGACCGGCCCCTACGTCGGGCCGGCGTGGTACCATACCAACGAAAGAAGGTCACACCCTAGGATTTGCTGATCGTTACGGCCAGAGTGGGAGGCAGAGATGGCGATGATGGTGCCCGAGTATGGGCTGGGTGCGCTCTATGGATTCGAGGAGATGGAGGCCATCGCCCTCGCGCTCCAGCAGGACGGCTACGAAGGCGGCGGGATTCTGCGCGAGTTCGAGCGGGAGTTTTGCGAGTACACCGGGGCCAAGCACGCCATCGGCACCGTCTCGGGCACCATGGCGCTGCACATGGCGGCCCACGTTCTCGACCTTGGCCCCGGGGATGAAGTCGTCTGCACTCCGCAGACGTTCCAGGCCACCATGCTGCCCTTCCTCGGACGCAAGGTGGGGGTGCGCTTCGCGGATATCGAACCGGAAACGCTGTGCATTGACCCCGCGACCATCGAGGCGCAGATCACCCCCCGGACGAAGGCGATCTATGTTATGCACTACGGCGGCCTGCCGTGTGACATGGAGCCCATCATGCGCATTGCGAAGAAGCACCGACTGCCGGTGGTCGAGGATGCGGCGCACGCTCCGGGGGCGGATTGTAGGGGCCGCAAGATCGGTTCCATCGGGGACCTCACCTGTTTCTCCTTCGGCTCGCTGAAGAACATGACCACGCTCGGCCGCGGCGGCATGGTGACGACCAATGACGACCACTATGCGGAGCGGCTGCGCAACATGCGCGGCCGGGGCTTCGGCGGACGGCGGATGAAGCGGCGGACGACCTCCATCGGCCCCTATGCCAAACCCGATCCGCCTTACAGCGATCACTCCGGCGATGCCTACACACATGATTGGCCCGAGATCACTGAAGCCGGCATGAACATCCCCATGACCGGCGCGGAGGCGGCGTGCGGGCGGGTGCAACTGCGCAAGCTGGACCGCATGAACGGCATCCGCCGCGACCTCGCCCGCATTTACTCGGAAGGGCTCACTGCCATTGAAGGTGTGCGCGTGCAGCCGGTGACCGAGGGGCGCCACTCGATTTACCACCTCTACCCGTTCTTCATCAATCAGTCCGCGACCGGCGTCAACCACGACGACCTGATTCGCGGCCTCGAGGCGCGGGGAGTGCGCATCAACAATCGCTTCTTCCCGTGCCATGTTAGCGGTTACATGCGCGCGCAGGGGCATCGTTTCGGCGAGTGCCCGGTTATCGAGCGCGTGTGGTTTGAGGAGCAGGTGAACCTGCCCATTTCGCCGCTGCACACGCCGGCGCAGATGCGCTATGTCGTGGAGCAGGCGGCGGCGTTGATCGCGGAGCTTCGCGAGGCCGGCGCGCGGGCGAGGTTGCGCAAGACCGCCCCTGGCGGCGCCGCCGCCAAGCCTCAACGGGGTGCGGCGAAACCCAGGCGCGGAGCACGAGCGGCGAAAGCGAGGGGGAAACGTTGAAGCTCAGCATCCTCAGCAATTACCTCGGCCCCGAGGACGTGAGCTTGCCCCGGCTCGCGCAAATCGGATACCGGCGGGTGGAGATGCGCCGCAAGGGGGAAGTGGAGTTCTCGGTGGCGCAGCTGCGGGGCATCGCCCACGACTGCGCCATCGAAATCCATTCGGTCATGGATTGGCATCCGGGCATCGCGGACGCAGAACCCACGGTGCGCCGCGAGGTGATTGACAGGATTAAGGACACCATTGACTGGGCGGCCGAGCTGGGCGCGCGCGTGCTGGAGACGGTGCCCATGTGGAGCGGCGAGCCGCCGGAACGCGCCGACGCCTGGAAGCGAGCGGTGGAATCATACCAGGAAACGGGAGCGGTGGCGGCGCGGCATGGCATCACGCTCGCAATCGAGCCCATCACCGGGCGCAGCGGCCGGCTGGCGCACACGCTCGCGCAGGCGGTGGAGATGGCGGGGGATGTCGGCCTCGAATCAGTGCGGGTAATGGGTGACACCCATCACATGCATTATGAGGAGCGCGACCCGGCGCGGGCGGTGCGCGACGCCGGGCGGTGGCTCGTGCACTTTCATTTCTCTGATGAGGAGCGGCTGCCGCCGAGCATGGGGCACATGGATTTGCTGGCGATCCTGCGCGCTCTCGCCGAGATTGGATACGCCGGGAGCGTGAGCCTGAGCGAGATGGCGAAAGTGCCCGATGCAGAAACGGCCGCGCGCCTCGCCTATCATTTCATGCAGGGCGCCATCGAGCTGGCCCAATTGCGGGAGGTGATGCTGCGCGCCCCATAACCTGACAGCCTTCTGTGTGTTCACGCACTGGGGGCAACAGAAGATGCTGTCTCAAAGGTCTCGTTCTGACAACCCAGCCGTTTTCAGAAGATGCTTGAGAAGCCCCACCTTGAGTGGTTTATTGCCATGAACGGGCACCGAAATGCGAACAATGCTTCCAGCTTTCCCGTAGATGTGATGGCTTCCCTCGATCCGCCTTAGCGCCCAGCCATGACGCTCAAGCAGCCTGAGAAGGTCTTTGCCGGACATGGGCCTCATACTGCGATTTCGACCACCCGGTCCTTGGGCGTCGTTACTGCGGAGTCCACCGGAACAGCCAGGCACCCCGCGATGGCCTCGTAGAGGTTCTGCAACAACTCCTCGAATGTTTCTCCCTGGGTAGCACACCCGGGGATGGCGGGGACCTCTGCCCAGTATCCCCCTTCTTCCGCCTCGTGAACAACAACCTGGATTTTCATCGTTCGTTTTTCCTCGAACCCTTGGCCGGCATCATTATATCAGGCTGAAGGGGCCGTTGCCGAGCGGGTCGGCGTAGAGTTGTCTCCTCCGCAGCGCGTTCTGAATGGTTTCCAGTTCCCTGGCGGTGATGCCCCACAACTCCGCCGCGGCCTCGTCATTGCGCGACGCGGCGGCCGCGCCGCGCAGGGCGGCCGCCAGGCCCACCGCGCGCCGTTCGATCTCCGGCTCTGACCAGACGGTGCTCACTGTAGTATGTAGCTTCGCGCTGCGGCGACCGAGAAAACCGGAATTCGCTACTGCTCCGGGAACTCGCGTTTCTGCTTCTCCACCATCAGCCAGGTGCTGCCCGTGCCAGGGGCGATGACGGTGTCGAGCGCCGCAGTTCGCGTCTTAACCTCCATGACCTTCCACCGATCCACCTCGTGCACCAGGTAGATGGTGAGGTAATAATCCTCGGGCACGCCCGCGCCTTCGCCGGAGAACATCATCTGGAAAGTCGCCTTGACCTCGGCCTCGGCAGTGGCGCCCTGGACATAGACGTTCCTGATCTCATAAGCGGTGAGCTGTTTGGGGCTAAAGGGGTTGGTGAGTTCACCCACTGGCAGCGGCAGGACCTTGGCTGATTCGGCATCATACAGCTCGTGCTGGTGATGGTAGTCGCCGGCGACCTCGTCGTCGAGGTACTGGGTCACCACCTGGTTTACCGCTTTCTTCCTTTCCGCCACACAGGATGCGGCCAGCAAGGCGCCCAGCAACAGGGGAACCACGAGCCAGGTACGGAGCTTTGCGTTCATTGCGGCCCTCCTCGTCGCAGATGCAATAGGCAGATGGCGTCTCGCGCCGCTTGGGAATGCACGAGAGGCGCATCAATGCGGCGCCGCCGCCTGATGTGCAGCATGAACGCCGACCGGAATGCGGCCATGCTTATGATTGATGTGATTCGTCGCGGGCGGCGGACTCACCTGCTGGTGGCGCTATTGGGGCGCCGCGCCGGGTGCGCACTCGGCGCCTGCTGACTGACGTACCGTGGCCGAGTGCGGGTCAATTGCGCGCTCGCGTGGTGTCAGCACGAGGGGTGCTAAGGAGCGTCTGCCGGCATCGCTGCCGGCCGCACCGCGTGATGGTTCGCAAGCGAGGCCGAGGCGCAGAGGCGTCAGACCGAGCGCCCGGAGCTGTCATTCTTGCCAGGCAAGCGCGACCGACATCGTCACCGCTTGCTGCTCCGGCCTCAAGAGGTCCTGGTAGCCGAGCACCACGACCGCCACCGCGCGCGGGGTGAAGTACTGTGATATGGAGACGCCGGCATTGACACCCTGGCCGTCGTATTCGAGGATTCCCTTGCTGAAGTTGTCGAGGCTGACAGATACGGCGCCAAACACGCGCCGGTGGAAGCGTCCGCCGCCGAAGCCGGCGCAGACCGTCCGACGCATGAGAAACGCGGAGCGGGCGGAGGTGTTCCAGAAGGTCTTGGTCGCGGCGAGGTAGGGCGTAGCGCTGTGTGACGCGGAGGCGGTGATGTCTTCAATGCCCGCGGCCAAGGCCGGCGAGCGGGCGGTCTCATTGTGAAAGTGCCACTTGAGGCTGCCGAAAGCGCCCGAGAAGCGGCTGAGGTCGGTGACCACCACGCTGAGTTCCACCGCCGAGGACACGCTGCCGCTGCCTATGCCGAACACGGCCAGGGCATCAAGCGCATCGTGCGCGCGGGGTTCAGTGTGCGCGCTGACCGCAACATAGCGCACGCCCTGCGGCGCGGCAAAGGCGGTGGGGGTGCTGATGGTGTCGGAAGAGGCGCCACCAGGCAGAGAATAGATGAGATCCTGCCCCCAGACTGCGGGCGGCAAGCAAGCTAAGACAGCGCCCACAAGCAGCCCGCGAATCACCGGGCGCGCACTGGGTGCTCGGCTACCCACTGCCACGCCGCAGGCGGGATGTACATCTGGCTGCTCGGGCCGCGAGCAGGCGCGCCCGCCGGCTGCGCCCGCGGCGATGCGGAGGCGGCGCCGGAGCCAGCCGCAAGGTAGGCAGCCTGGAGGCCCCCTTGAAGACTATAGACCCCGGTGATGCCTCCGACGATCGTACCGTCTGGCCAGATCACATCCACCGGCGGACCGACGATAACGCCGCCGCCCCAGCAAAAGCCGGGCGGTGGCTCAGGCACGATACCGCCGCCCCAACAGAAACCGGTATCGGGCTTGACGAACCCTCCGCCGACGGCGCCTGAGCCCGAGCCAGCGAGAGCAAGAGAGCTCACGATCAGACAAACCGCACCGACCAAGAGCAGCCGCATGACAGTCTCCTCTGTGCAAAGTATAGCCGCCGAGGCCCTCGATGTCAAGCGCGAATTGACGTCGGGTGTGTTCGCGGAGTTTTGGGATGGGAGGGATACCACTCCTCTCCCTCGCCGAGGGAGAGGACCGAGGTGAGGGTGGTAGGCGCCGCCGCGCACCCTCACCCGGCCCGCCGCAAGCGGGCCGGCCTCTCCCTTGAAGGGAGAGGCATTATGCGCGTATGGCCCGCACCAAAGAAAAAAGGTCACACCCTTGACGTCTCGACAACCGCTGGGAGAACCGTCATCAGCACATGCGCCAGGCAGCTTGACCGACACATATCGGCCATGCTCTCTGCGACAAAGCGTATTCAGCCGCCGCGAGCGGTCTCGCGCAGGGTCCGCACAAATTCGAGCGCGCCGAGGCGCGCTCGCTCCTGCGGTTATGGAATAACCCGGATGTATGGAAACGCGAAAGACCATGGGCGGGAATATGGGCCGGGCGCGGCTGTGGGTATGGGCCAGTGTGGGGATCGTGACTGTGTGCTCTCTTTTGGCGGCGTGGGCGCGCAGCGATCGCGTGCGGCGCACCGCCCAGACCCTGGAGTGCGCGCAGCGGCAACTGGATGACGGCAAAGTCGAAAGCGCCGCGGCGCTGCTCTCCAGGATCACCCGAGAAGAGCCCCGCTGCGTTCGAGCGCACGCGGCGCTGGCGGAAATCCGATCGGCCCAGGGGCGCGAGGCCGAGGCCATGGAGGAGTACCGCGCGCTCATCGAGCTGAGCCCCGACGATCTCCAGGCCTACGACGACCTTATCGCCTGCGCGCTCGCCGTGGGGCGCTACTCCATCGCCGAAGAGTACCTCACCCGGCGAATACATGATGCTCCACATGACGCCTATGCTCGCCGCGTGTTGGCCTTCGCGCGCGGGCGGCACAACCGGCTCGACAAGACGCTGGCCCAGCTTGAATCCGTCAGCAAGCCCCTGCTGCGCGACGAAGTGGGCGCCGCGCACTACATCGCCCGCATCCGCGGACGCCTCCAGCAGCTGGCCGAGGAAGCGGGCGGGTAACCCCGGGTTCGGCCGCCGACTTCGATTGGCACAGCCTCTGTAAGGGCGCCTGTGTGGCCGGCGCTGTCTTGCACAACACCGGGCGCGACTTCCCGCCTGCGGCGGGCAAGCGGTGAAGTTCACTCGCCTCCGGCGAGTCGCGTTCGCCTTGAGCTCCCCACATTTGCCAAATGCCGTCCGGGCATATAAAATGAGATATGCCCGGTTTCGTTGACAGCATAGAGATCACCAGGATTTTGCCCTGTCCCTCTGAGCCCGGCAAGATTCGCGTCAACGCCGAGCTGCCGTGCGATGTGAGCGAACTCCTGCCGTATCTCAACGCCGTGCTCGGCCGGCCGATCTATAACCCCGCGTGCCCGGCGCTCACCGCAAACCGCGACGGCCGCATCATCACTATTTACGCCCGCACCATATTCATGGCTAAAATCCGCGACGAGGCCGACGCGCGGGCGCAGGCCGACTGGATTCGCGACTCGCTCAACGATGTCTACGCCAGGCGCGACCAGATTACGCCGGTGCACGAGAGACGGCAGCGTCTTACCGAGCTCGAAATCTATAAGCTGCTGCCGGGCACCAATTGCAAGGTCTGTGGGCGATTGACCTGCCTCGCATTTGCGGTCGAGTTGGCCGCCGGGCGCGCCGAGGTCTTGCGCTGCGCGCCCCTGTTCGAAGCAGCATATCAGGAGAAGCGACAGGTGCTGCTGGAGCTGCTCCACGCCGCCGGCTACCAGGTGCCCAACGCGTTTCTCAGCCCGGAGCGAGGTTAGCAGTTGCCGCCGTCAGCCACAGCGCCGAGGGCCACCAAGTTCTCCTCGCTCCTTCGAGAGCTCAAGCGCATCCTCGGCAAGGGCGATGTCTTCACCGCCCCCGGCGATCTCGCTCTCTATGCCTATGACTCCTCGCTGGAACGCCACCCGCCCGAGGTTGTCGTCTTCCCCCATTCAACCGAGCAAGTGGCGGCAGTGGTGGCAGCCGCGAATCGCTTCGATGTGCCGTTTACGCCCCGCGGCGCCGGAACGAACTTGAGCGGCGGCTCGGTGCCCATCCGCGGCGGTATCGTCGTGGCGCTCGCTCGCCTCAATCGCCTGGTGCAAATTGATGAGCTCAATCGCTGCGCGGTAGTGCAGCCGTGCATGACCAACCTGGCGCTTCAGGAGGGGCTGGCGCCCCACGGCTGGCTTTTTCACCCCGACCCGGCGAGCCAGAAAGCCTCGACCATCGGGGGCAATGTGGCGGAGAACGCCGGCGGCCCACACTGCTTGAAGTACGGCGTGACCACTAACCACGTGCTCGGGGTGACGGTGGTCTTGCCCAACGGACGAATCACGGTTTTGGGGGGCCCGGCGCTTGACCCGCCGGGCTATGACCTGGTCGGCCTGATCAGCGGCTCGGAGGGGACCCTGGGCATTGTCACCGAGGTTGTGGTGCGCATCTCGCGGCCGCCGGAGGAGGTGCGCACCCTGCTTGCAGTCTTTGACTCGATGGAGGCGGCGAGCGAGGCGGTGTCGGCGATCATCGCTGCTGGCATCATCCCGGCGGCGTTGGAGATAATAGACCGCGTCATGATCGGGGCGATCCAGGCGTCCATGGATGCGGGGTACCCCGAGGATGCGGAGGCGGTGCTGATCGTGGAGGTGGATGGCCTGCGGGAGGCGGTGGCGCAAGAGGCGCAGCGGTGTGATGCGATGTGTCGGGCGAATGGCGCGCGCGAGGTGCGCAGCGCTGCCACGGAGTGCGAGCGAGAGCGGCTCTGGGCGGGGCGCCGGGGCGCATTCGGCGCGGCGGCGCGACTCGCGTCGGAATACCTGGTAAACGACGGCGTGGTGCCGCGAACGAAGCTGCCCGAGGTCTTGCGCCAGACGCAAGAGATTGCGGCGCGCTACGGCCTGCGCGTGGGAAACAACTTCCATGCCGGCGATGGAAACCTGCACCCCCTGATTCTGCTTGACGGTTGCGACCCCGGCCAGCGCGAGCTGGCCAAACGCGCCGCCGCGGAGATGGTGGCGGCGTGCGTGGCAGCCGGGGGCGCCATCAGCGGCGAGCACGGCATTGGCCTGGAGAAGCGGGACCATATGCGCCTGCTTTACTCGCCCGCCGATCTCGCCGCCCAGGCCGCGATCAAACGCTGCTTCGACCCGCTGGGGCTGTGCAACCCGGGCAAGATACTGCCTGACCGTTTGCCCGAACCGACCTGCGCGAGGCCGGTCATGCCGCCGAGCGGTTCCGCCACCCGGACGGTGGAGGGGATGGTGGTGGACGGGATGTCGCCAGCCGGCGTGCTTGCGCCCGAATCAGAGCACGAAGTCGCTGCCATGCTCGCAGGGGCGGCGCAGGAACGAGTCGCCATCATGCCCTTTGGATCGGGAACGAAGCTCGGCCTGGGCATGCCCCCGCGGCGGTTCGATTACGCGATGTTGCTGGCGCGGCTCAATGGCATTATCGAGCACGACGCCGGAGACCTCACCGCCACCGTGCGCGCGGGGACGCGGCTGGCCGACCTGCAAACCGAGCTGGCGCGGCGCGGGCAATGGCTGCCCCTCGACCCCGCGCACGAGGACGCCACCATCGGCGGCATCATCGCAACCAATTCCTACGGCCCGGGGCGGATGCGCTACGGCGCTTGTCGAGACTTGATCCTCGGTCTGCGCGTCGCGCTGGCCTCGGGCGAAGTTATCACCGTGGGCGGCAAGACGGTGAAAAACGTCTCGGGCTATGACCTGCCGAAGCTGTTCATCGGGTCGTTGGGCACGCTAGGTATCATCACTGCTGCAACCTTCAGATTACTGCCGACGCAACCGCGCAGGCAGTGGTCGGCGTGCGCGTTTGCCAATCTCGAAGCAGCGATGGAATGCGCGCAGCGTCTCGCATCGAGCCGGCTGGAGTTGTCCGCGATCGAAGTGTTGTCGGGAGAACTTGTCGGCCGGCCAGGTGAGTGGATTGTGCTGTGCCGCGCACAGGGGGGCCCCGCGGCCGTGGAGCGGCAAATGAAGGCAGTTGCGCAAGCGGGCGCTGAAGCCGGCGGCGAGGTCTGGGACGAACCGCCGGACGGCTGGCAGCGTATCGCCAGCGGTGACATCGGGCGGGGCGCATCGGCGATGTGCCGTATCAGAGTGCCCCCTGCGAGCCTTCTGGAAACGCTGCTGCTGGCGCAGCGCCTCATTGGCGAGGACCGGCGGTGCGCCTTCGCCGCCAGCCCGGCCATCGGTATCTCGCGCGCGGCGTTCGAGGCGGACGACGCCGCGCCGGCCGTATCCGGGCTGCGGCAGGAGTGCCGGAAGCGCGGCGGCAGCCTGGTCATCGAGCGCGGCCCGATCGCGCTGAAAGCTGCGGCCGGCGTCTGGGGGACGGGAGTGGCCGGAGAGGATATCATGCGCGCCCTCAAGGCAGAGTTCGACCCCAAAGGCGTGCTCAGCCGGGGCCGGTTCGTTGGAGGAATCTGAATGCCCGACCCCCGGCTCGAGGCGGTGCAAGATCAACTGGCCCGCTGCAATCGCTGTGGGTTCTGCCAGGCCGCGTGCCCTGTGTACCACATCACCGGGCACGAGGCCGCCACGGCGCGCGGGCACAATCAGCTCGTGCGGTGCGTGCTCGACGGCGACCTGAGCCTCGACGACGAGATGGAGCCGGCCTTCGCCCAATGCTTGCTCTGTCGCGCCTGCACCGTCCATTGCTTCCCGGCGTTGCCCACCGAGAAGGTCGTCACGGCAGCGCGAGCCGCCTTCAACCAGCGCCGGCGCGGCGCCAGCCTCGAAGCGCGCGTAATGCGAAGCGTCCTCGGCAATCACAGGCAGATGGCGCGGCTGGTGCGCCTCGCTTATTTCGGAAAGCGATCAGGCGCTTTGCGGGCGCTGCGACTTCTGCGCTGGCTGCCATGGATGCCCAAGGGGCTGGCGGAGGCGGATGGACTGTTGCCCGCCCCGCCGCGGAGTTTCCTGCGCGACCGCATCGCGAGCTTGCATCTTCCGGCGCGAGGGGCGCGCGGAACGCTTGCCTATTTCGTTGGCTGCGGCATGAACTTCGGCTTTCCCGATGCCGCCGAGGACTCGCTGCGCGCGCTGGCAAACTGCGGGTATGGCGTGCGCCTGGCCGATAACATCTGCTGCGGCCTGCCGGCATATACGCACGGCCACCTCGACCTTGCCCGTGACCTGGCGCGAGAGAACCTGGGGCTGCTCGCCGGCGTGGACCTCATCGTCAGCGACTGCGCAAGCTGCTCATCTTTCCTCAAGCAGTACGGTGAACTGCTGGCGAGTGAACCAATGGCCGCAGAAGCCGCCTCCTTTGCCGGCCGCGTGCGCGACCTCTGCGAAGTCATCGAGCCGGAGATGCTCGCCGGCGCGCGGTGGCAGGGGACGGTTACGTACCATCAGCCCTGTCACCTCGGGCGATACCAGGGGCTGGCAGAGCGGCCGCGAGAGTTGCTGGCGCGGGTCGAGGGACTTGAATTCCGCCCGCTGCGCGAGGCCGACTGGTGCTGCGGGGCTGCGGGCACATATGTGGTTACCCAATACGAGCTGAGCATGCAAGTGCTGGAGCGCAAAATGTCCAACCTCGCCGCGACCGGCGCCGAGACCGTGGTCAGCTCGTGCCCGGCGTGCCTGGCGCAGCTCGCCTATGGCGCGCGGCGGCAGGGGATCGCCGTGCGCGTCCGCCATCTGTCACAGGTCCTCCGCGCGGCGCTGGAAAAGCAGGATGATTAAGAGCACCAAGAAGACAATCCACAGATTGCGCAGATTCCGCAGATTGAGGGATGCGCCGGGCGAGAAACTCGCGCGACGAGGCACCGTTACACCACGGCAGAATCGGGGGGCACGAACGCCAATGGCTGATATGAACGACACCGATTACATGACGGAGTTGACATCAGCTGGCTTCGTGGTGGACGGGCTCGTCGAGCCGGTGCCCGACTTGCCGCGCAGTGCGGAGACCGGGCACGTCTGGCGGATTCTCGACTTCGTCCTGATACGAGCGCTGCCGCGAGCGGCCGCCGACGGTTCGTAAGCCGGAGGGCTTGTCTGGTCTGCTATCGCTGTTCAAGTCCTGCAATCTGCGAAATCTGTGGACGAAGCCGTAGGGGCACGGCATGCCGTGCCCCTACCAGGCGTCGCACCCGCCATTACGCAACCACCTGTCATTCCCCGTGCTCATCAGCGTTAATCGGCGTTTATCGGCGGCTTTCATTTTTCGCTTGACAACGCTTCGGCGGGCATAGTATTCTTCGGTCACACCAAGCGTATGTCGGACGATGATTGCCGGGGCCTCCTTCAGGCCCCCAAGCTGTCTAAGACACTCTAACAGAACCTCGGTATCGTGTCACCCTGAGCGTCAGCGAAGGGTCTCGGTAAGGATCACAGGATCAACGGAACCGAGATTCCTCGCGGAGTTTACCCTGAGCGGGACCAAGATTCTTCGTTTTCGCTCATCTATGAAAGCGCTCCGCTTGTCAAGGGGTTCATGTTGGCATTTCGGTTACCAGTGACATACGTGAACGCACCCGGTTCCGATCAGGTCGGATTCATCTATTCGCCATCTTGGTGGCAGA
>Ga0315289_10004143_pt1 | contig 21684 bp, 23 predicted proteins | sample YL17G11_40_MG_FD_203452 | JGI IMG/M metagenome (GOLD analysis project Ga0315289, IMG submission 203452) | Sediment microbial communities from Yellowstone Lake, YNP, Wyoming, USA - YL17G11_40 | ecosystem: Environmental > Aquatic > Freshwater > Lake > Sediment | place: USA: Wyoming | collected... | reverse complement strand
CGCTCCGGAAACTGTTCAGAGTGAGACCGAACTTGCGGAACGCTTCAACGAACTTATTGAATTTCGTCTCGTCCGCGGCTGTGTGGAGGTCCATATCGAACAGGCACTCTCCGAATGCTCTTTTCCTGTTTGTCTGTATTCTCTCGCCATCCAAGAATGCGCCTCGTCCCTTCTCCGCGGAGAACATCTTACGGTTCATCGGCTCGTAGACAGCCGCCATCGCCGGCTCATCAGCCGGTACGGTTCTGACTTCGACGGAGACGGTGAAGAGTGGGATGCCACGCTTGTAGTTCGAACTCCCGTCGAGCGGGTCGAGGACCACTCGGTACTCTGGCTTGCCGAATATGACGTGTCCTGCCTCTTCAGACATGACTTCCAAGTTTCCGATTCTTTCCAATCCTTTCAGGACGATCTGTTCAGAGAGAGCATCGGCGCCGATGGTTTCATCTCCGGAGTGTCCGACGCCGACTGTCTTGGACATGTCTTTCTTACCGAACTCTCTTGCAAGCGCATCCCCGGCCTCGCGCGTGATCGATATGAGCTGTTCTAGTTTCACCGCGTCTCCCAACTAGTAGGTGGCTACCTTCGCTACACCCGGAATCTTAAGCATCTTCTGAATCGCGTCGCCCGACGGCTCTCTCTCAACCACGAACGTGAGTTTCGGCTCTGGGGTCAGATCCGGATCGTCAGCAACAGCTTGCCGAATTGAGATGCCCTCTCTAGAGATCAACGACGATGCCTCGGTAACGATCCCGACGGCGTGAGGATCCGCGTAGATCTCTATCACGCGGTATCCGAGGAAACGAGCCACATTAGGCAAGAAAGGGCCTGCAGGCTTGAGGCCTTTGAAAACGGGTTGCAGCACCGGATCAGATTCTATGATTTCAGCGGTTTCGCGGACGGTCCGTCGGTCCACGCCGACCGCACGAGCCATCTTGAGCTCGGACTGTTCCACGTCGCCGCAGTAGATCTTGCCTTCCTTGACGCTTAGTCCTAGTTCGACCAGCGTGCGGGCGACTTTGAGGCGGCCTGGATAGTCTTCGAGTCGATGGCTTATCTGTCTCCACATTTGTACATCAACGTACAATATAGTACGGCGTAGCTTTAAATTAGACGTTGACCTATTCGCGCGCCAATCCGGAGGTCAAATCCGATGACAGGTGACCGCGTTTGGACGGCAACCAGCCAGCAGTTGTTTGACTGAACCTCCATTCATGGATGAAGACCTTCTCGAGACGGCCTCCGAGATGTTCTGGTGAAATGAAATTGTCGAATAGAAACCATTGTGCGACGTTCCTGAATCAAGACGAGATTCCGACCTCCTGGTATAACATCCAAGCAGATCTCCCCGAACCCTTGCCACCGCTGCTTCACCCCGGCACGAAAGAGCCGCTAAGCCCAGGTCTGCATCCTAGAATATGGGCAGAGGAACTCGTCCGCCAAGAAGACTCGAAAGAACGCTACGTCAAAATGCCGGACGAAGTAGTCGATGCATACCTGCGTCTGCCTCGCCCTACGCCACTATTTCGAGCGAGACGTCTCGAGGCTTATCTGAAGACGCCTGCGAAGATCTACTTCAAATGCGAATATACAAACCCCGCAGGCAGTCACAAGCCGAACACCGCGATTCCTCAGGCGTACTACTGCAAGGCGCAGGGAGCAGAACGCGTTGTCACGGAGACCGGCGCCGGCCAATGGGGATCCGCCCTAGCCATGGCGTCTGCTTTCTTCGACCTCAAATGCAGAGCATACATGGTTCGCGTCAGCCATAACCAGAAACCCGGCCGACGAATCATGATGGAAACTTGGGGCGCAGAAGTATTCGCATCCCCAAGCAACCAGACAAAATTCGGACGAAGCCTACTCAAGAAGAACAAGAACCACCCAGGCACACTAGGAATCGCCATCAGCGAAGCAATCGAGGACACACTGGCCAACGAGAACACGCGCTACTGTCTCGGCTCAGTACTGAACCACGTACTGATGCATCAGACTGTCGTGGGATTGGAAGCGAAGAAGCAATTCGAAATGCTCGATGTCTATCCAGACGTAGCCATCGGATGCGTCGGCGGAGGATCAAACTTCGCAGGCTTCTCATTCCCCTTCATGATGGACAAGCTGCAAGGAAAGAAGAACACTGAATTCATCGCTTGCGAGTCGAAGGCTGTGCCGCACACGACACGGGGAGTCTACACATACGACTTCGGAGACACCGCTGAAACGACGCCACTCGCTAAAATGCTAACACTCGGACACAAGTATGCTTGCCCACCAGTCCACGCTGGCGGTCTGCGATATCACGGTATGGCGCCGCTGATTTCCTATCTCATCAATAAGAAGTTCATGAGATCAGTAGCCTATACACAGAAAGAGATCTTCGACGCCGCACAAATCCTCGCACGCACAGAAGGACTCATCCCAGCACCGGAGACAGCACACGCCATAAAATGCACAATAGACGAAGCGCTTGCCTGCAAGAAGACCGGCGAGGCTAAGGTGATAGCGTTCAACAGCAGCGGTCACGGACTCTTGGACCTTTCAGCATACGAAATGTTCCTCGACGGAAAACTCAGCGAATACGAACCAGCAAAGATCACCGTACCAACATATGTCAAGTGAGCGAACCGTCCTCACGCGATGACCACCCTTTTTCTTCCGTCCACTCTCTCCTCAGAACCTCATTCTCTCACCCCACTCTAACCCGGGAATGATGTTCGTACTGTTCACCGAAACTCTTTTCCGCTGACTCGAAAACGGGCCTTGGACTATCCATGCCGAGAGCTATCACAGTCTGCGGCAACTGCGGAGCCACGTTCAGCGAACGAACCGACTGTTGCCCAAAGTGCGGTGCATTGGTGAGTTCGCGAGCTGGTAAGATCCCCTTGACAGAAAGACACCCTACACGCGTGCTCATATCCGGTTTGATATTGGTCTGGCTGGGTGTTTTCTTCTTCCTTGCGCAGATGGGGGCAATACCTGCTCACGTTTGGTGGGTGTACTTCATTGCCGGTCTAGGAGGCGCCTGTTTTGTGGGGGGTCTTCTTGGCAGTCTGCCGCGCCGTCCCGTAGCTCGAGAGGGCCTGGGAGGTAAACCTGGAGAAAAGGTGGACACCGGAGAGAAGATGGAAGACCTGCTTGATGAGCGAGCAACACAACTTGAAGCAGAAGTCAAGGCGCTTAAAGTGGAAGTAGCAAAGAAGCGCGACATAGCCAAGACACGTGCCAGCATAGATGAAAGTATTAATGAAGTCAAGAACGAACTCATCGCTCGAATCGAAGCAGGCGAGACAGCAAAGGAAAGGGCCCTTCGGGGCATCGAGCAAAAGCTCATGCAGACCCGCAGTGAACTGCAAGAGTTCGATAGGAAAGTCGCCGAAACACAGCCAAAGTCTCTCGAAAACGTCAAGCCGATGGCATCAGAAGTCGCAGAGATCGTTGGAACGCGACAAGCCAAAACGTTCTCCGGTCAATTGGGAGTTGAACATAGCGCGATCGTTGGAAGAAAGATTCTGCTTGAATTTGACCCTTCCACGCCTTATGAGAAAGCCATCAAAGACTTCGCTATGGAGTGCGCCTCAAACAACGAGACCGTAATCATCTTGACACCGCGTGGGAGTGCGATTCGGCGGACGGTGGAGGGCCACAAAGGCGTAGACATCATAGATCTCACACCAGACACTATGATGTCCCCAATTCTGCAAAAGCATGCAGAAAGACCGTTGAATTTCGTGTATGACAGCCTCTCTGATCTTGCTTTGTCAACAGATTCTCGAAGAGCATACAGGTTCACGTTGGATTCGCTCAAACTACTGTCAGACTCGAAAATATCGGCAATCTTCTTGCTCAACCCCTCGGCTCATGACTCAACAGACGTTGGCAGCCTCAGAGGATTGTTCAGCAATCAAGTGTCATATGGGAAGCGGGGACTGAGCCGCGTCAAGTTCGGATAGCCCTGTTTGCCGAGCGCTCGGTGGTACGCTATCCTCTTCTCCTTTCTTGCGCGTGAACCAGTATCCCGTGACTTCTCAGCATACCCACAATTCGTTCAGTCGACAGTGCGTAGAGGAGGATTGATCCGAGAAAGCCTATCGCGACGACGGAGCCTACCATCACGCCAAGCCAAACGACCTCCAGCGGCATGCCAAAAATGTAGCTCAGGTAGGTCCCGACAATCATTGTCACCGTCAGTATCTGTAGAGCAACCGCGGAAAGGATCCCCGACCTACCTCTGTTCATAGCCACCCTCCAAGCGACATAGCCTGCAACGAGATTCGCGAGAGAACCTCCAAGAATGTCGATTGGCCCGAGTCCACCGAATATATTTGCGACGAGGGCACCCAAAGCCAACCCAAGGATTGCAGGCCACCCGAAGAGAATCGACAACGGCAACAATGCGTCAGCGATTCTCACTTGAAACACTTGGAAACTGATGGGGGCGAGAAAGACAACCCCAACAGCATATAGAGCCGCGAAGACTGCGGTGAGACTCGCGGGGACGGACTTCTTGCTTTTCATGCGCTCACCTATCCTGTCACTACCAGTTAGGTGATTCTGATTTCTGCCATGCGGAGAAGAATTGCACACAGTTAGCCTAATCGGAAGAAGAGGTCCAGGTAAAGGATGGGCAGGAAAAGAGCTACGCCCACCAAGATAGACACGAAGTTCACCATCAACTCTTCTTTCATCTTCCACCTGAGAAGGATGAATCGCAGCCTGATGGCGAAGTGGATGGTGAATAGTGCCATCGTGGGAATCGCCAGCTGCAGATGAGCCAAGAAACCCCAGGACCGGTCGATGAAACCTTTCGTAAGCATGTAGCCGCTCAAGGTCATCAAAAGAAACAATGCCCAAAGTAGCCACGCGAAAACGCGATCGATTTTCGTCAGAGCAACATTCCGATCCATTGGAACCACCCAGAACTGAACGCTGGCTTGCTTCACTCATGCTCCATGCGACGGAGCTACCCGTATCTGTCGTTGGTCCAGGGGTCGGCGGTGTTGCTGTATCCCATACTCTCCCAGAAACCAAGCTCCTGCGTCTCAGTGAATCGCACTTGCCTAACCCATTTCGCGCTCTTGTACGCATACTTCCCTGGAACCACAAGCCTAAGCGGACCGCCATGCTTGGGCTCCAGTGGCTTTCCGTCGAGCCCGTAGGCGAACAAGACATCATTGCGCATCAAAACGTCGATGGGCAGCGAGGTGGTGTAAGTGGGCTCGCCGTAGCACCCGATCGTTGCATACTTCGCTTTGACGGTTGGGCGGGCGAGTTTCGCGATCTCTCCGAATCGGACTCCTTCCCACCTGTTCTCCAGTCTCGTCCAACCAGTCACGCAGTCAAACTGGGAGATATTGAGAGTCTTAGGTAATTGCGTGAACTGCTTCCAGTCCAGTTTGAATGAATTCTCAACTTCCCCATTCACCTCGAACGCCCACGTGTCAAAACTGATCTGAGGGACTCCGCCCACGTGGAGAATCTCCAACGCACTGACCGCGGACTGCCCAGGCGGCAATCTACTAACCTTAGAGTTCTCCTCAGGTCTGCGCAGCAGTGAGTAGGCGGAGACAGCTCCAAGACCTGCTAGTATCGCCGACGCAATGCCATATCTGACGAATCTTCTTCTACTGATCGTATTCATTTCGATTCGCCTACAGCGAAACGACCGAGAAACTACACAGCCCCTGCCTAAGCTGAGCCGCGCATAAGGACGTTCAGGCTTCCAATCACAATGCAAACGCGACGCTAGCTTTCAATAGGTGAAGGACAGATGGTGGCATCTAGCTTCTTGCGATCGGGCTGTGTGACACCACGCCAACGCCATTTTTGGGGATTTTTTCCACCCGGGGACACTTCACAAAGCTCTCCGAGAACAGTGTGGCCAAGGTCTATCGAATAGACTACACTTCTCAGTCGGCTGATGACTTTGGGCCAGTCCTCGTAGCCCGACAACACAGTCTGTGCTTGCGCATCTAGGGCTCAGGGCAAGCTTTCCCGGGGACGTTGCTGTTTCCAATTCGGAACGTTGATATACCCAATGAACTGCTGACATTGGCATGACTTGGGCTCAACTCACCATCGAGGACGCTTTCCTCATCTTGTCAATACTCTCTGGAACCGGAGCTGCAGCCCTCCTCCTGCACAACATCATGCGCTCGAAGCCACACAACAACCAACTGGCAAATTGGCAACCACGTCCGAGTGCACTCGACAGAATCACCTTGCTCAACAGAAATCTCATCCAATGCCCCACATGCTTCACAATCCAATATGCAAACGCCCAATCCTGCAGTCGATGTGGGATGCCGACGCGACCACCCAACCAACTGCCGGGGGACAATATGCAATACGCGGAAGCTCGGTATCTACCGCAAGATGGATCAAACCAGATATTTGGGCTCTCGATCAGCCCCGATCCGAAGACGCGGATCGGCATCATCATCGGCATACAGAACCAAGAGACTCGAGAACGAACCAGCGAAACTCAGAATTGACTCTCGAGGTAACCTCTTGAATCGCAGTTGGTGTGGTGCTAGTAGTCTAACGCTGAACATCCATGCCCCGTAACTATGGATATGCCCGTATCGTTTCGTTGAGCAATTTGAAGAAGCGCTCGACATCAAGTTCGAGAGCCACTTCGCAATTCGGTTCTTTGCCCCGATGTCGCATGGTTGGAGCGCGGTGTAGATCGACGGATGGTTCCGGGCCGCGCAGGTGTCGATAGTCACACACAGTCATCCCACGCGTGAACTCTCCCTTCAATTCTACGGTAACGTGCATGTCCGCTGCTTTGACCAGGGTGGGATCGATCAGCCAGGCGACCGCGCAGGGATCATGAAGGATGGCACCGCTGAGCCCTGCACTCCTGCTCGAAGATCCAATGAAGAACTTCAACAAGTCGACGCAGAAGTTGGAGACCTTGTTTCCAATCTCTTGAATGTGTTTCAGCTCTTGTGTGGTGACAAAGGCCTGACGCGTGAGGTTGAGGCCGCACATTTTGACGTGAATGCCTGAATTGAAGACTCGATAGGCTGCTTCTGGATCCACGAGGATATTGAATTCTGCTGCAGGAGTCCAGTTGCCGCAAGTTGCCGAACCGCCCATGATGCTGATTTCGTGAACACGGCCTACGATACGGGGCTCGTGGTTAATCGCGGCGGCAATATTCGTCAGGGGACCAGTCCCTATTAGCGTGACATCATCCGTCGACATGATTGTCTCGACAATGAAATCCACCGCATGTTTGTTCTGCGGTTTGATAGTTGGATGGGGCAGGATTGGACCGTCCATGCCGCTCTCTCCGTGAAACTGTGGTGCGGTGACCAATTCGCCGACCATTGGACGGGGATGACCTGGATATAGTGGTATGTGGGTCATGCCGGTCACTTCGAGCACCTTCAACGCGTTGACTGTCACCTTCTCCAGCAGCTGGTTCCCTCCAACAGTTGTGATACCAAGCACATCCAAGCGTTTGGCTGCGAGCATTATCGCGAACGCATCATCATGCCCGGGGTCACAATCGAGAACGACTCTTCTCATGGCTGACTCATCTGAAAGAACCGTCAGTCTACGTCTGCTCAGCCGTTTTAATAGCTCATCGCAGAGAACGCTATTGAGCGCTGGATCCTCGGTGCCACGAATAATACTCCACGTCGACATGGATGCCTTCTACGCGTCCGCAGAACTACGCCAGAATCCAGCTTTGGCTGGCCTTCCGATCATCGTAGGCGCCGATCCGAAGGGAGGCAAAGGTCGCGGTGTCGTCGCCGGTTGTTCCTACGAGGCAAGGAAGTTCGGGGTCCACTCTGCTCTTCCAATCTCGCGAGCCTATCGGCTCTGTCCACAAGGAGTGTATCTGAGACCGAACTTTGCCCTCTACGAGGAAATCTCCACACGCATAATGGACATCCTACGCAGTTTCTCAGACAAACTCGAACCGATGAGTCTAGACGAAGCATTCCTGGAGTTGTCTGAGAAGGCCGCTGACTTCGATGAGGCTACAGAGATCGCCAAAAAGATCAAGGAAGAAATCAGGACTCGGGAGGGACTGACGTGCTCGATTGGCGTGGCTCCGAACAAGGCGATCGCGAAAATCGCCTCCGACTACCAGAAGCCGGACGGAATCACAACCGTCACCCCTGACCGAGCAAAATCGTTTCTGCAACCGCTTCCCGTCTCACGGATCAGTGGCGTCGGAAAGAAGACTACCGAAATCCTGGAGAAAGTGGGCATCAAGACGATCGGAGATCTAGCCAGCTTTCCCGCTGGTCGTATTGTCGAGCTGTTTGGAAGATGGGGAATCTCACTGTGGCAGATCGCAAACGGAATCGACGAGACTCCAGTCGTAACCTCATACGACATCAAGTCGATCAGCACAGAGACTACATTCGAGCAGGACATCGAAGATAGAAAGATCGTCATTGAGACACTTGGTAAACAAGCCAAAGAGGTGCACACGAGAGCGACACAGGACGGGTTTCTGTGGAGGACGGTCGGGCTGAAGCTCAGGTTCGAAGACTTCTCAACCTTCACCCGAGCCAGAAGCAGGAGCGACTACACGAACCGTCTCGACGTAGTGCAAGACTCGGTGCGATTCCTATTCAGTGAATTTGAGAAAGATCCTAGAAAGATCCGCCTTGTAGGCGTTAGACTCTCAAATCTAAGGCGAACTGATCTGTCTCAGGAAACGTTGCTCGCCTGGTCGAAGAGTCAGTGAAACACAGGCGCTTGGCGCATGGGATAGCAGATCAACGGAGCAGGAGCTTCAGCGAGCAGTCTTGAATCATCAAAAAGCTCCATGAGCCGTTGGACTGGCATGCTTTCCTTGTTCAGGCTGTAGACAAAGACCGGCCCATACATTTTTGCCTGAACCAATTCAGCTTCAACAAGTTTCCGCAGATGAGGTCTAATCACTTTCCTTTCTAAACCGCTGAATTTCGCGATCTTATACACGGTCAGCGAGTCGCTCACATGTTTTGCCAGAGCCAGAAGGATCCTGAGCCTAGATTCGTTACCTATGATCTTGAGGAGAGTAGGTCTCGGCGACATCGACCATCAGAGCATGATATGAATCATCGGGGAGAAGATAAGCAGGAGAGCAAAGTGAAAGTACAAATCCCACGCAATCTCTCAAATGACGCCTCCATGGAAGATTGGAAGACTTGCCATGCATTTTCTGCGACATCATAGCCCGAAATGCGCCAGCGCACGTCGTCTACGAGGATGATGATCTAATCGCTTTCTTGGACAATCACCCGATCACGGATGGACATACGCTACTTGTGACGAAACGCCACTACGAACGGTTGGGCGAAATGCCTGAAGCTACAGTTGCCAAGCTATTCACGAAGGCTCAGGAACTCAATGAAACAATCATGAAGAGAATGTCAGCACAGGGTGCAAACATCTCTCTGAACGATGGAAAAGCCGCTCACCAGCTCGTACCCCATATCCATGTCCACATAATCCCGAGGAGGCCAAATGACGGAGTAACCTTCGCAGCACGCAAGCGGCTTTCTCCGGAACAGATGGAACACATCAGGACACTGATTGGAACCTGAGGGCTTGAGTCTAGATCAGGATCTTGGGAATTCTGTTTCTGAGTCCTCGGGCAAGCGGAATGGAAATGACAGCCCCAGAAAGAACTTGAATAGTATTGCTGGGCACCTCAATAAGCGCGGCGGGAACACCGAAACCCATCACGTATGCTTCTACTAAGAAATAGCCAGTAACCATAGCGACAGCGCCGACGAACCATCCAAGGACATCGCGACGTGTGCTCTTCCCGTCCCTGATCGCACCTGCGAGGAAACCCTCTATGCCTTTGATGATTAGTGTGTAGGGTGCGAAGTATCCGTATCCTGTGATAATGTCGGCCATAGCTGAGCCTAATCCGCCAGCTAGACCTCCAACGAACCTACCGAACAACAGCGCACTGGTGAAAACCATGACCTCTCCAAAGTTCAGATACCCTCTCGTCGGCGGAATCGGTATCTGAACCAGCATCGTCGCAACGGTGGTCGTTGCAGCCAACGCAGCCGCAAGGGCGAGCTTGGCAGCGACCCCTGACTTGGTCAAGGCGTCATCACGGAAGCCGGCTACGGGATGGAGGAATATAAGCGCTTACAGCGTATCGGTGGGTCTTGCCTTCGATCCGCTTGCGATGAAGATCCCTGTCTCTCATCTTACGAACAGTCTCTCCGCGATCAACGAAACCTTACTTCCTAGCGCTCGGAGAGTGTTCTTCCCGTAGGCATCTCGTGATAGAGCGTCCGGCTTGCTTTCGGAGTAAACCGCTCCGCCCAGATTCGAAGACGTATTCGGGTACCCGGTCGTGCCTACGACAAGCATATCATTGTACAGAAAGAACCTGTGCAGAGTAAACAGAGCAGCTTCTATCCCGTCGTTTCTGCCTCCGCCCACAGCGATGGCGCCTGCGGGCTTCAATCGCAATGCGCCCTTCACTCCACTTCTCGATTCCGCATCATCATAGAATGGAATGAATCTATCCATGAACACTTTCATAATGCCGGTTACAGAGCCGTAGTACACGGGACTTGCGAAAATGAATCCGTCTGCTGATGCCAACTCGCCGTAGAGTTGCGTCATATCATCATCATGCGCTGGGCAGGGAAGCTTCTTGGTCCCTTCTTTCTTGCAGCGATCGCAACCATTGCATTCAGCTATCTGCAAGTTTGCCAAGCTGATCAAGCGGGTGTCGCATTTCCCGGAACAGGCGGTCAACGCTTCCTGTAGACAGTGATCCGTGTTGCCGCCCTTGCGAGGGCTGCCTGAAACTCCAACGATCCTGATCATGGTCGATCACACCTAGCTTGTCGTTGCATCATACCTAAGAAAACGACGGTGCCAGAATTGTCGTTGTCTCGGGACGGTTCAATCTAAACAGTGATTAGTTAACCTCACGCAATACTATGCCTGAGGAATAGTGCTTGAGTTCTGCTAAGGGCTCATATGATAGGGTGTTCGAGTTGCTCGAGCAGCATCACAGCTGGTTCTCCGAGAGCATCCCGCTTATCGCGTCCGAGAATGTTCCAAGCCCAGCGGTCCGCGAAGCAGTGATCTCAGATTTCGGCAACCGCTACGCGGAAGGATGGGTTGGCGAAAGAGTCTATGCCGGATGCATCTACATCGATCAGGTCGAGCAGATCTGTATCGACTTGGCGAAGCAGCTTTTCCGCGCAGAATTCGTCGACGTCCGTCCGGTGTCCGGTGTCTGCGCTAACCTCGTCACATACACCGCATTCACGAGTCCTGGCGACGTTATGATGGCTTTGGCGATTCCTAGCGGCGGTCACATCTCGATGGGGAAGAAGGATTTCAACGGAACCGCCGGCAGCGTCCACGGCCTCGACGTGGAGTACTTCGTCTTCGACCGAAATCAAATGAACATCGACGTGGATAAGACGAAGGAGAGAGTTGAGAAGCTTGGCAAGGATGGGAAGCGTCCGAAGCTCGCAACATTCGGCGGTAGCCTATTCCTGTTTCCGCACCCCGTGAAGGAGCTAGCAGAGTATTTCCACGGAATCGGAACCACAGTTGCGTATGATGCAGCTCACGTTTCAGGACTCATAGCTGGGGGGCAATTCCAAGATCCACTCCGCGAAGGCGCGGATGTGATGATGATGAGCACGCACAAGACGCTCTTCGGGCCTCAAGGTGGCGCCGTGGTCTCATGGGAGAAGTACGCTGAGCAGATCAAGAAGGCGACGTTCCCATCGAACACAAGCAACCATCATCTTCACACCGTCGCCGGGAAAGCCGTCGCATTCGCAGAGATGCTTGAATTCGGCCGGGAATACACATCCGAAATCGTGGCAAACGCTCAGGCACTCGGCCAAGCGCTGTACGAGTGCGGACTGAACACACTCGCAGAGAGCAAAGGATTCACGAAGTCGCATCAAATCGCTGTTGATACGACCAAGTACGGTCTCGGAGGAGACATCGAAAGGGCACTCGAGAAGGCGAACATAATCGTGAACCGCCAGCTACTTCCAGGCGACATCCAAGCTAACCGCCACTATCAGAACCCAGGCGGAATACGACTCGGCGTCTCAGAGACCACACGCCTCGGCATGAAGAGACCACAAATGGCTGAGATAGCCGAATTCATCAAACGTGTAGTCGTTGACAAGGAGCCTCCTGAGAAAGTGAAGACCGACGTGACAATGTTCCGCAAAGACTTCCAGCAAGTACACTACGCGTTCGAGACCGCACGGTCAGCCTACGAATACATCAAGATCCGACAATGATACTCGTTAGTGGTCATTGCTCACGCATGTGTGTCGCTTGCATGCGTGCGGCTTCGTCCACTCGATCAAGCCACTCGTTCGTTAGGGCTTCGAAGAGCGCACGTTGTTCCAATTGGAGGCAGTGGCCGGCGCGATCGAGTACTGCATACGTTGCACGAGGATAACTCTCGAAGACTTTCCAAGCGTCCCGATATCCGCAGACGTTGTCCTGCCTTCCATGAAGGAAGAGAGTTGGCTTGGTGAAGGGCTCTGTGAGCGCTGCGATGTCGAACGAGAAGGCGTAATCTTTCCTTAGCCGGCCGAGAAATTTTCCATCAGCGGCCTTGACTCCCGGGATGATGTCTCGCTTCCAAGCCTCAAGATGCTGTTGAGTCTGCACGACAGCCATATTCCTGAATCCAGTGATATTCTCCTCATCCACGCCGTCGAAGCCAGTCGGCTCCATGTGAAGCACGCAGTGGGGTGGAAGATCGCGTGTCTCCTCCGGTCCCATGCTGGGAACGAGGAGGAAGAGACCATCCATTCTGTCCGCGAGGCGATGTACTAGGCCTTGGGCGAGTAGCCCTCCGTAGGAGAGACCCGCCACAGAGAACCGCTTGCCGGGAATCACACGCTCGAGGAATTCGATGAGAGTGTCGAGCATCTGGTCCTGAGTCGTGAGCCACTCCGGGCCCTTCGTCTTACCCATCCCAGGAAGATCAGGGTAGATGCGCTTCCAGCCCTGTCGTTTCGCGAAAATCGGCTCGAATGCACCCACCATTGCTCGATGGTCAAGCGGCCAGCCATGCAGAGCAAGGAGTGGTCGTCCTTCGCCGCGAACCTCATAATGAATCGTGATCCGATCAAGTCGACATTCCATCTCTTTTCCCCTCGTCATCAGATCCGTAGTGTTCGTGCCAATACGTGTTGCTGCACTGCTTTGACTGAAACGCCCAGTCGTTTTGTGTTTCTCGTTCGTCAGAAGCCGCTTCTGATTGTATGTGTGGTAGGTGACTGCGAGAACAAACTGCACTCGGAAAATGGCAGCCTTTTAAAAGCCCCATTCTGATTCGTTGGCCTGGAAGACTCAGCCATTGGCTCCGAAGATCGGTCCGCAGAACTGTCCACAATGCGGCGCGTCCAATGCTTCAGCGCGAATTCTTGCAGGCCGGTCTTTCTGTAGCGGTTGTGGACAGGAGCTCGTCGCTTGCCGAATGTGCGGAGCCACGAACTTGTCTTGGTCAAGCTTTTGCCATAATTGCGGAAAACCTGCAGGCAGGGAGCTGAAAGAGGTTCCATCGAAAACCGTCGGTACAGTGCCCTCTTCTTCTGTGACCGAGGAATTCTCGATTGAGAAAATGCGACTTTGCGCTTCCTGCAAGAAGACGATCGGTGAAGGAGAGCGATTCTGCTCGTATTGCGGTGCGAAGCAGATCGTTCTCCACGCCGAATCCGAGGCCGCGCTCGATCCACACACGATGAAAGTCGCGCTTGATATGCTGACAAAGATCATGGAAGCAAAGGATCATCCGGAGTACTCGTCCATCGACCAACTTACAACTCTGATCGGCGATGTCGCACTGAACAAGGAAGAACCACGCGATGCACATGAGTTGTCCTTCTCAAACCAGCTCAGATTGCTCACGCTCGTATTCGAGTACGCACGCGACAAGGTAGGCTACAAGGGCGAGACGTTCGGAGAACACATCAGGTGGCCGTGGGAAACTGTCAAGACTGGAGGAGACTGTGACTGCAAGGTTGTCCTACTCGCAACAATGCTGGCTAGTCTCGCTTTCCGAAGGATGTACCTCCTAGTTTTGCCTCCTGGTAGCTACCTAGATACCAGGCAGAGGAGGGAGAGAATGGTCCAAGGCCATGTCATGCTTGAGGTTGAGTTGTCTGAAAGGAACAGGATGACTCGCGTTAGGCTGGACCCATCATGTACGGACTGTGATGTTGACGAGATCCCAGAATCAGTTCAGCCGTTCTTGCAGAATTTCTATCGTATACCTATAACTCGCCCGAGCTTAGGCAGCTTCTAGAGGCTTTCCACACTTCACGCAGAAGGCCTTCGTGAACGGCGGATTGCTGAATCCACAATGCTTGCAGATCCGCGGTGAGGGTCGAGATGCTTTCATTCGCCGCAGAAAGATAGTCACCAATCCCGCGACAGAAAACAACAGAAACACAACTCCTGCAATGACTAGCGTATCTGTTGGCGCCTGTTCTTCACCCGTTTTGGTTGTGGTCGTCTGCTCAGTATTTGTCGAACTCTCACTGGTGGTTTCAGTTGTAGTGGTGTGCAATGTTGCCTCCGTGGAAACGGTAGTGGCAGTAACGGTTTGCGTGGAAACAGTGGTAGTCTGAGTTGCTAAGACCCAGAAGACAGCGGTCAGCGTGTGTGGAGAGTTCATCTTGACACTGAATAGTTGAGCTGCATTCACGTTGGTGCCGTCGAGTTCCCAATGGTCGAAGACGTACTTTCCAGCATAGGCCGAGGCAAGGGTGGCGGTCGCTTGAGTGAAAGCCGCTGCATTGTACCAGCCATCTGGTGAGGACGGGTTCAGAGACACGGATCCAACGTCGGAGGGACTCACGGCTACGGTCAAGCGATACTGTGTTACGTAGGTGAACACGTTTGATGCTTGAGTATTGGTGACCCACGTGTTCGATGCGCAATAGTATCTTGATCCAGTCGCACCATTCACATATTGGTCAACTCGGAATGCATGTGACGTGCCATTTGGATGCGCCAGGACACGTTCATCGTTGCCCTTCATGTCGGCCACTTTGGATCCGTCAACCTGGAGCGCAGTAGTCACATCAGCCGGAAGTCCGGCGAGAGAGATCACCACATCATATGTGCCGAGTTCAACCGTAAATGAGGCTGAAGCATATGCATACGTGTCGCAGTAGTGCGCCGAGAGGTCGGCAGTGTACGTTCCTGCGGGTTCGGTCGCGATCTTCGAGAACGTATTCGGCAGGGTGCCGCTTTCTGACGCCCAGATGGTGCCGTCTGGCTTCTTGATCGTCAGCAGGTAGTCGGCGGGGACATTGGAGCTCATCACGAAACTGACGGTGTCGCCTACGATGAAGGACAGCTTGCTCGGGGCGAGGCCGATGTTAAGCGTGCAGGTCGAGGGGTACTTGGGTCCGTAGACAAACATGTTGCCGTAGAGCTGGTTGACTGCATAGTAGCCGCTGTCTCCGACAATGTACTTTGTCTGTTGCTGCGGAAGCAATGCGATACCTTCGACAATTCCGTCACCATATCCAAAATAGAATGCCAAGATACCGTATTGATCACCTCTGAGGCCGAGGTTGACGGAGTCAACAAGGACTCGCACATCGCCTGTCTTCTCTGGACTCGCTGAAGAAACAACGTATCCTGCTCTTGGTACGACGGATTTGATCTCGTTGGCGTGTGGCGGACGATTGTAGTACTGGCTCAAGAATTCAGGTGCGAGTCGATCCGCTGGGGCCCCATACTTTGCTGCGTCATATCTCCTTGGCGGGTTGTACGCGTAGGCGTTTGAGATCGTCTCATTCAGCTGGGGTCCAGAAAGGGACACATATCCTGGGAACGTCTGGTCCAAGTCCCTCATGGCAATGTCAGTGAAGAGCACCTCGTTGCCCTGACTCGCATGGTTTCTTAGCTTGTCTGCAACTTGAGAGGGAATGTTACCATTCCATCCATAGCTATCGACGACAATCAATGAATAGCCGGACATCACGTTTGGGTTCGCTGCAACTTCTTCTCGAGTCGTGCTGTTGTAAGGAATCTTCATCGTATCGAGAGTGATGTCGGTTCGGCCCCACAGCCCCTTGACAACCAAGATCTTCGGTGGATCGCCAACTCTAGAGATACTAATCAAACTCTGTTGGGCAGTAAGCATTCCGAGAGTCACACGTTTGAACTCGGGTCTGCCCTTGGCCTGAATTATCTTGGATGCGTCACTTGAGTACGCAAGGAACGGGCCACCCGCGAAGACTGCGGGAGCTGAGGTGATATTTGTCGAGAAGGTGACGTCCGGCGGCTCGATGACTCGGAAGATCTGAATCGGGTTTGGTGATCTCAGAAGGGCATGAACGAATCCGAATACCAGGACCCTTTCGGCCTGCTTCTCGTCCATTGGGATGACGAACGTACCGGTCGGGAAGAACGTGGTGCTCTGGGCCGGTGGTAGAGCAGACGCCATGGATGGTGTCAGCAGGAGAAACGTGAAGAAGACACATGAGACTAGCCGGCCGGGTGTTATCATCGTAGGTAGTCTGCCCTCGGTTTCGGAGATGCGGGGCTGCCTTCTGGTCTCTACTTCTTCTTGAGTCTTGATGCGATTTCTGGAGGCAGCATGTTCCAGTCTATGCGCCAGACGTAGCGTGACTTCTGGTCTGGATCTTCGTTGAAGTCTCTCTTGACAAGGCCTTCTTCTTCCATTCTGTTCAGATATTCGCTGATCACGCTTCTGCTGATGTTAAGGTGGCTTGCTAGCTGTTCGGTGCCTACTTGTCCTCCCATGTCGACCATCCCCAACAGTGTCCTGTACCAGGCTATCCGAACTTTGGACTGCTTGCCTTCAGAGATCGTTTTCTCAAGGCTGTCTATTCGTTGCTCTATCTTCTCAAAACGCGATTCCAACCATTGCTTGAGCTCCTTATCACTTGTCACTATTCTTCACCATCCTCCCACTCGTTAGTCGCCGGCTCAGTTCCGAGAGCCTAGCATCGATCTTCGCCATCCGTGATCTCAGCCAGCCTTGCAGGTCTCCGCTCAACTCTCGTCTTCATACGAAGTGCTTATACGCGTTTAAAAATGTATCGTCAGTATCGAAACTAATATATGTCAGGCATGTCTCATACTGTGGATACGTGTATCGACAGGTGGATGGCTTGACGGAACTGACAGTATTCCTGTTCGCGACTGCAACCGGACTGCTTGCCCTAACGATCGGCCTGCAAGCGCTCTTGATGAACACGGGGAATCACACGTCGACTGGGAGGCGCCCAGAATACAGGGACATGACTCCTCGACTCGCTAGCTTCGGAGCCCAGACTTCGAGCCCAGGTTTTAGGCTGAAACGAGTTCCTGTCCCAGTACAAGTGAGGGTGAGGCGACTAGAATGACAATGATGCCGCCATCGTCGCGGTGTCCAGAATGTGGAACCCACGTCGAGAACGATTCGAGTTGCTGCCTGGAGTGCGGTGTCGAGATAGCCTCGTGTCAGATCTGCAATTCGAGCAATATCACGTCTGCCGAATTCTGCCACGCATGCGGAGGCTGCATGGTGGCCGATGAAGAAGACCCGCGAGAAATCTACTGCCAGGAAGCGAAACTCGTCAGTTATCAAGACCCAAGAGCTCTAGACGAAGCATTGCTTGCGATCGTGAAACTTCGCGGAGGAGTCATATCCCTCTCTGAGACATGCTCTTTCCTCGGTGTATCTATGGAAGACCTCATGGACAGCATCGACAGGCTTCAACACTCACGCAGATTGGTCCTGGAGTAAACCTCGGCCTGACTGACGATGGTGTTCCCTACGGAGGTTCTATGTCTTTGAACTTGACCGCGCCCTGGGAGTTGAGTCTGATCGTGAAACGGCAAGGGGCATCCTTGCCCTCTGAACGGTAGGACCCTTCAGCTTCCCAGAATTGGCCGACCTGGCGTATCTTCCGAAATTCGACGCCGTATCCGTGAGGAGAAACCCTTCGAATCATCTTCGTGACTCGTTCTTTGACTTCGTCTTCGGCAATGCCTGGTCGCTTGTAACGCGGTATCGCAAGTCTCTCCTGTCTAACGAAACAGAACGTACTTCAACTGTATTGAGGCTTTCGTCCGTGGGACACAAAGCTCACAGACTACTCCCCAGAACGCGTGAGAACTTGAAGAGAAAGAAAACAAAGAAACTCGGTCAATCTTGACTGCTAGGCTAGTTGCCTAGTACCTTCGGTGCTTCTGGTAGCACTCTCTACAGTAGACTGGTCTGCCCGTTGTCGGCACGAAAGGTACTTCCGTTTCTGCACCGCAATCGGAGCATTTGACTTTCGTCATTTGCCTCGGGGCACGACGTCGATCCTCATAACCCATTTCCGCATTCCACCGTCCCTATTGTCTAGTTATACGAAAGATAATACTCAACGCGACAATCGGCACGAGCCACGCAGCCCTCCCGAAATCCACGCAGGTAAGATCTTCAGTATACTGTCCACGCAGTATACTAGGCTAGTATAAAAGGTGACGCGCTGTCGGCGCGAGCCCATTCTCCGACACCCACCTCCAATCTGATCCTATCAAAGACGCAGGACTGTATCCTATCCCTGACGATTTTGAACTTGTCGTGGGCCGAATGGTCTGGACGGGGCTTCATGGGCTCATCGGAACCGGTGTCGCGCTTGCTACTCGAGGGCGTATGATCCTAGGAGATGCCGGAACTCGGACGATGCGGTTCGGAATCGTCTGGGGCTCGATCATTCCTGACGTGGACTTGCTCATCTCGATCGTGATTATTGCTGCAGGAGGGAACATGCAACAGGCACTGGCACCTCACCGCACGCTAACTCACAGCTTCTTCACGATACTGGCTCTCGCTTTGATCGGGCTAACGCTTTGGAGAACTGATTGGAGCAGGAGCGTCGGTGGAGGTCTTTTCGGAATCGTGGTGGGAATGCTCCTACACGTCTTGTTTGATCTCCCATACGAGGTCGGCGTCTCGTTTCTCTGGCCTCTGACATCCCAACGTTTCGGACTGTTCTGGTCTCTGCCGGGGATCTGGGCGTACTTGGACCAGACCTCGGACTTCTTGTTCGCGGCAGTATTCTTCTACGCCTTGCACAGACTCGCAGGGAAGTATCAGACGCGAGAGAGACTGCTCATTCCGGCGGCTATCGCATCCTTGGTGGCGTTTGTGGGGATGGTTACCTATGATCTCACGGCCCCGCCTCAGGATCGGTGGTTGCTCGTCTACGCGGGCATCGGCCTGCCGTTCCTGGTACTGATCTTGTTGCAGTCGTGGCTAAACCGAAGAATCATCTACTCGATTCCAGTCACAAGCAAGCACCACACATGATCGTTCTCGCGAAAGCGCCAATGTTTAAGAGGGCGCCCGGCTCGCTCAGCCCGCAAGAGGTCTCTCCTTGAGCGCACGAGAGAAACGTCGGAAAAGGGAAGCACCCATGCCAGCGGCAAGCGCTGGACTGTTGAGGTTCTTCGAGGAAGACACCCCAGGGATCAAGGTGCGACCAGAGGTCGTCTTGATGCTGGCTGTCGGGTTGATCGCGATTAGCCTCTTTGCCTACATGACAATCAAGTAGACGATTGCCCACTCCCGCACCGCCTAGAATTCTAGGATACTTCTCTGCGAGAACAGCGGAAGCGGATCGGCCTCGATCTTCAACTCTCTCCTCAAGTGTCTTGAAATCAGCTCGCTGTAGCCGGTAAACACGTAGACGCGCTTCGCTCCTGTCTTGGCTACGTATTTCATGAGTTGGTCGAATCCTGCGTGACTGCTCAGAGGAAATGATGCATAGCTTCCTGAGCCGAAACGGACTGCCCAGCCTGTTGCCATCGCTTCCGAAGCATGGCTTGGAACCGTCGAGTTGCTCCCCGTCGTGGTGACGTAAACGCAACCACCCTTGCGAAGTAGTCTCTTGCCCTCTGTCGTCTCAGCCTCAACGAACGATAGGTCAACGCCCGCTTCGTTGTACACTTCGTTGGCTCTGCCGACGACCGACGCGCAGACGACAGGGAGCTTCGTGTACACGTTGAACAGCCTCACGATCTCTTGCGATTTCCCGGACGAGTAGACGTGAAATGTTGGCATGCGCCCGTCTTTCACTTCGTGGAGAGCCCAGTTCACAATCCTCGCATACGTTCTTTCGCGTCGGGGAAAGATGAAGCTTGGATCGCCGTAGGTCGCTTCGATGATGAGAGTGTCACATTCAGGAACGTCAGCGGCGTCAGTTGTCAACGTGCTGATGCAGTTCAGGTCGCCTGTGTAGACGTAGGTATGATCATGCGTGAGGACTTGGAATTGTGCGGAGCCCAGCATGTGACCTGCATTCAGCGTGGTTATCTCAGTGTCGCCCATGCGAACCTTTTGTCCATACTCAACCGGTCGCCAGTTACGCACGGTCTTCTCTCTCAACTTCTCGAAAATCCGCTTGGTCTCTTTCGTGGAGTATTTCATGACGTTTGATTGGAAGCCGAGCGTGTGATCCGAGTGAGCATGCGAGATGAAGATGTGTGCGTCACGTTCCATGCTTCGTGTTGCAGCAGGATCGAAAACCATTCTCCCGTCGTCGGTGTCTATGACGACGCCGCCGAGCCAGCCGACTCTATTTTCTCTCACTCGTCTTTCCACTTTCAGATGCAGCTTCGATTCGGAGCACGGAGTTCAGATGCAGGAAGAGCTCATGTCTCTTCTCTTTGCTCACAACTTGGGGAACCGGATTCACCACGGTTGATCGCAGTACGATGGCTTCTGCATCCGAGAGCCATATGCCAGGCGGATGGTGCGAGATCGTGGCTAGCTCTCCCTCGTATCCGAAGTCACGTTCCACAACGACGAGCACGCGCTTGCCGAGAAGTTTCTCAAGCATGTGGAAAAGCGTCGGTCTGGATGAGGACATTCTATTGCACCTTCCTTGCTGCGATTGCTTGCTCGCCGAACTTGAGCCCCTTGAGCTCTCTTACACCTATTCTCCGCTTCTTCACTTTGTCAGAGATAATGGTGCTGTTTCCGAACGGATCCTTTAACACGAGCGCGAACCTCAGCTTGCCTTCCCTTGCTCGTTGAACCTTCTTGAGCAACAAGTCCGCCCTCTCTTTTCTGCATCCCTCCAACGAGCGTGAGAGGAACCGTAGAACGTCCTCAATCCTAGCGAGCACTCCTTCGACATTGGAGACGAATCCTTCGTTGTTCAGGCCTGGGTGAATTGAAACACCTAGTTCTGGCACTAGTATGGTGGCCGTGTTGCCTCTAACAACATGGATCTTCAGATCCTCGGTTGACGCGACCCTGACTCTCGTGGACGTGGGATCGTGGTTCAGGAGAGAGAAAACGTCGGTGTGCCTGTAGCCACAGGACCTGCAAGTAGTGACCGACAAGAGCACGGGTCCAAAACTCTCCACGTCGTACTCAAGTTCAGCTATGTCGAGCCCCTCATGGTCACAAGATGGACATTTCGCATCTGCAAGATGATACTTGCGACTCGTAGAGACTGTAGGTGATGGTTCGCGTGTTTTGGACGTGGCTTAGACCAGCTGAGCTTTCCTCAGAAATACCTCAAAGCGTCTAAAATCAATTACAGATCCAACCGAATCAATAGTTTCAGCTGTGTCTCGTGGCTATATCGAAGCCACCTCAATACTCTCACGAATAATGATGGAAAAGAGTCCAGGCAACCGGTGCCCGAGATGTCATAGAGACTCCTTGAGCGTCTA
>Ga0315289_10004142_pt1 | contig 21699 bp, 19 predicted proteins | sample YL17G11_40_MG_FD_203452 | JGI IMG/M metagenome (GOLD analysis project Ga0315289, IMG submission 203452) | Sediment microbial communities from Yellowstone Lake, YNP, Wyoming, USA - YL17G11_40 | ecosystem: Environmental > Aquatic > Freshwater > Lake > Sediment | place: USA: Wyoming | collected... | reverse complement strand
CATCCCTGTTATCCTGATAACCAACTCCGATTTCTCCCTTTTTATCTTGAAATTTGTCCCTTTCGTACGTAAAGAAAAACTGAGATTCCAGATTGATAGAAGGGTGGAGGAAACCTGTCTTTGACATTTTGAGATTACTGAGGTTTCTTACGGTGTCTAAATTTGCTGTCCTTGATTGGAAACTGCTGATCCCTGGGATACCCCGATCGTCATAGAATAGATCGGTTGAGAAATTAAATTGCCATTTATTTAATTCGTATCCAAGTTTTACAAGGAGGTCTTTTGAGTCAAACTCATTATTCTTCCGATGAGTTTCATGGTCATCGGCAGGATTCATCGGTGTACCATTATCATCAAAATATTCAAAATCACCTTTGCTTCTGCTCATATTAGCGAATATGAGATAATCAAAGTTTTTAAGCCTCTCGGCTCGATAGACGTTGGCTTTATAGGTTGCAAAGGAACCATAGGAAAAGTTGACCTCATTCTGAGTTTTTTCTTGGGGCGTCTTCGTAATGATATTTACCACACCCCCTATTCCAGCAGTGCCAAACCTGGCTGGCGAAGTCCCGCGATACACCTCAATCTTATCCACATTGTCCAAGGGTATCTCGGATAGATCTACCACTCCCTGCCTTGCCTGATTGAGCAAAATGCCATCTAAAAAGATAGCCACCTGTTCAGATGAAGAGCCCCTTATGGAAATAGTACTGAAGCTACCCAAGCCTCCATACTCACGCACATTCACCCCTACTGATTGTGAAAGGAGTTCTGAGACACTTGATACCCTTGATGAGTAATCCTTTGCATCGATTACCGTGGCAAAAGCAGTAGCTTCCTTTACTTTTTCCTCTCCAGGAATTTTTTCTTCGCTTACCACTACTTCATCGAGTTCCATGCTTTGACTGGTACCGTCCTCAACTGGTAGACAATCTCTTTTTGTGAAAAAAACTAATACTGCAATTATGAATAAAATTCTGAAAAATGTGTATATCGTTAAATCCTATCTCTTATAAAAAAAAACCCCGACTCTTCATCAGGGTTGCACCCAGTTTCTTCACCCTCATTTCCTCGAAAGAGGATCGTAATAAATCCAGGCAGGTCTTCTGACTCTCGGATCTTCCTACTCCTGACCCCTTCCCATCCAGTTAAAACCGGACAGTGGCTCATGGTCAGTTTCGTCCACGATTACAGCGGCGGGACCGCTCCCGTGTCTCACGGGATTCCCTTTTAAACTACCTTTAGTACCTGGCTTTAATCCTTATTAATTATTAGACTCTTTAACAGAGTTAATTCCTTCTGTCAATAGCTAAATTAAAGTATATTTCCTGTAAGCTTTACTTTTAAAATAGGGCTCTTTTCATAGTTTGTATCAACGATCATTTCCTCATCAAATTTGCCTTTTTTAAGGTTCTGCTTTTCGAGTATGATTGTTAGTTTATATCTCTTGCCTTCCTGAATTGTTTCCACTTGAGATTTAAAAATCTCAGAGCTAAATTTTATTCCCTTTATTAAGAGACCCTCTCCTTTAACCCTTTCGAGTATTACCATTCTTTTTAACAGGTTTTCTAAGAGTTCAATTTTTGATGTATCTATATTCCCAAAATTTATCAGGCTGGGTGTTATCTTCACTTCACTCCTCACTGTTCCCTTTACATCAATGTTTACGGTTTGCTTTTTCTCCAAGCTGGTAAAAAGGGTAAGGGTACCAACTATATTCTCATTTATGGTGGAGGGTTTAATAATCTCCAGTTCGTATACGGAATTTTCTTTTATCGCCTTAAGATTTGTTTTAACCTTTTCTCCTAAGTTTGAATCAATCTTTTCAATTTTAAATGGCATTTCATCTCTTGATTTGATAGTGAGGACCTTCTTTATTTCCTCTCCCTCAAAACCATCGAGCTGTACTTTATCGCTCGGCTCAATGGTAATCCACTGTTTTACTGTTCCTTTTATTTCTATACTAAGTGTAGGCTTTTCAGGATCGTTTGAATAAACACTTGCAGTCTTTTTAAAAAAACCTTTCACCTTATGACTATCAACATTAAGAGTTATCTTTCCCTCCTTCCCGGGAGGTATGAGCTGAGTGAATTCAGCTACTGTACAGCCTCAGGTAGGCTGTACCTTCTCTATCTTCAAATCCTCACTGCCTTCATTCTTTATTACATAGGTATGTGTTATGGGGGACCCTTCTTCTATATCGTTGAGATCATACGAAAGTGCATCAACAGAAATTTTTGGACCTTTTCCTTTTTCCTCCTGGGCAGGGGAGGTACCCAATAAGACAAAAATCAGAAAGATAGCCAATGAAATCATTTTCAAAAATTTTATCCTGATTAACTGTTTCATCCTGTAAAACTCCTCTCAATTTCCGATATAAAGAATTCTAAATAAAAGCCTATAAGAATACAAGAAGATTTTTGGTTTGCTTAAGGTATATAATTTTCAATCATAATAGGGCAGGGTGTAATTAAATAGTATTATTTGATATCTTTAGCAACCATCCAATAGCACATTATCAGAAAAGATTCCGCTTATAAGTTTACATAATATATCTTATCAGACATTATAATAGGACTAAAAAATATCCGATTTGTACTTTATAACTTAAGTATTTTATTTTTTAACCGGATTAGTTTTTAAGGCAAAAATCTTATCATTGGCAGCAGTTCTGTATTCAGACTGGGGGTAATCTTTTATAATACGCTGATATATTTCAACTGCCTTTTCATTCTGTTTAAGTTCTTCGTATGCACGGGCAAGATTCATTAATCCGCTATCATTAAAGTTAGCTCCCTCTTCAATAGACTTTTTAAAATATTCAACTGCCTGATCGTATTTTCCAATTTGTTCTGAAGCATAACCTAATCCTTCATAGACAAACTTCAATAAGAGAATATCTTTCTTGGAGGCCTTATCAAGGAAGAGGGTATAATATCTAAGAGCATTATTGTAATCTTTTAAAAAGAAGTAACAGTTGCCGAGATAGAGGAATGCTTTTTTTGAAATGGAGGTTTGGGGATACTTAGAGATTAGATCATTCAACCGATCAACTGTCAGCTGATATTCCACTTGATTGCCTTTCTCAACAGCTAAGGAGTAGTGGTTGAATGCATCCGCAAAGATTACCTGGGCTTTGTTGTCGAGGCTTGAACCATAAATTCTCCAAGCAAAAAAGGAGATGAGAATAATAATGAGAATACCCAGAACAGCGATACTCTGCTTTAGATTGCGGGAAAAGAAATTTAAAACCCTTGTGGCAGGAGATATAATCTCTTCCACCACCTCTTTTTTAACAAAATACTTTTTTTGAACCCTTTTCTTTACACCCATTATTACCCACCATTTGAGCTTATAGAAAAATAATGCTTGATCTTTTTAAACTTTACATCTCCAATACCGGATACATTTTTCAGATCTTCAATCGTCTTAAAACAACCAAAATTAGCACGATAATCGAGGATATCCTGTGAGAGCTTTTCCCCAATACCCGGGATAGTTTTAAGCTGATTGAAGGTTACCTGATTAACATCAAATGGGATAAAGAAGAGTATAAACTTCTCTGCTTCCATGTATCCTACCTTAATACCATCAGCAACTGTTATCTGACTTCCACTAACCAGGGGAATGGAAAGAAATTCTGGTGAAGGTATAATAAAGCTTTCATTTAAAGCCCCTGCCCTCTTTAACGCATCTCCTATCGTAATCGCAGCTGAATAGGTATAAAATCCTGAATCCTTAATTTTACCTTCGATTTCAAATGCTAAAGATGAACCTGAAGGAGGATGTTTTATTATTTGATTTTCAAAGGTAAAAGGAAGCAATGAAAGTAAAAAAATTGCAACCGTAACGAAAGATATAACCCATACCTCCGCAATGGAATAATAAGAAATCTTCATTTAATTGCTTACCCTATCCTTTTCATCCTTATACAGTTTGTAGTTGATACTATCAACTAATGCCTGCCAGCTTGCCTCAATGATGTTTTCAGAAACTCCTACCGTACCCCAGGTATCCTTTTTATCCCCTGTTTCAATTAATACCCTCACCTTTGAGGCAGTACCCTGACCGCTATCTAATACCCTCACTTTATAATCTACTAACTCAGTTTTCTTAATTTGAGGATAGAATTTTTCAAGTGCTTTTCTGAGTGCATTGTCTAAGGCATTAACTGGGCCATTACCGAGAGCTGCGGTGTGTTCAGCCTTACCTCCGACATTCACCATGATTGTGGCTTCACAATAAGGCTTCTCATCTAGCCTTTTTTCGTTTATCACTCGGAAGCCTACTAATTTAAAATAACTTTTCTGTGTGCCTAGGGCATCCTTCATGAGGAGTTCAAAGGAGGCTTCAGCGCCTTCAAACTGGTAACCCTTATTTTCCAGTTCTTTTAAGTTACTCAGTATTTTCTGGACCGCCGGATCTCTTGAAGCAATATCAATGTTATATTCCTTAGCCTTATAAAGAATATTGCTCTTGCCAGCAAGATCCGAAATAAGAACCCTTTGAATATTCCCTACCCTTTCAGGACTTATATGCTCATAGGTTTCAGGATTTCTCTTTATGGCACTTACATGAATACCTGCTTTATGGGCAAAGGCACTACTGCCTACAAAAGGCTGGTGGCTAAGGGGCTGCATATTCGCCAGTTCAAAGACGAAGCGGGAAATATCGCAGAGTTTGGTCAGTTTATCTGATGGGATGCAGTCAATGTTAAGTTTCAGTTTCAAATTGGGGATGATCGAACAAAGATTGGCATTACCACAACGTTCTCCCAGACCATTAATTGTACCCTGAACTTGTGTTATTCCAAGCTGGATAGCCAAAATACTATTGGCCACAGCCAATTCACTATCATTATGGGTATGAATCCCGAGAGGGGTACTGATATGCCTTTTTACTTCCCGAATGATCTCCTGAAGTTCCTGGCAGAGCGTACCTCCATTGGTATCACAGAGAATGATACAATCAGCGCCGGCATCTTGAGCTTTCTTTAGTACCTCACGTGCATATGCAGGATTAGCCTTGTATCCATCAAAGAAGTGTTCTGCATCAAAAAATACCTCAGGACAATGAAGCTTCAAGAACTTCAGAGATTGTGAAATAAGGCTGAGATTTGAGCGTAGGTCTATTCTCAGTGCCTCTCTGACGTGGATATCCCATGTCTTCCCAAAAATCGTAATCAGTGGAGTATGGGAGCTGATTAATGATCTCAGGTTGTGATCTTTTTCGGGTAGCGTCCCTGGCCGTGTCGTGCTCCCAAAGGAGACTATTTTTGCATGCTTAAAGGGATAATTCATTACCTCTTTGAAAAACTTCTGATCCCTTGGATTAGATCCAGGCCAACCACCCTCAATATAATGAATTCCAAGGTCATCCAGTCGTTTTGCAATCCTGATTTTATCTTCAACGGAAAAAGAGATATCTTCAGCCTGACTCCCATCCCTCAGGGTTGTATCGTAAATTTTTATTTGTTTAACCAAGGTTTTATTCATTCTGGAGAGACATCACCTTTATTCAGATTGAAAGTTTCGTGGAGTACCCTTACTGCCAGTTCGGTAAACTTTGAATCAATAACGCAGGAGATCTTGATTTCAGAAGTGCTGATCATTAGGATATTGATGCCTACATTGGCAAGTGCAGTAAACATTGTGGACGCAACTCCTGCATGGCTTCTCATCCCTGCTCCCACAATGGATACCTTAGCAATATTTGAATCGGAGATTACATCAGTAGCATTAAGTTCTTTGGCAGTTTTCTGAACAATCCCAAGGGCTTTCTTAAAATCGGCCTTAGGTACTGTGAAGGTCAAATCTGCGTACCCATCGGTGCTGGTATTTTGAATAATCATGTCCACATTAATATTGGCTTCAGTAATTGGGGTAAAAATCTTTGAGGCCACACCTGGTTTATCCGGGACCCTCAATACGGTAATTTTGGCTTCACTCTGATTATAGGTGACACCTGATACCATAACTTTTTCCATTTCTTCGTCCTCCTTTGTCACGATAGTTCCCGTGTTGTCGGAAAAACTTGATCTCACATGAATAGAGACATTGTAATTTTTAGCCAACTCTACGGAACGAATTTGAAGTACCTTTGCCCCCAGACTGGCCATCTCCAGCATTTCGTCATACGAGATTTTTGCTAATTTTCGGGCGTCACTGCAGATGTTTGGATCAGTAGTGTAAACCCCATCCACATCGGTATAGATCTCACAGACATCTGCATTGAGTGCTGCTGCTATGGCTACTGCAGTGGTATCTGACCCCCCTCTCCCCAGTGTGGTGATGTTGTTATGCTCATCCACTCCCTGGAAGCCTGCCACAATCACAATCTTCCCTTCTCCCAGAGTGGTCATTATCCTTTCTGCATCTATATTTAAGATCCGGGCCTTCGTAAAGGAACTATCGGTTAAGATCTTTATCTGGTTTCCCAAAAATGAAACAGCAGGGTGGTCCATAGCATTCAGGGTGATGGCAAGGAGGGCAATACTGATCTGTTCACCAGTGGAAACCAGCGCATCATACTCTCTTTCATTCGGCATGTCTGTAATCTGATGAGCTAATCCTATGAGTTTGTCTGTTTCACCAGCCATTGCGGAGACAACTACAATAACCTTATTCCCCTGCTCCTTGGCCTTTACTGCCCTCTGTGCAACACTTCTGATTCTCTCGATACTCCCTACCGAAGTACCCCCATACTTTTGTACAATTAAGGCCACCTCCTGTTACACCTCCTCTCATAACAATGTATTGCCGGGAGAAGACTGGTATTTTTGATACTCTTCTATCTCTTCCACGATCTTAGTATAACGCGTTCCTTTACCGGTAAAAATGATTTCGCGTGTGTTCTCATCTTCCCTCTTTATCTCTATTAGGAGAAGCTCTTCGGGTAAAAGCCCTGACATCTTCTCTGCCCATTCAATGATCACTACCCCATCTCCAAAGAGATACTCCTCGTAACCCAGTCTCTCTATCTCTCTTTCATTGCGGATACGATACAAATCAAAGTGATACAAGGTAACGCTCCCCTGATACTCATTAATCAAAGTAAAGGTAGGACTTGTCACATATTGATCTTCCAGAACCTCTAAGCCTTCAGCCACACCTTTTACGAAATAGGTTTTCCCTGCTCCCAACTCTCCTACCAACCCAATTATATCCCCTGCCTTGAGTCTTTTACCAACTACCTTTCCACAATAGACCGTTTCATTTACACCAGAACTTCTGATGATAGTTTTCTTTTCTTCTATCATACCAAAAGACTGCTTTTATTCCAGGGAATGTGCGCTTGAGAAATGTTCCGCTGAGAGATCAGATCCAAAACGCGGGGGATGGTATGAATAATATCACCAGCAATAATACCTACCTTCCCCCTTTCCTGAGCAATGAGATCACCGATGAGACCATGGGCAAACACCGCAAATCTCAATGCACTACTAACAGGATACCCTTGAGCTGTAAGACCGGCAATCATGCCGGTTAATACATCGCCTGCCCCACCTGAAGCCATACCAGGATTGCCGGTAGGATTTACAGAGACAGTTCCATCCGGTTCAGCTATTACTGTCCTTGCACCTTTCAGGACAACATACACCCCATATTCTTGGGAGAAATTTCGAGAAAGCCCAATTCTATCCTCTTGGACATCCCGGGTAGAACATTTGATAAGTCTTGCCATCTCACCGGGATGAGGAGTCAAAACTACTGGTGCCTTACCCTTTTTGAGAACAGAGGGTTCTCTGGATAGGGCACTGATTCCATCAGCATCCACTATCGTGGGGATACTGGTCTCCTCGAGGATTTTAAAAACTAAATCCGCAGTGCCTTTCCGGGTGGAAATCCCTGGCCCTAAAGCTAAAGCTGTCTTTCCAGCTAAAATCTCTCGTATCACTTCCCAGGATTTCATTCCCAGAAATCCTGAATCTTCTTCCAACAGAGGCTCAGTCATAACTTCCGTGAGTTTAACCTCCATAATAGAATTTAAACTCCTGGCAATACCTAAGGTTACCAGGCCACTTCCAATCCTCATTGCTGCATCACAGGTTAAGGCTGCTGCTCCTGTCTTTCCTGGAGAACCGGCAAGAACGAGAAGATGACCAAAGTCACCTTTGTGTGTGTTGGCACTTCTCTCCCTGATTAAGCATGTGATATCATCAAAGAGAATTAAATTATAGGGGATCCTTTCTTCCTCAATTAATGCATGAGGAATAGAAATATCCACCAGCTTCAATGTGCCCGTGTAATCTGCACCTGGATAGATGACATGACCGATTTTAGGAAGACCCAGGGTAATGGTGAGATCAGCCTTAATACATACCCCCATAATCTTACCACTGCTGGCGTTTAAACCAGAGGGGATGTCAATTGCTACTTTCGGGCAATAAAGAGAATTCACATCCTCAATGACATCTCTCAAGAAACCTTTAATCTCCGTATTAAGCCCGGTACCAAATATGGCATCAATGAGAAGATGATAACCCCTTATCTCATCCAGAGCGTTTTTCCATTCAGAAGAGGAAGTTATCTCTACGATGGGTACCCCTATTCTCTCAATGATCTTAAAATTAATGAGGGCGTCCCCCTGCATCGAATCCTTAGAGGTGAGGAGAAATACCTTACAGGGAATTAATGCATCTGTAAGATAACGAGCAACCACAAAGCCGTCCCCTCCATTGTTTCCCTTCCCTGCGACAATCGCCACTTTTTTTTCTTTGAGATCTGGGAAATGGGAGCAGAGATGGTGGAATATCCCATGCCCAGCATTCTCCATGAGAACTATCCCGGGTATGCCAATTCCGTTAATTGTCCTCTGGTCCAGTCTCTGCATTATTTCAGCGGTTGCTAAGTTCATCGCTTAATCCATTCCACTTCTTATGATAGCGATCATTTCCCTGACCGCCTGCTCCATCCCAACCAGAACTGCCCGTGCAATAATGCTGTGGCCAATGCTAAACTCTTCAATCCCCTTTAAACGCAATAAGGGTTTAATATTCTGATAATTGAGCCCATGACCGACGTTTACCCTGAGCCCTAAGTCTACTGCCTTAGCTAATGCTGAGGCTATTCTCCTGAACTCTCTATCTCCCAATTTTTGGGTTTTTGTCTCGCTATAGATACCGCTATGGATCTCTACAAAATCTGCGCCTACTGCTTTGGCGGCTTCAATCTGATGAAGGTCAGGATTAACAAAAAGGCTTACCGGAATATTTATCTTATGAAGCCTCTCTATCGCCTTGGCTATTCGCCTCTGATTGGAGTTTACTTCCAGTCCACCTTCGGTAGTAAGCTCCTCCCTCTTTTCCGGCACAAAGGTTGTTAGATCAGGTACGATCTTCAGAGCAATCCTGAGCATTTCATCCGTCACTGCCATCTCTAAGTTCAACCTAGTCTTTACTATCTTCCTCAAGAGTTCAAGATCACGAAACTGAATATGTCTTCGGTCCTCACGGAGATGGACAATGATCCCGTCACAACCTGCCAGTTCAGCCAAGACCGCCGCATAAATTGGGTCAGGCTCAATTCCTCTCCTTGCCTGCCTCACCGTAGCTACATGATCAACATTCACCGATAGTCTAACCACTCCCCTTACCCTTTCTCATCGTAAGTTTTTCTTGACACACTGTGCTATCTCCCTGGCCATTGTATGAATCTCCTGTCTGTCTTCGCCCTCGACCATGATACGAATGAGCGGTTCAGTCCCTGAACTCCTCACCAATACCCTTCCTGATGTTCCGAGTTTTTTCCTTATCTTCTGTATCGTGGATGCAATTTCAGGAACTTTATTCACATCCTGTTGCTTGGTGACCTGGACATTAAGCAGTACCTGAGGGTATTTCGTCAGTACGCTTGCGAGCTCAGAAAGTTTCTTGCCTTGCTCTTTCATAATTGCCAGGACTTGCAGGGCGGTAATGGTTCCATCTCCCGTAGTGTTGTGATCAAGGAAGATCATGTGACCAGATTGTTCTCCGCCAAAATTATATCCTCCTCGTTTCATCTCTTCCACCACATATCTATCCCCTACTGGGGTTCTGACCACCCTTCCTCCAGCTTGCTTAAGAACGTGATCAAGGGCAAGATTACTCATCACCGTTGCAACGAGGGTTTTATTATTGAGTCTTTTCTTGGAGAGGAGGTCGAGTGCACAGATCGCCATGATTTGATCACCATCTACCTCCCTGCCCTTCTCGTCAGAAAAGATAACCCGATCACCATCTCCGTCTAAGGCTATACCAGCATCTGCCTTATTCTTTATCACTGCTTTGCTGATTACTTCCGGGTGAAGAGAGCCACAGTCCAAATTGATGTTCTCTCCGTTGGGCTTAATCCCAATCGTTATCAGACTACCTCCTAATTCTTCCATTACTGTAGGGGCTATCCGGTAAGCAGCACCATGAGCACAATCCAGAACAATCTTCATACCATCCATTGTCAGTTCCTTGGGGAAGGTACTTTTCAGCAACATGATGTATCTACCAGGCGCGTCGGCAATACGGTAGGCCTTACCTATATCGGTCGCGGTTGGTCGGAATGAATCTATGGAGTTCCCGGAGACCAAAGCCTCAATCCTTTCCTCCAGTTCATCAGGGAGCTTAAAACCCTCATGGGAAAATATCTTTATTCCGTTATCCTGAAAAGGGTTATGGGAAGCGGAGATTACCACGCCTGCATCCGCTCTCATACTACTGGTGAGAAAGGCGATCCCCGGTGTAGGTATGGGTCCCACCAGCAGGCAATCTGCGCCCATGGAACAGATACCTGAGAGCAAAGCATTTTCTAACATGTAACCTGACAACCTGGTATCCTTCCCGATCAATATACGGGGACATTTAGATCCTCTCTTAAATATATAGGCAATAGCCCGTCCTAATTGCATTGCCATTTCTGTAGTCATGGGATGGACATTGGCTACCCCTCTTATCCCATCGGTTCCGAATAATCTACCCATCTCTTTTTTCTTCTCCCTACCTCAATTAACCCTTTTCAGAGCATCTACCATCTGTGCGACCCGCTTCATCCTCTTTACATCATGTACCCTGATCATGTTGGCTCCACTATTGATCGCTATTGCTCCTAAAGCAGCAGTCCCTTCATCTCTTCCCTCTCCTTCTTCACCTGTAATCTCCGCAATGAAGGCCTTCCGGGATGGTCCAATCAAGATTGGCTTATTCAGTGTTTTGAAAAATGAGAGATGTTTAATGATCTTAAGATTGCCTTCTATGACCGGTTTACCGAAACCAATACCTGGGTCAATAATAATTCGATTCGGAGCAATACCGCTCCTTTCGGCCTCTTTAATCCTCTCCTTAAGAAACTGAGTAATTTCAGGGATCAGGGAATGGTACACCACATCCTCCTGCATGGTAGCAGGTCGCCCCCTCATATGCATGAGGACTACAGGTACCTTATGGTGGGCTGCCACCATTTTCATTCCTTGATCAAAGCGGAGTGCACTTATATCATTGATCATTCGTGCCCCTGCCTCAATAGCCTTTTTAGCTACCGATGATTTATACGTATCTATGGAAATCGGTATCGCTATTTCCCCTGATAACTCTTCGATAACCGGTATTACCCTCCTCATCTCTTCCTCAGCAGAAATGGGAAGGGAACCTGGTCTGGTAGATTCTCCACCCACATCAATCAAGTCAGCCCCGTCATCAGCCATTTTCAGAGCATGCTCAACTGCATCCTTGAGAGTATAATATCTTCCACCGTCCGAGAAGGAGTCAGGTGTAACATTGAGAATCCCCATGATATAAGTCTTTTGATTAAAATCAAACACCCCCCCAGGATATTCTATGATGAGATCCTTTTTCTTCTGCCGGCTTGTTCCAGGCACTGCTGACATCAGGGGCTTCCTTAAATATCTGACTTTAAATAGACTTTGATTTTATTTACATGAGAGGAGGTATGGGTTTATCCTATCCTAAACCCTTCCTTCCTCCAATTGAGGAGAACCATTTTCCTTCTGGATATCGGTTCCAAAGACAATCCCATCAATCTCTTTTCCGTCCAAAACCTCCTTCTCTAATAAAGCGCTGGCCAGACGATGGAGAATACTGATATTTTCCATAAGCAGCCTCTTTGCCTTTTCATAGGCGGAGGTTACTATCTTATTAACCTCTTCATCAATCTTTATTGCAGTGTCCTCACTGTAATCTCGATGCTGGGCTATTTCTCTGCCGAGAAAGATCTGCTCCTCCTTTTTACCAAAGGTAAGTGGTCCTAGTTCTTCGCTCATTCCCCATTCACATACCATCCTCCGAGCAAGGTCGGTAGCCCTCTCCAGATCATTTCCCGCACCGGTAGTCTTGTCCTTGAGTACAAGCTCTTCAGCTGACCTTCCTCCCATGAGAATAGTGATGTTAGTTAGGAGATACTCTTTGGTGTAGGTGTACTTATCATCTAACGGGAGTTGCTGGGTCAGGCCCAGGGACATCCCTCTCGGTATGATGGTGACCTTATGAACGGGATCAGCGTGAGGCATGAGTTTGGCAATCAGGGTGTGGCCAGCCTCATGGTATGCTGTGTTCCTTTTCTCCTCCTGGCTGATGATCATACTCTTTCTCTCTACCCCCATCAAAACCTTATCCTTGGCCTGTTCAAGGTCTATCATTTCAACCACCTTTTTCGTGTCCCTGGCAGCGAGCAGCGCAGCTTCATTAACTAAGTTGGCAAGATCAGCACCACAGAAACCCGGTGTACCGCGAGCGAGTACTGCCAGATCAACATCTTTGGCTAAAGGGATATTTTTGGTGTGGACTTTTAAGATCCCTTCCCTTCCTTTGACATCAGGTGGTGGTACCACCACCCTTCGATCAAACCTTCCGGGACGAAGCAAGGCCGGATCCAGCACATCAGGACGGTTTGTTGCCGCAATAAGGATAACTCCTTCATTCGACTCAAACCCATCCATCTCAACCAGAAGCTGGTTGAGGGTCTGTTCCCGTTCGTCATGGCCTCCTCCTAATCCTGCTCCCCGGTGGCGGCCTACTGCATCAATCTCATCGATAAAGACGATGCAGGGGGCATTCTTCTTACCCTGGATGAAAAGGTCCCTTACACGTGATGCCCCTACCCCTACGAACATCTCTACAAAATCTGAACCACTTATGCTGAAGAATGGTACCCCTGCCTCACCGGCAATTGCCTTGGCAAGCAAGGTTTTTCCTGTGCCGGGTGCACCCACTAAGAGCACACCTTTTGGGATCCTCCCTCCTAACAGGGTAAATTTCTTAGGATCTTTCAAGAATTCTATGATCTCTTCCAGTTCAGCCGTTGCCTCGTCCACCCCTGCCACATCTTCAAATGTCACCTTCTGCTGGTTTTTGGTTAAGAGTTTTGCTCGACTCTTCCCAAACGACATGGCCTTTCCTCCCCCAGCCTGGACCTGCCTCATAAAAAAGACCCAAACTACAATAAGGAGGATCATTGGGAACCACGAGATGAGGATGGTCATATACCAGGGTGATTGTTCGTCTGGTTTAGCAGATATTCTGACCCCCTTCCCCCTTAAAGAGGGAATAAGGTCTAGATCATCCGGGGAATAAGATTTAAACTCCTTTCCGTTCATATATTTGCCGTAGATATTTTTACCCTGGATGGTGACTTCCTTGATATTTCCTGTTTCAAGTGAGGATCGAAAGTCACTGTAATCAACCTTTTCAATCTTTGCCTTTGGCTGGTTGAGAAGGTTAAAGACCATAATCATTGCCAGGCTGATTATCAGCCAGATTCCTAAATTTCTATAAAAAGGATTCATAATTTAAATATATAGCACACTAGCTTAGTTTTAACAATAACCATTTGAGACCCATCGGGCTTTGTGTATGTCCTTTAACTATACGCCTCTTTCGCAACACCTGCTGGGTTATCTTACCTTCCAGGGACATATTTCATCTCCAGATCATAATGATCTCAGTTCAACCTTAAGAATCTCCATCGTCTCAAGAGTTGCGGCCATTTCTTGGTCAACCCTAAATCCACCAACCCAGGATATTCTATTGCCAAAGAGAAGGAGTGGTATCCTCTTCCTTTCAGAGACTGGAATTTTCTTGTCACTGAAGAAATCTTTTATTTTTTTTCTCCCCCTCATTCCGCTTGGATAAAACCAGTCTCCTGGAAAGTAATTTCTTATGATCAAAGGGAAGCGTACCTTGTGGCTGTCAAGATAAGCAGTGTCCTGGCCAGAGGTAAAGGAGAATGGCTTTTCTCCTTTCATGAGAGTGAATCTCATCCCCTTTTTAATTTCCTTAATATGTATGAATTCTGGGATCAAAGAGAAGGTATAGAAAAAGGAAGGAGTCCCTTTCTGCCCGCCCTGTATGGTCAATCGATCATACTCCTTTGTTATCTTTATACCTCCAGGTAAATTTAAACATTTACTTGAACCAGCTTTGCTCAGTAATTGCACTATCGAAAACAGATGTTTATAAGTAATCTGACGTAAGTTGCCCTTAAAACTCGCTATTCCGTCTCGTAAACACCGAAGCTGGATTGCCAGAGGATAGGACTGAAGCTTAAGGCAATCAAAAACAACTAATCCTTTTTCTTTAAGGATGAGACATTTTTTAAATGATTTCTCTGAAACCGATTGTAAATACTCTTCTTCTGCCCTCAGGATATTCGAAGTCTGGGAAAGGGTTGAAACCAATCGGGGATTATACCTGCTTTTCAATTGAGGAATAAGCTCCTTCCGGATCCTATTCCGTAAATATTTATTCTCCTCGTTAGAAGAGTCCTCCACATAGTCAATCCCCCGCAGTCTCAAAAACTGTTCGATCTCTGCTCTTTCACAATCGATTAAGGGACGGATAAATACATTTTCCCGCACAGCAGGGATTCCACACAACCCCCGAGTGCCAGCTCCGCGGATAAGCCGGATGAGTAAGGTCTCAGCTTGATCATCAGCATTATGGCCTAAGGCAATTTTATCACCATTCTGTTTCTCCAAAAGTTCCCTAAAGAAAGCATACCTGAGTATCCTCGCCTTTTCCTGAAGAGAAGTTCCCTTAATTTTTTGATAACTCGAAGGATTCAATCTTCTGATCTTGTAGGGAAGATCACGTTGCTGGGCCATTTCTTTTATAAACCTTTCATCCCTCTGGGACTCATCTCCCCTTAAACCATGATTAAGATGGGCGATTACGAGCTGTAATTGGTAATCCTCTTTCACTTCCAGTAAGAGATAGAGAAGGCAAATTGAATCAGGCCCACCAGATACCCCGACAATCACCTTTTCGCCGCCTTTCAGCATCTGGTATTTCTCGATCGTCATCTTCACTTTTGAAATCAGGTTAGGCATCTTACACCTTCAGTCGTGGATCTAAAGCATCACGCAGACCTTCACCGAGCAGATTGTATGCCAGAACAGTAAACAGGATAGCAAAACCGGGATATAATGAGAGCCACCAAGCAATCTCGATATTATCCTTACCGGCAGTCAGGATGTTACCCCAGCTCGGGGTTGGAGGCTGGACTCCAATTCCCAAGAAGCTGAGTGCTGACTCAGTAAGTATTGCACCTGACACTCCCAGGGTGGCTGACACCAGTACCGGTGCTAAGGCATTGGGGAGTATATGGAGAAAGATAATTCTTAAATCGCTTGATCCTAAGGCCCTGGCTGCCAGGACGAACTCACGCTCCCGTAAACTCAAAAACTCAGCCCTTACCAATCGGGCTACCCCCATCCATCCAGTTACTCCTATCACCACCATGATATTCCAGATGCTTGGTTCGAGAAGGGCTATAACTGCCAGGATCAGGAAAAAGGTTGGAAAACAGAGCATGACATCCACAAACCTCATAATCAGCGTATCAATCCAACCTCCATAATAACCGGAGATTGCTCCCAAGAAGGCACCGATTACAATAGCAATTCCGACTGCAACAAAGCCAACTTTAAGAGATATCCTTGATCCCCAGATAACCCTGCTCAAGACATCCCTGCCCAACTGGTCAGTGCCCATGGGATGTTTCAAGCTGGGAGGTGAAATGACCTCCCTTACATTGATTTCACCCGGATCATAGGGAGCAAGCAGAGGGGCGAGAAAAGAACAGATGAAGAGAAAGATAACCAGTATCCCCCCGCTTACGGCAAGCCTATCTTTTCTTAACCTCCTGAAAGATTCAGCCCAGAGTCCATGTTCGTACATCTTACATCATCCCCAGCATCAGTTATTTCTTATCCGTGGGTCAGCCAGTGAATAAGAAATGTCGGCAACGAGGTTTCCGAGTAACGTGAGGAATGCCCCAATCACCAAGATTCCCATGATCACTGGATAATCACGTGCCATGACACTTCCATAGAATAACTGGCCCATACCCGGGATGGCAAAGATGGTTTCAAAGATCACACTCCCTCCAATCAATCCGGGCACAGAGAGTCCCAGGATAGTAATTACCGGCAACAGGGCATTTCTTAAAGCATGGTGATACACCACCTGCCGTTCTGGTAGACCTTTGGCCCGTGCTGTCTTGATATAATCCTGCTGGATCACTTCCAACATGTTGGACCTGACATAACGGGAAAATCCAGCCAGTCCTCCAAAGGCAGAGAGCAATACGGGAAGGATCAGATGTTTAACCCGGTCGAGAAAGATCAGGAGATAAGAGGACGGCATATAGCCCAGAGATTTGAGACCAGAGATGGGGAGCCATCCTAACTGTACCCCAAACAGGATCATGAGGAGAAGGGCAAGCCAGAAGGTTGGCATAGCAAAACCAATAAAGACAAAGACCGTGGTAAATTTATCAAAGAGAGAGTTTTTGTGGGTTGCAGATAGAACACCGATGGGGATTGCCACCAGTAGGATGAGGAACAGGGATAAGAGGTTGATTATGATAGTTATAGGAATCCTCTCTGAAATCTTGTCCACTACCTTTCGATTGTCAGGAGAAAATGAATTGCCAAAATCAAGTTTAACGAGACGCTTTAACCAGATGAGGTACTGTACATGCACTGGTTTATCCAGTCCATAGAATGCCCTGAGCCTTTGTATGGCCTCAACAGAAACCTTTGGATTCATCTGTGTCTGGAGATCGGTCGGTGAACCCGGGGCAAGGTGCATTACGATAAAGGAGATCAGGGTAATCCCGAAAAAGAGAGGGATCATCAAAATCAGTCGCTTAACAAGATAAGCAAACAATTCTTTCTCCTGCTCCTGGATTACTCAACAACATACTTCTGTTCATCTTTGGGGACATACCACTGGTTAAAATTGTAATTGATCCCGGCAGGAGCTGGCTCAATCCCCCTGAATCGGGCACTGATAATGGGCAGGGCATCCGGGACAAACAGAAAGGTGTAAGGCTGTTCTTCTGCCAGGATCTCTTGAAATCGATCGTAGTATCGCTTCCGTTCATCTTGATTGAAGGTCCTTCTTCCCTTTTCCAGCACCTCATCCACTTCTAGATTCTTATAGCTGATGAAATTGAGTTCATCGGGTTTGCTCTTGCTGGAATGCCACACGTCATACAAATCAGGTTCTTGAAGGATGCTCCAGCCGAGAATCACCGCCTCAAACTTGCGCTTATTGATAAACTCCTTGATAAAAGTGGCCCATTCTACAATCCGTATCTTTACATCAATGCCAGTCTCTTTTAATCGTCGCTGGATAATTTCTGCACACTTTGCCCTGACATCATTACCTTGGTTAGTGGTGATGGTGAATTGAAAATTCTTTCCCTCTCTCTCGATTATTCCATCACCGTTTTTATCCGACCAACCAGCCTCTGAAAGCAATTTCTTAGCTCTCTTAGGGTCGTATGGATACGTCCTCACGTTGAGGTTGTATTGCCACGTATCAGGTTTATATGGACCGGTGGCGATCCTGCCCAGTCCTAAAAGTACCCCATCAATGATCTCCTGCTTGTCAATGGCATAAGAGATTGCCTGTCTTACCCTCTTATCCTTGAACAAGGGATTTAAGAGATTGTAGGCAAGGTAGGTATAAGAAAAAGAGAGATAGCGATACTTCTTGAAGTTTGATTTTATCTCCTGAAATTCTGTTTGACGCATGTACTGTATAGGTGTAAGACCCATCCGGTCAATGTTCTTAGATTTAAGTTCGAGGAAGAGGGTAGCTGAGTCAGGTATGACTCGGTAGATATAGCGGTTAAGGTAAGGACGTCCTTCAAAATATCCAGGGTTTGCCTCAAGTACGATCTTTTCGCCTGTTATCCATTCTTTAAACCGATAAGGGCCGGTGCCAATCGGATGTCGGGATAAAGGACTCCTAGTGATATCTTTACCTTCTAAAAGATGACAAGGGAGCATCGTCATACCCCAGCTTGCCAAGGCTGGTGCAAAGGGTTTGCCATAAGAGACCTGGAGTGTGTAGTCATCTATAACCATCACTTTCTTGATCTGTCGAAAATCTTCCGAGTACGGAGTGGGAGTTTTCGGGTCAACAATCACCTGATAGGTAAACAGGCAATCACGAGCGGTAAAGGGTTTCCCGTCGTGCCACGTGACCCCCTTTCTGAGCTTGAACGTGATAACCAGTCCATTAGGGGAGACCTGCCACGATTCAGCCAGATCTCCAACCATGTTCAGGTTCTTGTCGTATTTAACCAGGCCATTATAAATAAGTGAGGCGATATCATGGGAAGCGCTGTCCGACGAAAGGATCGGGATCAAGTTGCTCGCATCACCTATGGAACTATCAACAAAGATATCTCCATAGGCTGGAGGTTTTGACTCAGATGTTACTTGTTTCCCTTCTCCTTTGCCTTTTTTCTCACAACTCGAGAGGACTACCAAAATAAAGGCACAGAAAATGATAAGCGTTATCTTCTTTTGCACCATGGATAACCAAGCACTGATTAAAGTTTTGAGATTCCAGGTTTCAGGTTTCTTGTCTTTTTTATAGTTAGAAGATGTCAGCGGAGAAGATGTAGATCTCGGTATCCTTATCTTTCCAGGCATCCTTATCTAAACCTGCCTTATGACAGGTGTTCTCCAGGAACGTCTTGGTATCCCACCCATATTCGGTAGCCACTTGGGGAAGGAGCAGTCCGGAATGATTCACCTTTACCATATAGATACCGTGTTTGCCAACTTCAATCTCGTTTATATCCGTAATCCTTTTAAAAGGTGTTAAGACCGAGATCTCAATCTCTAAGTCCTTAAACTCTTCTTTCTGTAAGGGGCTAAACCGGCTGTCTTGAAATGCAGCCGCAACAGCCATCTCTGAAATGGTCTGGTAAAGAGGTTTATAGGCCTGGATGTAACCAATACAACCTCTCAACTGCCCATGCCTGTGGAGAGAAACAAAGGCCCCCCTCTTTTCCTTAAGGATTGGGGATGGAGGATCAAAAAGGGGAAGACTTTCTCCCCGCAATTTGGCTTCAATGGAGGCGCTGGCGACATTGTGGAGAAACTTTTTCTCTTCATCATTTAAACCAAGATCCGTACCCACCTTTTTATGACCAACCTTCCCCGGATTTGACTTTGACTCTTTATACAAGACGGCTGCAAGATAACCCACCACCCTGCCCTTATCCCCGGTCACATCACCCGAGTTGGCATACTTTAGGATGAGAGCTTTGTTCGCACCCATCTTCTGTGCGAGAAGCATGGTTGTAATAATGGGACCCGCTCCACAGGCCTCACAGTTTCCTTCAGCTATATCCCGGGCAAGACCTTTAGGATCGAAGTTCTTGACTCGATTTATCACGACAGCATCTAGTTTTACAGCGTCTACATAAGAATGAAAATGAGAAAGGTCTGAACTGGCTACCATGAGTATCCTTTTCCCTTTAATTACTTTAAAAATAGCATCACTTAAGGTCTGAGAGTTTTCCAGGCTCTGGTCACCCATCACGATCGGGATTAAACGGAAATCCTTTTGAACTACCTGGAGAAAGGGGAGCTGAACCTCCAAGGAGTGTTCCTGATCATGCGCTTGGGGCAAGAAGGAAATAGCAGGGCTCTCTTTCATTATCTTCTGAGCGGTCTCATCCTCTATTGGTATTAGGCCCAGAGGGGTTCGAAAGGCACCCTTTGAATAGATAGATGATCCACGAAAATAGGCATGATGACTTGGGGCGATAACGATTACCTTGTCAAAGGGGTTATCCGTAAGGAGTTTATAGGCATGGGCAGCAACCTGGCCTGAATAGATATACCCTGCATGCGGAGATATTAAGGCAATGATTTCACCATCGATCTTTTTTGCCGGCACTGCATCCAGAAAATCTTTTATCTGCTTTGAGAGTGTTTTTGGATCTGACGGATAGAACGAACCCGCCACGGCGGGCTCCCGAATTTCACCCTTGTTTATTTCTGATCTCTCCATCTTAGTCTCCCTTCTTCCTTGAACCTCATCTGATGAGAAGACAAAATCACCTGTTATGATCCATAAACATAAGATAAAAATGATACCAAAACAGGTTCTTGCTCTCATCACCCAAATAGTGCTTCAACAAATTCTTTTGCGTGAAATTCTCTCAGATCATCAATCTTTTCTCCGATCCCAATGTATCGCAAGGGCAGTTGAAGTTCTTCGCTAATTCCTATGATCATTCCCCCCTTTGCGCTACCATCCAGTTTGGCCAAGACAATTCCGCTTACCCCCAATGCCTCTTTAAACTGTCTCGCCTGAGTGATACCGTTTTGGCCAGTTGTACCATCGAGAACTAAAAGGATCTCATGAGGTGCACCTTCCATTTCCCTCCCCATGATTCGCTTAATCTTTTTCAGCTCATCCATGAGGTTTATCTTGGTATGGAGTCTGCCAGCTGTGTCAACGATAATGAGATCAATTTTTCGAGACTTTGCTGCCCGCAGGGCATCAAAGACCACTGCAGACGGATCTGACCCCATGCGCTGTTTAATCACCTCACACCCAGCCCTTTTCCCCCATACCTCCAGTTGATCAACCGCTGCTGCCCTGAATGTATCAGCGGCAACTAATAGTACGCTTTTCCCTTTTTCCTTCCATTTCTTTGCCAATTTAGCAATGGTAGTGGTTTTGCCCGTCCCATTTACTCCTACTACCATAATGGCAAATGGTCCACTATCGGGAATGAACAAAACATTTTCCTGCCTTTTAAGGATTTCTAAGATGTCTTTCTTTAAGTAATCTTTTACCCGTTCAGGTTGATCAAGCTCCTTTCTGAATACCTTATCCTTTACCCTCTCAATGAGCTTCTGGGTTGTTATGATACCAATATCAGCAGAGATCAAGGTCCTTTCTAACTCTTCTAAGAGATCTTCATTGATCTCTTTCTTGCCCAGGAGGACATTATCGATCTTCGTTACCAGGTTCTCTTTAGTCTTAGTTAGGCTCTCCTTGAGTTTGAGGAAGACCCCCTTTTTCTCTCTATCGTCCTCTTCTTTTCCCAACACAATAGATTAACCGGCCTTTGAATCAACTCAATTTAACAGAAACTACCTTTGTAACCCCCTTCTCTTCCATTGTTATACCATAGAGAGTGTTAGCTGCCTCCATTGTCTTTTTGTTATGAGTAATTAAGATGAACTGTGAATCTTCTGCCATATCTTTCAACTGTTCTATAACCCTAAAGGTATTCATATCATCTAAGAGGGAATCGACTTCATCCAAAAGGCAGAAGGGAGCAGGTTTTACCATAAAAAGGGCGAGGAGAAGTGCCACTGCGGTCAAGGACTTTTCGCCACCAGAAAGGAGATCCATGTTCTGTAATCTTTTTCCCGGTGGTTGAGCAAAGA
>Ga0315289_10004141_pt1 | contig 21700 bp, 22 predicted proteins | sample YL17G11_40_MG_FD_203452 | JGI IMG/M metagenome (GOLD analysis project Ga0315289, IMG submission 203452) | Sediment microbial communities from Yellowstone Lake, YNP, Wyoming, USA - YL17G11_40 | ecosystem: Environmental > Aquatic > Freshwater > Lake > Sediment | place: USA: Wyoming | collected... | reverse complement strand
CCTCCGTGGGCTCTCATGGTTAAAAAGTATCCCATTGCAGGCAAAGAGATTATAACCCTCCCGATAATTATTCGCCATCCAATAGGCATAAACCTTAGCAGCGGCATAGGGACTTCTCGGTCTAAAGGGAGTGTCTTCATTCTGGGGAGCGGGGGCATCACCATACATCTCGCTACTGGAGGCTTGATAAAATTTAGTCTTTATCCCGCTTCTTCTTACTGCCTCCAATATTCGAGTAGTCCCTAAAGCAGTAATATCACCGGTATATTCCGGTATATCAAAACTGACCCGGACATGGCTTTGGGCTCCTAAATGATAAATTTCATCTGGCTTTATATTATAGATAAGATTGGTAAGTTGTCCGGAATCACTAAGGTCTCCATAATGAAGATGTAATCGTACCCCGGCCAGATGAGGGTCTTTATAGATATGGTCTATCCTGCTGGTATTAAAAGTGCTGGCCCTTCTTATAATACCATGGATTTCGTATCCTTTAAAAAGCAGAAACTCTGCTAAATAACTACCATCCTGGCCGGTAATACCGGTGATAAGTGCTTTTTTCATTTTTCAATATCCTCTCTCTTTAAAAAATTATTATTATGTCTAATATGGATACACCATATACATCCAAAAGTTTCCTTGGAGTTCCATCAGGTTTTAAGAGGTAATATTTTATCTCTCCTTCAAAACCAACAACATTCTTTATAAACAAAGCTAAATCTTTTAGCTTCATATCCTCCCCTGTTCCTATGTTTATTATCTCCCCTATATCTTTATAATTGAATCTTTCCATCAAAAATATACATGCATCTGCAAGGTTATCTACATATAAAAACTTAAAACAAATTGCTTAATTTTAATATACTGCCCAAATTCCTATATAATTTTTTAACAATCCGCTTTAATATACTGCCCAAATTCCTATATAATTTTTTAACAATCCGCTTTAGAGCATAAATAATATCTATTTTTAGATCTATATCTTTTATGATAGATTTTAAGTCATTTTTATTTCCATATTTCAAAGTATCGAGTAATAAAATTGCATTAAATTTTTTAACTAACTCTCCATCCTTAAGATAATTTTTCACAAAATATACCTTGGCTAATAGGTAGCAGGAGCCTAAAAACTTTCGATTTGATGAGATAGTTATAGACCCCATATGGGCTCTGAAAAAAGATAGAACCTCATTAATAGAAGCAAACATAGCATAATCTTTTGCAGTAAATAAATAAATTAAAGCATCATTTCCCATAGCATACTTACTAAAATCAATACCTTTTTTATTTGGAATATCTAATAGAGTATTTTTATATAAATCTTTCATTCTAAAAAGAGCATTTCCCGGAGATACGGAAACTGGATAAGGCTCTCCCAAAAGCATACTTTCAATAAACTTTTCTGTAGGGTATAAACCAGTCTCGCCAATAAAAAAAGCTTTAAATTTTTTATTATTTTCTTCACTAAAAAAAATTTCCGTTCCTGTAAACACAAATCCTACATCAGGATTATTGATTAAGTATGGTAAAGTCTTTTCTATAAACTCTGGTGCTATTAAATCATCAGACCAGAGGAATTTAGCATACTCGCCCTGCGCATATTCAAAACACCTCCTCCAATTTCTAACAGGACCTATATTCTCTTCATTTCTATATATTTTTATTCTTTTATCCTTCTGCGAATAACTTTTTAAAATTTCCCAAGTTTTATCAGTACTATTATTATCTACAATTATAATTTCAATATTTTTATAAGTTTGATTAATAGCACTTTCTAAGGTCTCTCCTATTAATTTTTCTCTGTTATAAACAGGTATAAGTATACTTACCAAAGGTTCATTAATCATGTTCTTTCCTCTTTCACTAACCAATCTAACATCATTCTAATACCTTTCTCTTTATTAATTATTGGTTTCCAATCTAATAATTTACTAATTGAACCAATATCGGCAATGAAAATCTTTTGATCACTTTCTCTTGGAGATAATTTTTTGTAACTTAATTTTATATCTAATTCATTCTCCAAAAAGTTAAATAACTCTAATAAAGATAAGCTATTCTCTACACCACCACCAATATTAAAAGCTTCTCCCCTTACTTTATCAATATTTTCAACAACCTTAAAATATAAATCTACGACATCATCAATATAGAGAATATCTCTTACTTGTTTTCCATCCCCCGAGATAGTAAATGGTTCTTTTAGAATCCCCATTTTTATTTCTAATGCTTTTTGGCAAAACCAGCCTATCCATCCTTGATCATAAGTAGCAAATTGTCTTTCACCATACATAGAAGAATGTCTAAAAACAACTGTTTTTAATCCAAATATTCTTGCGTAATCCAACATATACTGGTCTGCTGCTCCTTTTGAACAACCATAAGGTGAATGAAAATCCAATTTTAAATTCTCATTAAAACCATTTGGATAATCCACGGCAACATATCTCGTTTCTTTCTCTTGATATTTTAAGTAATTTAAATCACCGTATACTTTGTTTGTAGAAGAATAAATTATAATACTATCAGGTGAGTATTTTCTAACAGATTCAAGTACATTTAATGAACCAAGTGCATTAACCTCAAAATCCATCCTCGGATTTTCGAGCGATGTAGTCATAGCTACTTGACCTGCTAAATGAAATATTACATCTGGTTTTACAGATTTTATTGTATTTTCAACATCGTTCTGGTTTCTAATATCTGCATGAATAAACTTAAATTTTCCTTTATGATTGAGCCTTTCAAAGTTTTTATAAGAGCTTTCCCTGTATAAATTATCAAGTATACATAACTCTACCCCTTTCGAGAAAACTTCTAAAGCTAAATTTGCTCCTAAAAAACCACAACCACCCGTGATTAAATATTTCATTATATTCTTTCCCTCTTTCTAATAAATTTCTCTATTTTATTTATGATATAATCTATCATTTCTGAACTTAGTCCCGGATAAACCCCTATCCAAAATGTGTTATTCATTATAAAATCAGTATTATTAAGATTTTCATATACACGATAATTTACATCTTTAAAACTCGGATGTCGAATTATATTCCCCGCAAAAAGCATTCGGGTTGCAATTTTATTATTTTCTAAATATTTTACAATTTCATTTCGTGTAAAGCCTGCATTTTTTCTAACACTAATTATAAACCCAAACCAACTTGGATCAGCTTTGGACTCCATTTCTGGTAGAATAAAATATTTCTCATATTTTTTTAAACCATCATAAAGAAGTTTAAAATTCTTTTGACGCGCCTTTATAAATAAGGGTAATTTTTTAAGTTGTTCCACTCCAATCGCTGCCTGCATATCGGTTGCCTTCAAATTATATCCAACGTGTGAATAAATATACTTATGATCATAACCAAAAGGTACGCTGCCTAACTTCCATTCAAATCTTTTGTTGCAAGTGTTATCACAACCTGGTTCACACCAGCAATCTCTTCCCCAGTCTCTGAAAGAAACAATCAATCTCTTTAGCTCTGAATCATTCGTTACTAAGGCTCCTCCTTCTCCCATAGTTATATGATGAGCAGGATAAAAACTAAAAGTAGCTATATGACCAAATGCACCCGTATATTGATTATTATATTTTGACCCCAAGGCATCACAGCTATCTTCTATTAGCCAAAGATTGTATTTTTCACATATTTCTAAAACTTTTTCTAAATTAAAAGGGTTGCCAAGTGTATGAGCTAAAAATATTGCCTTAGTTTTTTTAGTTATAGCATCCTCTACTTTATCTACCTGGATATTATAAGTTCCAATATCCACATCTATAAAAACCGGGACTAGATTGTTTTGAATAATTGGATTTACAGTTGTAGGAAATGCACAGGCAGTAGTTATAACTTCATCGCCTGGTTTAAGTCTTCTTTCCCCTAATTTAGGTGAGGTCAGAGCAGATATGGCCAAAAGATTAGCAGAAGAGCCCGAATTAGTTAAAATACAATATTTTACTCCTAAGAACTTTGCAAATTCTTCCTCAAATTGTTTTGCAAATCTTCCTGCAGTCAGCCAGAAGTCCAAAGCTGAATCTACAAGGGAGATTATTTCTTTTTCATCATATACACGTCCTGCATACGGAATATATGATTCTCCTGGAATAAACGATTTGGGTTTATGTTTTTTTGTATAATATTCAGCGACAAGATTAAATATTTCTTTTTTTAAATTTTTACCTTTCATATTTTGTTTTAATTTACCTCATATCTATTATTATTTATTATTCAGACATTTTATATAATCCCAAATTTCACTTAAAGTAATTTCACATAATTTTTCTTTTCCTACATCATTATAAAAATTTTTATACCAATTAATTGTTCTTTCAATTGTTTCGTATATATTATAAATTGGATTCCATCCAAGAAATGTACGTGCTTTACTTATGTCTAATTTTAATAAATCAGCTTCATGTGGATAGTTATAATTATCTACTTTATAAATACCACTACCCCAATTTTTAATTACTAATTTAACTAATTCATCTACAGTTATTATATTTTCATCATTTGGTCCAAAATTCCAAGCACTGCTATACTTTGCTCCATCTTTATACATTTTTGATCCTAGTAGGAGATAACCATTTAATGGTTCTAAAACATATTGCCAGGGTCTCGTTGCTTGTGGGTTGCGAATATTAATTATCTTATTTTGAGAAAGTGTTTTAACACAATCGGGAATAAGCCTATCTTCTCCCCAGTCTCCGCCACCTATTACATTTCCTGCTCTTGCCGATGATAATGCCACATTATGCATTTTCCCATAATCTTTCGGATTAAAAAAAGAATTTCTATAAGCAGAAACAACCAATTCAGCACATGCTTTACTTGAGCTATACGGATCATAACCCCCCATAGGATCTATTTCTCTATATCCATAAATCCATTCCTTATTTTCATAACATTTATCGGTAGTAATAACGATACATACTTTAACACTGTTTGTTTTTCTTACTACTTCTAATACATTTATCGTTCCCATTATATTTGTTTCATAAGTTAATTTTGGTTCTGTATAAGAAAGCCTTACCAATGGTTGGGCAGCCAAGTGAAATACGAATTCAGGCTTATATTTTTTAAAAATAGAAAATAAATTCTTTTCATCCCTAACATCACCAATAATATGAATTATTTTTTTATTTAAACTTAAAGCTCCAAATAAATTTGGTTCTGTTGGTGGTTCTAAAGAATAACCAATTACATCTGCCCCCAATTCTTTTAACCATAAAGATAGCCAACTGCCTTTAAAACCATTATGTCCAGTAATTAGAATTTTTTTTCCTTTATACGCACTTTGAAAATTATTATACATAATTTTAAGCCTCTTTTTTTTGGTACTTTCTTATCATATTTTCTATTCCTTCTTTTAATGGTGTTTTTGGCTTCCAATTTAATATTTTTTTAGCTTTTCTAATATTAGCTACCGAGTACATTATTTCATCAGGGCGATATGGTAAAGCTCCAAACTTTAATAAATCTTTATTTACGCCTAATTGATTTGCTATATTCAAAGCAATTTCTTTTATTGAAATTCCTTTTCCAGAACCTATGTTTATAATCTTTATATTATTCTTTAGTGATAATGGTACCACCACTGCCCTAATATATGCATCAATAAGATCATTTATATATATATAATCTCTTATTTGTTCACCGCCTGTCAATTTCACTAATTCTCTTCTACTTAATTTATCTATCAGATGTGGAAAAATTTTATGACTTCCTTCAAATTCGCCAAATACACCAAATGGCCGCAAGATAATCAAATTTCTTTGTTTTGCTTGCATAGCCATAAAAGACAATAATTTTACTGAAGCAAATTTTGTTATACCATATACACTTTCTGGATGTGGTAAGCTATTTTCAGATATTGGCTTGTTTTTAGATCCATATTCTAAAGAAGTGCCAGTGTGAATGAATCTAGAGACTTTATTTTCGAGATATGATTCAAATAAATTAACACTTGCGTTAATATTAATATTAATAGCGTGGCATATATCTTGTTGATGATAATCTACTCCATATGCAGCCAAATGGAATATAATCTCTGGTTTTAGTTCTTTAATTAAGTTTTTTGTGCTATTAAAACCTGCTAAATCTAAGGTATGACAAATACAAGTATCCATAACATCTTCAATACGTTTTAACGAACTATTTTTTCTAATCGAAATATGAACTTCACAATTTTCTTTAACTAAGCGTCTTAGTAAATGAGAACCAATAAAACCTGTTGCCCCAGTAAGAAATATTCTTTTTCCATTTAAAGTGGAAATAATTTCTTTTTTATCCATAATTTCACTTATTTATAATTAATCCAGAATGCTTTACCAGATAACCATAATTTATTTAGATACTCCATATCTCTAATGGTATCCATACACATCCATTCTCCAAGATGTTTATATACCATTAATTCATTCTCCACTGCCAGTTTGTCTAATGTTCCGATTTCAAGATCACATAAATCATCATCAATAAGATAATTGAATATTTTTTTATTAAAAACAAAAAACCCACCATTTATTAAGCCTTCAATTGCTTGTGGTTTTTCAATAAATTTTTTTACTTTATCACCTTCAACTGATAATGTTCCAAATCGCGAGGGAGGTTTTACTCCAGTAAGTGTAGCAACTTTACCATGACTATTATGAAATTTTAAAAGATCGGAGATATTTATATTTGCAACTCCATCGCCATAAGTCATCATAAATATATCAGAATCAATATAGTTTTCAATTCTCTTTAATCTAGCACCCTTTAAAGCCTTTTCTCCAGTATTAATTAAAGTAATCTTCCAACCAAATTCATCATGTGAGTTATGTGGCTGCATTTTATGTTTGCCAAGCTCTATAGTAAAATCATTATTCAAAATTTCATAATTATAGAAATATTCTTTTATCATTTCCCCTTTATAACCAAGGCATAATACAAAATCTTTAAATCCATAATGAGCATATATCTTCATTATATGCCATAGGATTGGTTTTCCGCCAATTTCCACCATCGGTTTAGGACGATATTCTGTTTCTTCTTTTAATCTTGTACCTATTCCACCACAAAGGATTACGACTTTAATTTTTTTATCATTAACCATATCTTTTCACCTTTTCATTCTTCCTCATTTATTTTTTATTTATACCATAAAATTTGAAATAATATAGACTCATAATTTAAATGTTCAACCGTGTCTAAATATACCGCCATATATTTGACTGGAAAATATTTGATGGTCAAATAATATTTTTATTATCTATACCTTATTTTTTGTTTTTGGATAAGTAAATTCATATCATATTTTTTGCAATATAATTCAGTGTCTTATAAAAATAAAAGAAAACATATAATACCTGATGTTATTTGACTTAATGTTATATTTCTTGCCATTATTCCGGTATCAATAATACTAACTAGGAACACTATATGCTTCTTTTAACCAATAAGGCTCTTCTGTTTGTAAAAAACCACAATAGTCGCAATAAAAGTATTTGATATTATTTTTATTTAATATTTTTGCCGAAAATATATTATAAGTCTCATTACTACAAATTTTACATTTCATATAATTTTTTAACTATCCTTAGTGCTTTATTTTTCGCCCGTTCAAAAATATTTTTATTGCCAAAACATAACTTAGAAGTAAGTAAATCTGCTTCCTGGTCTGCTAAAACAAAGTTTGGATGTATAATATCTGTAATTTCTCTTGCCTCCATCTCTGAAAAGGTGCTGCTTTTATCTTTCGTATGTGTACTATCTAATCCAAAACCAATATTAGAAACTAAATTTACATTTGGCATTATACATAAACCATTATTAATAAAGCATGAATATACCCATGGATAATCCCAGGTATCTATTTTACCCTCATGCATTAATTGAAAAGTTCCCGTCCATAATTTTTGTTGTTGTTTTATATTAAAAACATTCTTTATTTGAGCTTCTTTTTTAAATTCTTCAAAATTTTTCATATTTACATCATAGTGCTTCCATGCCCTTCTCCAAGTAGCCCAACCCCATAATTGAGGATATTTAGAAAAATAATAACTGCCCTCTCCTCTTTTTCGGTCAAACTCAAAATTATCACCACTAATCATCATAATTCTCGTATCATTTCGATAATATTTTAGCAACTCCCGGCAAAACCAGAAAAAGCTCTGACTGGGCAGACAATCGTCTTCTAATATAATTCCTTCTTCTACATTTTCAAAAAACCAGTCGATAGCAGAGATAGCCGCAACCTTACATCCTAAATTTTTATCTCTAAATAATGTTTTTACTTCACAATCCCAATCCACAGATGTGGCAATTTTTCTTGCCTTTTGGCACTTTTCCATCTCCCCTTCTTTATCCGGCCTTGGTCCATCAGCAGCTATGAAAAGCTGTTTTGGTTTTGCTTGTCTAATCGCATTAAATACCTTCTGAGTTGTATCTGGCCGATTAAAAATTAAAAATAATACAGGAGTAACAAGTAGTGCAGGGGGTATAAATTTATCTTTCATTGCTTAACAACCTTTCAAAATAATCAATAGTCTCTTTTGAACTTTCATTAATTATGCGAGTTATACTTCGCTTACTTCCGGTAAAAAAATTATCCGCGCAAATTACTTCATTGTCCTCATTAAAAAGTTTTTCGCAGAGGTGTGAGCCGATAAATCCGGCTCCACCGGTAATCAGGATACGTTTTTCCATTTTAAGCCCTCCTTTATCCTATAAATATCTCAAAATATTCCTCTTCTTTTAAAACACCCTTCTAATTGAAAAGATAAAAAAACCTCAACTATAGGACGACATCGGTAACAAATAAGTACATTCACAATGTTGTCTAATCAATATTAAAACTTGTTGAGGGACCGGAAAGATTAGGTCTTAATCCACTAAATCTTTTACTATACTTTTGACAAATTCGATCTCTTTCTTTTAGAATGTCTTCTATTGTAAGAGTCGAAGTAGAAACACAACACTCACTGGCTCCTTTTTTACCTTTATAAAAACCCCTTGAACCATTAAGATGAAGTTTTAAATCATATTTTGCAATATTTTCTCGAATGTAGGTCTTTCGAAAAGGATAATAAATAGTATAGTCAAAGCTAAAATTAGGATTATCAGCAAAGGTAGCAAAGAATTTTTCTGTAGCAGCAATAGTTTCTTTATTTTCCCCTGGAAGACCAATCATGCAAAAAGCTACAGCCTCCATCCCGTGTTTTAATATTTTTTTAGCCATCTTGTAGTTCATTTCTACAGTAATTCCTTTACCAACTATGTCCAATATCTTCTGATGTCCGGATTCAACTCCCCAGCACACAATTTTACAACCCGCATCAGCTAATACCTCTGCCATCTCATCAGTGAATGTTTTTGCGTGAGCAAAACATCTGAAGTATATATTATGTGGTTTAATAATTTTACACAGTTCTTTTACACGTTTCAAATTAATAGTAAAAATATCATCGTAATACATAATAGCATTAAAACCATTATTATATTTAATATCGATAAGTTCTGCTTCAACACGTTTAGGTGTATATAAGGCAAGACCTGATAATCGAGCCTCACAAAATTTACAACCCATAGGACAAAACTTACCAACAATAGCAGTCGTAGCCCTCCTCTCTTTGATATAATAGTGGTAACGTTTTAAAAACTTTTTATCTCTCCATGGGAGAGGGCAATTACTCATAACATTGACTGACATATTAGGTTGTTTAATTAAACGGTTTTTTACATTATTTTCTATAATTTTTAATAAAGCATATTCGCCATCCCCGGAAACAATGAAATCAAAAGGGGAATTCTGAAGAAGTTCTTCATAATAATATTTTGCATGGGCTCCCCCTATAACCGTTTGCTTATCAGGAAATACTTCTTTGATAATTTTACAATGATTTATTGCATTTTTAGCTTGAGGAGTTGTGCAAGAATATCCAACAAGGTCATAATTTTTAATTTCTTCAATAGGAAACGCTTCTGGTTCATCATTTATCTCAACATGATTTCCATAAGACTCAATAAAAGACTTTAAATATAAAGGCCCCAAGGGGGGCATTACTCTATCTGATTCAAGAAATTCACTTCTTGGAATAAAAATAATTATTCTCTTCATGTGTAGTATTCTCCTTCTACTTTACAATTCTTGTTATATTTAATATTCCTTTTTAATTTTAATAATTTGCGGATTATCTCAAAATAAGGATTATCCAGAAGATGAATTATATTCTGTTTACTCCCGGTAAAAAAATTATCCACACAGATTACTTCATTTCCGTCGTTTAAAAGTCTTTCACAAAGATATGAACCAATAAATCCTGCTCCACCGGTTACTAAAAATCGTTTTTTCATTTGGATACCTTTTCATAACTTAGGATCAAAAACATCAATAAATCTAAATTTATCAGTATAGATCCCTTTGGGAAACTCCTTGTGTGATTTGTAGCCCATCCAGTACTTTGGAGCAAATACTTGATGTCTTTCCTTCATTAAATAAGCACCCCACCAAGAAAAGGATGAATTTGAAATAATTCCACTTTTGCATAATACCATGACCGCAAAATCTACTCCGATTTCATTATTAAAAATAACCTTGTTTTCAATGTCATTGAAACAATATTCCACAAACTCAGTATCATCACTAAGAAATATAAAAAACGGGTTTTCTATATTTGTTTCGAACCATTTAATACAAGTTTGATAATATGCCCGAGGAAGTGTAAGCCCCTTAATCCCAAAACAAGATTCATTAATATAATCTAACCTTCTGATATGAACAAAAATCTTGTGTTTATTGCTTGGAATGTTAGCCAATAAATTGTTTGCTTTGTTTAGATGCTTTGATTTTATTTTAATATCATTTATTACATTATCGTCAAAAAATTTTTCTGATTGAAAAAAACCGGTGTCAACAAACCTAAAAGGCATAATTCCCATTTTTTTTGTATATGTGTCAGAACTATATTTAAAACCATTATAATAATCAACATCTTGTTGAATTAAAGAAATCAATCGTATCCTTGACAGTAAAACTAAAAAGGTTCTTATAATTAATTTAAAAACAATTCCTAGATACTTTCTCCTTTTTATAATAAGTGTTTTTCTACGGGGTACATCAAATACATCAATCATACTATCAAAATTGCAAATAATGAGTGTTTCGTCTTTTTTTGCAATAGTTATTAAAAAAGCATATTGAAAAATCTGATTGCCAAACCTTCCGTCACCGAAAAAGATTAGCATCTATTTAATTCTCCTAAAAATTTTTTTTGATATTGCCTCTATAATTTGCATAGACATAATTTTCCATAAAAGGCTTCCAGCTTCTCGATTCTAAATAATTGAACATTATTTTATGTAATACAAAATCTCTTGTTTCTAAAAATCAAAAAACTCTAATATACTTGTATAAGAATCAAGATTTGCTCCCCCGTATCCGAATTAGATAAAGCCTATAAATTCTTTATCCAAAGAATTACCAAATTCCTCGAATGGCTTTAATTAATGTCCTACAATATCTATCTTCATAAAATTCATATGTTTTGTCTCTTCTTGTTCAATATAAACATCAGTTCTTTTTAGCTCTATGAGCTTTGTTTTCGGCTCGATCCTCTAAATCTGAAAGTGCAAAATTATTAATATAAAATGGGGAATCTTAGTCCTTCACCTACTCACCTTCGCCATAGCCCTGAAAGACGTATTTGAACTCATTAACTCATCATAAGTACCTTGAGCGGTAATTTTCCCTTTATCGATCAGATAGATTATATCACAATCCTTTACCGTGGTTAGCCGGTGGGCAATAATAATCACCGTTTTAAGTTTTGCTACATTGTTTACCGCTTCAAGAACTGCAGATTCGGTAATTCCATCAAGAGAACTGGTGGCCTCGTCAAGCACTAAAACTTCCGGATCATGGTAAAGAGCTCTGGCAATACCTACCCTTTGACGTTCTCCCCCGCTTAACCTAATCCCTCGCTCTCCTACTATAGTCTCATAGCCATTGGGTAATCCTGAAATAATAAAATCATGAAGATTGCTGATTCTTGCGGCATACTCCACAGCTTTTAAGTCAATTTTCTCAGCAGGGATACCAAAGGTAATATTATTCATTATGGTATCGTCACTTAAGTAAATATACTGGGGTACATAACCCAAATTTTTTTGCCAATTTAAGATATTGCTTTCATCAATTTTAACTCCATCCACAGAAAACTCTCCCTTTTGAGGAGTTAACAGTCCCAAGATGATATCAACCAGAGTGGTCTTCCCAGCTCCGGTAGGGCCAACCAGACCTATGGAAGTATTATGATGGATTAATAAATTTAAGTTATGAATCACCGGCTCATTGGTATTGGGATAATTATAATAAACTTCTTTTAATTGTAAAGAAACATTAAAAGGCATTGGCTTTGTTGGTGCTTCTTCGTAAACTAAAAATTCTTCTCTAAATCCACTCTTTTCAGATAGATCTTCTATTATTTTATTTACCGTCGTTTGAGAAAACCTAATCCCGGTAGAAGCTGTAAATACTGCTTGCAGGGTTGGCAGCAGACGATAAGCGGCAAAGGTAAAAAAACTGATCATGGGAATTACTTCATTCGCATTTCCTGTTGTTGTAATAAAGTATAAAATCAGAACTACGATCCCTCCAAAAGCTATAGTTTCTAAAAGATATCTAGGTAATGTTCCTATCAATGTGTTCCACGCCTCTAAATTGAAATATCTACGAGAGTGCCTTAAATATCTGTCGCAAAAAAATGCCTCTCTTCCTGTAACTTTAATATCTTTTATACCTCCTAAGGCTTCTCCCGCAGTTTTAAAACGCAGTCTGTTCTCGTCTAATCTTATGGCACCACTTATTTTTAATCTATTTTGAAAGTAAAAATAGATTAGAGCATATGAACCGCCTAATATAATTGCTGATAATATAGTTATGTAAACATTTATGAACAAAAGCATAGATAAAATACCTATGGCAACAAAACCCTTGACCATAATGTCAATTAATGGAAGAATAAAACTGCCAGTTAAAACACCTACTTCATTAAGAATGTTTTTGCTCAAGTCAGTGGTATTTTGAGTTAAAAAATAGACATAAGGCAAGGATAGGTATTTTTTTAATAAAGCAGAAGAGATATTGTGATTCTTTCTATATACGAACCGAACCGTGAACCAGGTGGACAAAGCCGAAGTTAAATTCCCGATAGTTATAATAAGCAGCATGAGAATGCCCATAAAAATGATAAAGCTTTTTACGTTGGAAAAACCTAGGGAGTTATACAACCAGTTCAACCATCTATTACTTTCTATTATTTCCGGCTGCATAATAATATTCATAAAGGGCAGAATTGAAACCACCCCGAGGGTTTGAAAAAGCGCTGTTAATAAAATACTTGCAAAAAGGACTAATAACTGCCACTTCTCCTCAGGTACGATGATAATTTTTATTTTTTTTATTAGGTTGCTCAGTTTTTTAAACACAATTTTTCTCCTACTGCTCAAAAAGTCTAACCAATTTAAAAGTCAATACTTTTGCCAAAAGAAACCAAATAGGTACTAAAGTATCTGTAATTAGTAAAAAAAATCAAATATTGTCATAAGCTTATAATTATTAATTATTTTTATATACCTTTTTTTATTTACCTTTTAATAATCTTTCAAAATAATCAATAGTCTTCTTTAGACCTTCCTCAAGTTGTATTTTGGGTTCCCATTTTAATTCTTTTTTGGCTAATTCAATATTCGGTTTTCTTCGTTTGGGGTCATCCTCGGGAAGAGGTCTATAAATAATCTTTGATTTCGAATCAGTTAATTTAATAATCTTTTTAGCCAGTTCTAAAATAGTGAATTCTATAGGGTTACCAAGATTTAAAGGTCCTACCAAATCTTCTCTACTATGCATCATTTTAATAATTCCCTCTACTAAATCATCTACATAACAAAAACTTCTGGTTTGGCTTCCCTCTCCATGGATGGTAATATCTTTATTCTTCAAGGCCTGCACCATAAAATTACTAATCACCCTTCCGTCATCCGGCTGCATTTTAGGCCCGTAAGTATTGAATATTCTTACTACTTTAATTTTTATTTTTAATTGCCGGTAGTAATCAAAAAATAAGGTCTCAGCACACCTTTTACCTTCATCGTAACAAGCCCTTGGACCAATAGGATTAACCTTTCCCCAATAACTTTCTGGTTGAGGATGTATTTCCGGATCTCCATATACCTCGCTGGTAGAGGCTTGTAATATTTTAATTTTTAATCTTTTAGCCAGTCCCAACAGGTTAATGGCTCCCATTACAGAGGTCTTGGTAGTTTGCACTGGATCAAAGCTATAATAAACAGGGCTCGCCGGGCAAGCTAAGTTATATATTTCGTCTACTTCTACATATAAAGGAAGTGTTATATCATGACGGATTATTTCAAAATAAGGGTTATCAAGAAGATGAATTATATTCTGTTTACTCCCGGTAAAAAAATTATCCACACAGATTACTTCATTCCCTTCGTTTAAAAATCTTTCGCAAAGGTGTGAGCCGATAAAACCTGCCCCACCGGTTATGAGAATTCGCTTTTTCATAAATGTAATCACCTCGAATATAATAAAAAATTATTATTCTTGATTTCTTCTTTTGTTAAATCTAAAAAATACCCCTCTTACCAATACCCTCTTAAAAAACACTAAATCAAGTAATTTTAAAAAATGCTTTAATAACTTTTACAATATACTTTCTCCCTACTTTCGTAAGAATATAAGGGAGATACATCATATATAATTTCCATTTTTTTGGCTTCCATGCTTTAGTCAATATTCTCTCTTCTTGTTCGCAATCAGAAAGTTTATTATTTGTATCAGCTTTACATTTTAATAAAAACCCCGTATTATATTTTCTACAGACAACGTGTACGTATTCAGGAAATTCTTTTTGAATATATTCCCATACATCTATAAACAACTGTGTATTCTTGCCTGTAACAACTAAAGCTCCATTATCGCCCAAGAATTTCAATACTTCCTTCAATTGTTCAATAGATTTGTCCCCAAATATATCAAATCTAAAAAGTATAAGATCGAAAGACATACAACCAATGAATGATCGTTTCAGACGTTCAAAAGCCGTGTATTTATCGCCAGTTATAAATCGGGCATATCCTTCAAAATTATTTTTTTTCAGTAAAGATGAACTAAATATTGGCAATCGGTCATATTTATTTCCTTCATTTGGATTCCACTCATCTATTCCATATATTTCAACACTATGATATATAAATGCAATAAGAGCAGATGTATATCCTTTTCTAATACTAAATTCTAAATATTTTTTTGGAAAATAATTTTTTGTATACCATGCCAACGGATATAAGCACGCCCATTCATTTCTAAGTTTAATAAGCGGAATTAATGATAAATTGTGTAGTATATAGTAATAAATTGAGCTCTTAGCCAAATGAGATAATATAATTTCTTTATCTTTATAAATAATTTTACTTTTATTGTTAATTGAATTATCCTTCGCATCTTGATTACAGTATGCTCTCTGAATTTCTAATTTATAGTTTTTAAGCCCCCAGTTTAAATTTCCTGTTTCTATAGAAATAGGAATAATTTCAGGAATATTTGCGGCAGCTATAATAGCTTGTTTTTCCTCTGGTCTTTCTCTCATCTCATATGCGTTGATTCCAAAATAGTCTAAATCAATACTTGGGTAAAATTGATTAATTCTTAAACCAAGCTCATTATCGGTCCCGCCCCAAGTCTTAAAATTTTCATTAAATCCTTGAGCTATTTTCCAAATAGATTTATTCATTAACATTGCCCCCACTCCCCCAATCAAACTCGGAAAACCAATTTTGACAGGAATAGATTTATTATGTAATTGTAAATATCGTTCCAATTCGAACAAACAAAGTTTTTTTTCAACAATCTGCCAAGGAATATCTTTTCTACTTATATACATGACAACTTTATTCATATCAAATGTGGCATTGCTTTTTTTATCTAATATTAAAAATAAATTGTATAATGAAGGCTCACTAAAAAGTGTATCGGCTGTCATAACTAAAATAAATTCACCATCTGCTCTTGCAATTCCAACATTCATTGCTACCGAAAGATTAAATGGTCCATTGTTCGGATTATACTCTGAAGCTATTACTGGAGGGACATAAATGAATTTACATGCCTCGTTTATTTCTTTATCAATACAAATTTCTTGCGCTAAAGGAATTTCACTATTCCAATCAACTATAATAACTTCTATGTCCTTGAGTCTTCCAATCTTTTTAACATTTCTACATAAATAATTGATTGTAGTGGTAAGTCTATATTTAAAATCCCCCAAATAATTATCATTTCTCCCACAAAGGACAAATGATATCAAATATTTTGGTTTATTATTTCTCATTTTATCAATCACCATTATAATTTTCTCATTTTGCTAAAATCTACCAACTGCCACCCTTTCTTAGGCTTGATAATCATTTTGACCTCCAAATAATTCTTTCTCAACTAAATAACAGATAATATGCCCAATCATAAGGTGAGATTCTTGAATGTGCGGAGCGTCCTTTGAGGGTACGGTTAATAGATAATCAACGTTTCCATCTCCGTCTAATTTTCCTCCAGAGGCTCCGGTAAAAGCAATTGTTATCGCTCCACGGCGTTTTGCTTCTTTGATACCATTAATTACATTATTCGAATTGCCACTGGTGCTAATCCCTATGACAATATCCCCTGGATTGACTAATGCCTCAACTTGCCTTGCAAAAACTTGGTCGAAATCGTAGTCATTGGCAATCGCAGTTAATTCTGATGTATTCGTTGTAAGAGCTATGGAGGCAAGTGCATTTCGTTCGAGATAAAACTTACCCACTAATTCACAAGCAAGATGTTGCGCATCTGCCGCACTCCCACCATTACCAAACCAAAGCACTTTGTTTTTCCGCTTATAAGCATTAATAATCTCTTTTGCGATTTGATTAATTATTTCTACTTTATTTTTTACTATTTCTTTTTTTACTTGAATACTTTCTTTAATATAATCTGATATAAGTTTTTTTTCTAAAACACGTTTCGAATATTTACTATTAAATCTCTCCTTTTCTGTCATGTCCTCACCCCCCCCTTACGATTTCGTCTGTAATATCGCTTTTTAGTCGATTAATCGCCTTTTCATATCTCTCTGGAGTTCCAATATCTATTAATTCACTTTCTGTTAAAAAACCATAACATCTATTCTTAATGATTTGGGGAAACAGTTCATACTCCAGCGAGAATTTTTTTTGCTTAGGCATGTAAGCAAAAATTTCTTTTTTCATAAGATATATTCCAGCATTTATTATATTTTCACCTCTACCAGTAATCTTCTCATTGAAATCAGTTATTTTCCGCAAGTCATCCAAGACAACGCTTCCATAATCTTTGGCCGTATTTGAACGTACCAAAACCATAGATAGCAAAGCCTTTTTTTCTAGGTGGAACTCGATAAAACTTCTGAAATTTACTTTACAGATCGAATCCCCATTTATAACCATAAAAGGATTACTTCTTATTTGTGTTTTCGCTTTCTTTAACGCTCCACCAGTTCCCAGAGGCTCCTCTTCTTCCGAAAATGTTATCAAACAATCATGGCTTTTGTTATAGTCATAATTAAAATGGTTTTTTATCTGATCTTTCAAATAACCAACACTTAGAATTATATTTTTAAACCCATGCATTAGCAGATTATCTATCAAAATACCCAGGAAGGTCTTCTCTCCTATTTTTGCTAATACTTTCGGTCCCTCAAAGGTTGGTCTCAGCCTTTTGCCTAATCCCCCACAGAGGATAACAACATCTATTTCTCTTAAATTTGTCATATCGTTTTTAATTTCTACCATCATTGATTCTCATAAACCTTTTCCAGAAAACCATAACCAAGTTTATTGTAAAGTCTATAGAAGATTTTAATGATCTTCTCAGTTAGTTCTTTATATTTAAAATCTTGACAATCTACGTTCATCTGCGCCCAATTATCAAAAATTATTTGATGGTGCGTAATAAATTATTTGGCTACCTAAATTCTCGAAATTGAATGGCACATATAATAAATTTTTCAACTTCTCTTTCACTTTAGACTGGTTTTTAGGTTCCACAAAAAACAGAATACACCCACCACCTCCAGCACCTAACAATTTTCCTCCTAAAGCTCCTGCTTTTATTGCTGTTTCATAAATATTATCTATGAATGGAGTTGTAATCTTATTTGTCAAACTTCGCTTTATCATCCAGGTTTCACGCATAAGTCTGCCAAAATCAGTTATATCTGAGCTGCTGCCATTGATAATACTTATGGCTTCGTCTACCATTTCCTCCATCCTTGTTAACTCTTTTCTTTTCTCTGGAATCCTTTTTATCTGTTCGCCAACGATTTCAGAAGCTGTCCTGGCAAAACCGGTAAAAAATAGCATCAGATGATCCTGAAAAAGTTGGAGCTTTTCCGCATTTAGAGTTACCGGCTGGACCTGTATGTGTTGCACACCACCGAATTCAATTTTATTAAAACCACCGAAGGCAGCAGTTGTTTGATCCTGTGACCCGACATTTTCTTTTATTTTATCCTGCTCTATATGTATTGCCTCTAAGGCTAACTGTCTTTTAGTTACCATTTTGCCTTTTAAGGCATATAACGTATTAAGCAGCCCTACGGTAAATGCCGAACTGGAACCAAGCCCTATCCTTGCTGGTAAATCACTATTGTGCTGTATTTCAACGCCCTGGTCAAAATTTAGAAAAGCCAGACATTCCCGCGCAGAAGGGTGCTTTATCTCTGAAATATTTTGAACTTCCTCTCGTTCTGTATATCTTATTCGGTACTTATAGTCGAAGAAGGGTGGAAGATATCGCGCGGTAATGTAACAATACTTATTTATTGAAGTAGCAAGCACAGCTCCTTTATTTTCTCTATACCATACTGGATAATCCGTTCCCCCGCCAAAAAAGGATATTCGAAATGGCGTTCTACTTATAATCATTTTAACCTCCACCAAAAAATTAAAAAAGATAAACTTTATTAATCTTTATTTTTTATCTTTTTCTCTTCTTCCTTTCCTGTACCATTCAACCGTTCTTTTTATACCAACAATAAGCGGAGTTTTTGCTTCAAATCCCAAAATATTTTTAGCCTTTGATGTATCAATAAGCCTTTTTGGTATCATTGTTGGTTTTGAGCTGTTAAAAACAATTTTTGCACCTTGATAACTATCGACGGCAAGTATAGCATTGAGGACTTCTTTAACAGTACAAGGTTTGCCCGTAGCTATATTCACCGGATTAAAAGTTTCAATTTTTTCCATTGCTAAAAGCACTCCTTCAATAAGATCTCCTATATAGATAAAATCTTTTATATCATTACCATCACCCCAAACCTCAATTAGTTTATGTCTCTCAACGACCTTCCGGATTAAGGCTGGTATAACATGGGATGTTTCCCATTCAAAATCATCATAAGGTCCATAAATATTCGCCGGTCTCACTACCACAATCTTCATAGGATTTTTAATCTTGGTGGCATACATTTCACAAAGTATCTCAGTAAATCTTTTCATCCAGCCTACGCAGAAATATTTTTCAAATAAATCACCTTTCATTATTTCCTCTTCTTTTACTGGATAATCTGTTACTGGATACACAGAATTACTACTAAACCATAAGAATTTTTGAATTTTCGCTTCATAGGCAGCTTCAAGCATTAAGGTATTCATTAAAACATTGGGTGTGACATGTACTAAAGGAGTTTTCTCCATAACCGCTGCACCCGAGGTATTTGCTGCACACATAAAGACATAATCCATATCTTCAACTACTTTTTGACAGTCTTCTCTTTTAGTCAAATCACATCTTATATATTCAATTCTCTCATCTCTGATAACAGGATCCTTTTTATGTATAGTTGCCCTGATATTTGCTGCTAAAAATAAAAGTTTATTTATTAAATTCACTCCGACAAAACCCGTTCCACCTGCAACCAAAACATTTTTTCCATTAAACATAATGCCCCTCCTCATCTCTTTGTGATAGTATTGGATTCTTTATAGGCCACCAGATATTAAATTTAGGGTCATTCCATTTGTAAGTAAACTGTTTTGCTGGATTATAATGGATAGATTGCTTATAATGAAAAATAGCTTTATCACTTAGAATCAAATGAGCGTTACCATATTTAGGTGGCACTAATACCTGCAACCTATTAACATCAGATAACACAAAAGATTCCCATTTACCAAAATTTTCAGAATCAATATCACAATTCACCACCACAAGGTAAAATTTACCATACAAACAAGATATTAATTTCCAGGTTTCAGAATCACCGTGAATACCCCTCAGCACGTTTTTTGTAGATACGGAAATATCATCCTGAACAAATTTCATATCAATCCCATTTTTTCTATACAACTCTTCGTTGTACGTTTCAATATACTCTCCCCTATGATCTTCAAAGACATCTAATTTAATCAATAATACGTCATCAAGCGTTGTCTTTGTTATTTCCATAACTTATTTCTCCTTAAAATAATTCTTCTTATTTAAATATTCATCCTGATTTTTTACATACCAGTCCCAGGTTCCTTTCAAGCCTTCCAGTAAAGATGTTGTTGGATTATAATGAATTAATTCCTTAGCAAGAGATATATCCATAACCCTTTTTGGAAATCCTGAGGGTTTTGTAGTGTCAAATTCGTAATTAAAATCAATAAAGCTATTCAACGTTTCTACTAACTCTTTAATAGAATAACCTTTGCCACTGCCTAAATTTACAAAATGAGATTTTGTTCCATAATGAAGTGCTAAAATTATTCCTTCTGCAACATCTCTACTATATGCAAAATCTCGTATTGCACTTCCATCGCCCCAAACTATTACAGGGTCTTCTTTATGATATATTCTATACATTAATGAAGGGATTACCATAGCGTTTTCTGGATTAAAGTTATCACCAGGTCCGTAAACATTACATGGTCTAACAATAGAAAAATTATCAAGATTATATTGAATTTTATATGCCTGGATTTGCAATTCAGCCATTCGCTTAGCCCAGCCCGGAAACATATCCATAGGAGGCCCATCAAGATTTTCATTTTCTTTGAATACTTCAGCATTTGCGTATGCACCGATAGAGCTTGTATATACAACTTTCTGAACTTCATTAATTCTACATGCTTCTAATATATTTGTATTCATCATTAAAAGCGGAACAAAGAAACTGGCTGGTTTTTTCTTTGTTACTTCAATTGACCCTTTTATTCCTGCTAAATGAAAAACAAAATCTATATCTTTGGTTATATCTTTGCAAAATTCAAAATTTGTTATATCACCAAAAATATGCTCAGCTTTTTTATTGACTATTATTTTATCCAGAGAAACGACTTTAACTTTGGCACTGACATCGCATAGAATATCTACTATTTGCCTTCCAATGAGCCCAGTACCTCCGGTAATCACGACACTTTTTTCTATAAAACTTTTTAAAACTTCTTCTTCTATCAATGGCTCTCCTCCTTAACTATTTATTTTCTACATTTCTTATTACGAAAAATTTAGAACTCACAATTGACACACGGAGATTTGTCTGTATTAATCCCTGTGCTTCTATGTTTCCGTGGTAACTTTTTGGAATTAATTTGCAATATCCTCATTCCAACACAAAATATGAAACTCGCGACGCATA
>Ga0315289_10004139_pt1 | contig 21705 bp, 32 predicted proteins | sample YL17G11_40_MG_FD_203452 | JGI IMG/M metagenome (GOLD analysis project Ga0315289, IMG submission 203452) | Sediment microbial communities from Yellowstone Lake, YNP, Wyoming, USA - YL17G11_40 | ecosystem: Environmental > Aquatic > Freshwater > Lake > Sediment | place: USA: Wyoming | collected... | reverse complement strand
GTAATCTCAATGGACCTGGTCCCTTTTGGATCGTTTGGTCCAAACCAACGAAGCGTTACGCTAGTACCGATAGGGTATTTGGCACCGCTCTTCAGTGAGACGTCGCGCTTTAGCTTGTAGCCTGTAGCGCTTTCCACAGATTGGGGACCACCAGATGTTAACGACGCTAGGATCTCGGTACAAAGTGCGTTAAGATTTTCGTTCTTGTATAACCAATCCTCAACAGCCTGGAGATCCTCTTCGCCTTCTTCATGGCTATCCAGCTCCGCCTCGTCAATCGTCTCCAATTCGGCCAAATACTCATCCACGTTTTCGGAGGCCGCCTCCCAAAGCTTAGTCAATTCTTCTGCCTTAGGTGTGGAAAGGCTCCAAAGATAATTAGTGGCACCATCATGGTCTCTAGCATACGAACTGCTTTGGACGTAGTTAAACACACCGCCATTAAGGACGACAGCAATGGCGTCAACTAATTCATCTAAACCACCTGGCAATTTGTCAGCCATCTCGCTGTCCAGCGTCATGTCAACTAGGTCATCCCAAGAAGTGCCAGCTGCTGCTAACGTGCTCTGTTCATAATCGGTGTCGTCTGGTTCGATTTCGTGCCTAGCCGCGACGTCTCTTATTTCCTGATCGTCGTTTAGCTGTGCGCACTTGTACACATTTCCATTGTCGAAAAACAGGTATATAGCCGAATTTTGCTGATCGTTTACCGCATAGGAATAAGGCACGTCCTCGCCGCGATCAGACAGGACAAAGTGTATGTCTACCAGATCTCCTTGGCTGGCCGTTGCTTCCTGGACGTCTGCCAAAGCTGCTGCAGCCTTGTCCACATCAGATTTTCTTACTTTTCCGTCCACCACGTCAATACCAGACAACTTTTGCATAAACCCACCTTATTACGCTTTTGTGCCATTTTTCATTAAATAGTCCACAAGACCCATGTCTATAGCATATCAATGATGCGATAGGTGACTCTCACCTGCACATTCTCGGTGCCGCTAGTAGCCGGACCGTCCAGCATAAGCAGCAGGTGCTGACCGTTTCCAGTCTGTATCATCATGTCAGCGCCATTGTTGTGAAATATTCGGCGATTCTTTCTTCCGGAGGAAGTCATGAGCCCGATGTTGCCGTTGTTAGCGGTGTTACCAGCCGGAAACTTCTGGCCACCAGGATAGTTACCGATGATGTTGATAAAGAAGTTGGCAGTTGTGGAGTATGGTGTGCCAGAGTTAAGGTCGCAAAGGAATTCGATAGTCTCCCACACGATGCCTTGGTCAGGGCCTAGGCCTAGTGCAGGTACTAGAACTAACCCAGGATAGCTTTGAATGTTCGTGATGTCAGTTGGCGTGAGGGTGTAGGTGTTGGCTAGGCCTGCACCTTGGACGCCCGTAGCACCTTGCATCCCGCCAGCACCAGTCGGCCCGTCTAGCCCAGTAGCACCTTGTGTACCTGTGTCGCCTTGGATGCCTGTGTCTCCCTGGGCTCCCAAGCCAGTCTCGCCTTGGATGCCTGTGTCTCCCTGTGAACCAGTGTCACCGGAAAGGCCTGTTATTCCCTGGGCTCCCAAGCCAGTCTCGCCTTGGACACCGGTATTGCCCTGAACGCCTGTGACTCCCTGGGCTCCCATGCCAGTCTCGCCAGGTAGCCCAGTCACACCTTGCAAACCGGCTGGTCCGGCCTGGCCAGTGACCCCACTGAGGCCAGTAGCGCCACCACCGCCACCGGTTCCGATTGGCTGGAGTGTGCCAGCGTTGAAGGCTTCACGATCTGCAGGACCGTGAATGGCATACCACTTTTGGCTGATTGGGTCAAATAGTAAGGAAGGATCGTTGCCGTGCTGGCTAGCTGCGTATTCTTTTGGTGCTTGGCTGTCGTCACCAATTGTGAACTTGTTAAGATTAGATCCGGATAGGCTAGACGATGGTTTCTTTTCGATGAATTTCATATTTACTCGCCAAATAAAGAAAGTGTCTAGTTAAGCTAACATTGCCCATACCATATGTCAAAGGTTTATACATACTATGGTGGCATAGCTTATTACCTAACGTAAGACTTTTATGACGTGAGGTAAGAATTTTTGGCACGGCTAAAGTCGTACCCTCCCAATACCGATAAGAATCTTGAAATTGGTTTTAACAGGAGGATTTATGAAACACACTATCGCCACCGCCCTTTTACTGACCCTCTCGGCTTTTGGCTGTGCCACCCCTAGCCAGTATGTCGCTAAAGACCTGGTAGATACCAAAATGACCGTCAAAGGCCAAATCGGAAACCAGACTATGGGCCTGAACGACAAGGACGAAGTGGTCCTTCAAGAAGAGACTACCGCCCAGGACGAATTGCGGGTCCAAGACGTAGTTAACCAATACAACCTCGAAAAACTGAGAAACGAAGCTGCTGAGCTTAAGCGTTGCCGCAAAGACATGGCTGACCCACGCCTTGGTGGTAGCGGCGTCTTGCCAGATGACCCAGATGTTGACGACTTGGCACCCCGTCCAGCCATGAAAGAGCAGTTCGGCAAGGACGAAGAAGGTAACCTAAAATTCGTTCGCCGTGGCTTTTATATGGACCGACTGAAGGCTGCTCGTGCTTACGAAGTCACCCTGACCAAGTTGTTGAAAGTGATCACTCGTCACCACGAAGAATGCGAATTCAAAATGACCGCAGCACGCAACAAAGCCGGTCTGCCAGGTCAGCGCTATATGGCCGAAGGATACTTCACCGAGCAAGGTAAATGGGTTGAAGTACGCAAAGGTGAGAACAGTTTGACAGACGGCTTTGAAATCCAAGCTAACAGCCATTAAGAGGTAAGCCATGGCTTTTGATCGTCGAGATTTTAGACCAGGAGATGTTGTCGAAATGGTTTATATGAGCTACGCCGATCCGGTGAGACCTGGCACACTAGGAATAGTAACAGATGGTCAGCCTATTCTGCCAGGTATGTTGAGTGTCCATTGGGACGAACCTTATGATCCATGCAAAGGACGTATACTTGGAGTTATGGAAGCTACTGATTCCATCAAAAAAGTTACAACTATCCGTCAGGAATTTGTGGCCTCACACATCAGACTTTTTGGAGCCAAGCCATGAACAGCCCAACACAAGCCGTGGTTGCCGAGTTTAAGCAGATCGCATTAGCTAACGGTTACGACTGCTTTGGATCTGGAAACACGGTGGCATACCCAAGTTCGATGGCTGGCAGCGTGTCTCTCAATTGGTGCGAAAAAACTAGTACTTGGGTTGTTTTGGCATACGAGTGGAACCGAGGATCTTTCACAATCGCCAACATGCTCTTCGACCGTCGTTGTAAATAGGAGTAAAAGGTTACTTTTACACATGAGGGACCGTTATGTACACTCTGAGAGTTTTGACAATAAGCTACGAACGCATACCTGGCGATGAGGCTATCGTACTGGTTACTTATTTGGCAGACAGCTCCACTGGCGTGCCTATTAACCAACCCAACACCACAACTACCAGCATAAGGTACGTGTCCGTGTTGGTTCCTAAGTCGAGCCTACCGCCGTCAAACTATCTAGCACACTTGGAAACCTTGACCACGGACGCTGTGCAAGCTGAATTTAGCCTTGCGCTTACCACCCAGGTCGAGGACGCCCAGACGTCCATCACATTGACTGCTGAAGAGGTTAATGCCTTGCTTCGCGGCATGTTGGTGCAAGGCCCTGGTTTCGACCCTGTGTGTGCGGTAGAAACCGTCACCTCGGCCACCAGTGTAGCGTTGTCAGTACCATTAGCCTTGGCTTTTTCTGGCGACCTCATTTCGCCCAGCATAAGCCTAAGCGGCACGCTTGTCACTGCCTCCTACACAGTTACCGGTCTATCTAGCGTGGTTGGCATTGTTGCTGGCATGGCTGTTTCAGGCGTTGGGCTGCCATCAGGCTGTTTTGTGTCGGCCATCCTGTCGTCATCGTCTGTTTCTCTTACCCAAGCAGCACTGCTTTCCGTCACCACCACTCTGGGTTTTTCTCCTACTGCTGACTCCGACATCGTAACTGGGCTGAGCCCAAGCATTGATAGTTCGTTTGTCGGACTGACCATTGCTAACGCTAACTTGCCATCCGATACTGTTATTCAGGAGTACCTGACTTCGTCCTCAGCCACGTTGTCAAACAGGTCTACGGCACAGGTAACTGGTGGCAGCATGTTAGTATCTGGCCTAGCCAGCGTCAACGCAACCCTACCAATCGCGTTGGTTGACCTGTCGGACCTATCGCGTGTCGTGTCAATAGTCAATTTTGCCGATCTGTAGCTAACCTTTACGCTTTTGAGGATAACATGGCAAAGGTCGTCTTGTTTCATGGTACAAGCAAAAATCGTCTAGCACAAATCCAGAGGGACGGCCTAGATCCGCATGCCAAGAAATCGTCTAGCGGCGCTGACTATGTTTACCTCACGGACAGTCCAGAAATAGCAGCGGAGTTTTCTGGTTATGGGGCTGATAAGCAGGGCGTCATGCACGAAGGGTACATGGCGCCAAGATCCGGCAAAATCAAAAATGGCGTGGTGTTAAAAGTAGAGGTAGACAGCAAATGGCTGAAACCCGACCAGATTTGGAAGGAAAAGCTCGGGCAGTTGAAGAAAAGAGACGCTACGATTAAGTCATTAGCTGCTGAAATCTTAGCAGACGTTGATGGTGACCAAATTCTGAGATTCTACGTGGAAGAAGAATCGTATAAGCTGGCCAAGCAAGAGATAAAGGACGACCCAGAAACTTTTTCCGAAGAGGATTTAGACGCGTTAGCCGAGGACCTTTGGGAGCACGCTGCTGAGAATGTATCGCACAGAGAAGCCACCAAGATAGTAGATGGCCAATTGGAGGAGCTGAAAAAGTTCTCGGGTGGCAAGTTGTACCAGTGCGCCAATATGATACCGCCTAGCAACATTAAGGGCGTTCTCCCAGCCAGCAAATTCCTAAGTGGCGACCGGGATAACAACTTTGGTTCCGAACTGATTAAGGATGTTTATTCTTGCAAAGCCTCAAGAGCTTGATATGCTGCTTGTCTGGCTTTCTTTTCTTCTGCCATTTTTAACCACTCATCAATGCCTATTTGCTGTACTTTCGCGCAAAAGCTGAGGCTGGCCAACTGGAAGTTAATGGCCAGCGTCTCCTGAGCCGAGGCAATTAGCTCATTGCAGCGGCGGCTCAGGGAGGCATCCTCCTTCATTTTGAGCAAGGCGTCCTCCATTGTGCCGTCGCAGGCTTCCAGGATCGGAATAAGATATTTTTGCATTCTTGGTACGGCGTTTGGTATGTTGTCCGAGGTGTCGCCCCAAAAGGTTTTGTGCAACTTTATCTTGCTCGGTTCAGTAAGGTCAAACGCCTTTAGCACATGCTCCTTTGTCACCTTTTCCTTTTTCATCGGGTCATAGATTGACACGTTATCATGATCAAGCAGTTGCCACAGGTCCCGGTCAGTCGTGTAAATAAGAAAATTTTTGTCATAATTTTGGGCGACATAACTGGCTATCGTGTCGTCTGCCTCCTCGTCAGGGTGCCAGATGATCTGCGAACGCCAATTCCTTAGAAGGGTGTACAGCGCCTCCTTAGGATCCACCTGCAGGGTTTTGGTTTTCCTTTTAGCTTTGTACTCAGGGAAAATGCTGTGCTTTCTCGACCTGCCTTCCATGGCGTATATAGTCTCGCTCCAGTACACACCTTCCAGACACTCCTGGACCTTATTCACAAAGGAGCCAACGTGGGCGTCGAACGGATTCCTTATCTCCTCTGGTTTTAGTCTTAACGCGGTTACGGTACGGAAAAAAGACATATACGCTATATTACTAAAGTCAAATATTACTGAGACAGGTTCCATTTTGGCTCCCTTATGTTAACGCTATCAACTTTTAGGTATGCCGAATTTCCCATAAAAGGTATTAAATACAGGAGAAGACATGGCACTAGATACAGCCAGGCTTAAGGAGTTACTGCCGCTAATCACATCGCCTCTTAAGATAGACAGTGGCGTGGTGAAAGACGAGAGCGGTGCGTGGGTGCTTTCTCTTTTCTGTAACCCAGGAATGCCGCCAGACGAGTTTGCAAAACGCCTAGAGTTGATTGTTTTAGCTATTAACTCGCTGCCAAGACTGGTCAGCGAAAGCGAGACCAGCTCCGGCATTAGTGCCGCAGTAAGTAGTATCGTAGCCAGCATTGTTGACGATCTCGTGGAAAAGAAATTGAATGCTCATATTGAGCAGATGCATAAAATCTGGGGCAGTCAATAATAGCGAGAGGGAAAAATGTTTACTACGAATAGCAGCACTAGCATACTTGGGGGCCAAAATCTTACCATAAGCGGTTTTGTTTCCAACAGTGGTACGTCAATAGTATCGCCGTCCGGCACCATGGCCAATGTGGTGATCAGCGGCAATGGCACTATTAACGATGGCGGCAAAAAGGGGATTTCGGCCACTTTGTACTTTAAGTATGTGAAGTCTAAACTGACTAAGACCCAGCAAAAGGTCCTGTACAGCCGACTGATAAAGTTGAAGGACCTTTACGACAGTGCTAACATGTGCGGCCAAGACGGGTTGGCTGATGTGTTGCTAACCAAGCTAGCAATAACTATCAGAGAACAAGAGGCTGTGGTTTGTGGGTATGACAAGTTCATACTTGGCGCTGACATAAAGAAGTTTAAGGGTTTGGTTCTGGACAACAATGTTAGCATGTGCCTTCTCAAAAATTTTCCACGGCCCATACCTAAGAAAATGATCACCAAGATCGCCTCGGCCCAGTCCAAGGGAGTGTTCGATGAGTTCCATGTGCTTTTCCTTAACCCAACCAACGCCAGGACATTACCAACGCAAAAGGAAAAGATCATAGAGAAGGACCCAATAGTGTTTGGCAAATTCTCATTTGACGACCGGTATTTTTATATTTGCGACTGGATTGACGAATACTGCGACCTGACACTTGATAAGTTTTGCGAAACGATGCAGAAGGATTCCAAGCTGAAGGAGGTATACGAGTTAGGGGAAGTAAGCACGCTAACCAACCGCGAGCTGAGCAACATCAAGGACGAGGTGGCGGCCTCTTACGAACGCCTTCAGTCAGCCAATGCGTCTAACTACATAGCCCTAGCCGAACAAGCCACAAAAAAGCCTCAAAACTTATCTATTGGGCAAAAGGTGTGGCATTGGTTTTATCGGTTATTATTCAGATAACGGCCATAGGAGATTGGCCAATCACGTATTTCTAGGATGGAACATGGAAGCTATCAATTCGGTGTTAGAGAACAAAAGGTTCACAGGTCCAGCAATTCTGACTCTCTCCATTTTTGTGTTGTTCCTCATAGTGTGGAAAAGTGGCGTAGAACCGGCGCCCAGGCATAGAGACACTAGGCAAGAGGAGAAAGAAGTGGTATCGGAGTTGCCAGCAAAGACCAGGTCTAAGGCGTCTGGCGGCACAGCTGAAGATCGCGATTCCTACCTGCAAAACAAAAGAATATACTCATTTTCTCACCTTAAAGAGACCTACAGAAGGACTTGTATGATGCAGGCCAACCCTACGTCTTCCTGTACCAGGCTGGCTTGTGACGACGGCAAAGTGTACTGCGTGGCAAGCTATCTGGAAATAAATCAATAACGCGAGTAATACTATGAGAACTATTGAAGAACCGAAACTGCCAAGGGTTGAGGATAGAAAATACCACATAAGATGCAAAAACAAAGAGTGCTTAGCATTGCTGGAGGTTTCTTATAACGAGCTTGGGTTTATTTCAGACCAAAGGGACGGCGACTTCTTCCAACTTATTTGCCCACATTGCACTGACCATACCAACATTAGTAGAAGCTGTCTTAACAAATTTTTGGTTTAGCTAATGCCATTTAGGTCCTTGATTACTGCTCTCGTGTCTGCCTTTTTGTCTTTGCTTGCCGCAAAGTAAGCCATGCCCTTCTGGCTAGTCCGTCCTACTACGTAGATGCCAAGAAGGGCTGGCAACAATGCGCCAACATCAGTGTTTTTGCACCACGCCAAGGCAAGACTACCCAGGATTGAGATTAGCGTTAGTACGAAGCTTAGGTAGTTTTTGATTGGGAAAGTTACCTGACCATCTTCGCTCATACACTTACCTCCTGGCTATTGCCACTGAGTAGGCAGATCAAAAATTTCTATATCGTCAGAAGGCTTTACCGCTGTTTTGCTAACTAAGTTTTTCATGTTAAACAGGACTACCATACGCTCATGCCAGCCAAAGGCGTTGTCCTGTATGGAGTAGTCTACACCGTTGTCAACTAGGAACTTTCTCAGTTGCCCAGTGCCGGTGCTTTTGATCGCTTGCTCGTTGATCATAACATTAAGAAACACGTCAGCATCGACTTTGCCGCCACTGGCCCGTTTCATTATGCGGCTAAGTACGTCCTTGGATTTAGCTTTTGGCACGTATTCGTCTATAAAGTCAACTACGTTCGGCATATCTAACCGCACTTCTCCAATGTCAGTGCCTTTTCTGATTACCACTTTGTACAGCTTGCGAGAACCCTTAGCATACTTTTTGGCGGTACCGTAATGGGTGGTAAGGTAAAGCCCAGGGCCGTTTTCCCAACGCCCGCCTTTTTGTGCTACGTACTCTTTGTCGGTGTCCAAGTTGCCACCATGCCATAGAGTTAGTGTTTCGGAAGCCAAAACGATGGCCGCCCTAGCGAAGTCGCTCCGGTGCACTAGTCCGCCCACGATAACTATACCACAGTCAGCCAAATGCTTAATAAGGTTCATCGCATCTCCGTCATTATGAGTAAGATAACCACAAGCAAACGTGTGCCAGTGTGGCTGTCTTGACACCATGTGTCATAACATGTTATAGAGGAGGCTAATAACAGTACGAGGAAGCGTCGATGAAGTTTATCTGCCTTATGTTTTTGTTGGTAGCTTGCGGAACCAATCGAAGTGACAGGATAAGAACTAGACCAGACCCTGTCATACCACCAGTGGTGCCTGCTCCTACACCAACTCCGGAACCTATCGAACCAGCACCAACACCTATTCCAACGCCTACCCCTGTGCCAACGCCTACCCCAACTCCAGTCCCAACACCAACTCCCAAGCCCAAACCTGAGCCGAGTCAGAACGTAATTTTGTATGACGGCGAAACCAGCCTGTTTGGCAGGGGTTATACGTGGGACGCAAATGGCTCGGAGGTGTCGGAGGTCAGCGGCAAATCTAACTACTTGCAATACAGCCTGCGAAACGCCAACTACTGGGGAGCCGGAGTCTACGTGTGGAACAATGTCAGCGTCAATATAGCTGATTTCACCAATCTTACCTTCGTTGCCAAGTCGCCGCAAGCCTGCCAGATCAGAGTGTCTCTTATGTCCAAGAATGGTAGCAGTGCCAGCCCTTATGCAATATACAATCTTGGCGCAGAATACCAAAAGGTCACCGTGGACCTAACAAAGCTTGGCGATTACGACCTAAGCGCTGCGGCTGGTCTTATTATTGCCGTGTCCCAGGCTAACTCGGCGCAGTTTGTGATTGATGTGGATGACCTAAAGGTTAGCCGCTGATCCTCTTGGCGCCAACCAGGCACACCGAAACGGTGGGCCGCCACTGTAAGGTGGTGCCATTTAGGTCTCTGGTGACTCAGGTCTTAGGTTTCTTTTTCATTCCCTTTTCAACTATTTCAATTTCTTTAGTGGTTACTTCCACCTTAATAATATCCCAGACTTCACCAGACCGGATTATACCTCTAAGGCTTTTTGTTGCATAGTCCTGGCTTCCCAGAATATCCGCTTGTGTTACATCTTCTTCAAAGTCTGCGCCACGACCGAATCCACTGCGATACCCCTTACCACGACATTTTAAAACGAAACCGAGTGCTTTGCCAGAAGTGAGACTTGATGAAGAAGTAGCAGAGGACTCAAGAAAAGTTTTAATGTCACTTTTCTTGACTTTTCCGTCTTTAACTTCGATCCCAGCTTCAACTAAACGCCCGGTAACTTCTTTTCTGTTCATAAGCCCTCCGTTTTAAACAAAATAATGTTTTACCACACGCCGCCCCTTGCGGCATCGGATGATCTGACCTTTAGGTAGACTATGTCAGGCTGCTGACATATCTCACAGGTTCTTACCTAACGTAAGAAGTTTTTGGCGGCTAAAGTCCGGGCTCCTCTGTACCGAAAAGGAGTATGTAGGTAATCTTAACTAGGAGGTATTCCCATGACAGATATGAACAGAATAGCATCCCAAATAGGTGGCGGGCTCTTGGCCAACAACAACACCCATGAAAACCGCATGGAGATCCGGTCTGCCTCTTCTAACCGCGTCTACATAGTAGCGCAAAGCAAGTCAACTGGAGAATGGCAGTGTAGCTGCCCAGGTTGGATAATGAAAAAGAACGGCAAGGAGCGCACCTGCAAACACCTGCAAGCCATCTTGCCTATGCTTGGTGCTGCGCCTAGGTTGAGAGTTGCGCCACCTGCTGAGGAATTGTCCACTACCAAAGCTCCAGCTGCTAAGGCCGCGCCAGCTGCTAAGGCCGCGCCAGCTGCTAAGGCCGCGCCAGCTGCTAAGGCCGCGCCAGCTGCTAAGGCCGCGCCAGCTGCTAAGGCCGCGCCTGATTTGTTGGCCGAAATCCGGGCGTGCCTAGTCGCCATGGACGAGCACAAAGTGACCATGCACAATAAGCCAGCCAGCTTGCAGGAGTTGGTCAGATTGGCTAAGCTGTTAACTAAATAGTAGCGCTTGTGTCTCTTAACGCGGTGTGTTATAAAACTATCAGGGAATAGTCCCCAAGGGAGGGTGTGGTGCTAGAAGCTAGGGAGTACCAAACAAGAATAGTCAAGGCAGCGCTGACGCATCTTAGCGGCAACGCCAAGACTGCATCGGTTCTGATCGAGAGCCCGACAGGGAGCGGTAAGTCAGTCATGGGACTCATGATTTGCCAAGCTCTGCAAAAGAAGCACGGCTACACCATAGGGTGGTCAGCAATGCGCAGGAACCTGTTGACGCAGGTAGCACGCGAAAACATCGAAAAGAGTTTTAACGTCAAGATGGTTTTCATCTCTATGTTTGACAAAAATCCGTCAAAGGTTGACGTGCTGGTTGTGGACGAGGCCCAGCACGATTCCACTTCGTCCATGACATTTGTTCACACAAGGATTAAGCCCAAAATAGTTGTTGGCCTGACGGCTACGCCATACAGGTCTGATCGTCTGGGCTTGTGTTTCGACAAGATCATCAAAGACTGCGGCATCCACCAGCTTATCTACGATGGCTTCCTCAGCAAGTATCATCACTACACTATCGATGCGTTTACGCCGGAGTCGGTTGCCCAAGTCTACCTGTCCGATCCTGAGAAGTGGGGAAAGTCTGTCGTGTTCTTCCACAAAATCCAGCAGTGCCGGAAAATCAAGGCTTTGTTGGACAAAGCTGGTGTAAGAACCGAGCTAGTAACCGCCACAAGCGACAAAGAGGAGCAACTGGCAGCTTTCGAAAATGGTGATGTTGACGTGCTGATTAACATGATGATCCTGGTCGAAGGGTTCGACAGTCCCAGCTTGCAGACAGTCTTTGTTCGCCCATCCACCAAAGGGTGTACAGTCCAAATGGCTGGTAGGGTGTTCAGGAAGTACCCTGGTTTGGCGTATAAGCAAATTGTGCAGTGCAAGGCGACAAAATACTCGTTTCTGCGGCACGCTAAACCAACTGAGCAGTATTCACAGGAGAACGGAGTATGGCGTAGCTTGACACCTAACGCAAAGATTGACCAGATCGCAGCGGCATCAGTGAAGGCAATTGCAGCGGCGGTTGTTGAGTTTAACCCGGCATCGTTGACAGGATTTCGCAAAAAAATGTCTTTTAACGACTTTGACTAATAACACATACGGAGAATACTATGAAAAAGCCAGAAGTTACTATCGGATTTGACACTATCGACATTCGCGACATGATAGCGACACGGTCACCAGACGGCAAAAAGCTGTTCATGAACTACGATGGTAAGGAGTTGCTTACTACCGATCGCTTTTGGAACTCGTTCAGCAGCAAGTTCCGCCTTGGCGACTCGACCTTCAACTACTTCTCATACGAGGAAGTGTTTGAGCGCATCGCTAAGACTAGCCCTAAGGAGGCCATAGTCAGGATTTGCACCGAAGGTACCGACAGCGGTTCCAAGCTTCTGGCCATTACCTCGCCGTCTAAGCCTGTGGTCAGCATCGAAGGCATGGGCGTAATGGCCAAAAAGTACCAAGGCACCAGCAACAAGTACCACGAAGGCCATATGTCAGTTAGCTTCGCACCAAAGCACGGTAAAAAGGTGCTTCTCGGCCACGACGAGTTTCAGCGCAGATTCGTGGTGGAAGCGCCAGTAGATGGCTACGGCAAGCCAAGGATCTACTTGGAGCTGCTGCGCCTTGTCTGCCAAAACGGAGCTATTGCTATGTCGCCAGCGTTCCGCACTGACCTAAACGTCGGAGATGACCCTTTCCTCGTGATAGAAAGAGCCTTGCAATCGTTCGATAACGAGGAAGGCTACATCGCGCTGCAACAGCGGTTTGAATCAGCGCAAACGTCAACAGCGTCGTTGCGCGAGTCTAGCGGTTTGCACAAGCTGCTGCTGAAGTATTCTGATCGCGACGTTGTCAAGGCCTACGAAAAGGTGTCAGGTAACGTTGGCGACGTCTACGGGTTGGCTAGCACCAACGCGCTGTCCGAAAAGAAGCAACGAATACTGCCTGCAAAGTGTCGGGTCTATGATCTCCTAAACTTTGCTTCCGAAGTGGCTACTCACAAAGTAGCTCCCGTGGTTGCTTCCAAGTTTCAGGCATACATCGGCGACCTTATCACTCGTGAATATGACATGGAAGGAGTGGCTCCGAAAACAATGAAGTTTCAAGACCGGTTTCTCAAGGACTAAGAGTGTTGGTAATGGTGCAGTCTTGTCTGATTTGGGTCAGGTCATGTTCGATGAGGTGTAGTAATGGTAGGTCAACATATGGCAGCGCACAGTACCTAGGTGTAGTTTGGCAGGATACCGTTCCGTATTGGTAATGCCTAGCGCTGCCTAGTCAGGTATTGGCACGGTGCGGTCAAGTATGGTTGTGTGTTGGTAGCGCAGCGCAGTGCAGGGTTCACTAAAGTAAAGTATTGTAACGCGGCAATGTTCAGTAAGGTGTGGTGTGGTCAGGTTTGGGTTGGGCATTGGTACAGTATCGTAACGCAGAGTTGGTAGGGTGAGGTAGTGTGCTGTCATGTTTTGGTTTAGTTGTGTTGTCTCGTCGCGGTAATGTGGCGTGCTGCGTTGTGCAATGAAGTTTTGGTTTAGTCGAGAGGTATGGTAATGCGTTGTAGTGTTCGGGTTGAGTGAAGTGGCGCAAAGCTATGTGTCGGTTCGGTGGGGTATGGTAAAGCAAAGTACTGTTAAGTGTCGGTGGTTTTAACAAACTAAGGAGATTTTATGTCATCATCGTTTACGTATTACAAATTGCAATTGCGTCTTTTAACAGAACAACTTGGGACCTGTACCGAGGCTTCCATCTACGAGAAGCACGTCCAAGAGAAAGCTAAGAAAGAGATCGGCGAAGCTAACCGTTTAGCTACCAAGCTCACCAAGAACTTGGCCAAGTACAAAGGCGTAGACTTCCCTGAGGACAAAGCTATTGAAGAGCTGAAAGGCATTCTGCGCTCATACATGGAGCGCACCGGACTCAAGCACGAACTGCCAGAAGGTCTGGTTGACTTGCTGGAAAAGGCTGCCGAGATCAAGGCCGAATGGGAAGAGAAAATGGCTGATGACAAGGGCGCTGCGCCTACCGTCTTTATGCGTGATGCCGAAGGCCACGCGATCATTAGCAGTCACATGATCCTGGGCAATCTTAAGGAGAACCTGAAGATCTCTGTGAACAATGGCGACAAAGAGATAGCCAAATCGAAGGTCTCGGTCGGCGAAATGGGTGCGCTGGACATCAAGGTGGTCGAGGACTTCCTTCGCCCAAGTAACGACGTGGTACGGAACGCGGATGGAACACCCTGGCTACTAGAACGACCTATCAAGTTCGACCGGATGGGCAAAATCGAAACCGCTATCTCACGCAGCGAAGTCCTGCCGGTTGGGACCGAATACACTTGCGTACTTCGGGTGAGAACAGCCTCTCCGTTGAACGACGAAAAGACTCTGAGTAAGATGCTAGACCTTGGAAAGAACAACGGCCTGGGCCAATGGCGAGGGTCTGGCAAAAAGGGCAGCTACGCCTACAAGCTGGAAACCATCAAAAACTACAAAGAGCCAAACGTACCAGAAGGTTGGAACTAAGTGCTGGTTAGTAAATAGGGGTGAGGTGGGGTCCGGTACGGTGAGGTTGGGGTAAGGTCGGGTTCTGTCAGGTCAAGTAAAGTAATGGTATTGTTTGGGCAATGTCAGGCAATGTGCAGTCTAGTTCTGGGCGATGTCCGGCATGGTGAGGTATCGGTAAGGTCACGCATAGTCTCGTGCAGTAAGGGTAATGTTGAGTTGGGTTTCGTTCGGTAATGGTGCTGATGCGGTAGGGGCCAGGTGGCCCCTACCGGCTGTTACCTGTGAGTTTGTTTTCGCGCCAGAGCTTCTTCGTGCTCGCGCTTGTTGTGGTCTGGGTCCCCCTCGTTGCGAGACCGGCGCTCTGCGGCTTCTTCCATTTCCCTCGCGTCGTGCTCGTTTAGTGAAGCATGAGACGAAAACCGTTGTTGAGCCTTTTTTGGCTTTGGCTTCTTCCATTTCTTTGCGGTCGTGAACGAATTTACCTGTTTTCATGACTTATCTCCTTTTTCGCATCGTTAACTGACCAGAAACCTATGCAAGATTCTTGCCACAAAGTGTCAGAACAAAATGACAGGCTTGCATTGACGAACCTGACGCTGTGTGTTATAAAAGGTTGGCAAGCCAGAGCCAGTCCAAGACGCTGGTTTGATTGTGGTTGCTAAACAAAGGAGACACTATTGTATCACGTAATCCAAAATCCGCCGAAGTGGTTGTTAGACGGTCTGCTGTCGGACCAACCGCTGCGCCCGGTGTGCCCCGAATGCAAAGCGGAGACAGGTTTGTCTCACCTCGGTGACTGCGACGTTGCCAGATGCTCAGTATCGGGCCAGCAGTACGCTAGTTGCGGTTGTGCCGACAACTGCGTTATTGATACCTGGTCTGGGCTGTGGCCAGGGACTCAGGAGGCCTACGATAACGGCTTTGCCTGCTACGACGACATTACTCATACGGTAGTGTTTGATCTTAACCGAGCCTCGATGGCTGTTGTTGACAAGGCAGCCGAGGCAGAAAAGATAGCGTTTTATCACTGACAAAATATTGTTGGTGGAGTACAGTAATGTGTAGTTTCGTATAGTTTCGGTCAAATGGAGATAGACTATGAGTGATGACCTAGTACGTTCCGCGAAAAAGTCCTTGGCAGAATTACGTGAGACTCTGAAGCACACTCACGACCTAAAGAGTAGAGTCCAAATTGAGGACTTGATTGTTGCTTACCAGGCCGTGCTAGCCAAGCATGGCACGACCGAAGACTGTCCTGATTATGTCTAGCAGTACACTGAGGGAAAGCTAATGTCCGAACCGATTCTAACTGAGAAACAAGCTGAAGATGCCATTGTCCTTTTCGGGCATTTGACTATGGAAAACATGAGGCTGCCAAAAGATGAAAAACTTGGCCACGACTTAGCCATTATGCTTTGCGATTATGCCATTTATAAAGCCTCGTTGCCAAACGCTTTCACAGCTATTAGCCTAATCAACGCGTACCTTTGGGACTTTGGTAATTTTCCAAAAGACGACCCTGCTCTGCTGGCTAGTCATGAGGAAAGAAAGGCCATATCAGAGTTGCGCATTAGACACGTTGGAGACGGTTACAACAGCCTCATGTTGGCAGTCGAGGAGCAGACCGAAGAGAAGTCTGATCCGGAAAACATTTCACACTTGTTTGGGATGTTTTATCGTAACGCCAAACAACTTGATGAGAAAATGCTGCATGGTTATAAGTCAGCATTATTAACCATCGATTGCTACCTAGCGGATGAGTCAAGCGTAAATTCTGCGGCTTTGGCTGTACTAACCCGCGCTCGCGCTCTGGCCGTGCAAGACGAAGACATTATCAAGGCGGCTATGAGTAAGGACCAGCCTTCGATTTCCGAGGAAGAATTGGTTACCGCCTATCAAAGATCATTAGGCTACTTCCTGCATATGTCAGACGCTTGACATTGGTTCTTACCTGACGTAAGAAGTCGACCGTGCTAAAGTACCACCTCTTCGATGCCGAAAAGGAGTATGTGTAGGTAATCTTGACAGGAGACATCCCATGACGAGGGCCGCGCCAAAACAGATCTGGGTGACAGAAGAAGAGGAAACTCTACCGCTTGTGGAATACCAAAAGTTTGCGGAGGACTACTTGCTCTTTTGTATCGACCCGAGAGCTATCAAGGCTCTCAGACTACCATTTGTGTACCTGCCGGACGAAAAGCGGTACGAGCTTAGGGTAGACGAGCTGCCAAAGCATACTGCTGGCGTTGAACTGCGCAAGTTTTCAACGCGTTTGCCTACCGAGGCTGAGCAGGCCAAGTTTGCCGATGTGTACAAACGGTACGTGGTCAAAAAAGGCGTGATGGACAAAATGGCAGCCGAGGTGGAAAAGGACGAGGCCGCCTTGGTCAAAATGCTGGACTCATTCGGTTTGCGGCTTAAGCCTGGGTCCCGCGACCGCAGGCTACTTACTGGCGAAACGCTGGTGCATCACATGGAAGCCATTCTGCCATCGGTTGACGAGCACGAGCTTAGGAAGCTGGCCAAAAAGTACCCAGAGCTGAAAAAGGTGTTTAAGGAGATAATAGTAGAAAAAATCGACAGGGTGGCACTGGCAGAGGCTTTGGCCGTGTTGCCTGGGTCTGTTGCTGCCAAGATCATGGTGCACGACTCCGTTATGAGCTTTAACGAGCGTCCAGTCAAGAAGCCCAAACAGTATCTTGAAAACATGTTGGCCAGAGTTAGGGCCTTTGCTACGAGGAAAATATGATCGGGCGCGCCTGGGCCTAAAAGGCCTAAAACAGGGGCACCTTTTGCGCATCATTATCCTCGGAGACGGCCAAGTTGGGACACAGCTGGCGCAAGACCTGCTGCTAACTGACCACACGACATCGTTATTTGGTTCGCCACGCTCGACCAAGTCGAAAAGACTGGACCTCCACGACCTATCTGCTATTCAGAGAGTGGTTCGCTTGCACAGGCCGCAAGTCATAGTGAACGCAGCCGCATTCACCGATGTCAGTAGAGCCGAGTCGGAACCGTACGAGGCTTACCGCACCAACTGCCTAGTGATTGAGCACCTGTCGTCATTCGGCATCCCACTTATTCACTTCTCGACCGATTTTGTGTACTCGGGAAGCAGTGACGTCCCGTACAAAGAGACGGACGCCACTGAGCCAATCTCAGTTTATGGGAGAACCAAGCTGCTAGGCGATCAGGCTTTGGCAAAAAGTGGGACGCCACATATAAACCTTAGAACCAGCTGGGTTTACGGGCCGACCGGCAACAACTTCGTCAGAAAGATCCTGTCGTTGCTTGAAACCCGAGAGGAGATCTTCGTGGTGACGGACGAAGTAAGTGCTCCCACCAGCGTCAAATCGTTGTCATCCATCGTTCTGGCGATACTTAACCAACCAGACTCATTTATTGCTGAACATTCTGGCGTCTACCACGCCTGCGACAAAGGTTTTATGAGCCGATACGAAATGGCCAAGGAGATTCAAGACATAGCTAAGGACCTAGGGTTCGCACACAAGGCCACTAGGATAACAGGCGAAGGTAGTTCCGCGAGTTCTATTAGACCAAAAAATTCTCGTTTGGATACTGCAAAGCTGGAGTCATTGCTACCTGGGGCGCTGGTCGATGCTAAGGTCCGCCTACAAAACGTCCTTTACGACATCTTCATGCTATACCATAACTAACACAACGGGCACTTGCGCCACTTTTGTACCGATTTGACTCGTCCTTCGGCCAGGTGCCCTTTTTTGCACGATGTAACCACTATTGACTTAGTGTTGTTGCACTTGTCCACAGTGCTGACCAGTTCCATCCCGATCTTGGACAGCGCAGCCTTCGCATTGGCGTGGTGGACTAGCTTAAACTGCAGCAAATAGTGCTCATTGCATAGCCCTTTTTTGGACGCAGTACACTTGACGCAATCAGCCATGTTGCACCCCATATAGTCGTTTGCTGAAAGGTAACATCGACCGGTCAGGCCTTACGTCAGGTAAGAACTAAAGACCTAACCTACCGGTGCCGAAAAGGTGGGGTAATACTTGGTGGGCAGTCCCGACCGCCAGGGATTGACAGAGACTGACGCAGTGTGTTATAAAAGGCCATTAGAGTAGAGCCCACCGAAAGGGCTCGGCCCGCAACATGGGTTTAGCGTATCCAGCCACACGGTCTGGGGTCGCCAAAGAAAATGAGGTGTTCATGTCTAAGCTTACTTCGTCCTCGCCTATCCGGCCACTGTTCGGCATCCAACTCGACTTTGAACCGCTGAGACTGAAGATCAACCCTCCAAAGGGTTGGACTTACGAAGCCATTGTTGGCGGCGGCACTTTGTACAAAGTAGACGCTGAGCAGACCGTTGCTATCCTGATATCGGAAGAGACAAAGGACCGCACACGGTTGAAGATCGTAGCCCATAGCTCTATGGGGTCTGATACGCTGTATGATGCGGTCACGGTGAATCGCAAAGCCAGATCGGATATGAAGCGCGAGATATCAAGAGTGTTTGCCAACCTTACCACAATTGCTGACGAATTAACAGCCGCCTTCGGCAACGTGTTCACACTCGAAATGGATGTGGTAGCTATTGATGCCGATTTGCCGCCACGCCAGCGCGGCAAAGGTATTACTGAGATTGCAAGACTAACTCCCAAGGACGCTTCGTCCCCAATAGAATACTTGTCCTTTAGGCAACTTCAAACCATAGACAATGGAGCCATGCTGTGGGTATTTCACAAGCTCAAAATGCCATATCCACAGCTGTTTGAGAATGCTATGCTGCCGGAGCTGCCTGGGTTTGCTCCGGTCTACTTTATTCCATTCGATATTTCGAAACTGGAAGAGTCAGTGCGAGTATTCATGGCTACGGACTGGAAGAGTGAGTTGACCACTATGCTGCGGCAGCCTATTGGAGCCCAAAGCGACGTTCAGCAGGACGCTATCGATGATGCCAACAGATTTTTGGCACAAGCATAACTAATCTACACGGGCTGCGAAAGCGGCCCTTTTAACTAAGAAGGACTAGAGTATGACCTCATTTGGCGACCAACTCCAGTTGTCGTTTGGCGGTCGGTTCCGCATCGACCTTGGCGTCCCTAGCCTGGACATGTTTGGCAATGGCGTAACTGACGTTGCCAGGCTCGTTCCCAAGGACGAGTCGTCTCCGATAGAGTACCTGGCTTTGCGCCAAATCGGTAAGCTGGACGAGGCAACTGGTATGCCTACCAAGTTTTGGTTTTACCACAGGCTACGGGCACCATACCCGCAGCTGTTTAACAACACCATACTGTCGGGCCTCCCAGAACCAGTGTACTTAGCGCCCTTTGATCTCCCTCGTTTGGAAGCCGCAGTCGAGGTGTTCATGGCGATAGACTGGAGAAACCGGCTGGTGGAACAGCTTGCTAGCGACGCTGTCTCCGGTGAGTCAAACGACGATGCCGACCGGTTCCTAGTCAGCTGCTTTATGGAAGACGAGGCGGCTGGGAAAATATTGAGACTGGTGAAGGAATAACATGAAGCACAGTAGACCGATTAGTCCTGAACGTTTTGCAGAATGGGACCTGAATTTTGCCATTGAGTTCTCCAAGGAGCTACTTAGCAAGGACGAGTTCCGAAACATATTGATAGCATACTCAGCAACTACCAGCTATGCTATCCCTCTAATCTATGAATCGGAAGAAGAGAAGCTGAAGTTTTTCTCCTTTATCAAAGTATTTAACCTAGCCTATGCTGTAGACCACTACATAATAGCAACAGAGGCGTGGCTTTCTCATACAAAGGATTTGCCACCTTCTCAATCACCGGATCGTATTAGCGCTGTCACATTTGTCAGTACGAATTATCAGCGTTCAAGAGTTGAGAATTTCGAGAAAATCCAGACGGAGTCCGGTTGGCAACTCGTATCGTTAGGTGGATGCGACGAAATTGTCGGAAGGCTAACCGAATTGTTGCCTCCGCCAGAACTTGTCGCACTATTAGACAGCCAAACAATAGAAGAACTAATGGCCCGTTGTGCGCCGCTTCTGTCTATGATTAGGATCTTTGACGGAGACGGCAATGAGAGTAGCTGATATCACAGGCGGAAAGCAGGTGTTCGAGAATGGAGCCCTGCTGCTCACTATCCTGATAAGTCACGAAACCAAACGAGTAAGGCTGATGGTGGTGTCTGCCTCTGGTGATATTCGTTTCCGAGGCGTGATTAATCAGGCCAAACTGGACGATGCGATTTCTGCCATGATAGAAGCCGAAAAGAATTTTGTGGCCGAACTGGCCAGTAAGTCCGCAAATGAATAGTAGTTATTTTGTCACATGACACAAACATAGAGGGTAGCATGAACATTTCAGAATTATACAAAAAACTGTTGTCAGCTTTCCCTGATGCCAAGATCAAACAGGGCGATGCCTACCAAGACCACGTCACCATAGACTTTGGTGGAGACCATGGATTTTTCGTGGTAATGGAGGATGAAAGGGACAATTTCGAGTAAGCGCATTAGCGACCTAGTTAGGCATGTCGAAGAAGTCTGCCGCTATTTGCTTCAGCAGGCACTCGTTGTTATTGACAAGAGACCAAAACTGGTCCAACCTAACCCCGCCAAAGTTGGCCAGAAAGCTTGTTATGCTGTTTTGGCTCAGGTTTTCCAGAAAAGATGCTAGCTCGGCAAGAGCTGCTTCTTTTGTATACACCGTCCTTAGCTGGGGCCTCATACTCCTCTCGTGCTCTGGCTCTCCAATATCAAGTATAATAGCCTCGGTCCTCTCGTCAATAAACGCTGTCAGACTGGCTATATAAGAGCCAATCTTGATGTACACTGGCTTGCTGCCAAAGGATGCTAACGCATTGGCCAGGTGGGACGAACTAACGGCGGTTTCCATAAGGCCTCCAATCACAAAAGTGTGTCGGCAGTATTTTAGTGTTCAGCGTTTCATTGTTTAGCATTCTCTCAACCGCTCGTCCTGATGCGCCCTTTTGACATTACTTGGGCCTGTGCGAAAGCTGGCATGAAATTGGTCACCTTGAGCAGTATTGACCCGTCAGATTGGAGCGCTCCGAACTCGGCAGGCAACGGCCCAGTTGCGGCAGACTCGGCTGGCGCTGCGGCACTCGCTTCTGCTGCCTGGTCTTTCGCACTAGCCAAATTAGTGGATGCCTGGGCAGCAGTTTTTGGCTGCATCATCTTATTAAAATCTACTTGGCTAATAGTACTAACTGACACAGGTGCCGGTGCTGTGCTTTTGGCCAACTTGCTCATATCGAGCGATGGCTTTTGCGGTAATGGCTTGGCGTCCGGCAGTAGGGTAAGCAATTTGCCAGTGTTTTCTACTACCCTAGCAAGGGCCTCATAACTGCGGACAGCGTCTGCATGAGCTTGCTGAGAAGCGTTGTCAATGTCTCTTGCCCTTAGCTCAGTAGACGCTTGCTGCGGTGCCTGAGGTTGATAAACGGGTTCTTGCCACTTAGTAGGCA
>Ga0315289_10004138_pt1 | contig 21709 bp, 16 predicted proteins | sample YL17G11_40_MG_FD_203452 | JGI IMG/M metagenome (GOLD analysis project Ga0315289, IMG submission 203452) | Sediment microbial communities from Yellowstone Lake, YNP, Wyoming, USA - YL17G11_40 | ecosystem: Environmental > Aquatic > Freshwater > Lake > Sediment | place: USA: Wyoming | collected... | reverse complement strand
CCGCGGGGGCAGGACGCTCTACAACGCGATCCCCTTCATGATAGGTCTGTACGAGTACTCCGTGGAGAAGATCGACGAGGAGCTTGCCGGCCTGTTCAAAGAATACTACGAGACCGCCTACTGTGAAGAAATGGGAGCGAGCGATGTCCCCGGGTTCAAGGTCCTTCCGATCACCGAACAAATCGAGTCGGACATAGTCCTCTTCCCATTTTTGCAACTCAAGGAGGAGGTCAAGAATGCAAGAAGGATTTCCGTCGCGGACTGCATATGCCGTAAGGAGGCGCGCCTGGTGGGTGAGGGATGCGGTCATCCAATGGAGACCTGCCTCAGCTTCGGGACCGCGGCTGAATACTATATTGAAAACGGTCTTGGACGTGAAGTGACTGCTGATGAGGCCATGCGCATCCTCGAGGAAGCCGATAAGGCAGGCCTGGTCCACGCGGGGGTCAACACCAAGCACCTCTCGAACATCTGCAACTGCTGCCCCTGCTGCTGCGCATCGATGAAGGGGATAACCACGAGGGGTTACGACAAGCACAGGTACCTCAACGCGCTGTGCGAAGCGGTCATAGACAGAGAGGAATGTGTCGGGTGCGAAGACTGCGTTGAGCGTTGTCCCGTTGGGGCCATCGACGTCGAGGAGGCGGCCGTAGTGGACAGGGACAAGTGCCTTGGATGCGGTTTGTGCGCCGGAATCTGCTCAAGTGAGGCGGTCACCCTGCGCCTGAGGGAAGATATGGAGGAACCCTTCGACAGGGTGTTGAACCTCGCGATGTCGATCTTGGAAGGTAAGAAGAAAAGCGCGTGACGCCTGGCATGGCAGTACGCTGTGAATCCACTGCATGATCAATCACGCCCGCCCAGCAGCCGAGAAAGATTTGAAAACTATTGACATTATGCTATTAATAGTAATATGTTACTAATGTTATTACGCTAATATTGACAAATGGAAAGGAGCACGAAATGTGCGGTGAGAAACCAGGAATGGGAGCATGCTTCAAGCCGGGCCACCATCAATGGAGCCATTTTTTCGAAGGTGGACAGGGGCTTGCACGACGTCTCCTGCGCCCGGTCGTGCTGTTGATGCTGGCGGAGGCACCTTGTCACGGTTATGAGCTGATGGGAAGGCTCAAGGAGTTCGGGATGGATCAAAGCGCGGCGGACCCCTCCATACTCTACCGTATGCTGCGCAACATGGAGAGGGAAGGGCAGGCCGAGAGCTCCCTCAATGACAGCGGGGCGGGCCCGGCCAGAAAAGTCTACCGGTTGACCGCGGAGGGGCGCGAGGTGCTCGACCTCTGGGCGGCCAACATCGAGGGGATAGTTTCATTCCTGGAGGAGTTCAAGAAAAGGTACGAGAAGCTGGGAGAGTAAGAGGCGAGGGTCTTCTTGCTTTCTCATTTCGCGGCACTCCCCGGACAGCACAGCTTCATCTTGCACTGCGCGCATGCCTTCTTACGACCGATAGATCCGCTGTAGAAACCGATAATAAGGATAGCCGCCAGTACGACCGGCTTTATCACCGCGAAATGCTGGACCGCCGAGATTATTCCGAGCACCAGTGGTGTCAGGGTCAAGAACCCGTAGGTGACCGGAGCGAGTTTCAAGCCAGGGCTTTCGCCGAACTTCTCGATGTCCCCTTGCTTGAAGAGCAGCGCTGAGACCTTGCCCCATCCCGTCGGGCACCACCTGCCGTAGTAATAGCAGTTCACGCAGACAAGCCTGCGGAGGACAACGAAGACCATGGTTACGGCTACGCCGAGATATACCCATGCAACGATATGATTGAAGAAGTAACAGGCGACCGTACCAAGTGCGATCCACACGGCCATGAGAAGATTGCCCAATAGTATTCCGGCTTTGGGGAATTCCCCAAGGCCTTCTTCATACATGTCGACCATAATCGTGCCCCCCGTTTGTAGGATTCCTATATTCTGTATCTACTCGCCGCCTTATCGACCCACCTGGGCCAGACCCTGTCCGGCCTGGTCACGATTGAGGAGAAATGCCTCCTTGTGAAGTAGTCCCATTTATAGAAAGAGATTGTGACTAATTGCGGATCACTTCCTCGCGAAGTGCCGTTTTCTGCCGACATTCTATTTCGGTCAAACCCGCGGGGGAAGTCCAACATGCCTTCAATATCCCGCGAAGTGCGTTTGATGGTAGATTATGCTACTGAGGTGAATCTTCAAGAGGGAACATAAGGATGCGCGACGAAGAGCTGGCCGCGGCATGTAGGTTGTACTGCGGCTTCTGCGACGGATTTCCGTGCAGGACTTTTACGGATTTATACGACCCGTCCCTTGGCCCCGAGGAGGCGGCCGAATCGGTACGCTCGCGCCGGGACGCGGTTCTAAGGCGAAAAGAGGTCGGCACGAAGAAGTGGCTTGAAAGCCTCCGGTAGTAGCGCAAAATGATTTTATCTTTTGTATAATATAAGCCTTCACTAAAACGTTCACAAAAAGTAAGCATGACAATTGTCAAGAGGATATGTGGTTGGTCATGAGCGATAAGCGCGCAAAGGGAATATATATCACCGATTTCGACTTGAAGCGCTTGAGGGATTTGATCCAAAGCGCAAATCCCGTTTCCCGGGACGAGAAGCATCTCCACGATCTGGAAGACGAGCTCGGCCGCGCGAAAGTGGTCAATCCAAAAAATGTTCCAGAAGACGTGGTTACAATGAACTCGAAAGTCCGCCTTGAAGACCTTGACTCCGGCGAGAGGCTGACTTTTACCTTGTCGTTTCCCGCTGACGCCGACGCCGAGAAGGGCAGGATCTCGGTACTTGCACCAATAGGAACGGCGGTCATTGGCTATCGAGTGGGCGACATAATTGAGTGGGAAGTTCCCGCGGGGAAAAGGAGATTCAGGGTCCGAAAGCTCCTCTACCAACCTGAGGCAGCGGGTGATTACGAACTGTAGTCGTGTCGTGTAGATGCTAAATAGCGCGTGAAGACAGTATATTCTTCACGGTGGCGAACCCGTCTTTCAACGGCCTTATCGCTGCGATCCCAGTGGGAGTTCGCCCCATCATCCCCTTTGCCTCCTTGCCGACGGCTATTACCGCGCCGGTCGCAGTGTTGACCGCCAGAACGGAGGGCTCGTTCAGTACTATGCCCAGTGCAGGTACTCGTCCACCAGCTTTTGAACCTCTTCGTCCTTGCCGTAAAGGCGCTCGCTCAGGTCCCTGTCGTCGTAGCTCCTCAGCACATCGACGGTCCCGTCGATCACCGCTTGAGAAAAGACGCCGTCCTTTTCGTAGATCTTTCGGTCTTTCAGAAGGCATTCCGCCGATTCCGCGCATGAAGAGGGCAGCTGAGGCAGCTTCTCCTGGATCTCCTCGTGCTCGAAGATGTTCACATCCGAGTAGAGTCTCTCCGCATACTCCAGCGCGTCCTTCATCTCCAGGCCGTGCCGCGCCGCCACGGCAAGCCCCGCCAGTAACAGGTAGATGTTGGCCGAGCCGTCGGGGCTGCGGAACTCGACTGTCTGGCTGTCGGCTGCAGGTGGGAAGTCCTCCGTCTCCTGCGGGTTTGCGTCTCTTACCATGTTGCCCACGCCGAGCCATCCCAGCGGGACCCTTACCAGAACAGAGCGGTTTCTGTCACCCCAGCAGATGTTCGTGGGGGCCTCCTGGTGAGGGACCAGCCTCAGATAAGAGAGGGGGACGGTGTTGCCGAATGCGGTCAGGGAGGGTGCCATGCGAAGGTAGCCGGCGATGGTCTTCCTGGCGATGTCACTCAGCTTGTCGCCCTCGACCAGCATGTTCTGGCCGTTCTTCACAAGCTTTGAATGGATGTGCAGGCCACTGCCCGCGTGCCCCACCACGACTTTGGGCGCGAAGCTGATGGGCACATTGTACTTATATCCGATCATCCTCAGGATCCACTTTGCGGTGACGATTTGGTCCGCCGCGTCATCTAAAGGTACCGGTGCGAACTCGATCTCGTGCTGTTCCATCTCCACTTCGTCTCCAGTGATCGAGCCAACCTCTGAGTGGCCGTACTTGATGGTGCCCCCGACCCCGGCGATGGTCTCCATGGCCTCGTATCGAAGCTTCTCGAATTTCGAGAACGGCGAGGACTCGTGATAACCGCGCTGTGCCGCGACAGGATACGCGTCGTGCCCGGTGCGGAAGACGTAATACTCCAGCTCCCCCATGGCCTCGAGGCTCATCCCGGTCCGCTCCTTCAGAACCGCGCCGGCCTTCTTGAGGAGGTTTTCCGGTGAGCTCCCGAGCGGCGTCCCGTCGCCTGCGTAGTAAGAGCATAGTATGTTCAAAGCGGGGATGTCCGAGAACGGGTCAACGAAAGCCGTCTTGAAGCGCGGTACGACGTAGAGGTCGCTCGATGCGGCGTCGATGTAGGAGAAAAGGCTGGAGCCGTCGACCCTTTCTCCCGTCGACAGCAGGGAATCCAGCTGAACTATGCTGTTAATGACGAAGTTGAGCTGCTTCAGCCTGCCGTCTCCTCCGACATACCGGAAGTTGACCAGCCTCATCCCGTTCTCCTCGATGAACTTCATGATGTCTTTCTTGGTGAACTCCTCCCGGGGCTTGTCCAGGTACTTGACCAGCTTGTTGGGACTCATCACTATCTTCGGGTCCTTCATCAGTTGCCTCCTATTAGATTGAAAGTCCACTTTGTGTTTCACTATTATCTACATATTTACGAACGGTTCAATGATTTCTTGGAAGGGGGATTAAAGATGCCGACCGTCACGGTAGAAGGGCCTCCCATAAAAGACCTGGACACCAAACGCTCGCTCACAAAAGAGATAACAGATGCACTTGAGAGAGCGTACGAGATTCCCAGGGAGGCGTATGTCGTCGTTATCAGGGAAAACCCTCCGGAGAACGTCTGTGTTGGCGGAGAACTGATATGCGACCGCATCCAGCGCAGGAAGGGCTCTTGATAAAAAAGGGACGACTGGGTGGCCTTGCTCTGATGAAAGTAATGCATATTAGAGTTGACTTTTGTCAACTAGATTAAATAAGATATTAAAACCTTATTAGGTTGATAAAGTTCTTAAAATAGAACAGGAGCGGGGGGTACTCCATGACCACGAAACAACTTTTGAATTACTCAACTCCGTTTTTCCTTTTCGACCTGGACAGGGTCCGTAAGAAGTATGAGGCGATCTCTTCGGCTTTTCCTGGCGCCATTATTCATTATGCGACCAAGGCGAACAACCACAGGGAAGTACTCAAGACACTGATTTCGGCCGGTTCCAGGTTTGAGATCGGTTCCAAGCAGGAAGCGGAACAGATGCTCGCGTTAGGCGTCTCTCCCAAGGACCTCATTTTTTCCGCTCCCGTCAAGCTGCCCTCCCACATCAGGGATACATACAAGATGGGCTTGGATCTGTTTGTATTCGACTCGGAGGAGGAACTCAGGAAACTAGCTATTCTAGCCCCCAAGAGCCGGGTACTGCTTCGCCTGTCTGTTGGCAACGAAGGGAGCTTGTTCCCAATGGGCCTGAAGTTCGGTGCTCCTGCCGAGCAGGCCCTGTCCCTGATGCAGGAGGCACTGAACCAAGGTCTGTTGCCCCATGGCCTTGCGTTCCATGTCGGGTCGCAGTGCACCCGGAAGGAGACATGGCTGGAAGCCCTGGAGACGTCCAGCAGGGTCTGGGGCACACTGGAAGCTGAAGGCATATCGATGAGTTGCATGAACATAGGGGGCGGGTTTCCCATCCAATATATCAATGAAGTTCCATCAATAGATGAGATTGCCCAAGACGTTCGGAAAGCCATCACTACGAGCTTCCCTTCTGGAACAGAATTGATTCTGGAGCCCGGACGGTACCTTGTAGGGGATTCCGCGATGCTTGTTTCCACGGTGATTGGTCAGGCTGAACGCAATGGCCAGAACTGGCTATATATTGATGCAAGCGCTTTTCACGGTCTCATGGAAGCCCTTCAGGTAAGAGGGGAGTTCCCGTACCTTGTTAAGACCGCCAAGGATGGGCAGCCAAAAGAACAGTACGTCCTTACTGGGCCAACCTGCGATTCTGACGATACCATTCTGAATGAAGTCTGGCTTCCGGAAATGCAAGTGGGTGACAGGCTCAATATCATGAACACAGGGGCATATTCCTTTGTATATTCTTCCAATTTCCACGGGTTCACTACCCCGGATATATATTGCGTATCTGGTTTAAAGGAAAAGGCTGAAGTCCCCACGGTCAAAATACATGCGTTCAGAGAAACCAAAGCACCATAAGTACTGGGACGAAAAAAAGTACTCCTGTGAACACGAAGGTCAGACCTGTGAGGTTCATGTCGGTTTAACCAAAGTCCCTGAAGAGTGGATAGAAACCCTGTGGGAACTTTACGATGAGAGTCTTCGCATCGAGGAGGCAATACAAGAACAGGCGTGTTATACGCGTGAAACGTTTTCTTCTGCATTGATAGATCCCGAATATTATAAGACCGTCATGGTTGTGGACGGTATTGCTTCGGGTTTACTACTGATGACCTACAATTTGGAAAAAGCAAGAGTTGCTTACATAAACCCTGATTATATTCGCAAACATTTTCAAAAAGAGGTCGAAGAGGTTCGTTTTGGGTATATAACATGCGTTTTCATATCACCCAAGGTGCGGAATCTCCGTTTTTTCAATCTACTAGTGGAAGCTTGCATTAATACTATAGGGGAAAGGGATTATGTTCTGGCGCTCGATGTTAGCGATAGCCGGCAGTTTATTCCGGAGGTACTAGCGAAATTGAGCAAAGAATATAAATATCCCTTCGAGAAGCAGTTGCTGGGGACTCAGTCTTATTTTGCTTTTCGGAGACTTCCAGAAAGTGAACTTTGTGAGGTCGAAGAAGCAAATCCGTAGCTGAGGCCAATAATCAAAGTCACGGTTGTTCCGACCCCTTCCGCGGAATTTATTTCGACCCCTATGCCCAGCTTTGATGAAAGCAAGCGGACGATGTAGAGGCCGAGCCCCATTCCCTTTGAATGGTGATTTATGCTTTCCAGGCGTACAAAGGGCTCGAAGATTCTCTCTCTTTCTTCTGAAGGTATCCCGTTTCCGGAGTCTTGTATTTGAATGAAGTCATTAATGCTGTCTCCCCAAGCCCTGATGACGACAGGTTTATCGGCTGGGCTGAATCGAAAAGCGTTCTCGAGAATATTTTTCAAGACAACATGAATATGTTCCGGGTCGGAGACAATGAGTAAATCCGGTTCCGCCTCAATTATCAACCTCTCCTGTTCCTCTGGGAGGAGTGATGAACATATAGGCTGTATGATTTCATTAAACCGTATCGGTCGCTTCTCAATGCTGAGTTTTCCTTCTCGTAATTTGGATACTCTAAGGAACTGCTCAGTCAAGTTAGCTATCCGGTTAGATGCTTCTATGACATCTTCAAGAAGCGATAGCTTTTGAGAGTCCTCTAGCTTATCCCATCTATCCCGGAGTGTTTGGGCGAATCCACTAACCAGCGTTACTGGCGTTCGGAATTCATGTGACGTAATGTCAATAATCTCTGACTTGAATTGATACGCTTCATGTAGTTCAAGATATACTTTTTTCATCTCCTTCAACTGAGCGCCTAGCTGAGCGGAGAGGGCGTAATTATCGATAAAAAGACCGAAACGCTGCGCTGCTTTTTCAAGAAATGAGATGTCTGTAGTACTGAAGGCTTTGTGGGTGGCTTTTTCGTTCACGAGGAAATAACCTACTATCTCAGATGAAATCTTTATTGGAACACAGGCGGAAATCCCAGCGACGGCCAGTTTATTACACAGAATCTTCTCATTGGAATCCTTAGGCCAGCGTTGCGCTTCTTCAGTGACGATCGTGTTTTTGACATCGTGGAGCCAAGCTGCAAATCCGTAATTATCGTTACTTTTTGTTAGAAGCCCGCCATTGCCTTTATCCTCCAACGAGCATTCGAAGGCCCAACTGTTTTCATTGATGACACTCGGGGGTATGACCACCTCAATTCCGCTTAGGCCCAACGGAGCAACTATCTCGGACAGAGCTGAGATAAGGCCTCTTTGTAGATCAGTCTTAGAAATGAGCTTAGAGGAAACTGATTCCAAAAGGCGGAGTTCGTCGTACAATTCGGAGAAGAATAACTTGGAAGATAAACGCTGGATATATCTCCAGACATCTGGCGCAAAGAAGATGAGGACCATAAAAACGAGAAGCGTTAATGCTCTTTCGACCCATGGGTTTAGATGGGTCGAGTTAAAGACCAGGAACAGAACAATAATTGGAACGGAGAGTAGTATCGTTCCGATAATAAAGACGCTGGTCTTGCGGAGTATTATTCTGACATCCAATAGACGTAAGTGGAGTATTGCATAAGACGTAAATCCAGCAGGAATGGTGCTGGCGAGGAAAGCAATATTTGTTGAAAAATCATTACCTACAAGAATTGGAATCACGAAGACACAAAGCGTAATTATAGGGAGGAAAATGATTATCCCACAAAGAACAACGCTTGCTCTTGCGCGGTCGATCCCGGAGGAATCTTTCCATTTCTTATAAACCAAGTAGATGCCGCATATGAGAGGCGCAAGAATGGCGAAAGATGCTAAAGGCCATAGTACGCCGTTTTTGGATGTAAGAGTTCCGTTTTGATAACTGGCAGATTTGACTATTAAAGGGGAGAAAGATAACACTGCGAAACATGATGCAGCCAAAATCATGGGATAATAGACCCTCTTTTTTGGGGGACGGCCTAGATAGAAGCCTAAAAGAAACAAGAAGAAGAAGACGGAAGCCATTGTACCGCTCGCGTAAGCCCAGCGATAAGTCCATAAGATAAGAGTATCGCTCGGCTTGGTGATTATTTTTTCGGCAATGCCAGAAAGAGCCCAAAGCCCCGTAAAGAGCGAAGCTAATGAAAGCATCCTATTTAGGTAGCTCTTCTTGTTATTACGATAGATAACAATTGCAAAGAACCACAAAAGACAGGCAGCAATAACGGTTATTAGAATGAACAGCAAACCAGACCCGCTTGTTTTGTGCATCAAAATCACCAATTGATCCTGGTATCCCTATATCGGTAAGATTAATGAAAGACTTTAGATAAATTTTTGATTGCTTCTACAGTCAGGAAATGCGGAGATGCGTGGATACTACCAAGTAAGTTCCTTACACATATAGAATAGCTATTATCGATTGGAGACGTGAGCACGGAAAACGGAGATACGACAAGTTGGGAATCAATATCCGACCGGCTACACCCGAAGACGTGAAATTGGTGGCAAAGCTGATTTATATGTCTTCTTTGGGGCATCTCCAGGTCTCAACGTATGGCTTCGCATTTCCTGGTTCGATTGAGAAGCGACTGGAAAAACTGGGGGGGGGACATTCTTACACGGGAGCAGAAACCCCAATCATTGCTCTAAGTTCGAAGTGGCGGAGATAGACGGACGGGTAGCGGCTTCTCTGTGTACTCGCACCAACGAGAGTGACAGTCTGCTGACTTTTCGAAAAACCATGCTTGAGATTGGTGTAACATATCGTGAAATGCTCTTTATATTGTGGAGAATTCATTTTTACTCAAGGGTGAAGCATCATTTTCCAAGAGATGCATTGATAATCGACAATGCGGCAACATTCCCGGAGTTCAGGAGAATGGGTATTGCGAATATGCTTATCGAGAGGGCGATAGACCTGGGGCGGCGAAAAGGTTATTCGAGCGTTCAACTCGAGTGCTTGGTTGGCAATACCCCAGCGCAAAAAGCATACGAAAAGGCAGGGTTCCAAGTGCAAGAAACGAAGACCCACCCTTCCTGGGAAAAAACAGTAGGATGTCCCGGGATTATGAAGATGACGCTTGAACTTGAGAGTTAAGCGATTATAAGCCCTCTATTCACCGACACCTAGCGCGCAGTGGCCTCCGACGGCGCCGTTGTACTCGAAGTACATCGCCCGCTCGACCACGACCCCGTGTGTTGCCGTGCGAAACCGGCGCCTGGCCCCTGTTTTGCATTTTGGCCTAAATCCCGTACCCGAGGGTGTCGTGACCGCCGGTGCACCAGCCGTGGTAGTTGAAGTACATTGGCCTCTCGGCGACGATCTCGCTGCTGCCCTCTACCACGATGGATACGTCCTTGTCGGCACCGACGTCAGCCAGGACATCACGTGTGTACCTGTTCTCGGGCGCGATAACCACGGTCTTCTCCGAGTTGGTGCCGTCACCCAGCAAGTACTTGAAGGTGACCGTCGCGTTGGTGGTACCCGGGTTCATGACGGCCACCCAGGTGGCAAAGCCGGCCCTGGTGGTGCCCTCAGCGAAGTAGAAGCTCTTCTTGGGGGCGTTGCAGCCCATCACGTCGTGGCCGCCGTCCCAGGCGTTGTGGTAGTTGAAGTACATGGGGCGCTCGGCAAGGATGGGGACTCCCGAGGTGGATTCTACTTTGAAGGAGGCGTCAACGTCCTTTCCGAGCTTCGTGTTCACGTCCACGGTGAGGCGGCTCGTCGGTCCCACCACCACTTCCTGGGTCACCGGACCCGCCTGCTCGGTGTAGTAGGTGATCTTGACCGGGGCGTTGTATATGGTAGAGTTCTCGAGGCATATCCACTCCTCGAATGAGCCGTCCCGGGCGTTGTCCCTCGTGGAGCCCTCGGCGAAGTAGAACTCGGTGTCAGGCCCCAGAGCTCCCACCACGTCGTGTCCGCCCGTCCACTTGTTGTGATAGAAGAAGTACATGGGCCGTTCAGCCACGATAGGCTGGTTACTGTTCACCACGCAGGATACGTCCTGGTCGGCTCCGACCTCGGCGTTCACGTCAACGGTGTAGCGACTTTTTGCCTTCACGGAGTACATCTTCGGTACGACCTTGCCGGTACCGAGCACGTAGTTCACGTTGACGACCGCATCCGAGCTCTGCGGGTTCTGGAAGCAGAGCCACTCCTCGAAGTAGCCGTCTATCGCGTTACCCCTGGTTGTTCCTTCAGCGAAGTAGTAGTAGGCGTGTGGCTGTGGTACTCCTATCACGTCGTGGCCGCCGGTCCACTTGTTGCGGTAGTTGAAGTACATAGGCCGCTCGGCGAGTATGAGCTGGTCGCTCTCCACGAAGGTGGATACGTCCTTGTCCTTGCCCAGAAGGTCGTTGACGCTTATGGTATTGCGGCTCTTGGGGCCAACGATGACGTCCTGTGTGGGCGTGGAACCGTCTGCGAGCATATAGGTGATGTGCACATTTGCGTTTCCGTTCTGCGGGTTCTGAAGGCATATCCACTCCTCGTACTTTCCGTCCTGGGCGTTGTCCCTTGTCGTACCCTCCGCGAAGTACCAGGTCTTGGATAGTGTTGCGGTGAAGGTGACCTGGTTCGAGTCCCCGGTGGAGGTGTGTACCTGCACCGCGCCGGTGGCCGCCTTGGTGGTAACGATAGCCTGTATGGAGGTGTCGCTCCAGGAGACTATCTCCGCCGTCTTTCCGTTTATCGTCACCGTGCTCGCGGCTCCCCCGCTTCCCTGCGTGAGCCCGAAGTCGTGCCCCTCGATTGTGATGGTAGTGCCGTAGGGTCCGGAGTCGGGTGTCACCTTGTCGATTGAGGGCGGAATGGTTGTGACGTATACCTGGCCGCCATTACCATTACCGGTCAGTGCGAGTAGGCTCCCGTTGTAGCTGGTTAAGACGGCGGCCTGGTTGTTGATATCTCCAAGGCCCGGGTCGCAAATGGCCTCAAACGACACACCGGCCCTCCTGTAAATGCGGCAGCCACTTGTTGAGTTCGCAGTGGAGAGGTACAGGTCTTCTCCCCTGGCGAGTGGCATAATGCCCGTACTGCCTGCATCTAATCCAGTCGCTGAAACCTGCGACCAGGCGGAGCCGTTGTAAGACCAGAGTTGGCTGCTCCCGCTTGTTGCGCTGGTCCCTAGATATAGAAGTCCCTCTGTTTGACAGAAGGCTGCAGATCCAGATACTTGGGCTGAGTTCCATGAGCCTGCGCCGGCCTGACCAATCATCGTGAAGCTCAAGCCGTCGTAAGAATAAACCTGAAGGCCATCTATCAGGTTCTGTACCGGTAGGATCATCTTGCCGTTATATATGATTTCAGGGAACTGCATGATTGCCTCGTTATTCGGGTCGCCAAAGCCTGGGCTCGTTGGAGAGCCAGCGCTTCCCTGGCCTATCAGCTGTGTCCAGCTTGTGCCGTCAAAGCTGTAGATTTGCAGGCCGGATGTGCCGGTTTTAGAACATATGCAAACAAGCAAACGGTCGTTCATTACACCCAGAGGAGAGACCACGTAGTTATCAGGCGCTATCCAGGGAGCTCCTGGAACCTCGGTCGGATCGCCGCTTACGCTCCATTTGTAGAGCCTTCCCCCTGAAGTGAGGTTCATGGTGCCAATGAAGAGTTCGTTTTTATAAGTTGCATAGGGCAGGAAACCAAGGCAATTAGTATCGCCAAAACCGTCACTGCCAAGCTGGGTGAAGCTGCCGTCAAATATGTACATCGACCAGGGAGCGGGAGTTATCTTTGTGATTGGGGGGCCACTTCCTATCGTCAGCTTTCCGCCGAACTGTACGCCGGGAAGCAATATCTTATTGTTATTGTTCGTTATTCCGCTCTCCGCGATTTTGACCCAAACCGGGTTTGCAGCAAAGGCCATGGCCGGGATCAGTGCCGCGATCAGGACCAGGCATCCAAGGATTGCGATTCTTTTAACAAGGGTGATTCTGAGCATGGCCCGCTCCTTTCGACTTGGTGATTGCCTCCGATGTGGAGTCTCCTTTACACGTATCATATTTATATAAGGTTAATCTAGACGACTTGGCGGAATCAATTAACGGTGAAATTATGTCGATAGCTTTTATTGAGGTGCTGATGGCATGAATATTCGTGCGAGGCTGATCACAGGGTTTTCGACACTGGTCATCATAACGATACTGCTCGTCGTCTTGCTTTACACGGTAATAGGGCGGGCAAACTGGTACCGCGAGCTGTCTCTATTCCCGCAGAATCAGCTTACGCAGGCGCTGTTGCTCAGGGTAGACCTTGCCGGGCAGGTCAGGGAGGCGCGAAGCGTGGTATTTGGGATCTCCAGTGGTGGGAACTACCGCTCTTATAAGAATAGCGCGCTGGAAGACATGTCCAAGTGGGAGGCTCTTATCAAAAATGAGGTCGCGTTCAAGGGAGGAGACGCAAGACGGGGCTTCGGACAGGAAATGAGGGAATTGGAAGAAGCCCGGGATATGTACACACGCATAAGTTCCGGGCTTGAGGAAGCGATCGCTCTCAAGAAAGACGGTCGGGGGGAGGAGGCAACCGCGGAGATAAACGAAGTCGTGGGCAACCTCTACCAGAAGGAGTTCGTTCCAAAGATCAAGGAGATCGTCTCGGAGAGGCGGTCTGAGGTCACTGCTGCTGAGACGGAAGCGGGACGCGCATACAGCGATGCGAAAACGCTGGCCTGGGCCCTCGCTATCGGGGGGATCATTGTTGGGATCGTCGTCTCCTTTCTTACCATCCGGATAATTACCAGTTCGCTCGAAAGGCTAAAGGAAAGCGCGAGGCAGATCGGGATGGGCAACCTGGATGTAAAGGTGGAGCCCGGTTTTGATGACGAGTTTGGAGCGCTGACCGATTCTTTCAACAGGATGGCGCGGGACCTCAAGAGATCAAGGGATGATCTGGAGAATGTGTTAACCGAGTTGGATGAATACGCTCGTACGGTTTCCCATGACCTCAAGAGCCCGATCTCCGCGATCATGATGGCGGACGATGCACTCTTGGCGGGACTTCAAAGGAAAGGCGAGGGACTCGATGTCGGCGAGCTCATGGAGCTGGCGGAAACGATAGGATCGGGCGTTCGCAGGGCCAACGCGCTGGTCGAGGATCTCCTCTCGCTTGCCCAGGCAGGCCAGGTACCGGATGAAGTCTCGGACGTTGACGTTTCAGAGGTCGTGGGAAGGATAATTAAGGAGAGGTCGGCCGACATCGGGGAAAAGGGAGTGAAGGTAGTCGTTGGCGAGGACCTCGAGCACCTGGAGGCAAACGCTACCCATGTTTACCAGGTGTTTACAAACCTCATCGGCAATGCCATAAAGCACAATGACAGCTCCGAGCCCGTTTTGACGATCAACCACCTTGGCGAGGCGGAGGGTGGCGGCCGTAGGTATCAGGTCAGGGATAACGGCTCGGGGATAGCTCCCGAGAACATAGACACCGTGTTCGTGCCATTTTTCAGGGGGGAGACGGGGGAGACCGGGGTTGGACTGGCGATCGTCGAAAAGATCGTCAGGTTATATGGTGGCGAAATCAGGGCCTATGACGACGGGGGTGCTGTGTTCGAGTTCATCATAAGAGCCGCCCCCGCGAAAGAAGAGCCCGTGTAGCCGTTATGCCAGGGGGCTGTTTCTCTTATCGCCAGAACCCCGAGGTTACCACGGGAACGGAATCTAAACCTCGTTTATCTGCGTTCTCTATCATTTCAACTCAGGCGCCAAAGTCCCAATGCGGGCGCGTTGTAGCGCCGGTGTTCCCTTCCTGCTAAACTCAATCCCGGAGAGATGGCCGAGTCTGGTTTAAGGCGCACGCCTGGAGAGCGTGTGGGCGGGTTGATCCCGTCCCGTGGGTTCAAATCCCACTCTCTCCGCCACCGCGTTTTCGCATTGGTGCCTGACCCCTCTTTCGCACGACTGGGCGCGCTCAGGAGGGGAAGTCCTTCAGGGTGAACTTGAAGCAGGCGCCTTTGTCGTTATAAGCAACGATTTGTCCTTCGTACAGGTGGACGATCCTCTCCACGATTGAGAGGCCTATCCCGGTGCCTCCCGTTTCCCCCTTGATGAATGGGATGAACAGTGTTTCAAGTTGATCGGGCGGTATCCCTGAGCCGTTGTCCCTCACGAGGTACCGGTGGGCGCCCGTATCGTCGTCACCCAGACAGGAAACCCTGATCACGGGATGCTCGCTGTCATTGTAGGTCAGGGCATTGCCGATGAGATTCGAGAAGACCTGATATACATGGGTCCGGTTTGCCCTTATCTGACCGAGGTCTTCGCCCACTTCGACCTTTACGCCCCGCTCGTTTATTATTCGGGCTTTTTCGCCGAGTATGTTTTTGACGGCCTCTCCGACGTTGACATCGGAAACCACCTCGGGGACCTGTCCCGACGCCGCGAGCAGGAGCAGCTCGTCAATGAGGGAGGTTGCCCGGACGACACCTTCTTGAATTATTCTTGTTGTTTCCTCTATGTCGGGTTTGGTCTCATCCGTCATCGGCGCCCGCAACAATGCGAGGAGCGTATCATCCGCCAGCGCGATGGCGGTAAGCGGCCCCTTCAGGTCGTGGGATACCGTGTGGGCGAAGCCCTCCAGTTCGGCGTTGACTCTCTGGAGCTCCTCCTCCGCTCGCTTTCTGTCGGTTATGTCGGTGAGTATCCCGCGTATCCAGGCAGGCCTGCCTTCCTGGTCTGTGACAAGGGTCGTATAGACGATCGCGGGGAAGGTCGAGCCGTCCTTCCTCTTTGCAAGGTACTCCCCGGTGTCCCCCCTGGACTGACCGGTCATCATCTTGTATATAGTGCCCGCTACCCTTTCCCGGTCCTCACCGGCGATTACCTCCGGGGCGCTCATGCCTCTTTCCAAATCCTCGGGCCCGTACCCGAAGAGTTCGTACGCGACGTTGTTCACGTACGTTATCAGTCCTTCCATGTTGAGCTCGAAGACCACCTGGGGAAGAGTCTCTGCAAGCTCCCTGTATTTCGCCTCGGCATCCCGGACCGCATCCTCCATGCGCTTCCGCTGAGTGGCGATGGCGAACAGCGAGGCGAGCCTTTCCACTACCGCCAGGTCTTCATCGGTGTAGTCGCGCTCGGAGTTGGCAAGCGCTATCTGCCCCACGAGAACATCGCCGATCACCGCGGGGGCGGAGAGAAAGCGCCTTATCGGTATATGCCCCTCCGGTACTCCGGTGGACCTAGGGTCTTCTGAAGGAGAATTCGTGACGATGGGCTTTCTATTATTCAGGACCCACCCCCACAGGCCTCCGAACTTCTCGAAGACCACGCTCTTGTCGGCCACCCCGCATTTGTCCCACACGTCCCTCGTCATCGTCGATGAAATGAAATTGCCGGTCTTTGGATCGATGTAGCCCACGAAGCCGAACTGGCTTCCCGTGAGTTGCTTCGCGTTGTCGAGCACCATGTCTGCGATTTCGTCTATGGAGAAGACCGGTAAGAGCATCTCGCCTGCGAGTTTTGCAAGCGCGTTGTTGACACCAGACTCCCACTCGAGTGCTTCCTCTGCCCTTTTCCGGTCCGTGATGTCCCTGCCGACCCCAAACACGTACATTGGGGTGCCGTCCGCGTCCTTTACAAGCGTTGAGAAAAAGTCGTAGGGGATCCTCCTGCCGTCCTTCGCAACGGCCATCGCCTCAATCCCGGCCTGCCCCTTCTCAAGCAACGCCTGATAGAAATCCGCCTGCCTCTGTAGGTCCTCCCCCTCGAAGAAGTCGAACACCGTCATGGAGCCAAGCTCCTCATCGGTGTAACCGGTGACATCCTCGAGTGCCTCGTTCCAGCGAAGCATCTTAGCGTCCTCGGCGCTCATTACGTAGACGACGTCCTTGAGGGAATCGAATAGGGTCGTCGTGAATTCCTGCTCCTTTCTGAGTGCTTCCTCCATCTCTTCTCTCTTGGTTATGTCCCTGACGATCCCCCACATCCCGATTGGGTTCCCCCCTCTATCACTTGTCAGCCATACCCTTATCGATATCGGGAAGACCGTCCCGTCCTTCCTGATGTACTCCTTCTCGTACGGCTCCGAGTGGCCGAGTTTCGATATCTGGTTCTCGACTATCCCGGCATCCACCTCGTGCCATTTCTCGGGGGTGAGCTCCTGGTAGGTGAGCCGCCTCACCTCGTCCATCGTGTAGCCGAGCATTTCGAGGTAGGCCTGGTTGCAGTCGAGGATGTTCCCATCCATGTCAACCATCGCTATCCCGTCCCTGATCGAGTCGTAAAGGCCGCGGTACTTCTCCTCGGATTCCCTTAGGTCCATCTCGGCGCGCTTCCGCTCGGTGATATCAATTACCGCGGCAAGCGCGCCTGCGTAGTTCCCCTTTTCGTCCGTGATAGGCGAAGTCTCGAGAGTCGCGTAGAAACGGGTACCGTCCTTTCTCAAGAACTCGAAATCATGCTGCTCCTTGATCCCTGATTTTCGCCTCTCCACGTTGCGCTTCGCTATTTCAACCCAGCGCTCGTCCATGAACGCGAAAAGCGATCTACCCATCATCTCTTCGGGCGTGCATCCGAGCATCTCGGCCATTCGATCGTTGACGAACGTTGTCCTCGAGTCCTGGTCAATCATCCATATCCCCTCGGCCAGGTTCTCTATTAAATGGCGGTACTTCTTCTCGCTTTCCAGCAGCGCTTTTTCAGCCGCCTTGCGCTCGGTGATGTCCATTATCGTGCCTTGCAGGAATTCGGGAGTGCCGTCTTCTTTCATTTGCGGAGAAATGCGTTGACTTACCCAGCGAATGCCACCATCTTTTCGAATAACACGATATTCCTGGTCAATCGGTTTCCCCGAATGAGCATCTTCTAAACCTTTCTCTACAAGCTCTTTTTTGTCATCTGGATGCATGATATCAAGCCACTTCAAGCCCTTTTTCGAAAAGTCCTTCCAGGTATAACCGGTTATATCCTCCAGCTTGCCTAGTAGAAATTCTGGCTTGCCTTCTCTGTCTCCCCGTACTGCTATTCCTTCCAGATTCTCTACAAACACTCGGAATTTCTCCTCGCTTTTCCGTAAAGCCTCCTCGACCCTTTTTCGCTCGGTGATGTCCTGAACGGTGCCGAACAGCTTTACGACCCGACCGCCTTCGTCCTTGACGGGCCACATGGTGACCGTATAGAGGACGCGTCTCCCTGTCGGCAGCCTTACCTCCAGGTCGTACTTGAAATCACGCTCTTCCTCTATTGCGCGGCGCGCGTATTTGCGCAACATATGTGATTGTTCATCCGAGTAATACCCGGCTTCTTCCTCGACGGTGGGCGGGCCCAGGGCGGGATCGCGGTCGTAGAGGACGTAGGTCTCGTCGGACCAGGTGATCTCCCGGCTTCCTATATCGAATTCCCAGCTCCCGAGCAGCGCCATCTCCTGGACGGTCTTCAGCGATTTCTCGCTCTCTTTCAGCGCCTCCTCGGCGCGCTTTCGCTCGGTTATGTTTCTGAAGATGCCGCGCGTTGCAACGGGTTGGCCTTCCCTGAATAGGCAGTTTGCGCTCCCCTCCAGGATGATCTCACGGCCGTCATTTGTGAGGAACTTGGCTTCAAATCTTTCGACCTTCTCCCCGCCGATGACTCGCTTGAAGACTTCCATACAGTGTTCTTGGCTATCGGGGTGAATGATGTCGAGCAAGTGTAGGCCCTTCACCTGTTCTTCGCTGTAGCCGAGTGTTTCCCGCCAGACCCGGTTCACGTAGACGAAACGGCCGTCGGGAGCGACGCTCTGGATGAGGTCGTTCGATTCCTCGACGAGGTCTCGGAAATCGAATTCGCTTTCTGGGGGCGTAGGTCCGGATTCATGGAGTGGGGAAGGGATGGAAGCGGAAAAAGCCTCGCGCGGGCTTCCTCTTTTTTTTGGGCGCTTCTTTAATTGCCACATATCTTTCGACACGGCCTGGTTCCTGTGTTTGTTATGTTATATCCAAGTTTTCTCTTAAAAAACGGCGCCAACTTTGTTCCTCAACATGTTGTGCTTTGAGCCTCGCCTGCAAGACAAAACACGCAATATGTTGTGGAAAGACGCCCGGGTAGTAGATTTGGTTGTATTGTTTGCAAATTTTGATTGAGATGATATGATTATCCTTAAGGGTGATTGAAAGTCGCCCCTTTTTTATTTGTTTTTTGGTCGGTGACGCCGGGCAGACTTCGCTTTATACCGGGTGGTCCCTGAGGTGCGCGCAGGAGTGCCCGGGCTCGCTTCTTGCGTTCTTCAGGACCTCAAGCGCCACGTTCTTGACCTGAAGCGGGTCGCCGAACTGCTTCCTCTCGTTGGTGACTACGGCCACCGCGAGTTTTACCCTGTTCTCTGGGGGAGCGTCTTTCTCCCCGGCCAGCTCGGGGCATATCTCGTGGAAAGCCTCGTCGAAGCGCGCGGTGAGCCCGGAGAATATCTGCTCTACCCTCACCGGGATCGAGATCACCACGAAGTCGTCCTCCCCCATGTAGCCGAGGAACTCGTCCTGGTCGGCCATGATGATACCCTGGAGGATGCCCGCTACCGACCTTATGAGGCTGTCGCCGCGCTCCACCCCGAACCTGTAGTTTATTGACCTCAGGTTACTGATGTCTAAATACATGAATGCGAAGAACTTGCCCCTCTGCTCGAGGCGCTTCCTGGTCTCCTCGTAGATCTGGTGCTTGCTGGGGAGGTTCGTGAGCGGGTCCACGGCAAGGCCCTTGCTGGCCCTGCTCAGTACAGACTTGATGCGGGCGAAGAGCTCGGCGTTGTCGAAGGGCTTTGCCAGGTAGTCGTCAGCGCCGGATTCGAAACCTTTCACGACGTGATGCGGCTCGTCCAGGGCGGTCAGCATGATGATGGGAATGTACTTGGTCTGCTGGTTTGCTCGGAGCCTGCGGCAGATCTCCCAGCCGTCGATGTCGGGCATCATTATGTCAAGGATTATCATGTCGGGCTGATCGACCTCGGCGGAGGCAAGCCCGCGCTCACCGGTCATTGCCGTTATGACATCGTAGCCCTCGATCTCCAGGCTTGTCTTCATGACCTCTAGAAGGCGCGCCTCGTCGTCTATGAGCAAGATCTTTCTCTTTATTACTTCGACCATGACGTGCCGCCCGCGATCTGCCAGGGGAGTTCGTGCTGCAATTCTACCACAGGGCGTCGCCCGGGTCACAGGAGACCGTGGCGGTAGAGAAGGTCGCTGTCTGCCAGCACTGCCTGGGCCTGGCCGTCCGCCGCTATCCTGCCTTCGTCCATTATGACGATGCGCCTGCAGGTTTCACGAACCATTTCAAGGTCGTGGGTGATCACCATTTTCGTCGCCTTAAAGGAGTTGATCAGCTCGATGAAAGAGCGCCGGCCCCTCGGGTCGAGGTTCGCGACCGGTTCGTCGAGGACCAGTATCTCGGGGTTCATGGAGAGTACGGTGGCGAGCGAGACCCTCTTTTTCTCGCCGAAGCTCATATGGTGCGGAGAGCGGTTCTCGGAACCCTCCATACCCACCCAGTCCAGGGCGAGCGAAACGGCATGAGCCACCTGTTCGGGGGGCAACCGCTGGTTGAGCGGACCGAACGCCACGTCTTCCCGGACGGTCGGCGAGAAGAGCTGGTCGTCGGGGTCCTGGAAGACGAGGCCGACCATGCCCCTTATCTCGCGCATGTTTTTCTTGTTGACCGGTAGTCCCATTATCTCGACCTGCCCGTCCCCGGTGAGGATCCCGTTCAGGTGGAGCGCGAGCGTCGATTTTCCTGCCCCGTTCGGCCCGAGGACCCCGAGTGATTCCCCCCTGCGGACGACAAGGTTAACCCCGGAGAGCGCCACTGTGCCATCTGGGTAAGCGTAGCTGAGGTCGCCCACCCTGATCGCGATCTCCTGTGCCAGCGGGATCACTTCCACAGGACCACCAGCCTTCCCGCGACAGCGGTCGCGGCGACAATCACAATGAAAGCGTAGTCGGCCGGACGCATGATCATCTCCCTGCTGCGGGGGAAGGTGCCATCGAAGCCGCGCGCGCTCATCGCCAGGAAGACCCTCTCAGCGCGCTCGTGGCTGCGTATAAAAAGCGAGGCGATCATGTGACCTACGGCCTTCGCCTGCCACAGCCATTTGCCTCTGTAATTTCGCGAGTCTCGGGCGCGCTTCATCCTCTCTGCCTCGTCCACGATTATGAAGACGTAACGGTACATGAAGGCGGGGACGACGGTGAAGAACCTTGGCACGTGCAGTCGCTCAAAGCCGTGCATTAGGTCGGAAAAAGGCGTGGTCGATGAGAGCAGAATAAGGCACGAAACCGCTATGAGCGATTTTACCGTCACGTTCCAAAGGATCACCAGTCCGCCCCTGGACACGTGGAACAGGCCCAGGTCGACAAACCCTCCCCCCTTGTGCATGAACGGCAGGAAGACGGCTACTACCAAGATAAATGGCACCACGACAAGCACGCGCGAGAGAAGATACCCCGCAGGAACACCCGAGGCCGTCGCAATGATTACAACTACGGCCGCATAGATGCAGAACGCCCACCACTCACCGGGCGGCGTGGTCACACAGACTACTAAAAGGGTGAACAGGGCCAGTGCCTTCGCACGCGGGTCGAGGGCGTGCACAGGGCTTTCAAGCCGGCTGTACCTGTCTATAAAGTCATGGTGCATTACCGGTGCTTTCAGGCGGCGTTTTCTTCTTCTTCGAGAGGATACCGAGGCCCATGATACCCAGGGCAAGCGCTACCCCGACCGCTGCGGTAAGCAGAACCCCGATGAAACCCGAGAGCGCCGTCGACACCTTCTCGTTCTTGACGCTCTTTACCGTGTAGTCGGGCATCGGGGAGTGCTTCCAGGCCGGTTCGGTATCCTCCGCCTTCTTGATGAACCCCTTGTCTTCGGCTACCCTCTCGAGGCCGTCAGGTCTTGAGGAGGCGAAGGGTGACACAAAAACCCCGAGCAGTACAGCCACGACAAGCGCCACCCCGAGGAAGATCCAGACGCCGACGTTTTTCTTGGAGAACAACTTCTTCGAGTTAGCCATCACGTCACCTCAGCGG
>Ga0315289_10004137_pt1 | contig 21714 bp, 20 predicted proteins | sample YL17G11_40_MG_FD_203452 | JGI IMG/M metagenome (GOLD analysis project Ga0315289, IMG submission 203452) | Sediment microbial communities from Yellowstone Lake, YNP, Wyoming, USA - YL17G11_40 | ecosystem: Environmental > Aquatic > Freshwater > Lake > Sediment | place: USA: Wyoming | collected... | reverse complement strand
CGTGCAAGAGACGCTCGAAGCCCGGCCGCGAGAGGTCATCAATCCCAACCTGCTCAGCAAGGACGGCACGGTGGCCGTGGCCACAGCGGAGGTGAGCTGGGACGGCAGGCTCCTGGCTTACGGCCTGTCCCGCAGTGGAAGCGACGAGCAGGAGGTGAAGGTCCGGGACATCGATTCCGGGCGGGAGTACGGTGAAACGCTCCGATGGTGCCGGTTTACGACCATCGCGTGGAAACACGACGGCAGCGGCTTCTTCTACAGCCGATACCCCGACCCGAACACGGTGGCCGCCGAGGACCGGATCAACTACAACCGGGTTTGCCGGCACACCCTGCGGACGGCCCAGTCCCAGGATGAGCTGATTTACGAGCGGCCGGACAGTAAAGAGCTGAGCTTTGCCGCGGCCGTGACGGAAGACGGCAGATACCTGCTCCTCTCCGTCCACCATGGCACGGACCCGAAGAACCGGGTCTATTACAGACCGCTGGACAGCTCGGAGCCTTTCGTGAAGCTCCTCGACAAGGCCGATGCACGCTACGACTTCGTGGGCAACCAGGGATCGACGTTCCACTTCAGCACCGATCTCAACGCGCCGCGCGGTCGGATCATTACGATCGATGTCAATCATCCGGCTCCCGAGCACTGGCAGACCGTTATCCCGGAATGTGCCGACGTAATCGATTACGCGGCCATGATTAACGACCAGCTCGTGGTGGCGTATATGCACGACGTGCACAATCTGCTCAAGGTCCACCAGCTCGACGGGAAGTACGTGCGCGATATCGCCCTGCCGACGCTGGGGACGGTCGCCGGGCTTTCCGGCCGGCGGGCCGACACGGAGATGTTTTTCACCTTCACGTCGTTCCTCTATCCGAGCACAAGCTTCCGCTACGACTTCGCGGCGGACAGGCTGAGCATCGTCCGCCGGCCGAAGATCGGTTTCGAGCCGTCCGGCTACGAGACCCGGCAGGTCTTCTACGCATCGAAGGATGGGACCCGCGTGCCGATGTTTCTCACGTATCGCAAGGGCCTGAAACTCGACGGTAACAATCCGACGCTGCTCTACGGGTACGGCGGGTTCAACATCAGCCTCCAGCCGGGTTTCTCCGTCGCCACGCTGCTGTGGCTGGAGGCGGGCGGCGTGTACGCGCAGGCCAGCTTACGCGGTGGCAACGAGTACGGCGAGGCCTGGCACCAGGCGGGAATGCTCGAGAAGAAGCAAAACGTATTCGACGATTTCATCGCGGCGGCCCAGTGGCTGATCGAGAACCGCTACACCCGGCCGGGGAGACTGGCGATTCGCGGCGGCAGCAACGGCGGCCTGCTGGTTGCGGCGTGCATGGCTCAGAGACCGGACCTGTATGGAGCGGTCATCTGCCAGGTCCCGGTCGCCGATATGCTCCGCTACCACAAGTTCACGGTCGGCCGATACTGGGTGCCCGAGTACGGCAGCGCCGATGCCGACAGGAAGGAATTCGACTGCCTGTACGCGTATTCGCCTCTGCACAACATCCAGGAAGGCACCACGTATCCTCCGATCCTCATCACCTCGACCGATACCGACGACCGTGTTGTCCCGGCCCACGCCAAGAAGCTCGCCGCCACGTTGCAGGCCAAAGCGGGCGGAGCCCATCCGATTCTGCTGCGCGTCGAGACGAAAGCCGGTCACGGCGGCGGAAAGCCCACCTCCAAGATCATCGACGAGCAGGCGGACATCTATGCCTTCCTCTTCCGGGTGCTGGGTGTGAAAGGCTCTTGAGTCCGGATTTTCGAGAGGCCATCCGATACCTGGCTATAGTGTGCACGGCACATACGCCGAGACCCATTCCTACTTGGGCAAATCAGAGAAGGCACGAAACATTCCGCAGAAGTCAGGATGTCTCGCGCACCTTGCGACCAAATTGTTCACAAGGTGTCATGTCGAGCGAAGCGCAGCGAAGTCGAGACATCTGGCTACGAATATGACGTGTCGCCCATTCGCAGCCAGATTTCTCCGCGCGGCCTTCGGCCTTGGTCGAAATGACAAGGGGGCCTTCACCCTCTCTGCTTCGCGAGCCTGCGTAGCGCTTCGCAGAGCGGGCCGGTCGAAACGACAGGAGAATACCCGGTACGTGCGGAGTTCTCAGAGGTAACGCATACGACTGGTCATTCGTTTACTGTTTCACGATTTACGAGCGTCCGAGCTTCTCGGAGATGATCTGAACGAACCGTTGGGCGACGACGCGATAATTGTAGTTCTCCACCACGCGCTGACGGCCGGCCTCACCCATTTTCCTCCGCAGATCGGCGTCCTGCATCAGATCCATCAGGTAGTTGGCGATATCGTGGACGCTGGCACGATAATCCACCACGCGGGGGCTCTGGAAGACTACCCGATGGCCGGTCGTATACCCGGATTCGTCGCCTACCACAGTCTCCCTCAGGCGGACTTCCTGCGCGATTTGGGCCAGAAAGGCGGTTTCGCCGTGCACCATCGTATCGAGCATGCCCATCGCCCTGATCCCGATGACCGGTTTGCCGCACGCGTTGGCCTCGACCTGAATCATGCCGAAGCCCTCTAAACGCGAGGGGGCGGCATAGATGTCACAGGCCGCCAGCAGGTAGGGCATGAAGTCCCGGGAAATGATGTCCGTCGCATACACGACGTTCTTCTCGATGCCCAACTGAGTGGCCAACTGCATGTCGAGATAGTTCTGCTGCTTCGTGCGGGGCTGGGGCCAGACCTTGCAGACGTACTTCCAGTCCGGGGCCCTCGTATCAATCAGGGCCAGGGCTTGCATCACCTCCTGGGCCCCCTTGCTGGTGGCATCGCCCCCGATCGTCAGGATCATGATCTGGTCCGGCGCCACGCCGAGCGACTCGCGAACCGCGGCGACCTTCGGATCGCTGCGATCCCGCGGGATGAACGCATCTGTGTCACAGCCGACGGGAAGCACCTCAATGTTCTTGCCCGAAAGCCCGTCGCGGGAATAGACGCTTTTGACCCATCGGGAGGTGACGAGGATCAGAGGCAGGCTCTCGAGCACTTCCTGGTAATTGGCCATGTAGCCGTCGGCCACCAGCCAGGGCACAGGCTGAATACCATAGCGCTGCGGATGCAGCACCAGATACGGCGTATGACCCCAGTACCCCACCCCGAGGACGATATCCGGCTCAAACCAGCGGTAGTACCACTCCTTCTCCTGAGACGACTCGAAGTGAGCCGCCCGAACGCTGACCCCCATCTCCGCCAGACCCCTATGCAGCAGACTCCCCTGCGTGGCCAGACCGGAGGGAGAAGGCGGATAATCATACAGGAGCAGCACCTTCATTCATGTGTCCCCCCAAAGAATGAATTTGTCATGCGGATTAGGAGAAATCCTTGCCCGACAGGGCTCTGTCATCCTGAGCCGAAGGCGAAGGATCTGGCCGGCGAAGGAGAGGTTTCTTCCGTGCGCGGTCCAGATCCTTCACTACGCTGCGCTCCGTTCAGGATGACATGCGGCGCATGAATCAATCATAATCCGTATTCTTTTACATACTGCTGATATGGAGCGCGGTTCATATCCGCTTTTTCCTTCCCCAGCACCCAGAAGGCTTCTTCTTTGGGGGTCGTTTGGGCTTCGAAGCTGTCGGGCCTGAAGCCGTAGATATTTGTGATGATATGGTATTTATGCTCCCAGACTTCCTCCGGCAGGCGGATATGCACATCGGAATCGGCGACAGGCCGGGGCAGGTGCTTCCCGCCGCTATCTTGATAGGCGAACATCCATATCTCGCCGGTCGGCAGGTGCCCGCTTTCGCGCAGAGCCACCACGGCTCGGGCCACCTCCTCGTGCCTTCGATGCCGCGTGTACTCCCCCCACAAGGCATGCGTGAGGATCAGGTCGTATCGCTGGGAGGGGAGCAGAGCCATGATCGTGTGCTCGACTTCGACGGTACGCAAAGGCTTCTGCTCCGGGCCGTCGTCCAGATCGCCCATGATGCCGACGACGCGGTAGCGTTCGAGAGCCTTGTGGAACTTGGGCGCGCGGTCCGGATCGCTCTTGCGGGTGAGGGTCACCACCGTCCAACAACTGTCCGGCTGCATCAGAAGCGTTCCCCCCGCCCACAAGGTCTCGTCGTCCGGGTGGGCAACAATGACGGCGCAGTTGCCGTGCTCACAGTTCGTTTGGGCCACTCGATCCGATGTCATCGCCTGTCCCCCATTTCGTGAAGTCTCTCTCCTTGCTTCACGTTTGACGCTTCGTGATTCAGGGTCTAATGAGCAAGATCACCACATCAATGATGAAGAGTAGAACGATGGTGGTTTCGAGCACCACCATCCAGGAATTGATCCAATCCTGGTGCAGGAGGTAGTAGAGGTCGCCCAGCGTCCGCAGCTTGACATTGATCGTGTCGTGCCAGTCCTTCAGATGAAAACGACTGAACAGGTTCTGGTAGATGCGGGCCAGGTGCCAGTCGCCGAAGAACTTCGTGATGTTCACCAATTCGTCATTCAAGCGGGCCATATCCACGCGGATTTCGCGGAGGTTGCGGCTGACGTCCCGACTGACCCGCCGGCGACGGGCCAAATCGCGGTAGGCTACTTCCAGCGCCCCATCCAGCACGCGATCGTAGGCGGCGAGCTCCGCCAGTTGGACGTTGGCCAATTCCATGACGTGGATGACCTCCTCCAGGCTGTCCCGCTCCCCCACCACGAGAGCCGCATCCCAGTCGGTCACCACGAGATCGGTTTCATAATACGTGAGGTACCGTTCCGTGGATTCGGTCACCTCCTGGTCCGACAGCCGGGCGGCGTCACTCTCCTGGGTCAGCAGCGCGGCGACGGCTCGACGGTTCTGCATCAACCAGTCCTCGGTCCGGCGGCCGGCCGCACGCTCAGAAACAGGTACCTCGTAGATGCAGAAAATCGTGTAATCCTCACCCGCCGCCAGGGCCGGCACCGGCCGGATCAGATACGGCTCGAGCTCCCGGCGAACCTGCTCGACGATCTGAACGACCTCGGCCTCGACGCTCTTGCCGGCCAGACTCAAGCCATAGTATTTGACGAGATCCTCAACCGAGGAGACCTCGAACGGCGCGCGGACCTGAATGCTGACCGCGCCGACGTTATACACCTTGACCGTCAGGGAAACCGTCAGCGGACCCAGAGAGCTTTGGTAGGTCCTCGTCGGCAGCGTAACCATCTGCGGCCGGTAGAAAAAACCCTGTTTCGGTCCCGGCTTGCTGGGACCGACCAGGTAATCCTGCACCGCCTGGCCGAGGGTCTGCGGGATTCGCTGCCGCTTCATGTCATAGGCGATATCGAAGGCACGGATATAGACGACTTCGCCTTTGAAAGAAGCACGCCGTGCCTCAGCGGTTTCAACCGATTGCTGCAATGGCTCCATTCTTCAACTTTCCCCTATACCGACAATACCGGCGGGCTCGAATCCCCCCATGAGCGGACAAGACAAAGGGAGTCTATATACCGCAGATTCCTCTGCGGCAGACTCCCTTATAACATACTCTAATACTTGTCGAGTTGGAAGAGGTGATTACCGTATTCTCGGCCATCCTGAGCCTGACACGCCGGCCCATCCCAGTTGCAGGGTCAGACTTCTCTCCGCACTGCTTCCGGGCCGGTCAGGAATAACCGAGTCCGCTACCCTGCTACTCCATCCCTGTTGAAGGGACTTTTTTCGTTGTCTCCTTCTTCGTCGTGGTCGGAGTGCTTTTCTTGCAGCCCGGCAGAACCACGACCGCCGCTACGATGACCAACGCCGAAAGTAGTGCAACCAGTTTGTGCTTGAGACTCCTCATGTTTTTCCCCTTCGTGATAAATAAGTTATTCATCTGGACTCGGCACACAATTCTGGAGTCCATCCATCCCTGACAATCATAAAACTGGTGACGCCTCGAAATCAATCCCGTTTCCGCAAATTCCGATGCCGCCCTGCGTCCGCCGGGCTTGAAAGAAGGTGATATTAACGAGTGTCCCCGTCTCTGTCCATACAAAATCGCCATTTATTTGCGATCGACCAGCGGCGTGCTGGGGCTGTCGGCGGCGCCGACGGCGTCGAGGAATCTGCGCTGAATATTCTTCTCCAGCTTCTCGCACTCGGCTTTGGTCCCCGTGCCCAACGAGATCTGTCCGCCGGCATAGGTGAGGTGACCTCCGCCGGTACCCCTTCGGGCGACCACACGTCTGATAACCCTGTCGGCCGAAAGGCCCTCTTCCGAGGTCCGAATGGAGATGAGCAGTTTCCCATGCCAGCAGCCGGTACACATGGCCCAGGTCGTCTCATCTTCACGAAGCAGCAGGTCCGCGACCTCGGCAATCATGTCCGGATTACTGACATGGCCCAGTTCCGTAATGACGGCACATCCCTGAATGCGCGCTTTTAGCAGGGCGTAGGCCAGCAGTTGGTAATACTCCCGGGGGAGCTTTCCCCGTTGGATGACGCCCAGCACCCGCTTGTTGGCGAACGGGTACAGAAATACGATGGCTTCGACATCGGCGCGCGATGCCTCGCGACCCAGATCCTGCGTATCCGAGCGGATACCGTAAAGCAAGGCCGTAGCCAGGGGAGCGTCCGGGGTGATACCGGCCTCCGTCAAGTATTCAAGGAGGATCGTCGACGTGGCGCCGTATCCGCTGCGGATATCGGTGAACGGGACGGCCCGGGTCTGACGGCGAATCGGATGGTGATCGATCACGATATGGGGCACGATGTTCGCGGGCAGCGAGTTATTACCGGTACTGGGCTGCGTATCCACCATCGCGATCAGGTCGAACTTGCTGTAGTCAATCTCATCGTAGGACCGCAAGTTCAGCCCCAGGTATCGGACGAGAGCCCGGTTCTCCCCCCGGCCGACTATGCCGCTGCAAACCAAGGAGCATTGAAGGTCCGCCAGACTGTTGGCCAGCTTTCGCAGGGCCACGGCCGCCGCAATGCTGTCGGGATCGGGGCTGTCCTCCATGGCGATCAGCAGATAAGCCTTGCCGGCGAACATCTCCGCGAGCCTCTGTAGCTTGGAACCGGTCTTTTCCGCAGCTTTCATACGGCACATTAACAATGGATGATTGATGACTGACGATCCCTGTCAACGATCAATTATCCGTAATCAATAATCAATAATCAATTCTGCTTATTTGCCTTTGCGAAAAGGCCTCATAAGCCCCAGGAAAGAGAATTGGTGCCACTGTCTCTTCAGCGGGAAGACTCCCCTTTCCACGAAATCCACCTCCTCGATAGAATAAAAGGCTTGCGGATTGGACTTCTTGACGAGTTCGACCACGGTCACCACTTCCCGGCGGGGCACGATCGTGAAAACGACCTCGACGGGGCCGACGGCGCCTTCTCCGTTGATACAGGTCACACCATACCGTCTCTTGCGAAGGCATTCGACCAGGCTGTCGGTCTGTTTGGGCGTGATAATCCGAACGAGCACCATCCCGAGCGAGAGCTTTTCTGCGATCAGAATGCCTACGAAATTGCCCGTGGCAAACCCGCCGGCGTAGGCAATGTAGCAGATGGGGTTCGCCAGGTTCCGCATGATCTGCCCCATCGCGATGATCCAGATCAGCACCTCAAAGAAGCCGGCGATCGGCGCCAGGTACTTGAGCCGCCGCGAGACAAGGATCAGACGGACCGTCCCAACGGAAACGTCCATAATCCTGGCCAGGAAGATCAGAACGGGCAAAACAATCCAAGCGTAAACCTGCGTTTGAGGGAAAACGAAAGCGAGCGTATCTGTCATGGATTACCCAAATTACCAAAACGGGTCGATTCATCACCCGTACAGACCAAAACCATTTCTGCCTGGCGCCACGCGGGCAAATGGTATCTCGATGCCCTTCTCGTGGCGCTCCTTTCGAGCCGGCGGCTGAATCCGTGCCCGGCGTTTCCGTGCTTTATCGGCTTGGTCCTGCCCCGGACTTTGCTTTGCCGCCCTTTCCCCGGAGAAAATAGGTCGCCACCAGAATGCCGACTATGAGCCCCAGGACAAAAGTCAGCATCATCAGCAGGGCCCCCGACATCTGGACCGTTGTGAAAAGGATGCGCGCCTGCACAGCCTCCGTGTTCTGCAGAAGAACGACGATGGTGAGGATCAGGACGGCTACAATGGCAATCAGCTTGACTTTCCACATGGGTTCACTCTCATGTCATTCACAGGGCGTACAGTTTTCCCGAGCTTTCCACGCAGGGAATATATACCGGCCCCTCAGACAAAGGCGAATGAAAAATGTGCGGGCGCGGACCGTGCCGGTTCTGAGGAATTCATGGGGTTGAGGCAAAAGAAGTCAGTCTACGGCTGCCCGCCTTGATTGGGCTCCGGCGTCGGCACCTGTTCCGGAGGCTGGGCCGGGGTTTCGGCCGCGATCGGTTCGGCGGCCGTCCCTTTTTGCAGTTGCTCGATGGTTTTCTGCTGCTCCTCCACCAAGGCTCTCAGTTCGGTGATTTGCTTTTCGAGAGCGGCCGTCGTGCTCACCTGCCCGTCCGCACGCGACGCCAGGCGCGTCACCGCTTCCTGAGCCTGCTGGGCCGCCGCAGAAGATCGATCGCGATCCTCGATCAGCTTGGCGATCTGCTCCTGCAACTGATCGCGGGTCTGCTGGACCGCATTGAGCTCCGCCTTCAGGTTGGCAATCTCCGTCGCCGCCTGGTTCAGGTTGAACTTGAGTGTTTGCACCATCGCCTTGGCATCGGCGGCCTCCTGGCTCTCGCCACGTTTCTCACAGCCTGCCAGAGCGAGTAGAGGAAGCAGGAGAATAAAGGACAAGACTGCGGATTCCAGTCGCGGCGCTCGTTCCATCCTCAATCGGCAACCCGAAATCCGCCATTCCCCTGCCGCATTCCTCGTTGTCGTCATTTGGGCTCTCCTGCAAGGACCGGCTGGAAGATCCTGCTCCACCGCCTCTGAGGCCTGTCCTCCCACAGACGCTTGTGGTACACGTAACTGACAATCAGAGGCAGCACCGAGGTCGCCTCGGCAAAGACCATCTGCTCGTACGTCGTGTCCACCTTGCCCCACGAGGAGGCCTCTTTCAGAGTCGAGCTGGAACAGGCGCCGTCCCGAACATCGGCTACCGTGATCTGCACGGCATATTTATGCATATCGACCGGATGTCCGAGAATCTCCGCACAAATTACGGTATCCTGGGCAAAATTTTTCGGCACGCCACCGCCGATCATGAACAGGCCCGAGATCGGCGAGCGAATTTTGATCTTCGTCAGCTCCCGAAAATCCTTCACGGAGTCGATGGAGACGTGCTCATCCGGGTTCTCAATCTGGTGTTTGACAAGTCCGAAGCCGGCGCTGGAATCGGAAAAGGCCGGACAGAAGATGGGCACATCGCGCTCGTACGCGGCCAGGACCAGAGAATCCTTCTTTCTGCCGTGTGTTTTGAGGTACTTGCCCATCTCCCGGATAAACTCCCGGGAAGAGTGCGGCCGCCGGTCGAGGTCATCGGCGACCTCCTTCACCGCGTTATCGCAGGCCTGAAGCTGCTCTTCATCGATGTAGGTATCGTAGATTCTGTCGATGTACAGCTCTCTGAGTTTCTTATCGTCCGCCACGGGACTGCCTTTATAGTGCCGAAAACCCAGGGCCTCGAAAAAGTCCATATCGACGATCGTCGCGCCCGTGGCAACGACGGCATCGACCATGTTGTGGCGAACCATGTCAATATAGATCTGCATGCATCCGCCGGCGCTGGTGCTGCCCGCGATGCACAGGATGATCGTGCAATCCTTGTCCCCGAGCATCAGGTTGAAAATGTCGGCGGCCCGGGCGGTCTCCCGGGCGGTAAAAGACATGCCCCTCATGCCGTCGATGATCGCCGTCGAATCGAAGGCCTTGATATCGATATGCTCAATCGGGTCCCGGAGAATATCCCGCTTATCCACGTTAACCTCGGAATCGGTAGCTCAGTATCTTATAGATCAGTTTCGCCGCCAGGAAATCAGGGGCCCAGTTCCTCTCGACCGGGCACAACTCGACGACGTCAAAGCCCACCACGGTTCTGCGGCGGCACACCGTTTCCAGCAGGGCCAGGACATCATACCACAGCAGCCCGCCGGGTTCCGGGGTCCCCGTCGAGGGCATGATTGATGGATCGAACACATCCAGATCGATCGTGATATATACCTGCTCGGCCAGCTTGGCCACCACCTCGTCGATCCAGGCGGTGCTGCCGTAAATATCTTCCGCGAAAAAGACGCGCTCTTCAACGAGGGCCGGCTTCTCGGAAATGTCCATGCTCCGGATACCCACCTGGACGATGGGGCACACTTCCCGGATGCGCGCCATGACGCAGGCATGATTGTACTTGGATCCCTCATATTCATCCCTCAAGTCGGAATGAGCATCGAGTTGAAGGACGACCATGCCGGGATACCGGCCTGCGTACGCCTGAGCCGCCCCGACGCTGACCGAGTGCTCTCCTCCTACGACCACCGCAAATTTGTTGTTCGCCAGGTGATTCTGGACGCGCTGCCGGACGGCTCGGACCATTTCCGCGGGGGGAAGATCTCCGGCAATGGCTTCGTCCGTGAAGATGCCGTGGAGATAGACTTGCGAATCCGTCTCGATGTCGTACAGCTCTAAGTTGGCCGACGCTCGGAGGATGGCGTCGGGACCTTTGTCGGCGCCCTTGACCCAGGTGCTGGTCTGGTCGTAAGGCGCCGGAACGATCACAATCCTGGAGTCTGCTAATCCGCTGTGTTCCGGCGGCAAGGCTCCAAAGTTGGCGGCTTGCGTCATTGTCCCAATCGACTCCCGTGTCGGCCTGTTGGCCCATGCCCGCGCCGGCATGGGTGACCCGTCCCAGTCGGCATCCATCATTCAAGGCACAGAGCCGACGCATCCCTTAGCACGTGTATGAAAACCCGGTTTGTCGTAGCATGGGCATCTCGCCCATGCGTCGCAGGGCCATCTTGGCCCCGCACATCGTTGTCTTTCCACGGGCGGGACGCCCGTGCTACTTTTCACACACGCCCTTAGACAACCGGAACCGGCAGCGGCAGGTCGCACTCCGAGTTGAACAGGAACATCGCGATGGCCACCGTCGTGGTCCAAAGGTCTCTCTTGCCGCGCGCGGTCTGCGTGATATTGGAAGTACGAATGATCAAACCGCTGGACTTGTAGACCTGCTCCTTCTCCGACCACGCCTTGTTCGGGTCCACTTCCAACCCGAGGGTCGTTCCCAACATCCCGGCCGCCAGGTCTTCCGCCAGGTCCGCCGCCTCCTTCTCGTTCATGCCGTGGCCGTGAACCTCACTGAGATAGCCCCACTTCCTCTCGTCTTTAGGCACGGCTATACCTACGGAAGACGCGACCAACCGGCCGTGCTCATCGGTGTCGGCCCGCGCCATAACGCAGTAACAGATCCCACCCGGGGTCAACTGGCCCAGGCCCCGTTCCCGGCTGATGATCTTGCACCGCGGCGGCAGAATCGACGACACTTGCACCAGGTTTTGCTGGGCCACGCCGGCTTTGCGCAAGGCCTCCTCAAACGATTTGAGCTGATACTTGTGCCGACCGACGCCCTTGGTCAGGAAGACCCTCGTGGGAACCAGGTTCCGCATGTTCACCTCCCGCAACTGTATTGACTCGTTGATTCGTCTTCAGCCGCCCGCGCTCCGCTTCGACGGTCGGCTGACAACCGACGATGGGGCACTGGCGACCGTGTACCCTACCTCAGTTCAGCCTGCGAATTATAAAGAGCGGCTGTCCTTTGGCAATCAAAATATTCAGAAGGCCAGATAGCGCAGAGCCTTTTTGAGCCGGTTGCCTCCCACGACGATGTCCTCGAGACGCCCGATCCGCTGCGCCCGCCGCAGCCGCAGGATCCGATTGACCGTCACCGGGCCCAGGCCGGGGACACGCAACAGCTCCAGCCGGGATGCCCGATTCACGTCCAACGGAAAGAAGTCCGGGTGGCTCGAGGCCCAGACCTCCTTCGGATCCGTCTCCAAGGACAGGTTACCTTCTTTATCGAACAGGATGTCGCCATCTCTAAAACCATATTTGCGCATCAGAAAGTCAACCTGGTACAGACGATGCTCCCGCAGGAACGCGTCGCCCGCGCTGTGGCCGGCCTGCTCCGCCGGCAGGGAGGCATCACCGAGACCTCGCTGGTAGGCGCTGAAGTAGATGCGATGGAGCCGGAGCCTGTCGTAGAGCCCCCACATGTACTGGACGATCTCGGCATCGGATTCCCCGGCGGGCCCGACGATGAATTGGGTGGTCTGCTTGACCCTCTCGAACCTGGCCCCGCAGGCCGTCAACCGGCTGATATGCTTCATCGGCTCGATGATGTCACGCAGATAGTTCTTTCTGCCGGACAGTTTGGCGAGGTTCTTCGCGCCGGGCGTCTCGATATTGAGGGAAACGGCACTGGCGAGTGAGACGGCCTCTTCGATTGCGCCGGCGCCGGCCCCTGGAATGATCTTCAGATGGATGTATCCCTGGAAACGATACCGCTGGCGGAGGAGCCGGGCTGTCCCGTTGAGCCGTTCCATCGTCGCGTCCGGCGCGCCGATGACGCCGGAGCTCAGGAACAGGCCGAAGACTTTCTTCCGGCGGTAATAATCCAGAAATACCCGGGCGGTCTCCTCGGGGCTGAGCGTGCAGCGGCGGATATCCCGCTCCTCGCGCAGCGGGCAGTATTTGCAGTCGTTCACGCAGACGTTGGAGATCAGGGTCTTAAACAGCACGCTCGTGCCGCCGTTCGGGAGCGACACGGGGTAGATCCAGCACCCGTCGTCGCCGCGCCGCCGCGTGTCCTCGCGGTTGGTGCCACACGCGCAAGCCAAGTCGTACTTGGCGTCGTCGCTGAGGATGTCCAGCTTCTGATTCGTATCCGGCTTGGAGAGTACCCCTACCACGGTTGGTCCAATCCTAACTGAACCCCCAGACGCCATCCTGTACCGGGGAAGCCATCCGGGGCTATCACAACCATGCGATCATTGTAACAAGAACGCGGGAAAGCGAAAGAGCGGAACCACTCATTTCGCCGGGTTCCCATAATTTTCTGTCGCGCTTTCCGGCATGACTTCGCGCAGCGCATCACGAGCCATCCGTGCCAGGAGGATCGTGACAACGACCGTCGCCGCCAGACTCACCCAGAGGAACACGTGATGGGCGGTGGGAGTCGGGCCTTGCCCGCGGGCGTAGGCAATGACCTCCGCGAGGGAGCGCAAGCCCGCACCGAGATAGACGAACAGGACCGTTCCCGGCGTCACCCCGATCAAGGTGCCCCACGTATATTCCCAGAAGGAGACCTTTGTCAGGCCCAAGACGTAATTCAAGAGGATAAAAGGAGAAATTGGGCTGAGGCGGCTCAGCAGCACGACCCGGAAGCCGTGCCTGCCGATCGCGTGATCGATGGCCGTGAATTTCGGGCTGCGGGCGATTTTGCCCGCCATCCAGTTGCGTGCCATGCCCCGGCCGACCAGGAAGGCGATGCAGGCCCCGATCGTGCTGCCCAGGATGGACGTGATGCTGCCCACCAGGACTCCGAAGAGAAAACCCCCGGCCAGCGTGGGGATCGATCCGGGAATCAGAAGCAGACACGATACCGCGTAGAGGCCGCCCAGCACCAGAGGCCCCCAGATACCCAGATGCGTAGTGTGCTCAAACAGATGCACCAACCACGGGATGAGGGGAGCAAAGGCCACCGGAGCAATCAGTCCAACAGCCACAACTGCCAGAAGGATCAACTTGATCTTCTTTACCCCCATAGTGCATCGCCGCCTCAGCCCGTCACGCGCCCCGCTACATCGGCATCCGCGCCGCCGTCCGGAAGGTCATGCCGGAATCCGGACGTGAGTTTCTCCTTGAGAATACGACGCCGATGGATTATATCCATACGCGCGTCGGAACGATTTCGGAGTACCGGTCTGATGGACCGATTATCGCAACGCCCAGCTATCCCCTCTGTTGTCAGGTACGGGGTTCTGGTGAGAAGGTTCTATTGAGCATATACCTTCGAAAGGATAGCGACTATGAGCCCTACGAAAGCAGGCAAACACTTCCCCCAAGCCCTTTCCCGCCGGAAATTCATGCAGCACGCGGCCACCGCGGCGGCATTCACGGTGGTGCCCCGCCACGTGCTGGGCGGGCGGGCGTACGCCGCCCCGAGCGAAAAGCTCAATATCGCGGGCGTCGGCATCGGGGGCGTCGGCAGGTCTTTCCTGCAAGGCTGCGCCAGCGAAGCGACGACACGCATCGCCTTCCTGTGTGATGTGGACCACGAGTACGCCAAGCCGGTGTTTGAGGAGTACCCGCAGGCCAAGCGGTACCGCGATTATCGCGAGATGCTCGACAAGGAGAAGGACATCGATGCGGTCCTGGTGGCAACGCCGGACCATACCCACGCCGTCATCACGATGGAGGCCCTCCGCAGAGGCAAGCACGTGTTGTGCGTCAAGCCGCTGACGCGAACCATTGCCGAGGCGCGGACCGTCGTGGAGGCTGCCCGCAAGGCCGGCATCGCCACGCAGGTAACGGCCTCCTCCTCCACGAGTGAGAGCGCCTCCAGCCTGTGCGAGATGATCTGGGATGGCGCCATCGGCGAGATCCGCGAGGTGCACTGCTGGTCGAACCGGCCGCTGTGGCCGCAGGGAATGGACCGTCCGGAAAGCCAGGACCCCATCCCGGCCCACCTCGACTGGGATTTGTGGCTCGGTCCGGCCCCGTTGCGGCCTTTCAAAGACAAGTGGGGCAGAGATCATCTGGTCATGAAGCAGGCCAAGCACGACTACCCGTTCGATGCCGTCTATCACCCGTGGAATTTCCGGGGCTGGTGGGATTTCGGGACCGGCGCCCTCGGCGATATGGGTTGCCACCATCTCAATACCCTGTTTCGGGCGCTGAAGCTCGGCCATCCGACCAGCGTCTGGGCCAGCTCGACCAAGGCGATGCCCGAGGCGACGCCGCTGGCTTCGACGGTCGCCTGGGAATTTCCCGCGCGGGAGGGTCTGGCGCCCGTGACCGTCTACTGGTATGACGGCGGAATCAAGCCGCCGCCGCCGCGCGAGTGGGAGGAAGGCCGCCCATGGCCGGATGAGGGCAATCTCTACGTGGGCGACAAGAGCAAGATTCTCGGCGACACCAACAGCGGACGGCTCATCCCGGAATCCCGGATGAAGAGCTACAAGCTGCCGCCCAAGACGCTGCCCCGCTCGAACTTCAACAACATCGCGACGGGCGAGTGGGTCCGGGCCTGCCGCGGCGGCGAGCCGGCAAGCTGCAACTTCGACGTCGGCGGCCTGCTGGCCGAGGTCGTGCTGCTCGGCAATATCGCCATCCGCCGGGATAAGAAGCTCTCCTGGGACGCCCCGAACATGCGCTTCACCAATGACGAGGAGGCCAACCAGTACATCCAGGAGCCCTACCGCGCCGGCTGGAAACTCTGATGGACTATTGAGGGTTGATGGGTGATTGTTTGCTCGAACGGACCGGGCGCGCACCCGGAGCGGCAAAACACCCGTCCATCGCGGAATTTGCACTCGTCTGTCATCCTGAGCGGCAGCGAAGGATCCGGGCCACGGGTGGTATGCCCCCACCGGATACGGTACAGACTTCCCTTTTGCGCCCAGATGCCTTGTATCAGCAAAATTATTTCGCGAAATGATTTGCCTTTCCCTTGGGTATATGGCTAAATGACCATATTTATCGACGAGTCCAGGCAATCTGTGGGTGGGGTGTGTACGGCACGCTCTGCTATGATCTATAGAGGAAAGGCATGGCTGATATCGATACTACCGTACGTTCCGCTCAGGGCAAGAGCAGGCGTTGCGCCGATCCGGTCCCTATCGGCGCGATTCTTCCCGGCGTCTGCACCGCGATCCAGGCCCGCTGCCAACGGGCCATGCGGCGGCTGCGCACGCAACGGCAGAAACTGCGCCCCGCGACCCGCCTCGCCGGTTGAGACACGGACATCCTCCTCAGGGCCGTGGCTTAAGGTGCCGCGCCGGGCGCACGCTCACGCTCGAATCCTCCACCGCTCGGTTCTCCCGGATTCTCTGGCGCTTCGATCCCGAATCGTGGCTGCGCCGCGGGCTAAAGTTGCTGCGGATCCAGAACGACGTGCTTGATGCTCTGGCGCAGGTACGTGTAGGTGATGTGAACCAGGCCGTCGGAGGTCTGTATGACGGCGGGATACGAATACTCGCCCGGCTGGTCTTCGAGGGTCAGGACGACGTTCCAGTCCTTGCCGTCTCGTGAGAGCGCCACGTTCAGAGGTGTGCGGCCGCGGGGCGTGTTGTTGAAGACCAGTAATTGCCGGCCGTCGCGAAGGGTGACCGCATCGATCCCCGAATTGGGATTCGGCAACTTCGTGGCGGTCATCTCGCTCCAGGTCTTGCCGCCATCCTGCGACCAGGTCTGTGCGATGAAGCCCTGGCCGCGGGTCCGGCAGAGGATCTGGAACCGCTTATCCGGATAGACCAGGACCGTCGGCTGAATCACCCCAATCTGGGCCGGGTTATTCAAAGGGCCCACCACCTCCCAGGTCTCAAAGTCCTTCGTGATCTCCAGGTGTGTCCGCCAGCCGGCATTCTCGCTGCTCGACGGGCACAGGATGCGTCCGTCGTCGAGCTGGACCGGTTTGTCCTTGATCGGTCCCATCACGTGGGGCGGCAGCCGTCGGCGGTCTTTCCAAGTCTTGCCGCCGTCTTCCGAGACCATCATCTCGCCCCACCATTGATCCGGCCTGGGCCCGACCTTGAAGAACAACACGAGCGGCCCTCGGCGCGGCTGGAACAACGCCGGGTTCCAGCACGGATACCGTTTTTGGGGCGACATCACGCCGTTCGCCACTTCTACAGGCCTTGTCCACTGGCCGTTCTCGAAGCGGGACACCCAGATCCCGACATCATTGTCGCCTTCGTCCGTTCCGGCGAACCAGGCGGCCAGCAACCGCCCGTCGCGTGTCTGAACCACCGTCGAAGCGTGGCAACCCGGCGTCGGCCGATTCTCCAGGGGGAAAATCAACTCCGCCCGCACTACCGCGGTTCCCGCATCGGAGCGAGTGTTCGTCGTTACAGGAACGGACCGGCATCCGAGGACCAGAACCAGACCGAAGAGCCATCCCAATCGTCTCATTGCATATGCTCCCAACTTTTACTACCGGGCGAAGACAACCGCCCCACAGCCTTTATTCGACCCGGGTATGCTAACACGCCGCCGCTGCGCCGTAAAGCGTCTGTTGGATTCGAGCCGAGTCTCACGGCTTCTCGGCTCAGCCAACGGCTTGTATAAGACCTCTCATTCCTGTATCCTTGACAAAGTGGCAAATCATGAAGAACGACAGTCTGCTCACAAGCCGGTGACGCCGGTGACGCACGAAGAAACCGTCAGGTCCACCATGTCCGGGTACATATTCGATATCAAGAGGTACGCCATTCACGATGGGCCGGGGATTCGGACGACGGTCTTCTTTAAGGGCTGTCCGCTCCGATGCCGGTGGTGCCACAACCCGGAGAGCTGGAAGGCCCGGCCGGAGCCGGGGCTGCGACGCAGCCGGTGCGTTCGCTGCGGGCGGTGCATCGACATCTGCACGCGACACGCGATTTCCCAGGGCGAGGGCGGGCCGGTGACAGACCCGCAGAAATGCGCCTTGTGCGGCGCATGCGTTACGGCCTGTTCGGCCGGTGCGCGAGAGATCATCGGACGCAAAGCAACCGTGGCCGATTGTCTGGCTGAAGTGCGAAAGGACGTGATCTTCTACGACCAGTCGGGCGGCGGCGCGACGTTCTCCGGCGGCGAGCCGCTGATGCAGCCGGAGTTCCTGCTCGCCCTGCTGGAGGCCTGCCGGGCCGAGGGCATCCGCACTGCCGTTGATACGACGTGCCACGCCGAGCCGAAGATCATGCAGCGCGTCGCCCCGGCGGCGGATTTGTTCCTCTGCGACATCAAGCACATGAACCGCCGGTCACACGAGCAGTATACAGGTGTGGACAACCGGCAGATACTCGACAACATCGCCACGCTGGCAAAGACCGGCAGGGAGGTCATTATCCGGATTCCGATTATTCCGGGCTTCAACAGCGACGAGTCCAACCTAAGAGAAACGGCACAATTCGTGCAGGCATTGCAGACGGTTCGCCGGGTCGATATTCTGCCTTACAATCGCGGCGGTCTGGAGAAGGCCGTCCGGCTGACCGACGCGAGGGATTTGATGCAGGCACAAGTCCCGAGCGATGATACAATGAACAAGATCGCAGAGACCCTGCGGGGTTACGGATTCGAGGTCAAGACAGGCGGGTAAGATGATGAACGAACGGGTGGCAAAGCTGCGGCAACAGAGCGTGGAAGCCAAGCCTTACATCTCCACCGAGCGGGCCGAATCGATGACGGCGTTCTATCAAAGTGATGTTCCCTTGCAGGAATCGGTGCCGGTGTGCCGTGCGCTGGCCTTCAAGTATCTGATGGAGAACAAGACGATCTACCTTGGCGACGGCGAGCTCATCATCGGCGAGAAAGGCCCCGCACCTAAGGCGACTCCGACCTATCCGGAGCTGTGCTGCCACAGCATGCAGGACCTGCAAATTCTCAACGACCGGGAGAAGATTCCTTTCGCCGCCGGCGACGAGGTCCGGCGCGTCTACCGCGAGAAGATCATCCCCTTCTGGTCCGGCAAGACGATGCGGGAGAAGATTTTCAAGGCGATGGATGAGGCCTGGCTCAACGCCTATGAGGCCGGCATGTTCACCGAGTTCATGGAGCAGCGCTCGCCGGGCCACACGGTGCTCGACAACAAAATCTACCGCAAGGGCATGCTCGACTTCCAGCAGGACATTCAGCACAGTCTGGAGAGCCTGGACTTCTTCAACGACCCGCAGGCCTGCGCCAAGCAGGAAGAGCTGAAGGCCATGCTCATCTGTGCGGACGCGTTGATCCGCTTCGCCGAGCGCCACGCAGAAAAAGCCAGAGAGTTGGCCGCAAAGGAGTCCGATCCGCAACGCAAAGCAGAGCTGGCGCGAATCGCCGAGGTCTGCTCCCATGTCCCGGCCCACGCCCCGCGCGATTTCTGGGAAGCGCTGCAGTACTACTGGTTCGTGCACCTGGGCGTCACCACGGAGATGAACCCGTGGGATTCCTTCTGCCCCGGCCGGTTGGACCAGCATTTGTACCCGTTCTACAAGAAGGGGCTGGAGGAAGGGACGCTGACCCGCGAGCAGGCGCAGGAATTGCTGCAATGCCTGTGGGTTAAATTCAACAACCAGCCGGCGCCGCCCAAGGTCGGCGTCACCGCCGCCGAGAGCGGCACGTACACCGATTTCGCCCAGATCAATAACGGCGGGCTTAAGGAGGATGGGGCCGACGGCGTGAATGACGTCACGTACCTCATCCTCGACGTCATCGAGGAGATGCGGCTCGTGCAGCCGAGCTCTTCCATTCAGGTCAGCAAGAAGAACCCGGACCGGTTTATCAAGCGCGCCGCCCGCATCATCCGCACGGGCTTCGGCCAGCCCTCCGTGTTCAATACCGACCTGATCGTCCAGGAGCTGATCCGCATGGGCAAGTCGGTCGCCGACGCCCGCAACGGCGGTACCAGCGGCTGCGTCGAGGTCGGCGCCTTCGGCAAGGAAGCCTACATCCTGACCGGCTATTTCAATCTGCCCAAGGTACTGGAATTGACCTTGAACAACGGCATAGACCCCAGGACCGGCAAACAGATCGGCCTGCAAACCGGCGACCCCGAGCAATTCGGCAGTTTCGAGCAGCTCTTCGAAGCCTACCGCCGGCAGCTCAACTACCTGATCGACGTCAAGATGCGCGGCAACAACATCATCGAGCGGCTGTACGCGGCGTACATGCCCGCGCCGTTCCTCTCGATTTTGATCGACGACTGCATCGCCCGCGGCCGGGATTACCACGACGGCGGCGCCCGCTACAACACGAACTACATCCAGGGCGTCGGCCTGGGCACCATCACGGACGCCCTGACCGCCATCAAGTACCACGTCTTCGAGCACAAGACGACCTCCATGAACGAGCTACTCGCGGCCCTGCGCGCGAACTTCGAGGGCCACGAGGCGCTGCGGCAGACGCTCTGGCAGCGGACCCTCAAATATGGCAACGACGAGGATTACGCGGATGACGTGATGCGGTCGGTCTTCGAAGCCTACTTCCAGGCCGTGGACGGTCGGCCCAACATGAGAGGGGGCCGGTACCGCATCAACCTGCTGCCGACCACGGTTCACGTGTACTTCGGCTCCGTCATGGGCGCGACGCCCGACGGCCGCAAGGCGGGTCTGCCGCTGTCCGAGGGCATCTCCCCCGTCCAGGGTGCGGACCGCCAGGGCCCGACCGCCGTGCTCAAATCCGCCGCCAAAATGGACCACGGCCGCACCGGCGGAACGCTGCTCAACATGAAGTTCAATCCGCAAGTCCTGGAGGGCGAGGACGGCCTGGACAACCTCATGCATCTGATCCGCTCCTATTTCCGCCTCGACGGCCATCACATCCAGTTCAACGTGGTGGACGCGGAAACCTTGCGCAAGGCCCAGGCCAAACCCGAGGAATACCAGAACCTGATCGTCCGCGTTGCCGGCTACAGCGACTACTTCGTGGACTTAGGTGTTGACCTCCAGGACGAAATCATCGCCCGCACCGAACAAAAAGCGTTCTGAACGCTCTGGGCGTGGGGATAGAATGCGCGTTGACAGGCCCGGTTGTGTGCGTTTAGACTCGCGGTATCATGGTCGCCGTCATTGAACAGAAGAAAACAGCCTTAGCGGAGCTTTGCCGCCGGTATCGGGTGGAGCGACTCTACCTGTTTGGGTCGGCACTGTCGGGCCGCTTCGATGCCCGGCGCAGCGATCTCGACTTTCTGGTCCGTTTTTCCGATCGCCAGCCAACGGGCGAATACGCCGACCGCTATTTGGGATTCGCAGAGGCGCTGGAACGACTCTTCGATCGGCCGGTCGACTTGGTGACCGAGGAGTCAATCCGCAATCCCTTCTTTCGTCACGAGTTAGAAGCCACGCGGCAACTACTATATGAACAACCAAGTGAGGAAGCTTCTGTTTGATATTCTCGAATCCGGCCGCAGCATTCGCAATTGGTGCCAACATCGCACCTTTGCCGAATACGAGGCTGACCGCCAGCTCCGCCGCGCAGTTGAGCGGGAGTTCGAGATCATCGGCGAGACGCTCAACCGATTGCAGCACACCGACCCCGTCACCGCTGCTCATATCGATCAGCTCCCCCGTATTGTCGGCTTCCACAACCGGATCATCCACGGCTACGACACGGTCGACGACGCCATGGTATGGGGCATCATCGATCGCTACTTGCCGGAACTGATTGCACAAGTTGAGATGCTCCTCCAAGAGCCAGACACGGGATAAGACCCTCCGAAGGACTATGCGCGAGACCCCCAATGTGTTCTTTGTCACATCTGATTTAGTGTTTGCAGAGGTATTGCATGAGAAAGCTGTTGTCTGCATGGCTGGTCACGGGCTTGTTGGCTCTGTGCATGGGTTGTGCCACCAACCCCCGGCCGGACCAGCTCAGCCAATTCGTCCAGACCTGTGTGGCGAAGGTCGAGCCGCTTAGCGCGCGGGCCAATCTGGTCTACTGGGAGGCGGCGACGACGGGTAAGCCGGAGAAGTTCGAGGAGCTCAAGCAGCTTCAGTTGCAGATTCGGCGGATTTACAGCGACCCGAACGATTTCGCCCGCATCAAGGCGTTCAAAGCATCCGGACACATCCGCGATCCCCGGCTGGCCCG
>Ga0315289_10004135_pt1 | contig 21721 bp, 15 predicted proteins | sample YL17G11_40_MG_FD_203452 | JGI IMG/M metagenome (GOLD analysis project Ga0315289, IMG submission 203452) | Sediment microbial communities from Yellowstone Lake, YNP, Wyoming, USA - YL17G11_40 | ecosystem: Environmental > Aquatic > Freshwater > Lake > Sediment | place: USA: Wyoming | collected... | reverse complement strand
TTCCGTGATGCAGCTCCAGGTGGCGGCGTCGTAGACGTCGATGTCGGGGGCGGCGCCGGTCCGCAGGGCCTTGATCAGGCGGTAGAGCGTCATCCAGTCGGCGCCGCCGTGACCGCCCTGCGACAGGGCCTTCGCGCCCCAAGCCTTCCAGAGCGGGTTCTCGAATTCCTTGTAGTAGGCGTCCATCGGCTCCCAGGTGACGCTCTTGGGACTGCGGCCCTCAATGTAGATCTGCTCCAGTGTCGCCGAGTAGATGCCCTTGGTGCCCTGCACGCGATAGATCAGGTCGTAGGGCCGGGGCAGCTTCGTGTCGTAGTAGAGCGTGACCGTCTGGCCGTTGACGGTGCGCAGGAGGCTGGTGTTGATGTCGGCGTCGCGGCTGCCCCGCGTGCCGTCGGCGCTCATGGAGACGAGGTAATCGAAGCGGTTGCCACGATTGATGTCCAGCCACTGGGCGACCGGCCCGAGGGGGTGCGTCGGGTAGGCGTTGGCCGAGCGGGTCTTGCCGTCCCGCACGCGGCCCGCCGTGGCGGGATCGGCGATGTAGTGCTGGTAGCCCGCCTCGCAGTGGCGCAGCTCGCCGAACACGCCCTTTCGCAGCATGCTGTGAACCAGCATCACGTTGCGGAAATAGCAGCAATTCTCGAGGATCACGCAATACTTGTGCGTTTTCTCCGCCGTCTCGACCAGTTGCCAACATCCCTCGATGGTCTCGGAGGCAGGGACCTCGGTGGCCGCGTGTTTGCCGGCGGTCATAGCCGCAACGGAGATCGGTACGTGCCACTTCCACGGCCGGACCGCGTTGATGACAAGGTCCAGGTCCTCGGTCTCGCACAGACGCTGGAAGTCGGTCTCGCCGCGCGAATAGCCGGTCGGCTTGGCCTTCCCGGTGGCGGTCACCAGATTCTGTCCTTTCACGACACGATCTTCAATGATGTCGCAAACCGCCTTGATCTCGACCCCTTCCAGGTCCAGCAGGACCTTCAGCAGCACCGTCCCCCGCCCGCCGATGCCCACGAGTCCGATCCGCACCTTGTCCATCGGTTTCACATCAGAAGCATCACCCGCGAGGACCTCCTGACCAATGGCCCATGCCGCTGCCCCCGCCGCTCCAGCTCTCAAGAAATCTCTGCGATTGTACTGCTCGTTCATGATCGTTCTCCGTGATTCTGCATCGTTGCCGCCACCATTATGACCCCGATCCGCAACAGAGGCAAATACCAAGCAGGAAGAGGGCCAGTCGTCTCCGCCCTTGGGGGCGGGGATTTGTCGCTTTTCGCCAGCAGCATGGTAGTGAGGCATGACGCCCTGGCTGACAACAGAGCGTGTGTCCGGCGTCGCCATTCTCCCCGGAGAATGAGCCAACGCGTCTACGGTGGACGTGGCGAAAGACCGGCCGTCTTGTTATCATCGTGGCCGATGATGGATCGTAATCTGCAACAACCAATCGTGCTTTCGTTCGACCGCGGGACGCTTCTGCTGACGGGGCCGCAGCCGCGGGAGGTTTCGAATGGGGCGGAGTCGTCGGCTTGGAAGTGGGATCCGCGTGTCGGGGCGTGGCGGTGTGAGGCGATTCACTACTCTTCTGTCTGCACGGCGCTGAGTCGGCGCTTCGGGGCGGGTTTTCGGGACCAGGTGCCGGCGCCGGCTCGGGTGGCGTGGCCGAAGACGGATTTGCCGGAGCTTCGGGCGGAGCAGAAGGAGGCGCTGGCGGCTTGGATCAAGGGCGGCCGGCGCGGGCAGATCATCATGCCGACCGGGACCGGCAAGACGGAAGTGGCCTTTGCGGCGATGACCGAGACGCAGATCGCGACCCTGGTCGTGGCGCCCGTGCGCGATCTGATGTATCAATGGCATCGGCGGATTCTGGCGGCGTTCGGGTACGATGCGGGAATCGTGGGCGATAATACCTTCGATATCAGGCCGGTCACGGTGACCACCTATGACAGCGCCTATATCCACATGGACAAGATGGGGGCGGGGTTCGGGCTGCTGATCTTCGACGAGGAGCACCATCTGCCGGGCAAGTGCCGGCGCGAAGCCGCGATTCTCAGTGCCGCGCCGATGCGGCTGGGACTGACCGCGACGCCCGAGCGGTCCGACGGCTGTGAGGCGGACCTGGACTGGCTCATCGGGCCGGTGGCCTATCGGTTGCCGTTCAAACAGGTGCGGGGCTCGACGCTCGCGGACTTCGACGTGGTGCGCGTGCCGGTCGCGCTCGACGACCGCGAGCAGGCGACCTACGACCAGTGCAGCCGGCTCGTGCAGCACTTTCTCGCCGCGCGGCGGAAGGAGACGCCGGGCTATACGTGGCAGGATTTGTGCAAGGAGACCGGGAAGGACCCGCAGGCGCGCCACGCGCAGAAAGCATATTATCTCAAGAAGTCCGTCGAGGATCGCGCCGCCGAGAAACTCCGCGTGCTGGAAGACATCTTTCGGCTACACTACGGCCAGCAGATCCTCGTCTTTGCCGGCTCGAACGCGATGGCAGTGGAGGTCTCGAGACGCTTCCTGGTGCCGACGATCCTCTCCCACACGCGCAAGCGCGAGCGGTTGGCCGTGCTGGCGGGCTTCGCCAAGGGCGAGTTCACCGTCCTCGTGGCCAATCGCGTGCTCGACGAGGGCGTGGATGTCCCCGAGGCCAAGGTGGCCGTCGTGATTGGCGGGCAGGCCTCCACGCGCCAGGCCACGCAACGGCTCGGGCGGGTTCTGCGCAAGAGCGGCAACAGCCGGGCCACGCTCTATGAAGTGGTCTGCGAGGATACGAAAGAAGTCGAACGCTCCCGCAAGAGGCGGCAAGGCGATGCTTACGAGCGAACAATCCATCGTCGAGTATAGGGCCGGCCGGGTCGTCCCTGACCGCCTGACGCAGAACATGCACCGGCATTACCTCGAGTACGCCGGGAAGATGCTCGCGGTCTACCGGGATGGGATCGGCCGCCGGCGCCGCGAGCTGCACCGGCAGGTTGAGGCGATTTTCGCCGACGAGCCGGACTGCCCGATTCGCCGGATCGAGGCCTTCTGCAAACTGCTCGACGACGCCAGTATCTTTCAGGCCGACCCTTCCGGCAAAGCGGCGAAATTGCGGCTGGACGTATTCTCAAGGGCTGCCCGCCTCCATCCGCTCGTGCAAGCGCCTGACCGCCTCTTCGAGCACGAAGAAGGAGCGGCCAAGAGCCAATTGGCCGAGGAGCTTGGTACGCCGTGGGATGTGATCGAGCAGGGCCTCTTTGCGGATGTCATGGCTTATCAGCAGCTCGAGGAATTTACCGGCTACCCGGACACGGCGGCCTTCCTGTCCCGCTACAACGTCGCCCAGCTTCAAGCCTGCCTGTACCGGGCCGAGAGCATGACGGTGACGTCCACGCGGGACCTCAAGACGATTATTCGCTACGCCAAGCTGGCGAAGCTGCTGCACGAGATTATCCGTGTCGAAGGCGTCTCGCCTTCGGATCGCGGGCAAGACGCCCGCGACACATCCACGTATCGGATCACGTTCACCGGCCCAGCGTCGGTCCTGCGCGAGACACGCCGGTATGGCGTGAACTTCGCGCGGTTCCTGCCGGCGCTGCTGGCCTGCAAAGGCTGGAGCATGGACGCGGTCGTGCGGACGCCCTGGAAAGCCACGGCGAAGCTCGCCATCTCCGAGACGGACCACTTCCATAGCCACCTGCCGCCGCCGGAGGAATTCGATTCGTCTTTGGAGCAGTCATTGGCCGCCAAGTTCGGCTCGACGCGCGACGGGTGGCAACTGGTCCGCGAGGGCGATATCCTCTACGAACATCAAAAGACTTTTGTCCCGGACTTCACCTTCCGCCACGAGGACGGCACGGAGGTCTTCCTGGAGATCGTCGGCTTTTGGACGCCGGAGTACCTGGCCGTCAAACGAGAGACGCTCCGCCAGTTCCGCCGGCACAGAATTCTGCTGGCCGTGCCGGAAGGCTCGCTTCGCGAAGGCGCCTCGATTACCGATCGCGTCCTGGTCTACAAAACGACGCTGAAACTCCCGCCCCTGCTGGCGGCCCTGGAGGCCGCACGCACCAGAAGCTCGCACGGAGGAGTCGACAGGTAGACAGGGATCCGAGATCAGCACCATCTGATGCACGAGGTCACGGCGCTATCGGTCGGCGGGCGGGGCGTAGGCATGCCAGACGATGCCTTCGTAGGTCCAAACTTGCGGGTAGTCGCGCTGGAGCTTCTCTTTCTCCGAGGAGTTGATCGTGAAGAAGTGCCGGGCGAGGGCGGGTGACCAGAAGCGGTGCACGGGGTCGGGGTCGCGGGGAAGGTACGTCACGGCGCCGACAGTGACCTCGACCGGCTTTCCGTCGCCGGGCGGCAGATGGCCGATAAGCCACAGATTGAGATGAAGGTTCTCCTTGCCGGTTGCCGACGTACCACCGCAATGCGGGAGGACCATAGCATGCCGGCTGCCAACCGGCCGTTACGGAAATCGCTCATTTTGTGCGGGAAATACCCCCTGGCGGCCTGCCCGCGCCGGGGCTTGGGAATCCTTGCGACCGGACGTCCATCGGCTCACGATGTCGCCCGCCGGCCTTGTCCTCCGTTCCGCAGACCGGGGCGCAGGCCGGATTTCGCTATTCGCATCAGGGCCACCAAGCTGTATACTGACCGGCCCGCCGGCCCGAACAGGTTTTCCGAGGCCGGCGTATGGAGGCTGGATGGATTGTTTCGTGGCGTGGTAAGAAGGCAAGAGAAGGTGGAAGATACCTATCATCTGACAGACGACAAGCAGGACATACTGACCCACCCGAGGCGGCGCGGCCAGATCCACATTCTGACGATCGATCCCGTGCTGGCGACGGAATTGTGCGAGAGAATCGGCTCGGACCGGCGGCTGAAGCGATACTCATTGATTTGCCCGCGGGCGGCCAACGTCCGCAGCGCCCTGGAAGAGATCGAGTTGATGGCCCAGGAGACGATTTCCTCCCGTCTGCTCATCTTCGACGTACGCCGCGTCACCTTGCCCCGGCTGCGCCGGCCTTTCAACGCCATCATCGGCTACAACCGCCGGGACTTCAACAAACTGTGCTATAGCATCTGCATCGGCGACGGCCCGGTGAACCTGTTCCAGGACGGCCGGGCGGTGGACCTGTTCGTCTCCTACCTGGCCTCCCATCGGGTGGACTTCCATCCGGCGGTCTTCTTCTTCGACCCCTTCCTCCACTACGAGTCGAGCGAGATACAGCTCCAGGCGCTCGACGACGAGTTCGTCATTCCGGACGCCATTCCGAGGAGGCTGGTCCCCTACTTTCGCAGCGACACGACCAAGGTGGGCACGATCCGCCAGTTCTTCCGCGCGGTGGATAAAGATGAGGAGACCCGCAAGAAGCGGCTGCGTATGCTGCGGCACCTCTACAAGAAGAGACTCGCCGAGCAGTTCCCGGGCAAGAAAGATCAGTTCAAGGCTTTGCTTTCCCGCCGAGGCATCCAGTTGGCCAGTGAGAAGATGAACCTCTACCCGCTCTACTTCGAGGACTGGGTCTGCGACCTGATGCGCAAGGCCCGCCGCAACGCCGCTCCCAAAGATCGATAATCTGGGATCTGAGATTGCCTTCCGCGGACCGGCGGGCTGGACAACTCACGCTATCCCTTGGCCTTCGTAGTACTCGGCACGCGCCTTACGCAGATGGCAGCGACAAGCCGTCGTTTGTAGTGACGCCGTCAGGCGTTTCCTTTTTTGCCCCTACGGGTACACCACGAACAAGACTTGCGGCTGCCACCCCGCAATGTCGGACTTGCGGCCTGGAGTCTCTCTGGCTGTGCGTCACTCGCCCTGGGCATGTGCCGTCAGGAGCAGGAAGACCGCTTTCTCGGCGTCCTGGTTGGCGGCGACGATCTGCGGCTGGCCCAGCGCGAGGACCGCCGAGCTGGACCAGTCCCAACTGTCCGTGTTCGCGGGACCGTCGGGGCTTTGCGCCGCCCGCGCGAGCCGGGTATGGGAATAGCTGAATTGGACGGATACGGCCGTGTCGGACAGAGGAATGACCCCCAGAGAGAATCTTTCGCCCCATTGGTACGGTTTGTAGTTTGTCTCCGAGGCGCCTGTCTCATAGCGGATGTACGTTGTTCTTTTCTCCTGGATTTCTGTCCTGCCGTCGGCCTGGGACGCCGCTTTGCCGCCGCCGATGACCCGGGCTTGGCCGGTGTCGAGGCATTGGAGGATATGGGCGACGGAGACGGCGTGCGGCTCCTGGCCAATCGGGCTGACCTCCAGCTTCGCCAGGGCCGGCAGGTTCACCTCGACCACAAAAGCTTCGACCAGCACCGCGCCGGCCCCGCCGGGAGGCAATCCCAAGCCCGCTCTGGGCCGGGGCGGCACATTGGCTCTGCTCCCCATCAGGGACAGCGTGCACAGCAACACACAGGCGGCAATCGCAATTCCTTTGGCTTTGGCAAACATGGAGGCACCCTTTCACTTCTCACTCTTTCGATCGTGGAAAACCGCTCACAATAAGAAGGCCGTACATCAAACGGGAGTCACGAGAAATGGGAGAAGCCCGGGGAGAAGGTGTGCAGGGCATACCCTACGCGTGGCGGGCGCGCAAGCAATCATCCATCATCAGTAGCCAATCATCCTTGCTCAGCGCCACTTGTGCTTTTTGATGGCGCGGAGGATCTGTTGGGCGCAGCGCAGGGCCGCGAGACCCTCCTCGGCGCTGACCTCCGGCGTGAAAGAACGGTCCCGGACGGCCCGCAGGAAGGCCTCCTGCTCCAGACGAATGGGCTCCTTGTCGTCGATTTCGAGCGGCTCGATGTGCAGCAGGTCCAGCCAGTTGACGCCGGCCGGATTGAAGTCGCCGCGCTGCCGCTGCTCCCGAATCCATTCGACGACATTCTTGTTCGGATCGGCCTTGATGACGATGCCGGTTTTCTTGAGGTAATCGACGCTCAGATAGGCCTGGGGGGTGAAGACGTGGACCCGCCGCTCGGTCTTGAGGGCCAGGCGCGAGGCGGTGAGGTTGGCGACGCAGCCGTTGTCGAACAGGATCCGGGCGTTGCAGATGTCCTCGCTGCCGTCGATGACGTTGACCCCCACGGCATCGACCCGCCGGATCTTGCTGTTCGCCAGCGACAGGACAATGTCGATATCGTGGATCATGATGTCGAGGACAACGCCGACGTCGGTGGAGCGGAACGGATAGGGGCTGACGCGGTGGGCCTCGATGAACTTCGGCTCGATGCTGAACCGCTTCATCGCCTGCACGACCGGGTTGCAGCGTTCCGAGTGCCCCACGGCGACCACCGTGTCGTAGCGCCGGGCCAGAGACACGATCTTGCGGCCTTCGCGAACGCTGGAGGCCAGCGGTTTTTCAATCAGGACCGGAATGCGATTCTGGAGGAAGGGTTTGGCTAATTGCAGGTGCGTCGTCGTGGGCGTGGCGATCGTGACCGCATCGACCTTGCCCAGGATCTCGGCGCAGTCCGTGTAGGCGGGGCAGTGATGCTGCTCGGCGAGCTGGGCCGCCTTGGCCGGATCGACATCCACCACCGCGACCAGCTCGCTCTCGGGCAATTGGCTGTAGACCTTGGCGTGGATCGAGCCCATCTTGCCCGCCCCGACCACCGCCGTACGAATCTTCTCGTTACTCATAGGATACGCGAATAATGGAAGGTTGGAATGATGGAATATTGGGGACGCACGCGATCCACCAAGCCCTCCAGCATTCCACTATTCCATCATTCCATTGTTTCCCTTCTTGTCAGGCTCGCTGGCTCTCCCGGTACCGTCCGAACTTGTGCTGACTGCTGTTGAAGATGGCGTCCACCATGGCGCGCACGTTCTCATCCAGGCCATTCTGGTGCGCCAAGGCCTCGGCGTTGCCCAGCAACGGGCCGCCCTGGCGGTACAGCCGCCGATAAGCTTCATGAATATGCTCCTGCTGCTGCTCGCTCAAGCCGGCGCGCAACAGACCGCGCTTGTTCACGCCGCGCACCCGGGGCGGATAGTGCCCGCTGACGATCAGGAACGGCGGAACATCCCGGTTGAGGCCCGCCAGACCGGCGATGTAGGACCAGCGTCCGATGGTGACGAACTGATGCGAAGCCGCCAGACCGCTGAACCAGGCGCCGGTCTCGATCTTGACGTGGCCGGCGATCTGAACGTAGTTGCTCAAGACCACCTTATCCTCGACGAGGCAATCATGGCCGAGGTGCGCGCCCACCATCAGCAGACTGTCGCTGCCGACCTGGGTCAACTGCCCCTCGTGCCGGCTCGGATGGATCGTGACGTTCTCCCGAATGGCATTTCGATCCCCGATCACGATGGCTCCCATCTTCGAATTCGTGTCCATCCCGAGAACCTGCGGACAGCAGCCGATCACGGCGTTCGGATAGACGTGGTTCTCCCGGCCGATGGTGACCTTTCCGGTGATGACCACCCGGGCATCGAGGACGGTTCCGGGGCCGATCGAGGCCCCCGCGCCGACGACGCAATAGGGTCCGATGACCACGTCCTCTGCCAACTGCACGTCCTTCTCGACTACTGCCGTCGGGTGTATGGTCGTCATGTCAGTGGGTCCTGCCTTTCAATGGCGGATTGATGATTGCGGATTCGCGGCCTGGAAGGGAATCCGCAATCCGCAATCCGAAATAGACGGTCAGACTTTCTCATCATCCACCAGCATAAACTTGATCTCGGCCTCCGCCGCGACGATATCCCCCACCATGGCCTGGCAGCGGCAATGGGCGGTTCGGCGGCGCAGCCGCACGGTCTCGGCGATCAGAATGAGCTGATCGCCCGGAACGACCGCCCGCCGCAGTTTCACGTTGTCCATGCTCAGGAGCACCGCCAGCTTGCCGGTGTGCTCGAGCCGCTGGGCAAACAGCAGGCCCGAGACCTGGGCCATCGCTTCGACGATCAGCACGCCCGGCATGATCGGCGTCGAGGGGAAATGGCCCTGGAAGAACTGCTCGTTGAAGGTCACGTTCTTGATGCCCTTGATCCGGGTGTCGCCTTCGACCTCGATGATCTTGTCCACGAGGAGCATGGGGTAACGGTGCGGGAGGATTTTCTGAATCCGCCGGATGTCGAGGACGGCATCGGTCCCGAACCGCTCGACGCGATCCTGCTGCTGGGCCGCGTCATAGAGCTTGCGGACCAACTGCTGGTTCAGGGCGTGGCCGCTCTTGTAGGCGACGATGCGCCCGATGACCGGCCGGCCGACCAGCGCCAGGTCGCCGATCAGGTCCACGATCTTGTGCCGGACGCACTCGTTCGGCCAGCGATAGGTATTCTTGATCGGCCCGTCCGAGTCGATGACCAGGATATCGTTCGGGCCGATGTGCGTGCCGATGCCCCGCGCCTGGAACTGCTTGGCCTCGACCTCCAGGAGAAAGCTTCGCGCCGGGGCCATGCCCGTCTCGAAGCTGTCCGGCGTCAGTTGGTAGCTGTAGATCTGCCGGCCGATCCCCGGGTGACTGCTGTAGTCCAGATCGTAGGTGATGCTCAGATCGCCATCCGTGTACGGCAAGGCGTAGATGGTCGCGTCGCCCGCATTGACACAGACAGGTTTCTTGATGACGAATTCCTTGCGGGGGTTCGCCTGCTCGACAATCCCGGCCTGCTTGAGGATCGCGACATACTGGGCGCTGCTGCAGTCCGGCGCCGGCAACTCCGGCCCCTCCACCTCCACGACGACGTTGTCAATCTCCAGGGCGTGGATCGCCGCCAGGCAATGCTCGACGGTCTCGATACTGACCTCGCCCTTTTTGATGCTGGTGCGGCGGCTGCGCTCGGCGATATTCGGGGCAATCGCGGCGATCCGGATGGCGTTGGCGATATCGGTCCGCACGAAGACGGCCCCGGTCTCCTCGGGCGCCGGGTGGAAGGTCACGGTAGCATCCTGGCCGCCGAAGAGCCCCTTGCCGGCCAGCTTAACCGGGTCCCTGATCGTTTTTTGCAGCTTCAAGTCGATCCACCTTCGCCGTCAGGCGTTTCAGATCTTGTGCCAGCTTCGGCAGGCGCAGAACATAAGCAACCACCCGCGCCGCTTCTTTCACGCTCAAAGCGGGCGACCAGGCTAGTCGCTCTCCGGGTGGGACGCTGCTCATGACCCCGGCCTGTGCGCCCACCATCGTGCCGGCGCCAATTTCGATGTTGTCCGCCAAGCCCACCTGCCCGGCCAGCACCACGCCGTCGCCGAGCCGGCAACTGCCCGCCACCCCGACCTGGGCGGCAATCAGGCAACACTTGCCGATGACGACATTGTGCGCGATTTGCACCAGGTTGTCGATCTTCGTGCCGGCACCAATGATCGTATTGCCGAATTTGGCCCTGTCAACGCAGGTATTGGCCCCGATTTCGACGAAGTCCTCAACGATGACACCGCCGTTATGGGGAATGAGCTTGTGGGCGCCGTCGATGAAGGCGTAGCCGAACCCGACGGACCCGATAGTGCTGTTGGCTTGGATCACGACGTGATGGCCTATCGTGCAGCCGTGATAGATGACGACGTTGGCGTCGAGCCGGCAGTCCGCCCCGATTCTGGTGTTTTCTTCGATCTTGCAGCCGCTGCCGATGACGCTGCGGGCGCCGACTTCGACGTCGTTTTCGATGACCGCGTACGGTCCGACGCTGACGCCTTCGGCCAGGCGCACGTTCGTCCCGACCCGGGCGGAAGGATCCACTCCCGCGACAATCGGCCGGGGTTCGGGAGCAAAAAGGGTCAGGGTCGCAATCAGGGCCGCATTGACATCCTTGACTACCAATTGCGGCTTGGGCAGGCCCGCGATGGGCTGGGCCACGATCACGGCCGCGGCACCCGATTTGGCCGCGGCGGCGGCGTACCGGGCGTCCGTGACGAACGTTACCTCGCCGGCGCCGGCCGCCTCCAGCGGCTGAATGCCGGTGATTCTCTGCTGCCGTCCCGTCTCCGCGCCGAGCACCTCGGCCCCAAGCTGCTGCGCCAATTCCTCAAGCGTCACATTCATCTCGTTCTTAGGTTCGATAGCCATCCCATTCGTTTCGCTCAGAGCCTGCCCTGAACGCGGTCGAGCGGGGCAGGGCCTATGGTTTCAGATTCGCACTCGCATCGATGCGGTCAATCACGTCATTCGTCAGAGTGACGCACCCGCCGCCGTACAGCACTTTGTGAGTGCCGACGGTGGACAACACCTCCTCGCTCGCCAGCGGGAACTTCGGCTCGCTCCTCTCCAGCACGAGATCCAAGCCTCTCTCCTTCGCGAGGGCCTCGATCGCCTTGAGGGCCTCCTGGTAGAGGTCCTCGAACCATTTCTTGTCTTCCGCCATCCGTTGCTGCTTGAGCAGTTCCTGCTCGTTCTGCAGCTTGGAGCGGGCCTCCAGCACGGCTTGGTACTGCTTCACGTAGTCGGCGGTCCCTGGTCGGAGCCCTTTGAGCTCGACCTCCGCACTATCGACCTGCTTGTTCAACTCCTCGATCTGGGCCCGGGCCTTACTGACCCGCTGGGCCAAGAGCCCCTGGTACTGAGCGTGTTTCTTGGACCCGTTGAAAACATCGCGCACGCTGACGATGCCGATTCTGGAGGAGCCAGGTGTGGCCTGGGACGCCGCGCGGCCGTATTGCATGGCCGCCAGCAGCAGTGCCCCACAGATCACGATACTCGTCGCTATTGTTCTGCCACTCATGAGAAGCCCTTTCTTTGTTTTGGGGTCATTATAGTCGCCGCCGCCGCGTTTCCGCGGGTTTTCTAGAAGAAACCGCCGCCGGAGAAGCTGAAGACTTGCGTCTCATCCCCCTCGGACTTAAGCAGAGGGAAGCCCAGCTCGAACCGCATCGGCATGTTTCCAAAGATCTGAGGCACTTTGATCTCGATGCCGGCGCCAATCGACAATCGATAGCTGCCCGTGTCCACCGTGCCGCTGTCGAGGAAGAACACGGCGTTGAAGTTCTGGCCGAAGAGCGGAACAAGGAGCTCCGTGCCCGCCAGGAAGACCCATTCGCTGCCGATCGGGTCTTTTCGCTGGGCCAAAGCCGGGTCTACGCCGACGCCGGTTTGCAGGCCGCGCGTGCTCACGCCCCGATACTCGAAACCGCGAATCCCGTAACGGCCGGTGCCGCCGGCATAAAACTTCTCGAACAGCGGCGCGTCCCCGACAGTCGTAGCCGCCCGCACCCGGCCCGACAGGACCGTCCGGCGACCGAGCACATCCTCGTGGACGGTAAAGTAGTGGACAAAGCTGGCTTCGAGATGCCCGAACGTGAAGTCGCCCGTCAGTTGCTCATAGGAGGTGTCGGCTCTCCAGCCCCGTGTCGGATCGTAGAGATCGTCCACGGTGGTCTTGCCGACCCCGAACTTCACGCCGTACAGTTGGCTGTGGCCCTGGACGTCGCGAATCTCCTGCGGGGCATCGAAGTCCAACTCGCTGATCTTGACGTTTTCCGCACGGAAGCCGATGCTGCGCCGCCAGTAGTCTCCCAGCCGTTGCTCGAATTCGAAGGCGCCCTTGAGCCGGTTCTCGTCGTAGCTTTCGCGGAACCACTTCCAGCTTCGGCCCAGCACGTCGAGCGTGATCGGCTGATCGTTCCAGTAGGGATCGACGAAATTGACGGAATAGGCGCTATAGCGTGTGCCGGGCTCGAGCCGCACGGAGAACCGCTGGCCGCCGCCGCGCCAGGCTTTCCAGGGGAAGAGGAGTTCACTGAGATTGTCCGGCCCGTCGCTGATGTCGAAGTTCCGCTGTTCGTAGATCAATTGGCCGATGACGCCGCTGTCGCTGCTGAAGCCGACGCCCGGCCGGATCAGTCCGGTCATGCCTTCCTTGATGTCCACGCGGGCATCCCGGCTGTTCGGGTCGCCGCCGGCGGAAGTGACCGGCCGAATGACGGCCTGGTCGGTGACGACGCCCCGTCCGACGTACTTCTCGAGCAGTCCGCCGCCTTCCTTCGGGGCGATCTTCGCGTTGTACAACTGTCCCGGCGTGAAGCCGTATTCGTCGAGGATCCGCCGGACCGCCTTGTCCTTGGTCGTCTCGTTGCCCGTGATGTCGATCCGGCCGATGCGGAACTGCCGGCCTTCCTGGACATTGAACGTGACTTTCACGAGAAAATCGCCCGACTCGGGCAGGAACGTCCCGCTCTGCTGAACCGTGGCATCCACGTAGCCCTGTTCCCGGTAGATCTGGATCACCTCTCGGGCGTCCCGATCGACCTTGGGCTTCTTATAGACATCGCCCTCCCGGACCTTGACCTTGGCCCGCAACTGCTCGGCGGTGTAGAGGGTCTGGCCGGTGAAAACGATCTCGGACACGTGATAGACCGGCCCTTCCTCAATAATGAAGATGACGTGCACCTTCGCGCCGTCGCCGCTCAATTCCGTCTGCGAAGTGATCTTGTGGTCCAGGAATCCCTGGTTGTAGTAGAAGTCCCGCAGCCGGTCGGTGTCCTCTTTGATGGCATCCTCGGTGTAGTAGGTGGGCCAGAACAGCCACTTGCGCTGCTTGAGCTTGACGACCTGTCGGAGCGTCCGGGCACTGAAGGAGTCATTGCCGACGAACCGGATGGTGGCGACCTGGACCCGCGGCCCTTCCTCGACGATATACCGCAGATGGCCCTCGCCCAGGCGCGCCCGGTCCAGCGTCACCTTGACCGACGGATAGCCGACTTTGCGATAGGCCTCCATGATGGTGACCCGGCCCCCCTCGGCCAGGAAGGGGTCGAGGCGGTCGCCCAACTGGAATCCCAACCGCTCGCGCAGCACGTGGGCCTTGAAATGGCGGTTGCCCTCAAACTCGATCGACTTGACGATCCCCGGCGATTGATTACTGGTGATGGATGATGGCTGATTGGGATCCTTGGCGTCGGCCGCCACACAGGGACTGAGCGACCCTAGGAAGCCGGACAGTATGGCGAGAATGGCAATAGCATCCTGCATATCAATCATCCATCATCAATTAGAAGGGAACTGCTTCCTGCTCGACCTGCGACAGATTCTCGAAGCGCGTGCACTTTTCCCGGAACATCAGCTTGACCGTGCCCGTCGGACCATTACGCTGCTTGGCGATGATGACCTCCGCCGTATTGTTCGGCTCATACCCTTCCTCCCCGCGCGGATGATAATAGTCCTCGCGGTGCAAAAGCATGACCACGTCCGCATCCTGCTCGATGCTTCCGCTTTCGCGCAGGTCGCTCATGCGCGGGCGGTGTTCTTCCCGGCCTTCGGGCGAGCGGTTCAACTGGCTGAGCACCACCACCGGCACATCGAGCTCGCGCGCCAGCGCCTTGAGGTATCGCGAGATCGTCGTGATCTCCTGCTGGCGGGATTCGATCTTCCGGGAGTCGATATGCATCAACTGGAGATAATCCACGAGGATGCAGCGTATGCCGTGGGCGCTCTTGAGCCGCCGGGCTTTGGCCCGGAGCTCCAAGGGAGTCAGGGCCGATGTATCGTCGATGTAAATCGGGGCCTCCGACATGGGCCCGCAGGCCCTCACTAATTCCTGGTAGTGCTCGGTTTCGAGCAAGCCTTTGCGGACACGTTGTGCGTCAACGCGGCTGTAGCTGCACAGGAACCGTTCGGCCAACTGATGCTTGCCCATTTCCAGCGAGAAGATCGCCAACGGGATCTTTTCGATGATCCCGATGTGCTCAGCAATATTCAGCGCCAAGGCGGTCTTGCCCATACTGGGCCGGCCGGCGATGATGATCATCTCGCCTTTCTGCAGGCCGCAGGTTGTGTCATCCAGCTCGTAGTATCCTGTCCCGAGCCCGGTGACGTGGGTTCCGTCGCGCTTCTCGATCAGCTCGAAGGTCTTCGTGACGAGGTCCCTCAGAGCCACCGCCGCATTGACGATTCGTTTGTCCGTGATGGCGAATATCTTCCGCTCGGCGTCATCGAGCTTCTCGCCGGCCGTACCGCTCTCGTCGTAGGAGTCTTTCAGGATCTCGCTGGCCGCGGCGATGGTCTCGCGCAGGAGCATTTTCTCCCGGACAATCTCGGCATAGTATTGAACGTTCGCCGAGGAGGGGACGGTTTCGAGCACGCGTTGGAGGTACTCCGGGCCGCCGATGGCGTCCATCTGGTTGCGGCGTTCCAACTCATTGCGAACCAGCAGGCCGTCGATCCCTTCGCCCCGGTTCTTCTCAAACAAGGCGATGATGGCGTCGAAGATCAACTGATGCTCGGTGTGGTAGAACGCCTCGCGTTTGAGCAGCTCGATCACGTCACCGATGCACCGGGGGTCCACAATCATCGAGCCCAGCACCGCGGCCTCGGCGCCCACGTCCTGGGGCATGCTGCGCGTGACCATCCCGAGCGGCACCGGTCCCGACTTCCTGGGGACGGAGCCGCCCCCATTGTGCGCGGCGGCCGGCCCACCATTGCCATTCGAACGGATTGTCCCGGTAGCCGCCGGATCCATCGGCTTCTTACTCTTTCTCTCTGTCACTCCAGGCCCCGAATCCAACCATCGTTTCCAGTACTGCGCCTACCCAGCAGCGCTGATAGGCGGGCATTCTACCGGATGGCACACCAACCGTCAATTTTTGCGTATCTGGAGAAAAGGCACAGTTGGCGGAATTCGTTATCAAGCCTGTGGACTCGGGAAATACGGAGCGGCGGTCCTATCGGTCCTGTTCGTCCTATAAGTCTCATTGGTCCTGTAGGACCTATAGGACCAATGGGACGGATCGGACCGATGGACTTTGGTGCGCTCCGGGAGACGCTTGGTTCGCTATGGTTTCTTGAGCCACTGGTCCAGCCAGGCGATGACCGTCTCGTGCCAGAGAATGGAATTGTGCGGCTTGAGGACCCAGTGGCACTCATCCGGGAAGTACAGTAGCTTGCTGGGGATGCCGCGACGCTGCAAGCCGTTGAAGGTGCCCAGGCCCTGTGTCGCAGGGATGCGGAAATCCAAGCCGCCGTGGATCACCAGCATGGGCGTCTTCCATTGTCCGATAAATCGCAGCGGATTCTGCTCCTCGTAGCCGGCGGGATTGTCCCAGGGCGTCCCCTGGTGGTCCCTCTCGGGGAACCAGAGCTCCTCCGTGTCGAAGTAAGCCGTGCGCTCGTCCAGATTGCCGTCGTGGTTGACCAGACAACGGAAGCGATCGGGCCACTGGCCGGCAATCCAGTTGACCATATAGCCGCCGAATGATGCCCCCAGGGCCCCGACCCGATCCCCGTCCATCCAGGGATAGCGCGTCAGGGCGCCCGCCAGACCCTTTTGCAGGTCGACGAGGGGCTTGCCGCCCCAGTCGCCGCAGATCGAGTCGCAAAAGGCCTGCCCGTAGCCGGTGGAGCCGTGGAAATCCGCCATCACGACGGCATAACCGGCTCCGGCGTAGGCCTGCGGGTTCCAGCGGTAGTGAAAGATGTTGCCGAACGAGCCTTGGGGCCCGCCGTGAATCAGAAAGGCGACCGGATATTTCTTCGCAGGGTCGAAGTCCACCGGTTTGACCACGTAGGCAAACACGGTCTCATCGTTCCAGCCGGGGAAGCTGAATTGTTCGTAGTCGCCCATGCGGGCAGCGGCCACCTTCCCCTTGTTGATATCCGTCAGCTTCTTGACGTCCGTGCCATTGTCCTGCACGGAATACAACTCGGCCGGCGACCGCATGGTGCTGAGGCTATAGATGACCCGGTCTTTGGTGACGCCGATCGTATGGACCGTCCCCTCCTGGACAATCGTCCGGACTCTGCCGCTCTTGACCTCGATGGAAAAGAGCGACTCCTGCCCCACGTTCGCGGCAATGGCATAGAGGCTCCTGCCGTCCGCAGACCAGGCAATCGCCGAGGCACTGCGGTCCCAGCCGGGCGCCAGGATGCGTTTGGGACCATTGGGCCAATCCCGCAGAATGATCTGGAACTGATCGGACTCGTATCCCGGCCGGCTCATCGCCAGATAGGCGAGGGTTTTGCCGTCCGGCGAGAAGACCGGGCAGGTGTCCCAGGCCTTATTCTCTTGCGTGAGGCACTTGGGTGCGGCCGAGCCATCCACGGGGGCATAGTAGAGATCGAAATCGGTGGACCAAGCCTCCGCCCGACCGGCATCTCGCGCGGCAAAGACGATCCCCTTGCCGTCGGGCGTGAAGGCGATCTCCTCCGGGCCTCCAAACGGCTGCGACGGCGTGTCGGCGTCCATCCCCTTCATGACATCGACCGTGTCGCCGCCGCCGGCCGGTTTCACGAACAAATGCGAGCGCCGGCCGTCTTCCCACGTATCCCAGTGACGCACAAACAGCGACTCGTAGACCCGCCCGGTAGCCTTGCTCTTGGCCCGCTCATCAAGCCTGCTTTTGGTGTCCGGCACGATCTTGCCGTCGGGGAATACCTCCATCGTGTAGGCGATGCGCTTGCCGTCGGGGGCCATCAGCAGGTTGCCCACATCCAGCGGCTCCTGCGTCACCTGCTCGGCCTCGCCGCCATCGACGGCGATCTTCCAGACCTGGGACGATCCTGAACGACTCGATACGAACCAGATGGTCCGGCTGTCCGGGCTCCAGCGGGGATTCGAGTCGGATTCCGGATGCGACGTGAGCCGGCGCACTCTCGTGCCGTCCACGGAAACGATCCAGAGATCCGTCCGCCCGCAATTCGCCTCCAGATCGGTCCGGCGTACGACGAAGGCGATGGATTTGCCGTCCGGCGCGACCTGGGGGTCCGTGATCCGATCCATCGCCAGCATGTCCCGAACCGAAAACGGATGCGTGGGACCGGTGGGCTGGGCGCTGACCCGATCCGCGACGCCAAAGATACCAATGAAATAGACAAGCACGATGAGAGCAGTGCCGCGCATGAATCAATCCTTTACTTCAGGGTTGGCAATTTCTGGTTGGGGGAGAAGAGGGGTAGCCCGGCGCGGCCGGAAATCCTCGATCCGCGCAAGTGGCACGGCGGGCTTCGGTCCGGGACTGGGTTCCGGGGGCCGCAAGGTGACCGGCAGGTCAAGCCAGAACGTCGAGCCGGCGCCGACCTCGCTCCGCAAACCGATAGAGCCGGCCAGCATGGATGCCAGTTCCTTGCTGATGGCCAGGCCCAAACCGCTGCCCGGCGCTTCGCGCGTCAGCGAGCCGTCGGCTTGGCGGAATTGCTCGAAGATCAACTCCTGATCCTCTTGCGCGATGCCGCAGCCGGTGTCGCTGATGGCGATCCGCACGGTCTTGTCGTCGACCATCGAGGCACGGACTTCGATGCGGCCCCTAAGCGGCGTGAACTTGACGGCGTTGCTCAGGAAATTGTAGAGGACCTGCTGCACTTTGCCGGCGTCGGTCGCCACCAGAGGCACAGAGGGACTGACCTCCAGGTACATCTTGATCTTCTTTTTCCGCGCCAGCAAGGAGAACGACGAGACGGCGGATTCGCAAATCTGGGAGATGGACGCCTGCTCGATGTGCAGTTCCATCTTGCCGGCCTGCGTCTTCGCCAGGTCCAGCAGATCGTTGATCATGGCCAGCAGGCGGTTGCCGCTGGTCATGATGTTCTCCGCGTAGCGCTGACCCTTGTCCCGTTTGAGCAGGCCGGGCTTCTCGCGGAGCACCTGGGCGAAGCCCAGAATCGCGTTCAGCGGCGTGCGGAACTCGTGGGACATGTTCGCCAGGAATTCGCTCTTGAGCTTGTTGGCCTTGAACAGCTCGAGGTTGCTCTCGGACAATTCGGCGATCTTGGCGTCGAGCCGGCGGTTGGCCTCGCGCAGGTCCTCCTGGGCCGCCTGGAGATGGTCGAGCATGTGGTTGAAAGCCTGGGCGAGCTTTTCGTACTCATCCCCCGTGGCGATGGAGCTTCGGACATCGAGAGTCCCTTCGGCCACGTTGTTGGCCAGGGCCCGCAACTGGCGGATCGGCCGCAGAATAACCCGCTGGGTGATCCAGTAGAACGCCACGACCGCGCCGATCAGTCCGATGACGCCGGCCATGACGGTCCAGATGCGGTTCATGAACTTCATCTTGCCCAGGTCGCCGCCGACCCCACGCGACTGAACGAACGCCGCCCCGACGGCCTCATGGAGCGAAAAGGGTCCGGCGGTGCCCTGCGGGCTATGGCAACTGACACAGCCTTCCGTCGCCCGAAACAGCCGCACGTAGTCGCTCTGTAGGGTGCCGTTGACCCGGCTCAGCATCAGCGCCTCATCCCGGCCTCCTTTGCCCCGGACCTCGTCCAGCAGTTTCTTCTGCACGGGGCTCAAACGCGCAATCTCCGTCTTCGCCTGTTCCTTTCGGAAGTCGATCCACACCAGGCTGCGTTCGTTGGGGTCTTTTGCCGCCCCGTGCTCGTTCAGCTCCGCCAGGCGAACATCGCTCGCAGGCGCCGGGCGGAAGTGCGAACGCAGCAGGGAATCCGACCGGGCCTTGTTGGTGTCCAACAGCACCTTGCCGGTGAGCTGCCGCATCCAGACGTAAGGGATGAGCAAGGCGAGGATCAGGCTGAATAACACCGCCGCCCCAAACATCATCCGGCACTTCTCCGCCAGGGATAGCGGCATCAGGTGCAGGAACCGCAGAACGCGCTGGATTATCGTGCCGATCATCAACTCTTCGTCATCCGTAGTAGCCCACAACTCATCCGCCCCTCTATGGTACCCGATTGAGCCGTTTTTTCAACCTCAACCTGAAGGCAGGGGGCAGGAATACTGCCGAGATAGAGGGGCGGACTCTCGACGCCTGCGCCGTAACGCTCGGAGCGCCGTCCCATTTACCCTTGGGAATTCACTTCTGATCACCAAACGACTACGTCACGCAGGTCGTCCAAGGGCAGGCATTTCCACTGGCCATCATCATCCTTGCGAAGCAGGTAAACGCCCATCCATGAACCGCAACCGATAACGTATGACCGGTCATCGAGCATGCGAATTGTATTCGGGCTCAAGTCGCTTTGGCGCGAGGCCCTGCTGTTGCTGCCTGCAGTTCCCTCAGAGGCGAAGGCAAGCTCTTGCACCAATTCGTTGCCCTTGAGCCGATAGAGCCCCGTGTCGCCGGCGAGAAGAAGGGTATCGTCGGACAAGAGCGTAACGGCGGAAACGGATACCGCCTGATCCGACCTTCGCGCGCTTACTGGGTTTGGCGTAAACTGAAGGGAGTTGTTCATGATAGCGATCGAATAGCGTCCCTCCTTCGACCGACGCAAGAGGGAGTCTCCCTCAACACACGCCCAGAGATCGCCGCTCTTCGTCACACAGTAGGACGACACACGGTCCCAGCCGGAGAGCCCCTCCGGCGTAGTGTAATCCAAGATGGGATTGGGCGAACCACCCCGGACGACAGGTGGAGCAGCCAATTCCGTGTCGCGGTCGAGCACGCTGAGGTGCAAATGCTCCCCCAGAGTCAACCACCATAAGCGCTTGGATCGCTCCCCGCGCCCCTCATCTCGTAGGAAGACCCTGTCGCCGTGTCGCTGCGGCGGCAGCCCGGAGCGCGGCAACAGGATGTCTCCGGAATGGACAAACGCCCACTCCCGATCTGCGAGGCGATAGATCGTCTTGGGGTACACGGCCAGAAGGGATTGGCCGTCCTGACCCAGGTCGGGGATTTCATCCTCCTGCGGCAATGGCACTGTGAGGCGGTCCCGATCGCCGACTCCCACCAGGACGGGCTTTCCGTTCGTCATGCCGGCGAACCATGCCCTTTCCCCGGCAACCACAGCCGCACAGACATTGTTGACTTCCTCCACGCGAATCCTGTGGATCTTGCGCTCTGTCAGATCGAAGTAGAATCCCAGCGTGTAGAAATCCTCGCCCGGTTTCATTTTGCGGAGTTCGCGGGTCTTCGGATCATGACAGAGTCCTCGCAGAACACCGTCATCAACTTCCGGCGTCCTGCGCAGTTCGCCGCTCGTTGGATCAACGTAATACCCCCCTGCCGTGACGACGTAGTTCAGGCTTGAGATGCTCCCTTGGCAGTAGGCGGTAAGGAACACGCCGCCGCGAAAAGGACACAAGAAGCGCACGCTCAGGCCGTTCTTCGCCGGGACCCGTACCACGGGAACATCCCCCTTCTCGAAGCGCAGCCCCATCATCATGTCCCGCAGCGCCGCATTGACCTTCTTCTCCCGGCTCTCTTGCTCCTCCTGGGCTTTCTTTGCGTCATCCCAATACTTCTTGTATTCCGCCGCACGCTCTTTCAGGCGGAAGTCCTGCCCGTGCCGCTTGCACCAGAAGGTTTCGAGAATCACGCCCGACATGTCATCCGGGTGCGCGAATCCCAGTTCCTGCATGTGCTTCGCCAGCGGTGAGCCCCGCCACAATCCCCAACTGTTTCGAAGGCCCGTACCGAATGGCATGTGGTACTGGATCATACCGTCTTCGGATGGCATGACGTCGATCTTGGCCAGTTCTTCGGTAGAGAAGATCCGCTCCAGAGCCACATGCGCCTCCGCAAGGGTGGTCGGGATCTTCGGCTGTGGCTGCGGTTGATCCTCCTTCTTTCCCTGTTGCGCCCAGACGACGGAAAGTGACGAGATGGCTACGAGCAACAAGACGACGCGCATGATCTTCCTCCCGCTAAGCAATGCGTCATGTGGCCTCCACGGAATACCAGGATCACCCCTGTGAAGGCGGCCTCGGAGCAATGTCTTCTTCGCTATGGGTGCCATGATACCAGGGGACAGGCGGCAGGAGCAAAGAGAAACAACGGGGACAACTACTTCATCGTAGCATGGGCATCTTGCCTCATTGTTGTACACATCTTGGAGTGGTAGAATCGCGATTTCTGATGAAAAAACGCATATTTCGTCCCATGTGCACCTCGTCAGCCCGGCATCTTCAGGTCCGTCCAGACCAGGAGGTTACTCC
>Ga0315289_10004134_pt1 | contig 21727 bp, 10 predicted proteins | sample YL17G11_40_MG_FD_203452 | JGI IMG/M metagenome (GOLD analysis project Ga0315289, IMG submission 203452) | Sediment microbial communities from Yellowstone Lake, YNP, Wyoming, USA - YL17G11_40 | ecosystem: Environmental > Aquatic > Freshwater > Lake > Sediment | place: USA: Wyoming | collected... | reverse complement strand
GAGAAGGAGAAGGAGAAGGAGAAGGAGAAGGAGAAGGAGAAGGAGAAGGAGAAGGAGAAGGAGAAGGAGAAGGAGAAGGAGAAGGAGAAGGAGAAGGAGAAGGAGGAGGAGGAGGAGGAGAAGGAAAAGTCCGCAGAAGCGACCGCGGTGCTGGGAGCCGCGGCCGAAGCTGCTCCCGCTCCCGCCGCTGCTCCCGAGGCTCCCGCTTCCGCCGCTGCTCCCGAGGCCCCCGCCCCTCCTCCTTCTGCTGCCGAGACGGATCAGGCTCCCGCCGCCGACGGAGGAGCGGAGGAGCATCCGGAAGCCCCTCCTGCTGCCCCGGCCGACGCTGCCGACGCTGCCCCGGCCGCCTCTGCCGGCGCCGCCCCCGCCGCCGACGCAGACACAAACGGCGGCCACCACGCTCCTCCTCTTCCTCCTCCCCCCAACGCCGCCCCTCCCCCCACGGCCGACGCTACCGCGGCAGATACCATCACAGCCCTCGCCGCCGAGAGCAGCAAGGCCGCCGCGGCCTCCCGCGCCGCCGCCGCCCTGCGACACGCGGAGCTCCACGGCCCGCCCCTCGACCCGGCGCAGCTCGCCGAGTGCGAGGAGCGGCTGTTCGCGTGGCACCTCGCCAACCTCGAGTTCGCCAACGCCGCGCCGGCCTCGTCGCTCTCTCTGGTCGACTGGGACCAGGACGACCCGCACGAGCTGCTGGGGGACCACTGCTTCCTCCCCGGGGCCAACGGGAGGATCGTGCGAGCCCTGGCGCGGGGCACCGACGTCGTCTACGGCGCGACGGCGACGAAAATCGAGACCTACGAAGACCGCGGCGTCGTCCGCACCGCCGACGGCCGCTCCTTCTCCGCCGACGCCGTGCTCGTCACCGCGTCCCTGGGCGTGCTCAAGTCGAAACTGATCGCGTTCGAGCCGGCGCTGTCGCCGAGGAAGCAGTCCGCGATCGACCGCCTCGGCTTCGGCCTCCTCAACAAGGTCGTCTTCCTGTTCCCGACGCCGTTCTGGGGGCCGGGGGACATGTTTGGGCGCATCAACCCCGCGGGGCGCGACCGGGGGGACCTCTTCCTCTTCTACTCGTATACCGCGACGGCGGGGGTGCCCATCCTCGCGGGACTGGTCTCGGGCGAGGCCGCGGCGGAGCTGGAGAAGCAGCCCGCGGCGGCCTCGGTCGAGCGCGCGCTCCGGGACCTGCGGGCCATCTTCGAGCCGCGCGGCGTCGCTGTCCCGGCCCCGCTCGCCGCCGCGCGCACGGCGTGGGGCTCCGACCCCCTCTCGCGCGGGGCCTACTCCTCGATCCCCGTGGGGGCCTCGGGCACCGACTACGACGCGCTGGCCGAGGCCGTCGGCGGCGTGCTGTTCTTCGGCGGGGAGGCCACCTGCCGCAAGCACCCGGCGACGATGCACGGCGCGGCACTCTCCGGGTTCCGCGAGGCCGCCAACGTCGCGGCGCGGCTCGCGGCCCGCAGGGCGGGGCTGCCCGCGACGGCCTGCTCGGGCCCCTCTGGGATCCGGAGGCTGGTCCCGGAGCGTATGGCCAGCATCCTGGAGGCGGCGGCGGCGAGGAGCAACGGCGACAGCGACTGGGAGAGGGAGAGAGCGGCGGCGGGGGTGAAGCGGGAGAAGGACCAGAGGCCCGCCGCCGAGCGCGAGCGCGAGCGCGAGCGCGAGCGCGATCGCAAGCGCCGCCGGAGCTCTGCCGAGCCCGCCGCCGCCGCGCCCCGCCGCCGCGGCCACGCCCCCACCGCCGCGCGCGCGCCGCGCCCGCCTCCGCCGCTGCGCCCCCACTCCATCGTCCAGCCCGCGCCGCAGTACCCGCCGCCTCCCGTCTTCACGCCGGGGACGCCGCCGCCGGACGCCGAGTACGCTCCGAGGAGGGCCGTCCCGGCGGCGGCCTGCGACCGCGGCGCGGCGCTCGCGGCCGCCGCTGCCGCGTGCGTCGCTGCGTTCGAGTGCGGCAGCGCCGACGCCGAGTTCGGCCGCTTCGCGGCTCTCTTGGGCTCCGGCTACGACTCGGGTCGGGCGCTGCTGCGCGTTGACGCGGGCCCCGGGCAGCTCCCCGGCGACGGGGGCCCCGGGGTTGCGGCGGCGAACCCGGCCACGAAGGGGAAGGGCGGAGGGAAAGGGGAGGGGGGAGGGAAGGCCAAAGCCGAGCCCGCAGCCCCGCCGCCGCCGCCGGCCGGAACGACAGCGCCCGACGGCGACGAAGCGCAGGCCGACGACGCCTCCGCGGCCCGCGCCGCCACCGCCGCCGCCGTCGCCAACGTCAACGCCCGCGGCGCCCCCCGCCGCACGCTGCACGTCTTCTTCGCCGTCTCGGCCGACGAGCTCGCCGTGCTGCGCGACCTGCGCGGCCCCGGCGCGGGCGACCTCGCGCGCCTGCGCCTGCTCTCCGACCCCCCCGAGAAGGGCGGGCTCGGCCACGCGCTCGTGGGGAGGCCCGAGGTGGCGCTGAACGCCGCGGCGCTGGCGACGAGGATCGTGACGTCGCGGCGAGGGGTGGCGCGCGCGGTCGCGAGGCTGGAAGGGGAGGCGGCGGCGAGGGCGGCCGCGGCCGCGGCGGCGTGGGCGCCGGTGGTGGAGGAGGGGGAGGAAGCGGGAGGTGCTGCTGCTGCTGCTGCCGCTGCTGCTGCCGCTGCTGCTGCTCCTGCCGAAGCTCCTGATGCTCTCGCTGTTCTTGTTGCTCCCGCTGCTCCTGCTCCCGCCGAGGAGGAGGGGGCGGCAGCGATGGAGACGGAGGAGGTCGCTGCGGAGTGAAGAATTTTGGAGATACCTCTTTCTCTCGGAGAGAAGCAGAGAGAAAAATATTGCAAACGCCATCAAACGAACTAAACCACCACTGCAATTCCGTTCACACTTGTCCCTTCTTTTTCCTCGGTCAATATCGGGAGACAAGTTTCTTTTTGTTTTTGTCTGTTCCAAGGGCCGCTGCTCATTGCTCGAAAAGAGGAGCGCAAACCAAAAGAGCTTCCAAGAGTTTTGCTCAACGATCGAGATCGGCAATGTCGCTCCTGCTCCTCGCCTTCGGCGTCGTCGCCGCGCTCTCCCTGGCGCAGTATCTGGTCCCGCACCTCCTTCTATGCCTGCTGTGCCGCGACCAGGACCTCGTTAGGCGGTACAAGGCGAAATGGGGCCTCGTGACGGGGGCTAGCAGCGGTAAGAATCGATTTTCTTTATTTCGTCTTGCGATGGCTCTCGATGGCGCTGCCTCTCTTTCTCAACCTCAACCTCCTCCGTTTCCCCTCTCAACCTCTCAGGAATCGGCAAGTCCCTGGCCAAAAAGCTTCTCTCCCAGGGCGCTGACGTAGTCCTCGTCGCCCTCGACGACGACCTCCTCGCCGCCACGGCCAAGGAGCTCTCCGCCGAGTTCCCCGCGAGGCAGGTAAGGGCAGTCGGCGTCGACCTCGGCGCTTCGGCCGGAGGCGTCCCGTCGAACAAGCTCGGCTACCTCTCCAAGATCAAGGACGCGACCTCCGACATCGACGTGCAGCTCTTCTTCCTGAACGCCGGGTACATGCTCACGGGATTCTTCGAGTCCACCCCCCTGGAGGCGCAGCTCGCCAACCTCGAGTGCAACGCCGTGTCGGCCGTCTCGATCGCGCACTTGGCGCTGCAAAAGATGGTCTCGGCGAACCTCCCAGGGTGCATCGTGCTGACCTCTTCCGCGGCCGCGGCCATCGCCAGCCCGTTCACGTCGCTGTACGCCGCGACGAAGGCGTTCATTTCATCGTTCGGGGCCTCGCTGGCCGTCGAGGCCAGGCACCGCGGCGTCGACGTACTTGTTTTTCATCCGTCTCCGGTGGCCTCGCGCTTCTACGACAAGGCGCACAAGCTCGACGTGCTCGCGTTCTTCCGCGGCGTGGCCGTCAGCCCCGACGCGCTCCCCCCGCTGGTCTTCGGGTCCGTGGGGAGGACTGTCTGGCGGGACGTGGGCTCGACGGCGCTGGCGTTCCGGCTGATGATGAAGGTCGTCGACTACAACCTCATGGCGGTGGCGACTGCCGTGGCGGCGCCGCTGATGCCGGACTTCCAGCGGGCCGTCGCCGCAGGGAAGGAGAAGAAGAGGAAGATGTAACTGGGAGAGAAAGAGAGAGAGGGATAGACGGGGCTGTTTTTTTGTTTTCTTTGCTTGTTGCAGAAAAAAAGGAAGAAACGAAACGCGCGATTCGATTTAAAAAATATCAACTTTTTATGTTTAGTTTCTCCCTCTCAAGTCTCCTCGTCTCTGTCGGCGACGACGACTGCTGCTGCAGCTCCTGCTGCAGCGATCTCGGCGCAGGCAGAGCAGATGTCACTGCCGTTTCCGTCGTCGTCGCTTTCGTCTTCGATGAGAGCCTCCTCTTCCTCCTCCTCCTCCTCCCCTTGCTCCTCCTCCTCCCCTTCCTCCTCCTCCTCTTCCCTCCTCCGCCTCTGCCCTCCCCCCTCTCTTGGCGCCTCTCCTACTCCACCGTTCCTCTGCTTCTCCTTCTCCTCGAGCCTCTTCAGCAGCACGTCCAGCCTGTCCTCGTCCTTTACCGACAGCCTCTGCTCCAGCCTCCACGCCAGCTGGCGCCTGGACACGCGCTCGACGCCCCGGCGGAGCGCCGCGACGTCGGCGGCCTGCCCCCTGGCCTCGCCCTTCCTCCGCTCGTCGGCCGCCGCGGCCGCTGCCTCGGCTTTGAGCCTCGCCTGCTCCGCTGCTTTCGCGCGCGCGAGAGCCGAGGCTGCCAGGGCGTGTGCCTCAGAGATGGCAGCCGCCGCCTCCCTGCGCGCCCGGAGGGCCAGCGCCCGCGCCTCCTTCCTTGCGGCGCCGACCTCTGCCGCCGCCCTCAGCGAGGCCGCCCTCGCCGCCGACGAGGCCGCCATCTCCAGCGCGGCCTCCCGGGCCCCGGACTCCCGCCGCGCCCGCAGCAGCTCCACCTCCAGGCCGCGCGCGACCGCCTCCCGGCGGCGGCACCCGGCGCGGGACCGGACGGCGTCGGTCAGGGAGGACAGCGCGACGGCCTCGGCGCGCTCGGCCCTTCGGGCGTCGGCCGCCGCGCGCGCCGCCGCGCGCTCGCCCAGGCGCAGCTCCCTGAGCGCGGCCTCCTCCGCGGCGCGGGACAGGGCGGCGGCGTGCTCGGCGGCCAGGGCTCGGGCGGCCTGCGCCGCCCTGGTGGCGTTGGCGAGGCGGGTCGCGAGGGAGCACTCGCGCTCGCGCGTCATCGGCGGGAGGTGGGAGGGGGCCGACGAGCAGTTTTCGCCGCCGCTTTCGTCGCCGCCGCGGCTCCCGCAGTGGCAGCGGCATTCGCAGGCTGCTGCGGCTCCTCCGGAAGACCCCTTTTCTCGCCAGCTGCTCTTGCTCCTTTCGAGCCTTTTCACGAGCTTCAGCAGCCCCGAGACCCGCTGCGCGTCGCCCTCGGACACGGAGCGCAGCAGCGCCGCCTCGTTCTCGAGCTGGGCCCTGGCCGCCCGCTCCGCCGCGAGCCGGGCGAGCAGCGCCCGCTCCGAGGCCTCCGCCGCCGCGGCCAGGGCGCGAGCCTGGCGGATCTCGCCGGAGACGAGCAAGCGGACCGAGTCGATGCGATCCAGGAGGGACTGGTGGTGTCGCTGCTGCTCGCCGCCGTCGCCGCCGCCGGCTGCCGCTGCTGCTGCTGCTTCTGCGGAGGGAGCGGCGACGAAGGAGAAGCCGGCGTCGACGTCGGCGTCGGCGTCGTCGTCGGCGGCGGTTTTTCCTTCTTCGCAGCTTGCCGCCGCCGTCGCTCCTCCTCCTCCTCCGCTTCCTCTTCCGTAATCCTTGCGGACGACAGCCGCGAGGCTCAAAGTCTTCATAGATCCCTTTCAAAGGTAATTCGGGGAGAGAGTCGATGCGGTGCGGAAAAGCGAGGCGCGTTGCGGGACGAGAGGGTAGAAAGAAGAGGTGGATTTTTTTTAGCCAAGTTGGAAAAAAAAATGAAAACGAAGAGCCTCGAGAAGCTAGAATGCGAGCGAAAAAAAAAAAGCTCTATCTCTCGACTAGTTGATTCTTTCCCTTTTCCCGCGAACTGTTTTTTTTTTCGATGTTCAAACCGTCAAAGGCTCTCTCTGTTAAGGAGAGCAGAGCGCTCTCGGGCAAGGACGTCAAGACGCTGAGGAAGAAGATAGAGACGCAGTTCAATCTCGAGGGTGAGTTTTTTTCTCTCTTTCGATCGAACGCCGATCGCCCCCCCCCCCCCTCCCCCTTCGACCCCGACCTTGAAGCCTCCCTCTCCTCCTGCCTCACGCGCGTCCCCTCCCCCCTCTCCCCCCCCCCGCCAACCCCCCCCCCCAGAATCTGTCCTCAACGCCCTCCTCCCCCCCAAGGCCGAGGTCACCCTCCTCAAGCTCTCCAACCGCTCCTGCGCCTGGGCCGTCGCGGGCCAGCCGCTGCTCTTCGACCCCGACGGCCGCGGCGCGGGGCCGCTGCTCCCGAGCGTCTACCTGCTGTGGGCCGCCGTCCGCGCCTCCGCCCCTGCCTCCGATTCTTCTCCCCCCCTGCTCCCTGAGGTCTTCACGTTCTCGGAGGTCAGCCCCAAGGTGCTCGGGGGCGCGGACCTGTTCCTCCAGGGCTTCCTGCCGGGGAGGGACGGCGGCGGCCCGCCGCCGGGGCTCGAGGCCGGGGCCCCCGCGGCCGTCCGCGTCGAGGGCAACCCGTTCCCGTTCGCCGTGGGGACCATGGAGGTCTCCTCGGAGGGGGCCGTGGCGGGAGGCATGAAGGGGAAGGGGCTCCGGCTGCTGCACCACGCCTTCGACGCGCTCTGGAGCCTGGGGGACAAGTCGGCGCCAGCGGGGTTCTCCCCCTCGAGGGTGTTTCCGACGAGCGGGGAGGCTGCTCCTTCTGCTCCCGATGCTTCCACTTCCGCTTCCGTTGCTCCGGCTGCTGCTCAGCCCGTCGAGGAGAAGGAGGAGGAGGCGCAGGAGAAGAAGGAAGAGGACGATGGAGAGGGGGCCTCTGCGGGCCTCGCTGCGCTCGGGCTCTCTGCCGCCGACCCTCCATCCGCTTCCTCGTCAAACCCTCCTTTCTTCCCCGCCGACCTCGACCTCTCCTCCACCGCGGGACAGGACGCCGTCGCCGAGTGCTGCCTCCTCGCCGCCTGCGCCTCCGTTGTCCCCTCCGCGCTGCCGATGCTCACCTCCGACTTCCAGAAGGAGATGGCGAGGGCGAGGCCCGCGGCCTGCCCCGCGCTCGACCTCAAAAGGACGTCGTTCAAGCAGCTGTCGAAGCTGCTGAAGCGGTACGAGAAGCTTGGGGTGCTGGGCACCAGGGTGCTGCGGAAGCAGGACATGGTCTCGGCTGTCGACGCGGGGCACGCTCTGGTGGCGGAGTTTCTGGCCAAGGGCGGCGGGGTCGGAGGCGGCGGCGGCGGAGAGACCCCGTCGGCGGCCGGGGAGGAAGGAGCGAAGCCCTCGTCCTCTTCCGCTGCCGTCCCACGATCGAGTCTCACGATTGAGCCCGCGTACCGCGTCTCTCCCTCCCTCAGGCCCGTCTTTGCGGGCCCGGGGGCGCCCCCGGCGCCGGCAGGCGACTTTTATTCGGAGGCAGACGTGAAAACGGCGCTGGCTTCCTACCTCGCCGCCGAGAAGCTGCTGCTCCCTCCGGACGAGGGGACCAAGCCGAGCTCGGCCTCCGTCGACCGATTGCTGCTCGCGGCCCTCTTCAACAAGGGGAGCGACCGCGATCGGATCGCGGAGGGCGACGAGAAGAGCCTCCTGCCTGTGGGCGAGCTGGAGGAGCGGCTGCTGTCGAGGCTCACCAAGTACACCCGGGTCCGCAGGAGCTGCCCCGCCTCTCCCGCCGCCGACGCCGCGGCCAGTGCCGCCGCTGCGGGGACTTGTCCTCCTCCCCCCGCGGCGGCCCCGTCGTTCGAGGAAAAAGTCTTCCGCGGCCCCCTGAAAAAGATCTCCATCGCCGTCGAGGACCGCCAGGGGGGGCGCAAGCACGTCACCCGCGTCTGGGGCGTCGAGCGCTACGCGCTGAGCCCCGAGGCGCTGGCGTCGACGCTGCAGAAGCGGTTCAAGACGAGCGCGTCGGTGTCGAGGGTCAGCGCCGAGGAGGAAGAGGTGGCGCTGCAGGGGGATAGCGTGAGGCAGCTGGTTTTGTTCTTGGGAAGCGAGTACGGGATCGGCAGCGCTCACATCGACGTGAAGACGAAGGGCGGGCGGTGAGATTCGTTGGGAGGGGGGGGGGTGATTCGGATAAGGGGTGTAAACATCCGTTAGAAGAAAACGAGGGCCGACGAGCGCTGGTCGCCACTCCTCCGAAGAAAGAAAATTTCAGGAAAAAAACGACAACGCCAAGCGGCGTGGCATCTGCTAGCGGGTCTCGCATCGTGTCGGGCCCCCTTCTTTCCTTACTCTCGTCCCGCCTGGGCATCAAGAAAATACGCAAATCAGTCTGGAGATTGGAAGGAGCCAGTGCCGGCTGAAGTGGGCCTCGGGCGCGGGGCCGACAGCATTTTGCAATTTGTCGAATCCCTCGGCTCAAGACGAAAGTCGTACCGTCAATTCTCGGCATGGAGGCTGCGAGCGCCTCCGCTACCGGCTCGCTACACTACGCGTTCCGGCAGCTCTATCTCAAGTACGAGGACACGGTGGTCGTTGAGTTGAGGCAGGAATGGCCGCCCGCAGCGACTAATCCGCACCAATCTTCTACGTCGTCGGCCGCCGAGTCGCCGTCGCTGCAGGCGTCTACTCCTCCTCTCCCCCCAAACTTTGGCGCCTTCCTGCTCGACGGCGCGCTCCACTACTCGCTCTTCGGCGTCTTCGACGGCCACTGCGGCGGCGAGCTCGCCCGGCACTGCGCAAAGCACGCCGCCGCGGCCGTGCGGTCCGCGCTGGGCGCCTGCGGCGGCGGCGAGGGGCGCGGCTGCGGCCCGCCGCCGAGGGGGGCGCTCGACGGCTGCGACGCCTGCTGCGGCCAAAACAGCGGGGGAGACGGCAGCGGCAGCGGCCGCGGCCTCTCTCGGGGGGGCAGCAGGAGGAGGGCGAGCTCGACAACCCCTTCGTCCTCCATCGACGAGGGAGGGGCGCTCGCGGCTGCCGACACCGACGACCGCGAACGCGGTGAAAACGGCGACGGCGACGGCAACAACCCCGCCTCCTCCACCGCCGCCTCCCCTTGCCGCTCCTGCGCCGGCCCCGCGGCCTGCGACGCCTGGCGCTCCCACCTCCAGCGCGCTCTGGTGGCCGCCATCGTCTCCCTGCAGGCCAGCTGGGCCCCTCGAGGCCTCCATGGCGGCTCGACGGCGACGCTCGTGCTCGTCGCGGGCAGGCTCGTGACCTGCGCCAACGTCGGCGACAGCGCCGCGTTTGCCGACGACGGGACCGGCGGGGGCGCCGCTCCGGGCCCCTCCCTCTCCCTCTCTTCCGGAAAGGCCGTCGTGGCTCTCACGGGAGATCATCGCGTCGCGAGCAACCCAGGCGAGGCGGCGAGGGTCGGCAGGTGCCCCGGCGCGCTGGTCGCGAGCCTCGACGCCACCGGCCGCGGCCCCGCGGCGGCGGGGCGCGGCGGCCTCGGGCCGCTGAGGGTCTGGGGGAACGTGCGGGCGGCGGGGGCCGACGCCTCCGCCCTCGCTCCCGCTCCCGCGCCCGCCGGCCTGTCCGACGGCGATGGCGTCGCCTCCGTCGCCAACGCGCGCGCCCTGGGGGACCACGCGATCCCGGGCCTGCTGCCGCTGCCGCTCGTCGTGCAGTGCCGCCTGCCCGCGGGCGGGGGCCGCGTGCTCCTCGCCAGCGACGGCGTCTGGGACTGCGTCGACGCTCCCAGGGCCGCGAGGGCCGCGCGGGGGAGGGCGGCGCCCGAGGCCGCGGACGCGGTGCTGGCCGCGGCGCTGCGGGCCTGCCCCGGCGGCGTGCCGCGCGACGACGCGACGGTCGTCGTCGTCGACGTGCTGCCGCGCGGCGTGCCCTCGTTCCCGGAGGCCCTCGGCAAGAGGCTTCGGAGGTCCGCGAGCAGGGCCGACGCGCTGCAGGCTGCGGGTTTGACGTCCGGGACGTCTTGCTCCTCTGCCGGCGAGGGGGGCGGCGGCCTCCTCCTCCTCGGGACGCCCTCGCCTGGGGCGTCGCTGCGGGCCGGCGGCGGCGCGCTGGCGGCGGCGCTCTCGTCGTCCGGCCCCCGCGGCGCCGACGGAGCCGCCGAAAACGGGGACGAAATCGACGCCAACGACGCGAGGAACAGCGGCGCGAGCATCAGGGACAGCAGCACGCGCGCCGGCACCCTCGCCGCGGGGGCCCTAGTGCTCCGGCCGCCGTCCCTGGCGTCGTCGTTGCCGTCGCTGTCGCCGCTGCCGGCGGGCGGCGGCGGCCTCGGCGAGGAGAGAGGGGGCCTCGGGGGGATCGACAGCCTCCGCGGCGGGCTCGGCACCCTCAGTATCGGCGGCGTCGTCGGGGGCTTCTCCGCCTTCGGGGCAGCGGCGGCACAGGGAGGAGGAGCGAGCGGCGGCGGCGGCGGCGGCGGCGGCAGCAGCGGGCTCCTCGCAGGCGGGGTGGCCGCGGCGAGCGCCCTTGACGAGCACGCCGTCGCCGACGCCGGCGGCGAAGGGGCCCCGAGAGAAAGTCTTTCTGCTGCTGCTGCCTCTGATCCTGCTGCTGCCTCTGCTGCTGCTGCTGCTGCTGCTGCCTCTGCTGCTGCTGCTGCTGCTGTTGCTCCTTCGCTCCTGCCTCCTCCAACACGTCCGACCCCGCTTCCGTCGCCGTTTGCCACCGCGGCAATAAGGGTGGTCCCGGCGAACGAGCCTGCTGCTGCTGCAGCTCCTCCGCCGCCTCCACCTCCTCTTCCACCGAAGAAGAAGAGCGCCCTCTCGTTCTTGCTCCCCAAGAAGACGCGGGAGAAGCGCGAGGCAAAGGCCGCAGCCGCGGCAGCAGCCGCCGCCGCCGCAGCAGCATCGGCCGCCGCCACCGCCGCCGCCGCCGCCACAGCAGCAGCAGCGGCCTTCCCGCAGCTCCCGCTTCCCGAGCTCGCCCCGACCCCGCCGGCGTCGCCCACTCCGAGAACTGCCGCGGCCCTCGCGAGCGGAGGAGGGGAACCTCTCTCCTCTCGGGACCAGGGTCAGACTCAAAGGCGGCAGATCCCTAGGTCGCCCTCCAACATCATCCCGGTCGGGGCTGGCTCGTACTCGCTCGGCGCCAGCACCTGGGGCGGCGGCGGCGGCGGCGGCGGCGGCGGCGGGGGGAACCCCTCCCGCTCCTTCTCGCGAGAAGGCGGCGGTGGCCTCTTCTCCGGTTCTGCCTCCTCTTCCCTCCTCTCGTCGCTCTCGCGCCACGGGTCTTCCAGCCTCGCCAACGCGTCGGGAGGAGATCTCGGCGGGGACTCGCTCCGTGGGGGCACGGGCTTTTTCGCGTCGCTCGCCGAGAGCGTCCGCGGCGGCACGGCGTTTTTCGACGGTAGGGAGAGAGAGAGGGGCGGGGACTCGGGCGAGAGGGGAGGGCTATTCCGCGGCGGAGGCGGAGGGGATTGGTACGGTGGCCACGCAGATAAGTCCGTACGGCGAGGCGTCGCGTTCCAGTCCTCGAGCGTCGGCGGAGGCAGGGGAGGAGGCGGAGAGAGAGGGATCGCGGTGCTGTCTCGGGTCGACACGGCCGCGGCCGCGGCCGCCGACGGAGCCGGAGAGGAGCCCGACCTCCACACGGGCGAGGAAGCCTCCTCTGCCCCTTCGTCGTGGCTCGACCGTGACGACGGCCTCCGCGGTAGGCTTCGAGCGTGCGTGCTGGGGGCCGCGGAGGCCTACGCCGCGGCCGCGGCTGCGCGGGCCAAGGGGGAGGACGTTTCTTCCTCGTCGTCGGCTGCGAGGCCGCCTTGGCCGTCGAGCCCGGCGGTGGCCGCTGCGCTGTTTTCGGCGGCGGCGGCGGCGGCGGTGCCTTGAGAAAGGTGTTCGTCGCCCGTTCCCTGTCGTCCTCTTTGCCATAGAGAGCAGAACAATTGCTGGTCCCGTTTACATCATTGAAGCGAATGAGAGACGGAAAGAGAAAGAGAGTTGATTCGCCCTGGGGTGAAAGAAAGAAAATTGAAAAAAAAATCTGTAAAAAAAGAAGAAAGAGAGGGATCGATGCAAAGAAAATCAGCAGCTGAAATCAAAAGCAGCAGCTGCTGAGTAGAAGGAAAAGGGACGACGGGCCTGGACGAGGGGGGAGCCGTAAAGGGCAATCACGGGGTCTCCAGCACGGGGGTTCCAGCTCGGGGTTGAGTCCACACACCAATTCACTTTTTTTTTTCCCGACGGGGAACGTCAGCTTCCTCAGTCATCCGCTGCTTCTCTTTCTTCTTTCCTTTGAATCCCCAGCTGCATATTTACGTGTACCGATCGATCGCTTCGGGTGGAAAGCAGAAAAGCCGGGGTCTTCGAGGCCGCGCGAGCGCTGAAGCCCTCGGCAACTTTCGCCGCAAACGCACGATTACAGCGCCTTTTTAGGTCGACCTAAAACCCGAATTTGCTCTACTCTCTCCTCGTTCCTACGGCCAGAGGAGCCCTTCCCACGCTCCCCCGCACTCCCCTGTGGATGTGTTCGGCGAGATTGTCGGATTCGCCCAAAGACTCGTACTTCGCAGGCGCCCCGTCCCTGCGTGAGGAGAGCGAAAACTTTAGTATGGACTCTGCGGCATCGCCCGGAGGCACGGCGGGAACTGGCGATGGCAGCCCAGTCCGCAGAACACGAAGCCGCGCCCTCCATGCCGCCGTGATCTCGCTCGAGCTCAAGGGCGAGGACCGCTGCCTGGTTCGGATGGACGTGAGTTTGGAGAGAGCTGGAGAGTTTTTGGGAGAGTTGCGATCGAACGTTTTTCAGCACGCATCGAGAGAGCTTTTTTTTCCCCGCCGTCGACAAGACCAGCGAAAGAAGAAAAAAAACCGACCTCGACCAAGCAGCACTCAAAAACAAAAAACCCTTCCCTCTCCCCGTCTTCTCCTTTCTCCGCTTCCGCCCCCGCCGACTTACCCTCCGTTTTCACCAAACCACTACGCTCCGATCCCACGATAAACAAAACAAACCGAAACAAACCCGAAACGCAGCTCCCGTGGCCCGAGGCCGAAAGCAAGAAGAAAGGCGCCGCCTCGCGCCACGGCAGCGCCCGCTCCACCTCGTCCCTCTGCCCTCTAGTCGCCTCCCAGGGCCACGACCTGCCCCCCCTGCGCGACGGGCCCTCGGGCCGCTCCAAGGAGCACGCGGTCAAGCTCCTTTCGTCTCACTGCAGCGTGTTTGCGGTCTTCGACGGCCACAACGGTCCCCTTGCGGCGGAGCATCTGGTGGAGACTCTGATCGAGACGCTGCACGCGCGGCTGCCGAGGGGCAGGCCGCCGAGGAGGCAGGGGTGCTGCCTTAGCGACAGCGGTGAGAGAGGAGTTTGAGAGTGTCTTTTGAAGCAAGAGGGCGGGGGGAGAAAGAGAAAGCGGAGTCGAAGAGGTCGCGGGGAGCAACAACTACACCAGCGAAAAAAGGGTCGAAAAAGATCTCACCCTTTTTTCTTCTCCCTCTCCTCTTTTCTTCTCAACCCGTCCCATACAAAAAAACAACAACCAAAACAGACGACGACGACTTCGACGTGGAAGACTTCCCCGACGAATCCGCCGCGAACGACGACGACCCCGCCGCCGGCGGAGTGCCCCTCGACGCCGAGCAGCAGCAGCGCCTCTCGCGAGACAACCCCTGCGGCTTCTCCTGGAGGGGGCGCGTGCAGGCGGCCCTCGCCGCCACCTTCCACGACCTCCAGGCCTCGTGGGCCGCCCGCGGCAAGCTTGGGGGGGCGACCTGCACCGTCGCGGTGCTGTGCGGGAGGCTGCTCACCGTCGCCAACGTCGGCGACTCGCTCGCTCTGCTCGACACGGGGGCGTCGGTGATGGCCCTCACGGGCGACCACCGCGTGCACAACTCGAGGCGCGAGCAGGAGCGCGTGCGCGCGCTGGGGGGCACTGTGACCTCTATCGACGCTGGCAGGGGGTGCGGTCCCGCGGCGGACCCGAGAACGGGGCTGGGGCCGCTGCGCGTCTGGCCGGGCGGCGTCGCCAACGCGCGTGCGATCGGCGACCTCGACGTGCCGGGCGGCTTCCTGCTGCCCGCGCCCTCGGTCACGCAGGTGCGCCTGCCCGCCGACGGTGCGGCCCGCGTCGTGCTGGCCTCGGACGGCATCTGGGACTCGGTCGACATCCACCGGGCGGCCAAGATCGCCAGGGACCACGCGGCCCCCGAGGCGGCCGACCGCATCCTGACGCAGGCCGTGCGGGCGCAGGGCGGCGTACCGCGCGACGACGCGACGGTTGTCGTGTTCGACGTGCTGCCGCCCGGGGCCCCCAGCTTCGCCGAGGCGCTCGGCCGCAAGGTGAAGCGGTCCGCCAGCCGCGCCGCAGCGCTGGCGCTGGCCGAGAGCTGCGGCGGCAGCGCGCCGCCGTCTCCCGGCGGGGCGCTGGCAGGGAGGGAGGGGTCGCTGCGCGGGGGGAGGGCCTTCGCCGCCGGCGCGCTCTCCGAGGACGAGGGGGTAGGGGGGGGGAGGCGCGCAGCGGGGGGGATGAGCAGCCGTGGTGGATATTACGCTGCTGCTGCTGCTGCTGCTGCTGCTGCAGCCGCTGCTGAGAACGGGGGCGCTTCAAACGGAAGCGGAAACGGCGGCGGCGGCGGCCTCTTTGCCTGCTGCGCCGGCGCGCCGGCGACGACCGACGACGACGACCACTTCAAGCTCGGAGAGCCCGCCGCCGCCACCGGCTCCCCGAACGGCGGCGGCAACCCCAAGGACAAGTCCGTTCGCGGCGGGGGCTACGGCCCCAGCGTCCGCGGGGGCACCGCGTTCATGGGGTCCATCCCGGGCTCGAGGCGGCACTCAGAGGAGCGCGAGGCGGCGGCGGAGGCCGCGGCGGAGGGCTCGCACCACTCGGGCTCGACCCGCGGCGGCGCCTCGGCCGCCTCGACCCGGGGCGGCACCGCCTTCTTCTCCGGCGGCGCCGCGAACGGGGGCCCCGGGGGATCCCAGAGGCCGCGCGTCGCCGTCCTCGCCCAGCTCGACACCGCGGTGCTCCTGGGGCAGCTCCCCCCGTGCCCGGCCGACGTGGCGCAGGAGGCCGCCGGCGCCTGGATGACCGACGAGCTGCGGGGGGAGCTGCGCGCCCTGCAGGAGCAGGCCAGGAGCGTCCACGCCCGGAGGACGGGAGCGGCGGCCCGCAAGCCGCCCGCCGGCGGCACGGGGAACGCCGCCGCCGCCCTGGGCCAGGCCTCCGTGGAGTCGGCGCTGTTCTCGAAGCCCGCGGCGCTGCCGCCGCCGGTGCAGCTGCCCAGGAGCGCGCAGGGCCCGGCGCCGATGCCGCCGGGAGGCAGCGCCGCCGGCAGAGGCCGCGGGCAGACCCCGGTCGTGGTCGTGCCCAAGCTTCCGCACAGCGGCAGCTACGAGAACCTCAAGACGGCGCTGCAGGTGGCCGCCGCCAAGGAGGGCGAGGGGCGCGTCCGAGGAGGGGTCGGCCTCCGCGGGTGAACAGAAAAAAATCAACTTTTGGCGGACGAATCGAAGAAGAAGCTCGAGCGACCTTCCTACCACACCTAATCAAGCACTTTTGTTTTTCTTCTTCTTCTTCTTCGTCCCGCACTTGGAGCGCACGCGCGCGCGCGCGCGCGTGCGCTCTCTTTCGTTGCGTGTGCTGCTGCTGCTGCTGCTTTTGTGGCTTGCTGCTGCCGAGATCCCACAGTCTCGGCGGCAAAGAAGAGGTTTTCAGCCCTCTGCTTTTCACCCCTGGTTTTTTGTTTTATCCAACCCGTTTGCGCGGGTGTTGCCGTCGCCGTCTGTGGACGCGCTAGTACTCTAAATCTACTCGCTCGCTGGCTTGCTGCTGCTTGCCGATGCGTTGCGGCTGCCCTCTTATTCTGATTTCGAGGCAGCCTTATGTTTTTTTAGAGGAGCTTTTTTATTTTCTTCTTCTTCGTTTCCTTCATCTACGCTTTCATAGCACTTAGTCTCTTCGTGTAACTGCTTCACGCCTATTTTACACCTGTCCACGAGGAGAGAGGAGAGCCGACAAGAAATCCGGAGAAAGGAAGAACAAAAACAGGTCGGAGGGATTCGTTTGTAAAATCTTTTCTTCCTTTTTTCTCTTTTCAAAATTTCTAATTTCTAAAGTTCACCCCGTTTCCTCTTCTCCTGGTGCCCTCCTCCCTCTCCGCGTCATCTCCGCCATCTCGATCAGCGCCCGCACGCTCATCCTTCGCCAGGAAGGCGGAGAGTCGTTTTTCACCGCTGCTGCTGCTGCTCCTGCTGCTTCGCGCCTCGAAACGCGAAGCTCCCTCTGCTCCTCCTCGACCTCGGCCCCCGTCATCGCGGTGCGGCCGAGCGTCTCCAGGAAGGTGCCGCCGGCGTCCACGACCGCGGAGGGCGGCCCCAGGGCGACGGCCAGGGCTGAGCCGTCCGGCAGGTCGTGGAGCTCGAATGCCCACTGCTCTTGTGCGATGCCATCGAGCCGCAGCGCGATTCGAGGAGGAGGAAGAGGAGGAGGAGGAGGAGGAGAAGGAGAAGAAGAAGGAGGAGGAAAAGGAAGGCCCGGCTCCGCTTCCCCCTCTTCTTCTCCCCCGTCTCCGCCGCCTCCGCCGATCGAAAACTCTGCCCTCGAGAGGTCCCTTGACCCGAGCCCGTCTCCCCTCGCCTTCGACCACGACTCCCTGAGGGCCCAGAACCTGCGGAACAGTATGTCCTGGGAGGCAGCGTCGGGCTCCGAGCTGACACGTCTCCACTCGGAGTCGGCCAGGGCGGAGCCGAGCGAGCGCCGCAGCCGCGCGGCGCCGAGCGGGGGAGCGGCGGCGGCGGCGGCGGCGGCGGCGGCGGGAGGGGCCGCTTTTTCCGGGCTGCTGCTGCTGCTGCTGCTGCTGCTCCCGCCCTCGTCGTTTCCCGCTCCTCCTCTTCCTCCGATGACCCTCGGGGAGGCGACGTCCACGCCGACAAGCAGCAGGGGCTCGGCGGCGAGGGCGAGCCAAGGGCCGTCGTGCGAGACGTTGAAGTTGAAGTTCGGAGCGGTGGCGCCTGCGGTGGCGCCGGCGCCTTCCTCTCCGCGCCCCGCTCCTTCCCCCCGTTCCTCCCTCTTTCGCGAAACGAAGGGCTTCCCTCCCTTGGCCGTCCTCGAGATCCCGGGGCTCCTCTCCCACTCGAGCCCCAGGCCGGCGCAGACGGCCGCATGCTGCGCCAGGCAGGAGGCCAGGGCGCGGCGCCTGTCGATCGGGCGCGCGTGGCTGTTTCTTTGGAGGAGGCGCTGCAAGGGGGCGCAAGAGCAGCGGCCGCCGCCGCCGCCGCCGCCGCCGGCGGCGGTGTTGACCGTGCCGCCGCCCTCCTCCCCTTCCCCTGCTGGGGGAGGGAGAGAGCGCAGGGCCGCGAGCAGGTCTTCGTCCGTGGCCGTTCTGCTGTCGTTCCGATCGCTTCCTCCCCCTTCCTCGTCGTCGAGGCGGATCAGCCAGCGGAGGCGGGCGGGGTTGGCGGTCATTTTTTTTTGTCTGTTCACTTTCTTTCCCTCTCTCTCTCTCGCAAGTCCCACTTTTCTAGCCCTCTCTCCCCCTCCAAGAAACAGAAAAACGAAAAACGAAAAACAAAAAAACAGGCCGACCCAAACGCTATTTTTTCCTTTCAATTTCCCTCTCTTCGTCTTTCTCTCGATGGTTCGCTCGCTTCTGATGCGCTTTTCCGCCGCTGCCATGGTGCGCCATCGTCAGAGAGCAGGAGACGCAGGAGGAGGAGCAGCAGCAGCTGCAGCAGCGTCCCTCCTCACGCGAGCAAATGCTCGGGCGGCGCCGCAGCCATCGGTGGCGATGATTGACCGCTGCGCCCGCCGATCGCAGCTTTCGACCTCGACACCCTCGTCGGCCTCGACCTCGACCTCTGCCCACGCCCGCGACCGCGACTCCCCGTACGAGTACGAGGCCCCCATCTCGCTGTCTGAAATCCACAGGCGCAGGAACGCTGCCGCGAGTAAATCCTCTTCGTCTGCTGCTCCGGCTCGTCGGTCTCGCGCTCGCGCTCCCCCTCCGAGTTTCTCGCTCGACATCGACGACAACGACGACGACGATGATGAAGCTGGACCCTCCGCCCAAGACGAAGGAAGCGAGTATGATGCGCGAGCGAGGGAGAGATCGAGGCCCCCCTGGGACCGGCGGCGCCCCCTCGGAGGATGTGCGGCCGCTTCCGTCTCCATCTCGTCTCCCTCCACTCCCGCTTCTTCTCGTGCCGCCGCCGCCGCCGACGACGACGCGTCCGCGGCTGCGAGGAAAGTCACCCGCGCCCTCAACTCCGCCGCGGGCTCCCTCTCCCGCCGCCCGCACTCCCGGGCCGAGCTCGAGCGCAAGCTCCACGACCGAGGACACTCCCCGGAGGCCGCGAGGCCGGCCCTCGAGAAGCTGCGAGGAATGGGCCTGCTCCCGAGCGACCGGGAGTTTGCGCGCTCGTTCGCCCGCGCCAAGTTCCGCACCGTGGCCTGGGCCCCCTCGAGGATCAGGACGGAGCTGGTCCGCGGCCGCGGCGTCTCGCCCGAGGACGCCGTGGCGGCCCTGAGGGATATCTTCGGGGCCGACGCCTCCTCGTCGTCGCCGATCTACTTTGCCGACACGGACGAGGAGGACGACGAGGCTGATCGATTGAGAGGCGAGAAGAGCGACGAGGGTGGCGAAGAAGGAGAGGAGGAAAGTCGCGACGAAGGCAACGAGGGCGAAGAGGAGCGCCAAAGCTACTCCTCCGTCTTCGAAGCCTCTTGGGACCCGATCTCGAGAAAAGAGCAATCGGAGCGGCTGCTCGAGGCCGCGGAGCGGCAGGCGCACCTGTCGCGCGGCCTGCCACTGGTGGCGCGCCGGCGGCGGCTCGCAGCTTGGCTAGCGAGGAGAGGGCACGGGTGGAAGACTGCCTCTGCGGTGATGGAGCGGGTCGGGCTGTGAAAGGATTTTTTTCTTCTCGTCTCTCTTTTGAGAAGAGAAGAAAAATGTTCTTTTTCTCTCTGTGTAACATGATGGGGCTCTCTCGCGCGCGCGCGAAGAGGAGAAGTTGGTCTTTTTGTGGCCGCGAAGAATACGGAAGGCATAAGAGGGGGAGGACTTGGTGCTGCTCACTCTTGCTCACTTTCTTCTTTTCTTTTCGTTCGAAACATCGTCGCGAAACATCCATCAGTTTCAAAAACTCTCACGATGGCTCCTCCACCTCCAGCTCCCAAGTTTGGGGCGCCGCTCTACTGCGCCGGATGGGCCTCACCAGAGGTCGCGCTGGTCGCGGGGGGTGGCGGGAAGGCGTCGTCGGGGATCCCGAACCGGTGAGGAGAAGAAGGTGACGACGGAACGATTCCGACGTCAATCAAACGCTACAGCAGCAGCATTGTGTGATGCCCCTCTCTCTCGGTCGATGGCGTGCGTGACCAGGGCGCGTTCTTTTTCTCTTTCTCCTCTCTGTCGCCAGGTCCAGAGAGTAGATCGATGAGCATTCACGTGAATCGCCAAAAGGCGATTCAGAGCAGGCCTTCGATCAAGAGAGAGAGGACAAAGAAAGCGTTGCAACGTCGATGGCCGCTCGACGTTGCGGCGGGAGAAAAGAAAAAACTCTCAACCTCTCTTTCGTCATCTCTTCGAAAAAAAAAAAAACAGGATCATCGCTCTCTCCGTCCCGCAAGGGGCCCAAGCCCCTTCCCCCGCCGAGGCCGCCTCCCTCCCGTGCGAGGCCACCCCCCTGCGCCTCGCCCTGGAGCCCAGAACCGCGGAGAACAAGGAGGGCCCGGTATATGCCGCCGTCGCCCTCGCGGGAGGCGGCGTCGCGCGGCTCGAGGTCACGCTGTCCCCTTCCGACGGCGGGCCCACTGCCGCTGCAGCAGCCCCCTCGCTGCTCCTCCTGCGCCCGGGGCAGAGGGAGAGCAAGAGCGTCGAAGCTGCCGAGAGAAAGGCGCACGAAGAGAAGAAGTTGCCCTCCTTGCCCTCCCCCTCCGAGATGAGGGGCGCCTTTGGCGGCGGCGGCGGCGGAGGCGACAGCAGCAAGAGGAGAGAGCAGCAGCTCCAGGAGGACAAGGAGGGAGCAGGAGGCGACGGCGGCGGCGGCGGCAACGGCAACGGCAGCAGGCACTCCCCCGTCGGTGCCGCCGGTAGAGCCGTCGCGGGCCTCACCGCCGCCGCCGTCGGCGCCCTCCCGCGCGCGCTCCTCCGCACGTTTTCGGGCGGCAACGTTTCTGCCTCGGCTTCGGCGGCGACCGCCGAAGTCAAGTGCCTTGCCTTTTCGAGGGATGCGGCGCTCCTCGCGTGCGGCGGCGAGGACGGCGTCGTGAGGCTGCTGTCGTGGCCCTCTCTGACCGCGGTCTCCGAGGTGCGACCCGCCGCCGCCTCTGCCTCCGCGCCCTCCGGCAGCAGCAGCGGGAGGCACGGAGCCAGCGACGGCGTCCGGGACCTCGACTTCGGCCCCGCCTCGACCGACGGCGGCGCGCACCTCCTGGCCGTCGTCCTCGAGTCGGGCGCCGCGTCCGTGTGGCGCGTCGGCGCGGGGGTGTCCTCCGCGGCGCCGCTTGCGACCCTGCCGCCGCCGCCGATGCCCCTGGAGGCGGCGAGAGCGGCGGCAAGGGCGGCCGCGAAGAGGTCGCAGGGGGGCGGGAGGGCGCCGCCGCCGCCTCCCCGCCCGGCGACGGTGGCGCGCCTCCGCTTCGACAGGGCCCCGCCGCCGGCGGCCGTCAGGCTGCTCGCCGCCGTCAACCACCCCGCCTGCGGCGGGTTCCTCGCCGCGGCGTCCGCGCGGGCGACGTCGACGCCGGCGGACCCGGGGGCGCCGCCGCTGGCGCTCTCGTGGGCGCCGCTGCCGGCCCTGTCGGCCGACGCCGCCGCCGCCGCCGCGTCCGGCGGCGGCGCCCCCCCACCCCCCCCCCCCCCCCAGCCGGCCCAGAGGCTCCCGGCGCCGCCCCCGACAAGGCTGCTCCCCTCCCCCGTCACCGCCTTCGACGTCTCCGCCTGCGGCAGGCTCGTGGGCGCGGGCTCCTCGGACGGCGACACCGCCGTCGCGCGCGCCGACGACCTGAGCGTCGTGGCGGCCTCCAAGGGCAAGCACATGGTCTTCGTCACGGCCGTCTCCTTCGCTCCGGCGTCGCCGCCGAGCCCCTCCTCCCCGGCCGCCGCCGCCGCCGCCGCCCCGCCGCCGGCGCTGCTGTCAGTGTCGGCCGACGCCAGCGCCGCGCTCACCCGCGCCCCGGCCTCGGCCTTGGCCCGTCGCGCCGCCTCCGCCTCCTGCGGCGGCTGCTGCGCGGTCTCCAGGACTCTCGCCAGGGTTCTCACGGCGCTCCTCGCGCTGCTGGTGCTGCTCCTGTTCCTGGCGGAGGCGGCGGCGAGGCGCTCGGGCGCCGCAGCCTGCAGGGCGCCCGCCGCCGCGGCGCCCTCGCCAAACCCGCTCTCGGCCCTCCTCCGCTCCCTGGGGCCCTCCCCCTCGGCCCCTCCCCCTCGGCACCGCCTCCTCTCCGCCGCCGCCAGGGAGCACCTCGAGAGATCCGTCACGAGGATCACCGTCCTGGCGAGCGCCGGGTGCCGGGCGGCAGTCGCCGAAAGGCTGCGCGCGGCAGGGCCCGGGGCCTTGTTCCCCGGCGGCGGCGGCGACGGGGAGCTCTGAGCGTGCCCTCTTGCCCTTGCCCTCCTTTTGTTTTCCCGCTGCCCCGTCCCCCCGTCCCCCCCCCCCACCCCACCCCACCCCTCTCCTTCCTTTCGACGAAGAAAGAGGAACGGCCACCGTCAGCGGTTTTCTCGTTTTTTGTCGTCTCCGTTTCCCGATTGTTAGAAGGCAAAGGCACAGGAAATGGAAGAAGCAGAA
>Ga0315289_10004132_pt1 | contig 21742 bp, 21 predicted proteins | sample YL17G11_40_MG_FD_203452 | JGI IMG/M metagenome (GOLD analysis project Ga0315289, IMG submission 203452) | Sediment microbial communities from Yellowstone Lake, YNP, Wyoming, USA - YL17G11_40 | ecosystem: Environmental > Aquatic > Freshwater > Lake > Sediment | place: USA: Wyoming | collected... | reverse complement strand
ATAATCTATTTTAGGTTTAAACATGCTTGTTTAAATGCCTTTCCTCTTTCTTCATAATTTGCAAACATATCAAAACTCGCACAGGCAGGGGATAAAAGGACAATCTCGTTTTCGTTCGCCAGTAAAAAAGATTTTCTGACCGCTTCGTCCATCGAACCGGCGTGATGAATGGAATCAAAACCAGCTTCCCTCAGCGATTGCTCAAATTTAAAAGCAGCCTCGCCAATTAATATCACGGCTTTGACGGTTTCCTTCACTTTTTTGCTGAGATCGTCCAAGCTAACTCCTTTATCCCTTCCCCCCATGATAAGAACCATGCCCCGCCCGGTAAAAGTCTCGATCGCAACCAGGGTTGAATCGGGATTGGTCCCCTTGGAATCGTTATAAAAATCAACACCGTTAATGGTCGTCACATACTCAATGCGATGCTCAACTCCGGGAAAAATGCGAAGGACTTCGGCCACCGTTTCCATCCCTACCCCGCAAAGATAAGCGGCCTGCGCCGCCGCTAAAGCATTTTCCAGATTATGTCTGCCGGGTATTTTGATTTCTTCCGGCGGCAGGGTGATGATTTCGGGATGAGATTTAGAAAATCCGATGATCTTAGCTTTCACCTTTTTAATCATTTCTGTAACATAAGTATCGTCCTGATTATAAATTAAATAATCATCACCGGTCTGGTTCATAAAGATACGCGCTTTCTGCTCAATGTATTCCTGCATGGAATGATGGCGTTCTAAATGATCGGGCTGAATATTCAAAATCAAACCGATCCACGGCTTAAAATTCACTATCGTTTCCAGCTGGTAACTGCTGATCTCAGCTACGATATAGTCAAGGTCTGAGTCATCAACTTCTACCAAAGGGAAACCGATATTACCCGCTACGGCAACTTTCTTTCTTCCCGCTTTTAACATTTTACCAATTAAAGTCGTGGTGGTGGTCTTACCATTGGTTCCGGTTACCGCAATGATCGGCTTCGTGAAAAATTGATAAGCCAATTCGATTTCAGAAATGATTGGAATTCCTTTAGCTTTAGCCTTTTCCAGAACTGGTATGTCCAGATGAACACCCGGGCTTACAATGATTAAATCCGTACTTTCGATTGACTTTGAAGTATGGCCACCAAGTTCAATCCCTGCACCGATCCTCTTGAGTGCTTCGGCCAATGAAAGCTCGATGGTTGATTTTGACTCGGATGCAAGCACATTTGCTCCGAGCGAAGCCAGCTTCCTGGCAGATGCAATTCCGCTTTTGCCGAGGCCGAAGATGGTCACATTCTTATTTAAATATTCCATAAGATTCCGATTAGCCCTAATATCCCTCCCACCATCCAAAACCCGACCACCACCACCCACTCTTTGATCCCCATCAATTCAAAATGATGATGCAGCGGAGCCATTTTAAAAATTCTGCGCTTGAAAAATTTATAAGCAACAACTTGCAAAATGACTGACAACGCTTCCACTGCGAAAATTCCGCCAATCAGAATCAACCTTAATTCTTCATGCAAAATAATAGCCAATCCGGCCAATCCCGCCCCTAAAGCCAAAGAACCGACATCTCCCATAAATATTTTAGCTCTGGGAAAATTAAAATATAAGAAAGCAATGATGGCTCCGGCAGCAATCAGAGAAAAAATGACCGCATCCGGAGCATTAAGTTTGGCTGAAACAAAAGCCAAGGCTAAGAAGGCAATTCCCGCCGTACCCGCGAGTAAACCATCTAGCCCATCCGCAAGGTTGGTAGCGTTAGCAAATCCGACAATCATGAACATAAGAAGAAGCTGGTAAAGATAAGGATCGGAGAAACCAAATTTAAAAAGAAGGCCCGAAATACTTAAATTGTATCCAAGCAAAGTGAAAAAAATGGCGAAACCTCCGGCAGCCGCAAATTGAAGAATAATTTTTTGCCAGAAGGTCAAACCCAGGTTCTGTCGGCGGAATATTTTGAGAAGATCGTCGGCTAAACCAATCAAGGCAAAAGCCAGCACCAGGAAAATCAGAGCTAAATAGTCGGGACGGAATTCAACGTTGATCAAGATTAAAGACAGAATGAGAATCGTCAGCACAAACCCGATTCCACCCATGGTGGGTGTGCCGGATTTTGCCTGGTGAAAAGCAGGGCCTTCCATTCGAATTGGCTGTCCAAATTTAAATAAAATTAATAGCCAAACGATGGGAAAAGTTATAAGCAGCGAGACCACTGCCGCTGAGAGAAGCACTGCCATCGAGCTAATCACCCTGTTATTTTACTATATTTTCGGACACTTCGCAACCCGTCCCGACGTTGCGTCGGGATTCGACCACAAATAAAGAAGCCCTTCGAAAAGAAGGGCTTCTTGCTAAAGCTTTAGCTTCCGGATTCAGACTATAAGTATAGTCTTCCCCCAGAATAAATCAACGGACTGTTACCGCCAATGGTCCAAGTCGTAGTGCCACCTGCAGAAGTAAGTGTAAATGCCGTCAGGTCAGCAAAAAGGGCAAGGTGGGGATTGAACATATATTCAGCTCCCAAGAACACGTTAAGAGTGGTAGTACTGGCGCCTCCTCCTGAGACTAAAACCAGGGCAGGAGCGACATAAGTTCTAACATCACTGCTAACGGTCGCCATTGGTATTTCGCCTTTTAACAGCAGAGTGATGGTAGTCGTATTGGCGGCATTCGCGATGGTTCCTCCAGCATCCAAACTCCAGCTGCCAAAACCGAAACGAGCTGAAGCTACTCCAGGAATTGAGTTAAGAGAAACCGCTGTAAATCCTTGCGAACCTGAAGCTGCCGGAACCGGTTTTGCCGCCGCAGCAAATGCTGCCGTTCCGATAATAACCATTATTAATAATAAAACGATTTTTTTCATTTTTTCACCTCCTTTCATTTACCTTTGAATAAGTTATGTAGAAAATCGGCGGCCATGTCTTTGCAGCCAAGACCAAAGGCGATCGCCACCGCCAAACCGACAGCTCCGATAATTACTCCGATCTGCGGAACAAAAACATCGGGCTTAATTCCCAGTTGAGCTAAAGCAGCAAGAAAGGTAAAAACAATAACGATGTAATATACTGTTCTTGATAAAGTTTTTGCTCCTTCAACTCCGAAACTGACAGCGATCACTCTAACCATTCCCGCTATCAGCGAAGCAAAAATAGCGCCGATTCCTAAAACAATGGCTGCAATGAACACCAATCCAAAATAATAAAAAACGGTGGTAAGGGCTGGTCCAATAGGCAGGCCAAAAGCTTCTGCGACCCCAAAAATCGTTATGAAAACGGCAACCCAATAAATCAAGTCTCCTGAAAGTTCGGAAGCAGATCTTTTAACGTCTCCCCTTTCCAATAAAGTGCTGAAGCCAATCTGTTTAGAGCCAGCATCAAGCTGAATCAGTTTCAGTACAAACGTCACTGCAAAACCCAACCCTTTAGCGACTAAAAATCCGATTAATAAAAGCAGAAGCGCCACCAGCAAGTTTAAGATTAATGGAAAAATTGTCAGCCAGGCTGAATTTATCGATAGCACCAAAGACTCAATCCCCATAATTAAACTCCTTTCGCTATTAAGCTTTAATAATTGCCAGTAAGACAGAAATTGCCATGAAGACGACAGCCAGCCCCCAGGTTATTCGATTCAAGCCTTCTTCCATACCTTTGGGCGTGCCAAAAAGCCTAGCGGATCCGCCGATTCCTCCCAAACCTTCCCCTTTAGCAGAATGTAGAAGAACCGCAGCGATAAGCAGAACCGCAGAAATAAACTGCAGAATCAATAAGAATCCCTTCATGATTATATTCTACCTTTTTCTATATTTTACTGCAACCGAATTTGTATTGCTGGCAGGTCCCTTTGATTATACCATAAAAATAAGTTCGCCTCCCCCACACCGTTCGACTTCGCTCACGGCAAGCCCCCGGCGAAGAGCGGTTTTTATTGATAAACTTTATTCAAGATTAAGCCGATAACTGCGCTTACGATCATAAAGAAAGCGAAGGTAAATAACGCCGCTTCAAGGGCGATTTTTAATGGCTGCTGTTTATCCGCATAATGCCGCTGGTATTCATGATAAGTGATCAAAAACGCCATTATCCCGGCGATGGGACTCAAGGTCAGACCAATCAACAAAGTCAGGCCGATTATCACACCTAACCGTTCCAGTTATCCCATTGTTCGGCGCGTTCCGCCGCAAACCTGCGAACGCCCTCGGAAAAAGCCAAAATACCTGGATAGACAGCTCTATCACCCAGCTTTTCTTCTATTCTTAAAAGTTCATTGTATTTTGCCAGCCTTTCTCCTCTAGCCGGAGCGCCGGTTTTCAATTGCCCACTCCCCGCAGCCACAACGGTATGCGCCAACCAATTATCCTCCGTTTCTCCGCTTCGATGCGACCAATACTGGGCATATCCCGCTTCTCTAGCCATCTTTACAGTTTCGTAAGTTTCCCAGAGTGTGCCGATCTGGTTGGGTTTAATGAGTATCCCATTGGCTATGCCGGCACTAATGCCTTGCTCCAGGATCCTGGGGTTAGTGACGAACAGATCGTCGCCCACGATCTCGATTCGATCTCCGAGTTTGCCGGTTATGAGCTTCCAACCTTCTCTGTCATCTTCAGCCAGTCCGTCTTCAATCAATAAAATGGGATATTTCTCAACTAATTCCGCCAGATAATCAACCTTTTCAGCCGGCGTCAACTCTCTTTTTTCGCTTTTTAACTGATACTTGCCATTTTTAAAGTATCCGCTAGCGGCTGGATCAAGAGCGATGAAAAAATCGCGCCCGGGCTTGAATCCTGCTTTAACAACGGCGCGCATGATGTACACCAGCGAGGCCTCATTTGATGTCAGAGGAGGCGCGAAACCTCCTTCGTCGCCAAGCCCCGTAGGATAACCGTCCGCCTTTAAAAGACCTTGCAACGCCTGATAGACTTTCGCGGCGGCAAAGAGAGCCTCGCGGAAAGTTTTGAAGTTAATCGGAACGATCTTCTTTTCCTGGATTTCCGCGACCCAGTTCGCGTGGGCGCCAGCGTTCAAGACGTTAAACATAGGGACAGGAAGAATGTGCGCATCCGGCCCGCCAATTAACTGATAAAGGGGAATATGAAGAGCGTCAGCCGCGGCGCGAGCGGCGGCAATGGAAACGCCCAGAATCGCATTCGCTCCCAGCCTACGCTTGTTTTTAGTGCCGTCGAGCTCGATCATTGTTCCGTCAAGGGTTTCCTGATCGAGCGCGTTCAGGCCGATAACTTTTCTCCCGATTTCGGTATTAACATTATTGACCGCGGTTAAAACATATTTCCCTTCAAAGCCCTCGCCTCCGTCCCTCAGCTCCAGCGCTTCTCTTGTCCCGGTTGATGCTCCGGAAGGGACGGAAGCCCTGCCAAAACCGCCATTTCTTAAACTTACATCAACTTCAACTGTCGGATTTCCCCTGGAATCCAAAATTTGCCTTGCCCTAACCATGTTTATTCCAAATCCATGAATTCGTTGATCCCGCAGCGGGAAAAAATCCATTTCTTTTTTTCTTCTTTCTGCCATTTTCTTTCCCTCCTTTTTTCAGCCAAGTATTTGCCGGAACCGTTCCCGAGAAATTTCAGGTTATTTTAAAATTTATATTACACATTTCTGCTTAAAACGAAACCGATAACTATGCTGGCAATCATAAAGAAAGCGAAGGTAAATACCGCCGCTTCAAGGGCAATTCTTAAAGGCCGCTGTTTATCTGTGTAATGCCGCTGGTATTCATGATAAGTGATTAAAAACGCCATCACGCCCGCGATCGGGCTGAAAACCAAACCAATTAATAACACAAGAGAAAATATCACAGGTTAAAATCTTCTCCCAGATAGAACTTCTTAGCCAAAGGATCGTTCGCGATTTTATCGGGCGGCCCTTCGGTCAGGATTTTCCCTTCATGGATTATGTAAGCGCGGTCGGTAATTGCCAGAGTGTCCCGAACATTATGATCGGTTATTATCACGCCGATGCCTTTATTTTTAAGCCCTCTTATTATTTGATGCAGGTCATTTACCGTAATGGGATCGACTCCCGAAAACGGCTCATCCAGCAGAATAAAAAAGGGCGTTAAGGAAAGCGCCCTCATGACCTCCACTTTTCTCTGTTCGCCGCCGGAAAGTGTATAACACTTTTGCTTTCTCAATTTTTCCAGGCCGAATTCCGCAAGCAAAGCTTCCAACCTGCTTTTGTATTCGCTTTTTGGGATAGTGGGCGTTAATTCCCAGAGGACCAGGACATTTTCTTCAACGGTAAGTTTCCTGAAAATGGACGGCTCCTGGGGAAGATAACTGATCCCCATCTGCGCGCGCTTATGCATGGGCATTTTAGTGATTTCTTCCTCATTCATTAATATCCTGCCCGCATCGGGCCTGACCAGTCCGACAATCATGTAAAACGTGGTCGTTTTCCCGGCACCATTCGGTCCCAGCAGACCGACGATTTCACCTTCTCCGACCAAGATCGAAATGTCGTCAACCACTTTGCGATTTTTGTAGGTTTTGGAGATATTCTCTGCTTTGATTATCATTCGAGCAACATTTTTACCCCTTTCCGGCCGACTAATTTTTCGATCGCCCTGAGCCCCGAATTCTCCTCATCTTTCGTCTGCTCCCACGAGAGCGGAGGGTGCTGCTTGCGAATAAATTCTTTAGCATTCAACTTAACCATTTCCATCGCTTCTTTCTGTGTCTCAAACAAGAAAAATGCCAGCGAGTCGTCTTTTGCCTTTACCACCGTTTTAATAAGGTGGGGGAGACACAATCCCAACCTGGTCGCGTATTTATTACGATTTTCATTGGATGCCAATAAAGATATTAATTCTTTGATATAGCCGATTTCCTTTTCTTTCATATCCGCGCATAAGGGGCAATCCAAATCGCGAAAGTGTTCCAGCAAGCCTGAAAACTGGGTTCCGTTTTCTTTCCTCCGTAAGATATCAATGATTTTCTCGACGAGCCCCAGGCCAATTTCCGCGCTCCCATAAAATCCGCTGATTCGTTCAAATTCCCAAAAATGGTAGTTGCAAAAACCTTTTGACTTTAGCAATCTCACCCTCTCTTCGGATGCCCTGTCTTTCTCGTCGCTTACGCCCACCCAGTGGCATAAATAATCAAATTCATCTTGCTGCAGCAGGGAACAGATTGGGCATCTGCCGGACAAAAACGCATCGACAAGCTTAGTCTTTCCCATTTTTACAACCGTTTATCTCTGCAATCGCCTTCTCTGCTGCTTTTACTAATGACGGATCCTTGGACTCTTTGGCCAATTTTTCAAGATAGGGAATCGCCCGCTTTTCGCCCCTCTGCCCCAAAATTGTAATCGCCAGATGTCGGATTTCCCCCGACGGATGATTTAAGGCATTAACGACCCTTTTTAAATAATCCTTTTCTCCGTTTTCCTTTTTGTTGTAACCGCAGGCAGGACAGATGTCAAAATCTTCATTCCAAACATCATGCCAGCAATTTGGACAGTAATATCTCATATTGCTAATATTTAAAATCTGAAGACAGCTTTAATGCAACTCATAATTACCGGCGAATAGGCCAAAAATACCGGCGCAAAGACCAGCGAAACTATCCCCATTAATTTAATTAATATGTTCATGGAAGGGCCGGTAGTATCTTTAAAAGGATCGCCGACCGTATCTCCCACTATGGCCGCAGCATGGGTTGGGGTTCCCTTGCCGCCTAGATGCCCTTCCTCGATCCACTTTTTGGCATTATCAAAAGCGGCTCCGCCGTTGGTCATCATTATCCCCAACAGCACCCCGCAGGCAGTGGCCCCGGCAAGGAAACCGCCCAAAGCTTCCGTCCCCAGGAACAGTCCTACTACTAAGGGCGAGATCACCGCCAGAAGCCCGGGGATGATCATTTCTTTCAGCGCCGCCTGAGTGACAATATCAATACAGCGGCCGGTATCGGGCCGGGCTTTGCCTTCGAGAAGACCGATGATGTTCTTGAATTGGCGGCGAATCTCATCCACCATTTTATAGGCGGCCCGACCCACGGCTTTCATGGTCAGGGCGGCAATGATAAAAGGCATGAGGGCTCCAAGCAATAAACCAACCACCGGCAGTGGTCTGGCCAAATCAATCGAGGAGAGATGCACCGCGTGCTGATAAGCGGAAAACAGGGCCAAAGCGGTTAAGGCCGCGGAGCCAATGGCAAACCCCTTGCCAATTGCGGCGGTAGTATTGCCGAGGGCATCTAATTTATCCGTAATTTTTCTGACCTCTGGATCAAGATTGGCCATCTGGGCAATGCCACCGGCATTGTCGGCAATTGGTCCGTAGGAATCGGTTGACATAACAACGCCAATCGTGGAAAGCATGCCTACGGCGGTTAAAGCAATACCATATAGGCCCGAGAACGCGTAAGCAATGGGAATAGCCATGGCAATAGTTATTACCGGCAGGATAGTGCTCTCAAAACCAACTGCCAGCCCGGTTATCATGGTCGTGGCAGGCCCTGACTGACAGCTTTTGGCTATCTCTTTGATCGGATTGCCGGAAGTAAAGTATTCACTTTCTATGCCGATTAAAACTCCGGTAATCAAGCCGGTGACGATTGCCCAAAATTCATTTAACCTCCCTCCTACGATTATAGAGGCGAAATAAGCTCCGATTATGAAAACTAGGCCGCTGACATAGGTTGTATAGCGCAGAGCTGATTGAGGATTGAATCGTTTGAAGATGTGGATGGAGAAGATCCCGATCAGTGAAGCTAAAAGGCCAATGGTGATGAGAATCAAAGGAAGGGAAATCCACTTGAGAGGGTTAGCCAGCGTGGCGCCAATGGCGATAGCGGCAACCACCGACCCGACATAGGATTCAAAAAGATCGGCGCCCATGCCCGCCGTATCCCCGACACAGTCTCCCACATTATCGGCGATCACGCCCGGGTTGCGCGGATCGTCCTCCGGGATACCCACTTCAATTTTCCCCACCAGGTCAGTGCCGACATCCGCTGATTTAGTGTAAATCCCCCCGCCGACCCGAGCAAAAAGGGCAATGGAAGAAGCGCCCAGGGCAAAGCCGCTGATAATTTGGGGATCCCTGGTTAACAAAAAAACCAACCCCAAGCCAATAACCCCGATCGCCGCCACGGAAATCCCCATTACTGAACCGCCCATAAAGGCAATGGTTAAAGCCTGCGGAGCTTTTCCGATGACGGCTCCCTGGCAGGCGCGGCTGCTGCTTCGCGTGGCGGCTTTCAAGCCAAAGAATCCGGCCAGCATGGAACAAAAGGCACCCAGCAAAAAAGCGAATCCGGTATAGACCGAAATAAAAAAGGAAATAATAATAAAGACAACCGCCATGAATACAAGAATTATCTGGTATTCTCGTTTTAGGAATACCATGGCCCCGTTGTGAATTTCACGCGCGATTTCGCGCATCCTCTGGCTTCCTTCGCCAGCTCTCAAGAGCATAAGATAGGTGACCAAAGCAAAAACCATTCCCAATAAACCCAAAACCGGGATCCAAACATAAATTCCCATTTCAATTCCCTCCTTATAAATAAAAAACCTCTACCAATTTCCCTGCTTTTGGTAGAGGTTATCAGCCCCTGAAATTCCCAGGAGCGTTTACGGCAAACCTCATTGCCTTTCTAATATAATATCAAGTTATCCGCCAGAACTCTATCGCATTTTAATAAACTTTATCTTTTTTTCTAAAATAACAAACAATAAAGCCGAGATCGCCGCCATGATACTTCCAAAGAGAAAGGGCGCCATAACACCAATATAAGTCCAAAGTATTCCGGCGATAAGAGAAGCAAAAAAAGTGCACAGGCCGATGGTCGTCTGATAAGCACCAAAAGACGTGCCGATCTTTTCCAGGGGAACTAAATTAGATATGTAGGCCTTGCCCACTCCTTCGGTCAGGGCCATATACATTCCGTAAACCGGAAAAAGGAGCCAAAGGAAAAGACTGGAATGCGCCAGACCGAAAAGAAGATACAAGGCGGAAAAAAGCAAAAAGCCGGTCAGAAGCACTTTTTTCGGTCCGATTCTATCAGAAATAATTCCGGCCGGCATTGAAAAAATGGCATAGGTAAAATTAAAAAGAACATAGACCAATACCACCATACTTATCGATAAACCCAAATTTTGCGCTCGTAAAATTAAAAAGGCGTCCGAACTATTGCCCAGGGCAAAAATGAAACTGATCAATAAAAAAATCTTAAAAGAGGGGTTAAGATCACGCCAATTAAATTTAAAAGCAGGGGAAGAATTTGCTTCCTTCTTCTTTTCTTGCACAAAAAAGAGCAGCAAGAGAATTCCAATAAAAGCCGGGATAAAGGCGAGAAAGAAGATTAAACGAAAATTATTATCAAAATATTTAATGGCCAAAAGCGCAAGAAGAGGGCCCGCTACTGCTCCCGTAGTATCAAGCGCCCGATGAAAACCGAATGATCTTCCTCGAGCCGAAATATCCGAGCTTTCGGCAATTAAAGCGTCTCGGGCAGAAGTTCGCGTTCCTTTGCCAAAACGGTCAATAAATCGAGCAAACAAAACAAACGGCCAGCTAAAAGCCAGGCTTAAAAGTATTTTAGAAAGGGCCGAAAACAAGTAGCCGGCAACAACAAAAGATTTTCTCTTTTGAAATTTATCGGAAAGCCAGCCGGAAACAACTTTTAATACGCTGGCGGTTGATTCGGCTATGCCTTCGATCAAACCGACAATGGCTACCGGCGCGCCCAGGACACTGGTGAGAAATATCGGGACGATGGGATAGATCATCTCCGAGGCAACGTCGTTAAAGAAGCTGACCAAACCGAGCCAGACAACGTTTTTTGGGATGTCGGTATTCATATTATTGAACGCGGCCATTTTTCTTTTTATTCTTCTTCCGGTCCTTCCGCTCTGACAGCTGCATGCTTCCTATGCGCAATAGCCGGCAACAGATGCTTGGGCAGAAAAGCAAAATTAGCGATCAAGGTCGGAATCACCGCGCTGCCGATCACAGTTGCCACCAGGAATGAATACTGCGCCTCAGTTACGATGCCGTGAGAATATCCGTAGAGCGCAGAAATCGTGCCAAAGGTAAGCCCGGTTGACATCATCAGCGTGTAATACCATTTTTCTTTTGACTCCTGGCGGAACATGCCGACTATCGGATAAAGCCCGAATATTTTGGTCGCTACCTTCCCGGCAAAAAGGATCAAAAATACGGCCGGCGCCGCTATCAGGGCGGGGAGAGCCACTAATGATCCGGCGCGGATAAAATAGAATGGAGTCAAAAACCCGACCGTGAGCGAGCGCAGGCGCCTGATCCAGAGATGGTTCTGGGCGGCAAATTCGGCCAGGATAATCCCGGCGAGATAAGCGGGCAAAACCGCTTCGCTCCCCGACCAGAGAGCGAGCGCCCCAAGACCGAATAACACCGATACAACCCACTTCACCCGGATCGCGGCTGTTCTGTTGCCGTAAATATTTGTGAACAAAGAAGTCATGAATGGCAATACAGCTAATACTGCAATACTAACAGCAACGAAAATTATTGTTTTATATGTGAAAGGCGCGAAAAGAAGGCCAAGTGCGATCACTGTTCCCAGATCGTTGATGAAACACGCTCCTAATATGCCTTTGCCGAATTCGGTGGTGTTAAACCCGGTTTCAAGCATTACCGCGTAAACTACCGCCATCGAAGTGGTGGAAAGCGCAACGCCGGCCAGCCAGCTTGACGGTCCGCTCCAGTAGAGAAGATAATGAGCTACCGCCGCGCAGCCCAAAAATGGCGCCGCAAATCCGACCAACCCAACAACCAGTACTTCTTTCCACTTTACCTTAATGACTTTCGGGTCAAGTTCCGCTCCGGCCAGGAAAGTGAGCAGGACGGCGCCGGATGAGGCCAGAAAGCGCAGCCATTCCAGGTTGCTCCCCAGAAAGTTCGGGCCGAAATATTTATTAGCCAGAGCCGCGGCGGCGACTCCAACGCAGATTTCAATCAGTGCGATCGAAACTTTGAGATGATAGGCAATAATAGCGGAAAAAACAGCGAGCGCGAGCCATAGCGAAGCAATCATATAAATTTGTTCCATATTTTAATGCCTCTCTTTCTTTTCTAATCTCGCCAGCGTTTAGGGACAACCGACATCAGTTTTACCGCCCTTTGCCAGACATCTTTTTCTTTTCCCCATTCTTCATCTTTGAAGCGATAATCATACTTGCGACAAAGTTCTTCAAGCTCCGCAGACAATTTGCCCAGTTTTTTGGTCTGAACATCAAGTAATTCTTCTCTTATTTTGCTTCGCTTGCCGGCGGCGGCCAGGGCATTTTGCGTGTGATTAATGCAAAGAATCGAGGTGGCAATAAAGCTTTCTTTTAATTCGTCCCAGTGATCCAGCAGGGCATGTAAGTATCTTTGCTCCGCCTCCGAATATGTCACGCAGAAAGGACAAGATGTCAGCTTCGGAATTGCGGCGACCTTTTGCAGGAGGCCGATATAAACATCGAGTAGTCTTTTATAAATAATCGCTATGCCCAAAGACTCATCGGTTCTTAAGATTTGCTCTGAATGCTTTTCACAAAATCCGCCGGATCTTTTTAATTTAACAGCTACTCCATAGTCGTTAACCATTTCGTGGAAAAGGCCATCAATATCGCGAGCGACGCTCCTTTCGGCCAAAAAACAGATCGGACAATCACCGTGCGAAAGGGCGTCTTTTAATTCATGGAAAACCATATGTTTTTCTTTTTCATTCACAAAATTAGATACCCCTTTAAACAAAAAACCCCTACCAAATCATTTTGCTTCTGGTAGAGGTTATCAGTCCTTCGACAAGCTCAGGACAATTTACAGGCCGAACCTCATCGGCCTTTGTGATTTATTATAGCACTTATACCCAGCGGGCGCAATTATTAGATGCGGAGCGGAGGGGGATCGAACCCCTGACCTCCCCGGCTTGCCGGGGCGTTCTCCCAGCTGAAACTAATGGAGCCGGGCGGGATCGAACCGCCGACCTCAGCGTTGCGAACGCTGCGTTCTCCCAATTGAACTACGGCCCCATTCCTAATTTAATTGTACCATCTTTTATTATCTGTTCAATTATTTTGCGGCTCTTAAATTTCTTTAATCTATATTCGATGGAACGTGCTTCTTTTAGAATAAAGAAAGCTTGCGAAAAAACCAGCTTAAGAGGCAAGATATATTTGGTTGCTTTAACTAAACCGGCTTGATGCTGTTCCACACGTCTTTCGAGATTGTTAGTACTACCAATGTAATAACGTCCGTTTCGTTCGCTCTGCAATACATATACATATCCCATTCGAACCCCTGACCTGTCCAATGCAACATCGGAGCGTTCTCCCAATCCCGACGGTCATTATAATATATTATTATGGAATCGTCGGGATCCCGATGATTCCATAATTATTATAATAAATTAATGACCATCGGGACTGAACTACGGCCCCACGCTATTTATCCTGGAGACAGGCAATTCCAGGAAGAACTTTTCCTTCCACAAATTCAAGGGAGGCGCCGCCGCCGGTTGAAATATGGGTCATCATATCGGCTAAGCCGGCTTTTTCTACCGCTGCCACCGAGTCCCCGCCCCCAATGACAGAGATGGCACCTTTTTCGGTCGCCTCTGCCACCAATTTTGCTACTGCAAGTGTCCCGCTAGCAAATTTATCAAACTCGAAAACTCCCATGGGACCGTTCCAAAAGATCGTCTTTGCCTTTTTAATGGCATGGCCAAATTTGGTAATGGTTTCCGGTCCGATATCCAGCCCCTGCCATTCTGGTGGAATGCCGGCGCGGGTGACAATCTGCGAATTAGCGTTAGCATCAAATTTATCGGCGACCACATGATCTATCGGCAACATAAGAGGAATGCCGCGGTCGATCGCTTTCTTGAGGATCTCCTTGGCCAGCTCAACCTTGTCTTCTTCGACCAGCGATTTTCCAACTTCAACCCCACGGGCCTTGAAGAAGGTATAAGCCATTCCGCCCCCGATTATCAGGGTATCAACTTTGGATAAAAGATTTTGGATAACATCGATTTTGCCGGAGACTTTTGCTCCGCCTAGAATTGCCACAAAAGGATGAGCTGGATTTTCAAGCAACTGTCCCAGAAATTTAATTTCCTTTTCCATCAGGAATCCGGCATAACCCCTAAGGTATTTGGTGACCCCCTCAGTCGAGGCGTGCGCCCGGTGAGCGGTGCCAAAAGCGTCGTTGACATAGATGTCCGCCAGCGATGCTAATTTTTTGGCGAACCCCGGATCGTTGTTCTCTTCTTCTTTGTAGAAACGGACATTTTCAAGAAGGATAATATCCCCTTCTTTTGATTTGGCCACCGCCGCTTCCACCTCCGGGCCAATGCAATCTTTGACATAACCAATGTCTCTCTTCATCAATTCTGAAAGTCTCTTGGCGACCGGAGCAAGGCGGAGCTTATCATCCGACCCGGCCTTAGGCCTTCCGAGATGAGAAACCAGGATAACTTTCGCTCCCTTATCAGAAAGATATTTTATGGTGGGAATAGCAGCACGGATACGGGTATCGTCAGTGATGTTCTGCTTGTCATCAAGAGGGACGTTAAAATCGACCCGGACCAGGACTTTTTTACCCTTAAAGTCCTTTATGTTTTCGACCGTCTGCTTCGCCATGGCTGCTCCTTACATCTTGGAAGCGATGAGTTTTGTAAGATCGACGGTACGGCAGGAATAACCCCATTCGTTGTCATACCAGGAAACGATCTTGAAGAACCGCTTTTCGCCCTTCAGGTTATTCTGCAGGGTGGCGAGCGAATCATAGATGGAAGAGCGGTCGTCATGGATAAAGTCGGTCGAGACCACTTCTTCATCGGTCACGCCGAGTATCCCCTTAAGATAGGTCTGGGACGCTTTCTTCATCAAGCCATCGATCTCTTCGATCGAGGTATCTTTTACCGAGCGGAAGGTAAGGTCAACGACCGATACATCGGCCGTCGGTACGCGGAACGCCATGCCGGTGAGCTTTCCCTTGGTCACAGGCAACACTTCACCCACCGCTTTGGCCGCACCGGTCGTGGATGGAATGATGTTGATCGCCGCTGCCCGGCCGCCGCGCCAGTCCTTCTTCGAAGGTCCGTCAACGGTCTTCTGGGTTGCGGTGTAGGAATGGATAGTGGTCATCAAACCCGTCTCAATCCCGATCCCCTCCTTAACCAACACATGCACCAGCGGCGCAAGACAATTAGTGGTGCAGGAAGCATTGGAAATTATGTGGTGAATTGCCGGGTCGTACTCATTATCATTGACTCCCATAACAATGGTCTTGACCTCGCCTTTGCCGGGTGCGGAAATGATCACTTTTTTGGCGCCGGCGACCAAATGGCCCTTGGCTTTCTCAGAGTCGGTGAAAAGCCCGGTGGATTCTATGACAATTTCAACGCCAAGGTCCTTCCAGGGAAGGGCGCCTGGCTCCTTGGTGGCCATAATACACTTGATCTTGTTTCCATTGATCTCAAGCACATCCTCCGCCGCTGCACTCAGGGATCCTTTAAATCTGCCGTGGATCGAATCATACTTCATCTGGTAGGCGAAATATTTCGCCTCCGTGACAATATCGACCGCCGCGACCACCGCAAGCTCTTTTCCCAGCACTCCCTTTTCGACCATTGCGTGCAATACTTGCCGACCGATCCTTCCGAAACCATTAATGCCTACTTTTACCGCCATTTTTCTGACCCCTTTCTATTTTTTTTATTGGTTTGCATTATAGCATCCGTTTCAAAGTAGTGTCAACCGTGAACCATTTAGGTTCACGGTTGACCCTGCCTACCCATGCCTACCGGTCCGAAGGACTCCGAGAGTCTTCGGACTCCTCGGAGCAGGCAGGCGGCAGGCAGGCGTGTTATAATAATACATATGGACGAAAATCTCTCCTGGAAAATTGTTTATATTGCAACGATATTTTCCCTAGTCGTTTTAGGAGTCGCTTATTACTTAATTTCTCCGCGGGAATCGCCCTATTTTAGCTCCGAAAAAACCGAAAAAATGGCCGAATTCAAAAATACCCGCGTGGAAGGAAGAAAAGAAGGCAAAAAGGTCTGGGAATTTTTCGCTAAAGAAGGCTGGACCACCAAGGACCAGGAAACCACCTACCTCCGCAACGTCAGCCAGGGTCGTATCTTCAGAAAAGACGGAACCCTTACAGTTCACGATCTGAAGGCTCCTCAAGCCAAGGTTTCCCGGCGCACCGAAATCGTCGAAGCCTTCGGGTCAACTGAAGCCAAAGCCGGTTTTTTAACGGCTTATTTGGATTTAGGAAAGTTCGCCGCCCAGCCAAATAACAAGAGTGACTGGACCAGGCTGACGGCTGATTACATTAAACATATACCAGCGGAAAAAAGATCCGAAATCCTTGGTCATGTCACCCTAACTAAAAGGGGAAGTCTTTTTAAGGGTGAAAGAATCAACGTTGATCATGAGCGTAAAATTGCTGACATTTCCGGCAACATTCACATCAAAAGGAAAGATGGCATTTTGCAGGCTAATGCCGTTCAATATTTGGGAGAAACCGAACAGCTTAACGCTTCTGGAAATGTGAAATTAAATTTACACGAAAACAAAATTCGGACTTTTATTCGCTGTAATTCCGCCTTGCTTTTTAATGACACGGAGAAAGATATTAATCTCATAGGGAGCTTGGAAGTTATCCAGGGGAAAAAAACCGCCGTGGCGCCGGAAGGCATTTATTCAAAAAAATTGAAAGGCCTTATTTTAAAATACGGAGCTCGCGCCACCCTTGAAAAAGCGGCAACCATCCTGAAAGCAGAAACGGTAAAGAAACTGAGAAATCCGGACACCAAAGAAACCTTAAAAGGGAAAACCGTTGTCACCGCCGATGAGCTTTTCTTTTCAATCAAAACGGGCGATGCTAAAGCCGCGGGTCATGTAATGGTCACACAAAAAGGACGCGAGACCAGAGCTGATTCAGCGGTTTATGATGATAAGAATGAGGTACTAACTCTTTCCGGCAACGTCTTTATAAAAAAAGAGGAAGTTTGGGTTCAGTGCAAACAGGTAATCGTTTCGATCCGGGATGAGACTTTCGAGGCCATCGGAGTGGCCGAGGCTAAATTTAAGCTCTAAAATATAATCTTTTGTCTGCGCATAGCGATGCTTTGAAGCACACCGACCGCCATCAAATTCATTAAAAGCGAAGTTCCTCCGAAACTGATAAAGGGAAGCGGGATTCCAACGACCGGTAACAGTCCTACCGCCATGCCGATGTTGGCTAAAACATGAAAGGTTGTCATCACCGCAATCCCATTCGCCAGCAGATTTCCGAACCAGTCTCTGGCCTGGGAAGCGATCACCACCATCCTCCATACCAGAATCGCAAAAAGCGACAGGACCAGCATCGCACCCATCAGCCCGAATTCTTCTCCTATCACCGAAAAAATAAAATCGGAATGTTGCTCAGGAATAAACTGCAGTTGGGTTTGAGTTCCCCTCAAAAAGCCTTTTCCCAGCAGTCCCCCGCTGCCAATCGCAATTTTACTCTGCAGACTGTGATAGCCGGCTCCGTAAGGATCAGCGGCCGGATTAAGAAAAGCCAGAATGCGCATCCGCTGGTAGGCTTTTAGCATTCCCCAGATAAAGGGAACGGCAATGCCAACTGCAATGTTTAGTCCCAGGATGAGAACCCAATCCCAGAAGGCGGCGCGGGTCAGGAACAAAGCTATAACTAATACCAGAATATAGATCAACCAAAGAATGATCAGCGGGCGCAGCATGATCGAAATAAAAGGGGTTATCAGTAAAATCAAGAGCCGGGGAGAAGCTTCTCCCGCCGCCAGCATGCCTGCTAAAATAACTAAAAATACCAGCGCCGTGCCCAGATCCGGTTGCCTGAAGATAAGAAAAGCCGGCGCACCGACCAAAAACAAAAGATAAGCCGCCTCCAAAACATTATTCACCTTTTTGCGATAGGCAAGAAAACTTGCCAGGGAGATAATGATCGTGAATTTGGAAATTTCTGAAGGCTGGAAAGAAAATGGCCCCAGCTGGAACCAGCGCTGTGCTCCTTGCGCGCTGGAAGAGGGGAACAAAATAACGGCTAAAAATAACAAGGTCAGACCATAAAGATAGGGAGCGGCCTTCTTTAAATGTTTATAATCCAGATAGGCAAAAACAGACAACCCGGCCAGCGCTACCAGAAAAGAGATAAATTGTCGCTTTACATAAATAAAAGAATCGCCGCCAAGTCTGATTTGCATTCCATAGGTGGCACTGAAGATCGAAACAAAACCGATTATAATCAAGCCTCCGACGGCGGTCCAGATATACCAGTCCGAAAGCTTGAGCATGCGGAAATTGATCATAGGGAAAGTTCAACTGCCGAAAGCAAAGCCCGCGCCTTGTTGATGGTTTCCTGATATTCTTTCTCGGGGACAGAATCGACAACAATCCCGGCGCCGGCCTGGACATAAGCGCGCCGTTTTTTTATGAGAATAGTCCGTATGGTAATCGCCGAATCCAGATCGCCTGAAAAACTAAAATATCCGACGCTGCCGGCATAAGGCCCGCGTTTTATTTTTTCCAGTTCATCAATTATCTCCATGGCCCTTACCTTCGGCGCTCCGGTAACTGTTCCCGCCGGAAAACAAGATTTAATCAGGTCCACCGCGTTCTTCCCGGCCCTGAGCTTTCCGGCCACATTGCTGACGATGTGCATGACATGGGAATATCTCTCAATCACCATTTCTTCGGTAACCTTTACGCTCCCGTATTCGCAAACCCTGCCCAGGTCATTCCTTCCCAGGTCAACCAGCATGATGTGTTCCGCCCGCTCCTTTTTCGAAGCCAGGAGATTTTCCGCCATTTTTGCATCTTCTTCTTCATTTTTCCCCCGCGGACGAGTTCCGGCAATCGGCCGCAGAATTGCCCGGTTCTTTTCAAGCCTGACCATTACTTCGGGTGAGGAGCCGATAATTTGATGGTTGCCGAATTTAAGGTAATACATGTAAGGAGAAGGGTTTATAATCCTTAATATTCTGTAAACCTTCAGCGGATCGGCCTTACATTCTTCTTCAAATCTCTGCGATAACACCACTTGAATGATATCGCCCGCGCGAATATACTCTTTGGCTTTTCTTACCATCTGTTCATATTCTTTTTTGGATAGGTTTGATTTAATTTTTGACTTTAATGCGGGTTGGGAGGGGATTTCAAATTCTACTTTTTCCAGTCTCAGGTTTTGCTTCAGCTTTTTTTCTAAAGCGTCTATCTTGCGGCAGGCTGCATGATATGCTTTTCTCGGGTCTCCCCGAAGAAAGGCGTTGGAAACAACTAAGATCTTATGTTTGATGTGATCAAAAGCCAGCAGGGTGTCAGCCAGAAGAAATCGCATCAAGGGAAACTTCAAATCATCCGGGTTCTTATCAGGAAGTTTTTCAATCTCGCGAACCGCGTCATAGCTGATATACCCGACCAATCCGCCTGAAAATCTTGGCAGACCGGCAACTTCGACCGGTTTATATTTTTTCATGATCTTTCGGATATCCTCAAATGAATTTATGGCAATAACCTGTGACGGAAGGCAGGATCCCAAGAACGAATAACGCGCGATCTTTTCGCCGCCCTCGACTGACTCCAGCAAAAATGAATAATCACCCTCGATTTTCTTGAAAGCCGAAACCGGGGTTTCCATATCCGCTACAATTTCTTTGTAGACAGGGATCAAATTTCCTTTTTTAGCAAGTTTTAAAAACTCTTTTTCGCTTGGATAGTACATCAGAATCCCCTTTTAACGACATAGGAAGCGATTTCTCTTAACAAAGCAGCCTTTTCATCAAAACTGCTCAAAGCGGCGATCGCTTTATTTTTCTCTTCTTCGGCCAGTTTTTTTGATTTTTCCAATCCAACCAGATAGGGAAAACCTTTCCCGATGTCGGCTTTTACCGGTTTCCCCAGTTTTTTTTGAGAAGAAGTAGCATCAAGTATATCATCGGTTATCTGAAAGGCAAGCCCCAGATGCTCGGCATAAGCAGTCAAAACTTTTACTTTCAATGAGGAAGCATTACAAATAAAAGCGGTGCCACGAACACAGGCTTTCAACAACGCGGCGGTTTTCCAGAGATGGATATTCCTTAATTGCTTGAGTGATAATCTTTTTCCAGCAGCCTCAAGGTCGGCTGCCTGGCCAACCACCACTTCCAGAAGCGCACCGGACAGTTCCCTCGCAGCCTCAGGATAAGCAGAGATTACTTTAAAAGCAATAGTATTCAAAGCATCTCCGGCCAGAATGGCAATCGCCTCTCCGAAAACCTTGTGGCAGGTTGGTTTGCCCCGGCGGAAATCAGAATTATCCATGGCTGGCAGGTCATCGTGAATCAAAGTAAAAGTGTGAACTAATTCAACCGCGCAGGCAAAAGGTAATACTTTCTCCGGTTTCATTCCCAAAGCTTCAGCAGTGGCTAGACAGAGAATCGGCCTAAAACGTTTCCCTCCAGCAAAAACCGAATACCGCATTGCTTTCGCAAGTTTGCCTTTCTTTGGCAGGCAACGGTTCAGCTCCCGGTCAATCGTCTTTTTACCTTCGGACAGTAACGCCTTTATTTTCAAGATAATCCTTGATCTCCTTGATCGTCATTTCGCGGTAATGAAGAACGGAAGCCAAAAGAGCTGCATCCGCTTTTCCTCTTACAAAAGCTTCGTAAATATGCTCGGGAGTCCCTGCCCCTCCGGAAGCAATCACTGGAATATTTACCGCATCGGCAATAGCGCGGGTCAGCTCCAGCTCGTATCCAAGTTTGGTACCGTCCCGATCCATGCTGGTTAGAAGGATTTCCCCCGCACCCAGTTTTTCCGCCTTCTTTGCCCACTCCACCGCATCTAAGCCGGTTGGGGTTCTTCCGCCGTGGGTGTAAACTTCCCATTTTTGAGCGGAGGTCTTTTTAGCATCGATAGCAACCACCACACACTGGCTGCCAAATTTATCTGAGGCGATCTTGATCAAATTAGGATCCTGCACCGCCGCGGTATTAACAGAAACTTTATCTGCGCCGCCCGCCAGTATTTCGCGCATAGTTTCCACATCTTTGATGCCGCCGCCAACCGTGAAAGGAATAAAAACTTTTTCTGCGACCCTTTTAACCACTTCCAGCATAATATATCTTTTATCAGAAGAAGCAGTGATATCCAAAAAGACCAGCTCATCGGCCCCTTCTTTGTCATAATAGGCGGCCAGTTCCACCGGATCACCCGCGTCTTTAAGATCAACAAACTTGACCCCTTTGACCACGCGGCCTTCAGTAACATCCAGACACGGAATGATTCTTTTAGCTAACATTTACCAGATCCTCCCTTCGATCTTCAAAAGCTTCCTTTTCATCTCAACCCCGGCAGAAAATCCACCCAAATCCCCCGATTTGTTGATCACCCGGTGGCAGGGAATGATGATCGGCAAACGATTGCGCTTCAGGGCCTGCCCTACTGCTCGAACTTTTTTGGGAGTACCCACTTGCTTGGCCACCCAGTCATAGGACCTTACTTCCCCGTAAGGTATTCCATAAACTGTATCCCAAACTTTCATTTCAAAAGGTGTGATACCACTCACGTCGAACTTTTCTTTAAATCTATTCACCTTGCCCTCAAGGTAATCTTGTATTCTGCCGGAAATTTCTGCCAGACTATTTTCATCTCGAATCAACTCTTCTGTATAATGCTCTTCCAAAACTTTTTTTATCTCTCCGGCACTTTTCTTGGGCAGTATGATCATATGGAGCCCGTGGGGAGAAACTACCG
>Ga0315289_10004131_pt1 | contig 21744 bp, 15 predicted proteins | sample YL17G11_40_MG_FD_203452 | JGI IMG/M metagenome (GOLD analysis project Ga0315289, IMG submission 203452) | Sediment microbial communities from Yellowstone Lake, YNP, Wyoming, USA - YL17G11_40 | ecosystem: Environmental > Aquatic > Freshwater > Lake > Sediment | place: USA: Wyoming | collected... | reverse complement strand
ACGAGGGAGACTGGAGGCCACACGAGGGGAACTGGAGGCAGCACAGGAAATCATCGTTAGCCTGGATAGAGAAACGGTCGATCGCCACCGCATCCAGGTGCGTGCTACGTATGCCTTGCAAGAGGAGGTGATGCAACTTAGTGAGAAGGTCCGCGCTCTGGAAACGGCATTAGCATGGGAGGAGAAAGCCTTTGAACAAAGACTTGATCGCTGAATTGGAAACCAGGCGGATGATTCACGAGCAGCCTTTCCATTCGGATAAGCCCATCATCGGGCCACTTATCGCCCGATTTCGGGCAGCGTGGAATAGCATTTCCACCCGATGGTACGTACTGCCCATGCTGCAACAACAGAACGAGTTCAACGTACTGCTCGTCTCCTGCCTGCGCCAAATGGAGGCCGCAGTGGAAGAGCGGTTGAGCGAAATGGATGAGCGGTTGATAGATTTGGATCGAGATCAGACCTCGCTGACGCGCAATGTGGCGGAGTTGACGTATCAACTCGTTCGCATGAACCGGCTGCTTGTGGCTGTCGAAGCACAATCGCAAGGCCGGGATACCGATGTGCACGAGGCTTGACGTTGTTCAAGATCGCTTATTTCAGCCCACTGCCCCCTCAGCACACAGGGATTGCCGATTACAGCGCGGAGCTGCTGCCCTACCTGGCCGAGGAAGCAGAACTTACCCTTTTTGTCAGTGACCCGGAAGCAGTTGCTGATGAGCTGCGGAACTGCTTCCCGACATACAGGCTGTCCGAGTTCCCGCATGTGCGCTGGGATTACGACATGACACTGTATCACATGGGCAACAGCCTGTTCCACAGAGACATATATGCTATGCTCAAACAGTATCCCGGCCTGATCGTGCTGCACGATTACACGTTATACCATTTCATCGCTTGCATCACAGCAGGGGAGGGCAATTTCCCTGCCTATGTCCGCGAGTTGACCTATGCCAAAGGACACGATGGAATGAGGCGGGCATACGCCATCCAGCGTGGAGAGAGCGCTACGCCTCTCTTCGACTGGCCACTGAATGAACGGGTGGTAGACCTGAGCGTAGGTGTCCTGGTGCACAGCAACTACGTGCGCCAGCGGTTATTAGCGGCTCACCCTAAGGCCCTCATCCGCAAGGTCAATCAACCTATTCGGCTGCCATCTTCGCGAGACCAGCGTACTGCGCGGCGCGAACTTCGCTTGCCTGATGACGCTTTCATCGTCGTTACGTGGGGTCAGGTCATCCAGGAGAAGCGACTGGATCTTGTGTTGCAGGCTTTCGCCCTCTTCCACCAGCGTCATCCCGATACGCTGTGGATTGTGGTTGGAGAGTCCCTCACCGAGCACGCGCATTGGGAGGAGATGGTACAGAAATCGGGTTTGTCAAATGACATACAACAGGTGGGATATGTTGAAGGGTTGGAGGCACTCTACGACTACATTGCCGCCAGCGACGTGTGCATCAACTTGCGTCATCCTACTGCCGGCGAGACCTCGGCCAGCGCGCTGCGTACTATGGCCATGGGCCGGCCAGTGATCGTGTCTGACGTAGGATGGTACGCGGAACTGCCGGATGACTGCTGTGCCCGAATCGCTCATGACGGTAGCGAGGTCGAGCAGTTAAGCGCTATTCTGGAACGATGGTACGGGCAAGAAGAGACGCGCCTGACGATAGGGAGACAGGCCAGGCTCTATATTGCTCGTGAGTGTAATCCGACGTGCATCGCCCGGGAGTATATTTCTTTCATGGAAGACATCTTGCTTTCCAAGGAGTGACCTAATGTCCGAGTGGCTACAGATTGATGAAGAGGGTGAGATTGACGTTGAGGAAATTATGCGCAAAATCAAGGCGCACATTGCCCAGCACAGGTTGATGGAGGAGGGGGGACAGGTCATAACACCTTACTTTGAAGGACGCTTTCCTCAGGCCCTCTACGACGAGTTATTAGAAGCCACCCAGGAGAAGGATAGAACGCATGTTGCTCTCCAGGTCACGCGGAGCCCGTTACCCGTCGTCGGGTGGATCGTAGACACGTTGCGGCGCAAAGTGCACGAACTCGTCGTCTTCTACATCAACCAGGGGGCAGCCCGACAGATCGCTTTCAACGACCATATCGTGCGCGCTTTCAGCGCGCTGATCGAAGAACTGGAGCACAGCGAGGGCACCCGTGCTGAGATCGAGGCCCTTCAGAAACAGGTGGAGGCTCTGCAGGCACGGGTGGACACATTGGAAACACGATGAGGAGAATCGCCTTCGTCATCCCCTGGTACGGGCCGGACATCCTCGGAGGTGCCGAAGCGGAAGCGCGCCGTACAGCCGAACGCCTTTGCCAGGCCGGCCTGCCCGTTGAAGTCCTCACCACTTGTGTGCGAGACTTGCGGGCCGATTGGGGCCTGAACTACCATCGGCCAGGTGTGGTTGAGATCAATGGCGTGATGGTGCGTCGTTTCCCCGTCCGGAAGCGAGACCGTGCCGCCTTCGATGCGGTCAACTGGAAACTGATGCACAACCAGCCGGTTACTCCGGCCGAAGAGCAGATTTTCGTGCACGAGAACGTGTGCAGCCCGGCCCTGGTGGATTACATCGGCAAGCATCAAGACGAGTACATTTTCATTTTTATACCTTACATGTTCGGCACTACCTACTGGGGAATTGCTGCGTGCAAAGGAAAAGCCCTGCTGATCCCTTGTTTGCACGATGAGTCTTATGCTCGTATGGGTGTATTCCGGCAGATGTTCACCTGGGTGCAGCGGTTGATCTTCCTCTCTCCTGCCGAAATGGAACTGGCCTGTTCGCTCTATCCGTGGGTGGACGAGGTGGCCGTGCTGATCGGCGGGGGAGTGGATACCGATTTTACCGCCGATGGCGAGGCTTTCCGGCACACATACGGGGTGACGGCTCCCTTTATCCTATATGCCGGGCGCAAGGACCACGGCAAGAATGTAGATCTGCTCGTGGATTACTTTCGACGTTACCAGGCTCATCGAAGCAATGCCGTTGAGCTGGTTCTCATCGGAGGCGGAGCACTGCCGGTCGAAGTGAATCATCACGCAGGCATCAAAGATTTGGGCTTTGTGCCCCTTCAGGAAAAGTACAATGCGTATGCGGCGGCCACTATCCTGTGCCAGCCATCGTTGAAGGAGAGTTTTTCCCTGGTATTGATGGAAGCATGGATAGCGGGCACCCCCGCGCTGGTACATGCAGGGTGTGCAGTGACACGGGAGCACTGCCAACGCAGCAATGGGGGACTCTACTTCGCGGACTATTCAGAGTTTGAGGCCTGCCTGGACCTTTTGCTGAGCCATCCTGCATTGCGGGCCGCCTTGGGCGCGAATGGACGTAGATACGTGATGGAGAATTACCGTTGGGACATCATTGTGGAGCGCTATTGTCGTCTGCTGAATGGAATGAGGTTTAGATGAGCACACCTATCCCTGTCCACATGATGACTGCTTCGCTGGTGCCAGGTGATGCCATCGGCAACTATATTCTCACCCTCAAGCGGATTCTGGAGGAATTGGGGTTCCGCGTAAGCCTCTATGCCGATCACGTGGCTCCAGCGTATGGCCATATCGCTCGCCTCTCTGAGGATTATCATCCTAGTGGCGGTATCCTCTGGTATCACTATTCTATCTATGCCGATAACCTTGCACTTGTTCAGAGCCCGGTGGACTACCGCATTATGGACTTCCAGAGCGTGAGTCCACCCCGCTTGTTTAAAGGTTACGATGCTCACCTGACACAGCTTTGTCAGCGGGGTATTGAGGTTCTGCCTACATTCCGAGACCATTTCGACCTATGCATTGTCCACTCCGAATACACCCGCGTGGAACTGCTGGCGCATGGCTACCGCCGCGTGGAGAAGGTGCCTATGGTTGTGGACAGGAAGCGGTTTGATGGGCGTGAAGATGAGGCTCTGTCGAGATGGCTGAAGGCACTCAACTATATGCTGTTTGTGGGGCGTATCGTGCCACAAAAGGACATCCTGGGTATGCTGGAAATCTTTGCCCGCCTGCACGCTCGTCGCCCTGATGTGACGTTGATCCTGGTGGGAGGACGTCACCTGGCACCTGGTTATCAGCGCCGCATAGACGCAACGGTTGACCGACTTGGGCTTAACGCGCGGGTGTTGCTGACGGGGCAGATATCAGACCCGTCTATGCTCACCAGCCTCTATCGCCACGCGCGCTTCACCATCATAACTTCAGAATGGGAGAGTTTCTGCGTGCCGGTGGTCGAATCCATGACCTTCGGTACCCCTATTGTGGCCCATAACATCCCGCCGTTGCCTGAAGTGCTGGGCGACGCCGGGGTATTAATCAACAAACAAGACCAGGATGCCACTGCGGCCACCATTGATACACTATGGGATGACGCCGCAGCCTACGGCCGTTTGCAACGGGCCTGTGTACAGCGGACTCCTCTGTTCACTGCGCCAGCGCTGCGCTGCAACTTGCTGCGTGTGTTCCAAAGGGTATTCGCCAATGGCTGAGATCTCTCTGCGTGTTGCCTTCGTCGTTCAGCGCTATAGCCCAGAGGTGGCAGGAGGGGCAGAGGCCTTATGCCGTCACGTTGCCGAGCGGTTGGGCCATTACGTAGATGCTCACGTGCTCACCACCTGCGCCCTGGAGTATGAGCGGTGGGCCAATCATTACTCCTCAGGAGTGACGAAACTCAACCAGGTGACCGTTCATCGTTTCCCCGTGTCGAAGGAACGAAATAGACGGACGTTCAACCGGTTGAGTGAGCGGCTTTTTTCCCCAGGTGATCGCCACGACTATCCAGCAGGCGAGTTGGAGTGGATGCTTGCCCAAGGTCCGCGCGCAGAGACATTACTCGACCATATCAGTGAGTGTCGGGATGAGTATGACGTCTTCGTGTTTTTTACCTACCTCTACTACACCACTTTTTTTGGGGTCCAACTGGTTCCCGAGAAAAGCGTCTTGGTGCCCACAGCCCACGATGAGCCACCTATCTATCTCGAAATATTCCGGCCTTTATTCCACATTCCGCGCTTCATTGTCTTCCTGACCGATGAAGAGCGAGATTTCGTGCACAGACATTTCCAGAATCCACACGTCCCATGGGCGGTGGTTGGGACAGGCATAGGAACGCCTCGTGACGTGAGCGGCGAGCGGTTTCGTGCCCGGTATGGCCTGAGTGAGCCTTTCATCCTGTACGCTGGCCGCATTTCACCATCCAAGAACTGCAACGGGTTATTCGAGTTCTTCAAGCGCTATAAGGAGGAGACGAACGCCAGCCTGAAGTTGGTCCTCATCGGTCGAGCCGACATGCCGATTCCTGAATACGCCGACATCGTCTATTTAGGTTTCGTCAGGGAAGAGGACAAATTCGATGGTCTCCAGGCAGCCGAGGTGGTCGTAATGCCTTCTCGCTTCGAGAGTTTCTCAATCGTGAGCCTGGAAGCTCTATCTGTGGGGACCCCGGTCTTAGTCAACGGCGAAAGTCTGGTGTTAAAAGAGCATTGCTTGCGCGCTAACGGAGGGCTTTATTATCACTCCTATGAGGAATTCTCTCTGGCCTTGACGCTCTTGCTGGAGCGTGAGGACCTGCGCCGACGGTTAGGGCGGCAGGGGGCTGCCTATGTAAGTCAGTTCTATCCTTGGAGCACCATCGAGCGCCGCTACCTGGAAATCCTGGAGAGCGTTGCAAATGGAGGAGAAGATTGGGTAAGGTGAATCTGTCTGATGCTGACCATGTTCGTGAATATCTCCTGAGTTTTGACATCTTCGAAGGTGCTCCCCAGGAAGGCATCAACTATGTCAATGAGGCGTTACAGCGCTTTCTGATCACAGTGAGCATGATCCCGCCCGCCCATGGACTCGATCAAAAACTCCTGGAGTTGGGGGCCAACCCTTACTTTCTGACGGTTCTACTTCTGGACCAGACCCGCTATCGAATAGAACTGGCGAACTATTTTGGTGATTCGTTCCCTGTGGAAGGAGTTCAGACTGTCGGAAGTGAGCGTTTTGGCAAACATTACGACTTCCGGTACCGCAATTTTAATGCAGAAAGAGACAGATTCCCTTACGACGATGGGGCTTTTTCTGCAGTTCTATGCTGCGAGATCATCGAACACCTGACGGTAGATCCAACCTACATGCTGTGTGAGATTCATCGAGTGCTGAAGCCGGGAGGCTATCTACTTCTTACAACCCCCAATGTGCTAAGCCTGCGGTACGTACTGGCGTTGCTTAGAAAGCGAAATATCTTTCATCCCTACTCAGGTTACGGCGTGTATGGTCGCCATCAACGAGAATATACTTTGGATGAATTAAAGAACCTGGTAGAGGGATGCGGTTACGAGATCATGGACACCCGGGTGGAGGACCTGCACCCCTCTCCTATGCGGCAAAGATGGCTCAAACGCCTGTGTCCCCTACGGCGTGAACATCTATTCGTACTGGCGCGCAGCACCGCTTCCCGGCGTTTTTACTATCCTAACTGGCTATATACCAGTACTCATGCAATTCATCGGGTGGTCAGTTCAGAAATTCGTATGGGCTGGAATGATATCGGCCATTTGGGGCTAGGCTGGTGGGAGGTGGAACCGTTTGATCCTCCGCTGCGCTGGACAGGACAGGAGGCCCGCGTTCATCTGCTGCTTCCGCCAGATGCTACGGCTGTGGAAGCAGAGGTCTGTCCCGGTCCGGCCGGCTTGGGGCCAGTTCGGTTCTCATTAGGCGTGGTGGGATCAGAGCAAGAACAGATGGTCCCACTGGAGCCTGACAGATGGCATGTGGTTACTCTTCCACTCCCGGAGATGCCAGAAGGGCAGGTAGAAATTGTGTTCCGTGTAGACAGGACGCGCAATCCGGCCAGCCTCGGTTTAAGCCGTGACGCTCGTGACTTGGGAGTAATGGTGCGTCGTGTGGCCGTTCTGCATGGAAAATAAGTCGAACCGGCGCGTTTGCTTATGTTGGCAGCAGAATATCCCCAACAGCGAACTGACTGCCCAAGAAGGGGTTCTGAGTGCACATTGTGGTCACTGACAGAACGAAATCCGTGTGTTGTGTGATGGGTTTGATGGTGCTCCCGTTTCTCGTGCTCTGGGATGTTGCTACGTTTCAAAAGATTCTCGTCGCTGGCGACATTCTGGAGTACAATTACCCTATCCAGTACCTGATCACGCAGCAAATTCGGAGCGGAATCCTCCCTTTATGGAACAACCGCCTTTCTAGTGGTATCCCCTTATTTGGCTTGTCTCAGGCCGGCACACTGTACCCGCTCAATTTCGTATTCGCAATCTTGCCTCCCTGGATAGCCATGACATATTTGCTATTGGTGCATTATTCATTGGCCGGGGTGTTCACGTACGCCTACGTGCGCCAACTGGGGACGGGACGCAGGGGGGCGTTTGTGGCCGGTATAGTGTACATGTTCAGCGGTTTTTTGGTCGGGCACCTGGGTCATCTTAGTATGGTACGCACTGCGGTGTGGCTCCCGGCAATCCTGTGGGCTGTTGAAAAGTGGCGCAAGTCCTTGGACGCAAAATCTATTCTCATAGGGGCGATAGCCGTCGCTATGGCAATTTTTGGGGTGCACCCTCAAATGACCTTTTATGTGTGCGGTGTTGTCGCCCTGTACATTGGTTGGTTTACCATGATTGCCAGGCCAGGATGCCCCAGGCCCAAATTCCTGATTGGCGGAGTGAGCATCTTCGGGCTCGGCGCACTGCTGGCCTTGCCTCAACTCTTGCTCTCTCTGGAGACCTACACTGCTCTAGCAAGGCCTACCAGCGGGTACGAATACTTTACTACTTACTCGCTTCACCCACTCTTATTGTCCCAATTGGTTTTTCCCGCCATACTTCGTTCCAATTGGCTGATGCCAGAAATCATAGGGTATGTAGGCATTCTACCGCTTGTCCTGGCTGTCCTTGCGGCTCTCCGGTGGAAGCATAGCGCCAAGTGTTTCTTTGCGTTGCTCGCCGTGGGTGCGACACTGTTGGTTCTGGGAAGATTTACGCCGTTATATCGCTTAATGTACCATGTCCCTCTGTACAATGCCTTCCGGGTGCCGCCACGTAATTGGTTGGAATTTGATTTTGCTATAGCCGTTCTGGCCGGTGCCGGTTTCGATATAATCTTGCTACCCGCTGACCATGAAAGACACCTCGTGCGACGGTATCTGATAGGTACTGCTGGCGGATTGGTTGCGCTCGCGCTGGCCATTGGTGGTCTTGTAGCCTTTGGTTTGCCCTTTCTGCCCGCCTTGTTCCCTTCATTGGCCACAAGGATCCAAGCGGTGGCTGGAACAATCACCCTGGCAGTACCAGCCACCCAGGCTGCTTTGGCCGTCATATTGGTCAGTGCTGGAGTCGTACTGCTTTTGGCATATACGCGCAAATGTTGGTACATGGCAGCACTGGCTGTGGGACTCATCGTGGGAGATCAATATACATCGTACTCCAATCACTTGTTCACGATTCATTCCGTGCGAAAAACTCCAGCGGAGGTTTTTGGATACGTGCCGGGGTCCGTTCAGTTTCTGCGAAGTGACCATTCTTTGTACCGGACACTCACCTATTCCCCTCACCATAAGTATAATTTAACTGAATTGCAGAATATCCTCTATTCGGACTTGAATGTCATCTACGACATAGATAGTGCAAACAATTATGACGCCATGTTCTTGCAGCAGTATGCAGCGTTCACAGACTATAGCATAACGAATAATGGGTCGGTCATCGGCCCTGGCATCTTCCGCCCCAATTCTAGCCAGATTCTCAGCTTGCTCAATGTAAAATACATCATCGTGCCTGTTAGCACTGAGTTGCCCGTGTTGGGTTTTCAAGTCGTTGATGGAATCAAGTTTGAATCCACACCATATCCGTGGCTGGCACTGGGGCCACAGGATCTGACCGAAGCCACCTTCACCATGCCGCAGCAACCTATGACAACACTGGCCATTGCTTCGGCACTGGAAGGGGGAGGAAACCTGGCAGAGGGTCAAAAAGTGGCCCGGGTCACAATCGTTGATGTAGCTGAACAGCGGCACGTCTATGATCTGCTCGCCGGGCTTCATACGGCTGAGTTGACGTACGACTGCGTTGGCACGCCCGCACAATATCCCAGGCCGCAAGTCGCTTATGATCGTCTTGCGGGAGATGCGGGGGGAACTCCTTGCACTGGTCACCTATACCTGGCCCATCTGGATATCGAAGGGGCTCCAATTATCCCACAGCAGGTGGCAATTGAGTATTTAGCCGACACCGGCAGGATATACATCGACAAGATGACCCTGTATGATGCCACAACAGGTTTATCTTATCCATTCTCTGTAGCACAAGGATATCTGGGCTATCTGCTGAATTCGGAGATATACCGATTCGTATATCAAGACAGATACGTACGTATTTTTGAGAACAAGCGCGTGTTACCCAGAGCCTTCCTGGTACCCCAGGCCGTACAGGTGGAAGGTCCAGCCGAGGCGAATCAAATCGTGAGAACAGGGCAGCTCCCGGACGGGAGTCCTTTTGACCCAGCAGCCGTCGCACTAGTCGAGGTTTCTGACTCAGCGGAGTTGCCTGGTACGATACTCGCCAACGTGATTGGACGCAGTAGACATGAGGCCCGCATCGTTTCAACACGGCCAGGTCGGGTGGAAATCGTCACTGCGGCGGACAGTGCAGCCTTTCTGGTCTATAGTGAAAACTACTTTCCTGGCTGGCGGGCCACAAGTGATGGTGTGCGGACAAGCGTTTATCGTACAGATGGCACTTTGATGGGACTCGTGGTTCCGGCTGGCACGCACCGAATCGTGTTGACGTTTACCCCTCCTCCCTTGTACTACGGGCTGAGCGGCAGTGTTGCTGCTCTGCTACTCATGGCTGGATTGGCTTTGAGGAGAACATATCATGGCTCAGATCTCTGTGGTAGTCCCAGCATATAATGAAGCTGACCATATTCGAGCGTGCTTGCACGAGATTACACTCGTGCTAGAAGGACTGGATTACGAGATCATCGCTGTAGACGATGGCAGTCGGGATTCCACGTATCAAGAGATGTTGGCCGTGGCTGACGAGAATGCGCGTGTCTATCCGATCCGCCAACTATCTAACCAGGGCAAGGGAGCGGCTGTGTTTCTTGGTTTTCAGCACGCCACAGGTGAGATAGTAGCCTTCCTGGACGCAGACCTGGAACTGCCCCCACGTTTGTTGGTCTCTTTCATGAAGATTATGCGTGAGACAGAAGCCGACGTGGTAATTGGCTCCAAGATGCATCCCGGTTCCCAACTGACGTACCCATTCTTGAGACGTATTACAAGCAACGTCTACTCTCTCCTCAATCGCTTTCTGTTCGGTCTGGCTTTACATGATACTCAGACCGGAATCAAACTATTTCGGGCCAGCGTGTTGCACCGCGTCCTCCCACGATTGCAGGTGCAACGGTTTGCTTTCGACCTGGAGCTTCTGGTCGCCGTCAGCCGCTTCGGATGCAAAATCGTCGAGGCTCCAGTAGTGGTTTCGTTTCAGCGCGCTCACGGGGGCCGCATCGGCGTGCTGGCAATTGTCCGCATGTTTTGGGATACACTGAAAGTGTTCTACTGGGCGAGTTTCTGGAAGTGGCTCAATCCTAGTCCGAGGGTGAAGTTTTGGATAGTTGCTTTGACTCTAGGTCTGATCGTGGCAAGCACTGGAATGGCACATTGGCTGACATTACATATCCCTATCCCCCCTCAGTTATCCACTCTTGCCTGGATTCTCACGCTAAGGTTTATGGATACACAGATCAGGGACTGGATCATGATCGTTCTCGGCCTGGTGCTCGCGGCCTTGGCTCTTGTTGAGCTCAACAAGAGTTTACTGGTCGCCTTTGCTCGCGCAGATAAGGGTGACTTGGCTGGCATTATGCGCCATAATCGTCAGGCTTCCGCCACACTTGATGAGAAGACACATGAATGACACAGGTTTTGACTATGATTCGGTGCCCGGCGACTACCAATTCCGCGTGATGTCAAGTGGACCCGGATTGCAGCGATTCTGGCACCGAAACAAGATACGCGTCGTGGACCAGGTTATTGAGGTGACGTCGTGCGATTGTGTGGCCGAGGTCGGATGTGGAGCTGGCAATTTGATCTTGCACTTCGGCAGCCGTGCTGGCGCAGTGATTGGCATTGACATCAGCCGAGAAGCGTTGCGCTTTTGTAAACGTCGGGCCAGCATTGAGGGTATTAACAATGCGCTCTTCCTGCAGTCTTCTGGTTATGCGGTGTCCTTGGCTGACAATTCAGTAGACGAGCTGCTCTTTGTTGAAGTAATCGAACATCTACAATGTCCGCGAGATTTCTTGGGGGAGTTGTATCGAGTCCTCAGGCCAGGAGGGAAGATGTTTGTGACTACGCCTAATTACTGCAGTTTTTGGCCTGTGTTAGAATGGACGCTCGATCTGTTTGGCCTGACCCCTAAGATGGTTGACGAACAACATATTTCTCGTTTCACACCTCGCCGCCTGGCTGCAGTGCTCCGCTCAGCCGGTTTTCAGATCACAAGATTGGGTACTTTCTATATCCTCAGCCCCCTGGTACAGTTTGTTTCCTCCTCGTTTGCTGCCCGGCTGTCCATCCATGAACTGGGCTGGAAATCAAGGATGGGGCTGCTAATCTATTGCCTTGCGACCAAGCCGGATGAATGAGTTGTTTGCTGTCTCGACCTCGCTGTTGCTTTGGAAACTTCAATGCGGAGCAGGAACCGGCTCTCGATCGTATTCGCTCAATCAAGGTAGAATGGGAGGTACTATGGAGAGCTTGAATAGACTCGTGCGGATTGTCTGTAGGCGTGTGCTGGTCATGACTGCATTGGCAGTAGGTGGTTTACTGGTACTTCTACCTTTGCCTGAGGCTGTAGCATTTCCTATCAATCCTCTCCCAGATCAACCTGGGTTTGAAGGGGGGAAGGTACTCAGCGGAGCAGCCCCGATTAGCTCCTCTCCTATCTTGGCTGATCTGAACAACGATGGTCGAGAGGAAATCATCGTTGGCGGCGCCGATGGCCGGGTATATGCAGTGGCCTCAAACGGCGCTCTGTTATGGCAGTTCAATGCGGGGCAGGCCATAAGTGCTGCTGCACCTCGGCCTGGAGGAGGGCTAGTTGATGCGACACCAGCGGCAGCCGATCTCGATGGTGATGGATGGTACGAGGTCGTCGTGGCGATCGCCCCTCCCTCCGACGCCTTGGCCGGCCATAATGGCGGTGTCGTTGTTCTTAGCCACAACGGCGTGCTTAAACCGGGCTGGCCGCAAGTTACACTGGATAATACCCACGACGGATATGCAGAAGGCATTTTTAGCAGCCCTGCTCTGGGTGATCTGGATGGGGACGGTGACCTGGAAATCGTTGCAGGTAGCTGGGATATGCGAATCTATGCCTGGCACCACGACGGCCGGTTAGTGGATGGCTGGCCTCATTTTGTTGCCGAGACAGTTCATTCCTCCCCAGCCTTGGCTGACCTGGATAACGATGGACGTCTCGAGATCATCATCGGCGTTCCTTCTCACAATTACCCCCCTATGGGGCTTCTGGATGGCGGCTACCTCCACGTCTTCCGTGCTGACGGAACAGAGATGGCAGGATTCCCCAAGTACATTGATCAAGCAGTGGATTCGTCCCCTGCTATCGGCGATATAACTGGGGATGGAAGCCTGGACATCGTCGTAGGTACGGGCACTTACTACTCGGGAAAAGGCTATGCCGTATATGCCTGGGATCGCTACGGGAATCCCCTGGCTGGATGGCCAGTGGCTACAGGTGACTACGTGTTGAGTTCTCCGTCCTTGGGTGACATTGACGGCGACGGGGTGCTGGAGGTCTTGGTTGGCTGCAACGACGGCAAGCTGTATGCGCTCAATGGCAATGGTACCAGTGTGCCAGGCTGGCCAGTGGCTGTACAAGATAACTTTGGCACCGTTGGCCCCTTTCATTGGTCTTCGCCGGTGGTGGCCAACTTCGACAGCGATGGATTACCGGAGGTTTTTATCAACCATGGTTGTGACGTTGCGGTCCTGGATCAAGATGGCACACATTTGACTCATGTCGGGGCCAGCCCAGACGGCAAACCCACAATCTGGATGGGCAATTCCTGGTGTCCGTATACGACGCCAGCAGTGGGCGACATTGACGATGATGGCAAACTTGAGATCGTCCGGTCGGGGGGGAATGACCTCTATAACCGGGGCAATCTGCTGCTCCGTGTTTGGGAATCAGACAGAACACCCCCAGGTGTGGTCTGGGCGATGTTCCGCGGTGATAGTGCACATCACGCTCTGCTGCGTTCTACTTCGGCACTGGACGCTCGGATCGTGTACCATGACCTGCCGGATATCATGTTGCCCGGAATAGCGTATGACGCTCACATTACAGTGGAGAATACGGGCACTGCTACGTGGACAGAAGCCCACATGGATCGCCTGGCAGCGTTGCCACAAGACCCTCTAGCCGTATATTTCCGAGCGCACCTCGAGCCAGGTGAGACCATCGCGCCTGGCCAGCAGAAGACCTTCACGGTCCGGCTTGGGGCCCCCACTGCGCAGGGCTATTATGTTACGACGTGGCGCATGATACATCAGGACGCAACTTTCTTTGGCCAGGCAGTTTCACGCCGGATCAAAGTCGGCAGCGAACCATCCGTCTACGTTATGTATAAGAATGATACAGGCATACGTGCGGGGGGATTGGCTTCATCTATTTCCCCTCCGCCGGGATTTGCAAACTGGTGGGCTGTGCAAGGTCTGGGGTTAGCCCCCCAGAATTCCGGCTACTATTTCATCCTTGACAAGCATGGGACGATATGGTGTGGGGGACGAGGTGACTGCTTTGGTTCTTGGGCACCTTGGGGCACTGCTACTCAAGAGATACTGATGCTGGACCACGGAAAAACCTTTTACGTGTTGGATAAGAATGGGGTGGTCTATGAGGGAAGTGGGGCCTATGCTATCTCTCCTCCCCCTCCGACCTTGGCAGACCCTCTTGCGCGTTCCGCAGCGTTGACCCCCGACGAGCGTGGTATCTACGTACTCGATGGCTATGGCAATGTCTACGTTGGGGGGAATGCCCCTGTTCTCACCCCTGCCACTCCTCACTTCAGCGAGAACGTGGCTAAGCGTATCAAACTGACTGCTGATGGCCACGGCTATTATGTCTTAGATGCCTATGGGCAGGTGTGGAACGGTGGCACAGCGCCTCCCCTGGCTCCGAACTACGCCTATCACATCGGTGAGGACTGGGCACGCGACTTTGAACTGGCCGGAGGTGGACGAGGTTACTATTTGCTGGACAAGTATGGCAATATTTACACCGGCGGAAATGCCCAACCGGTGACCATCAACGTACCCCCTAGCGGGAGTAGCGATCAGGCTGTAGACCTGGTTGTGGTGGACAGCCGCGTGGCGGAAGAGCCATATTTGATGCCCTCTGCCACCACTGTCTCAATGATCATGGTGTATGGCGGTGCATTGCCATCTCGTCGCATCGTACTCGGCAATGTGAGCGGAAGTGGTGAGTTAACGTGGGAAGGCACCCTCTCTCCACCCGTGTCGTGGTTGGCAGTTTCGCCCATCTCTGGAACAACCCCTACGACTGTGACTCTTTCCGTCACGAAGCCGCTGACAATAGGTACTTATTCTACCACGCTCACGCTCGACGCGGCAGACTCTTCTGGGAATCCTGCCAATGCGATGGATGTACAGGTCGTGTTTTACGTTTGGAAAGAAGTATACCAGGCCCATTTGCCACTTGTGTTGACGTAGTGATTGCGCACTCAGGCGCTGAATCGTTCTGAAACTTCGATTTTGACAACTTTCGCAACACCTCCGATCCCCTTATAATTCCTGCGTCAAACTGGAAGGGGGGGAGCGGGAGATGACTTTAACAAACGAAGACCAGCCATTGACGATTCGCCAGGTCACCCAGCACGGCCTGCTGATTCCGTGGGGGCGGTTTGCGCGTTATCTGAAGTTGAGCCAACGTTTGCGAGCCGCCGTACCGCCACGTCATCACAAAGATGCCCTTTCAGGGGGCGACTTGATCCTCGAATTTGGGTTGGCCTCCCTGTCAGGGTGCGAGTACCTCGAAGACCTGAACCTGGGGGCGCATCCCCTGGCGAAGGATCAGGCGGTGCAGGATGCCTGGGACATCGAGTTCCGGCACTACACGACGGTCAGCCGTTATCTTTACGAACTCGACGAAGCCGATGTGGGGCAAGTACAAACAGAACTGGAAGCGATGATGCGACCATACATCCGCAGCGCGACCCACGAGGCACTGTGTCACCAGGAGTGCCTGACCCTGTGTGGCGACCTGCCCGGGCGTCCGGTCAGCGCATACAGCACCACCTATCCACCGGACACGGTGTTTGGGTATATGGCCAACCAGCTCTGCAAGGGCCACCAAGCGGTTTTGGTCACGCTGAAAGGCCTGCGCCATCGGGTGCATATCGTCGCCTTTCACCATTCAGGCGACACCGTTTCCGGCACGTGCCTGCGCGAGATGGTGGAGGCGACAGAAGCCCGCTTGGGATGTCGTCCGCGCCGTCGGACGGAACGGGTGCACCTGCGGATTGAGATGATCGAGGCCCAAATCGCGCAGAAACGGTGCTGGATCGCGGCACAACAGGCGATCATCCGCGAACAAATCGAGCGCCAGGTGCGTTTGGGTGACCAGTTGCAGGCCATCCGACCGCGGCTGACCGAACTGGAAGCACACTATACCGGCAAACGGGTGCCTCCCAACTCGCAGTTGGCTCAAGTCCGCCAGCGTAAAGCCAGTTGGGAACGTCAACTGCGGTCTGCGCTCGAACAGGAGAGCCAGGCGCGTCGCGCTCTCGAGCAACACCAACAGCGATTAGAGGCTCTCATCGCCGCACGGGATGCGCTCCTCAACTGGCTGGCGCAACTGGAAGTAGACAACGCTACCTGTCCTAACCCGGTGCGCGTCCGTTGGCTGCTCGACGGGGGCTTCGGAGACGCCGCCAATGTCGCCTACCTGATTGAGATGGGCTACGATGGGTACACGATGGCCCACAACGGCAAGACGACCCAAGCTCTGCTCAAGGATGTGCCGGAGGATGCGTCGTGGATGCAAGTCGGGGCCCGCACCCAGGCGCTGGATACAGACCGTCACGAACTGGGCGACTGTCCTTACCCGGTGTGCTTGACGCTGCTGCGCTGGTCGGTTGGGGATGAGTTCCGGTACAGCACGCTGATCTCTTTCAGCGAGGCTGAGGAATTGCCCACCGCTGATCTGTTCCCCACCTACCACGAGCGCCAGGACGTGGAAGCCGGGATCAAGCAGGGCAAAGGCACGTTCGGCTTCACCAAACTGCACGTGCGTTCGCCTGCCGGAATCCGTCTCCTGGGCCAGTTTGCGTTGGTCTTTTGGCCCAACTTCGTGCATTGGGCTGCCGACTGGCTAGCGGCCCAAGCGCAAGACCGCTTCGCTCAGGTCTTGCAGCAGGTGCGCACGCAAGTTCGCATTGCCGCCAATACCCCCGCTGTCGTGCTGACCAATGTCAGCGGGCAGATGCTGGGGTTTGCTGCGGACGGCCCGTATGCTGGCGTGCAAATCCGACTGGATAGCCCTTTCGTCTACCAGTTCCCGATGCCCTTGTTCCAAACTTGGGAGCAATTGTGGCCGGTTTCGTCTGAATCTGTTAAAGAGCAGCTATCGGCTATCCTCGCCGACGAGACTTCACCATCACTGGCCGATGTGCTGTTTGCCCAAACCAGTGTGAATCTGCCGGAAAAAGTTCCTGATTTTGGACTTATCGGACGATTGCCTCCATGAGTGCGCAATCACTACGTTGAAGCGAAGGTGAAATGCATTTCGTAGCGTATACACGGTTGAACTTTATACAAATCGTGCTCTCCATCCCCTTGCTTCTCTTCCTGCCTGGCTACGTGACCCGGCTGGCACTCCTTGCGTACCGTTCCGAGCGTATCCAGGCAGACTGGCTCGAGTTCTGCTTTCAATGCCTGCTCTTCAGCCTCCTGCTGACAGGTTGGGCGGGCGTCACCCTGGTACAACTGGGGTGGTTTAGCCTGCCTCGCCTCCTGCTCTGTAACGCCTGCTACACACTTGTGCTGAGTGTACTGGCCTGGCGTCGCCGCCGTTTGGGATGGATTTCGCCTCGCTTGCCTGACCGTTCGGCGTGGTTGCTGTTGGGTTTGCTGATCGTGGCGGCTGCGCTCTTTTTCCATCCCCACGAATTCATCTTTGGTGGAGCCGACGCTGGGGTGTATGTGAATCTAGGAGCGAACATTGCCCGTACCGGCTCCTGGCTTGTCCACGATCCCACTGTGGCTGCTCTCGATTCCAGCCTCTACCCGGCGTTGTTCCGTGAGCAGCCGCCAGCCTCTGCCGCCCGTTATATCCAGTTTCCTGGCTTCTACCTGGCTGATGAGCAACCAGGGCTCATCATTCCACAGTTCTACCCACTGCACCCTACCTGGCTGGCGATTCTCTATAGCCTGGGGGGGGTGCGTGCCAGCCTTTTCGCCACGCCGTTTTGGGGGCTACTGGGTTGCGTGGCCGTCTACCTTGCCGCTCGAGCGCTCTTTGGCCGCCGGACAGGCCTTCTGGCCGCCGGGCTCCTGACCATCACTGCTACCCAGATCTGGTTTTCCCGTTACCCAACCTCTGAGGCACTGACTCAATTCTTGCTCTTCAGTGGCATCTATACCTTCACAATGTACATGGCTGACGAGTCGTTGTGGATGGGATTGCTGTCCGGGCTTGCTCTGGGCCAGGTAACCCTGGCGCGCATAGACGTGTACTTCCTGTTGGCTGTGCCTGTGTTTTACGCTATCTACTTGAGATTGAATCGCAGGTTGAGTGTGCGCCATCTCGCTTTCTTTCTGCCTTTCCTGGTGATGTTTGTTCACTCATTGCTCTTTGCCTGGTTCCAGTCCTGGCCCTACTTTCGCGCTATCTACCGCTTCAGTTTGCAGACCCTGCCGCTGCCCTGGCCCATACTGGCGGCTATCGGTATCGCAGGATGGATCGCCCTCCTCATCTTCGACCACTGGGCCGGGAAGCATCCAGGTTGGCAGCAACGGCTGGCCCCTTACGGACGTTGGGCTGCGACAGCGCTGGCCGTGCTCCTCGTGCTGGCCACCCTGTACGGCTATTTCATCCGTCCTCGTCTTGCTGATACGACAACTACGGCATATTATTGGTATGGCGACTACAATATCCCAAACGTCGAGCCCTACAACCTGGTGCGATTGGGCTGGTACATCTCGCCCCTGGGCATTGCCCTGGCAGTTTTAGGGGCATGGTGGATGCTACGGCACGAGATGAATGTGCGCACGGCGTTCTTCCTGGGCCTGGGCCTGTTCTTCTCATTCTTGTTCCTGCATCGCAGCCGCAACAACCCACATCATATTTACGTTATGCGGCGCTACGTGCCAGCGGTCATTCCATCGTTCGCCATTGCGGCTGCCTACGCGTTGGATACGTGGCTCCGGCGCACTGGTTGGCGTCGCTGGTTCGCTGTCGGACTGACAGTCGTTCTGGCTGGGTGGTTGTTGTACAGCGCTCGGGTAGTGATCCCCCACGTCGAATATCGAGGAGCGGTGAAGCAGTTTGAGACGTTGGTCAATGTGCTGGGCAACGACCGGGCCGTGATCCTGTTCAACGACGACATTCCTGTAAGCACAGGCGCGACGTTGGGCACGCCGTTGCATTATCTTTACGGCTACACGGTCTTCGACCTGCAGGAAAAGTACGTGGATGGCCCGGCCTTACACGCGCAGATCGAACGGTGGCAGGACGCGGGCCGGCGAGTGTTGGTGGCCCTTGGTCCCGATGAGGTAGAAGGGCTCATCCCTGTGTCACAGTCAGTACCTGTCGCCAATCTCCGATTGGATGTGCCAGTGCTAGAAGTTTCGTATGAGCATTTCCCTCGCCAGATATGGCGTTATACTGTGAACTTGCCGGTGTACGAGTTGGCCCCGTTACCGTAAAGCAGGCACCCTTGGACTTTCCTCCTTCCAAGCCCGGGTACATGTAGTTGGAGCGTCATGCGCATCCTTCACCTCATTCAACGCTACTGGCCCGCTCGTGGCGGTGCAGAGACCCTCCTGGGTGAGATTTCCGAACGCCTGGCAGCCGAAGGCCATCAGGTGACAGTTGCGACCACCGATGCCCTGGACTTCGAACTGTTCTGGGACCCCTCCCGTCACCGCATATTGGAGCGGCAAGCACGACAGGACGGTGTTCGTATTCTCCGCTTCCCCGTGCGCCATCTGCCAGTCTCCCCTTTGACCTATCCGGCCTGGCGTCGTTTGCTCTGGCTTCTTTCGGCTCTTCGCCCAATCCCGGTGAACGTGCTCTCGCCTTTGGCCCGCTTCACACCCTGGGTGCCCGAGCTCTGGCGCTGGTTGGAATCCACCGACGAAAGCTTCGACCTGGTGGCAGGGATGACCATCTGCTTTGAACCGTTGTTGGAGGCAGGACTGCACTTTGCCCGACGCCGGGGTATTCCATTTGTCGCATATCCTCTCACTCACCTGGGGGCAGGACGTAAGCCAGGAGAGGATCTACTGAGTCGCTTTTACACCATGCGCCACCAGGTTGCCCTGGTGCAGGCTAGCGACGCTGTGGTGGCCCAGACGCCGACAGAGCGCGCCTTTTACGAAGGCCGAGGGGTCACCCGGGATCGTATGCTCGTAGCCGGGCCAGGGGTAAATCCGGCAGAAGTGTTGGGAGGAGACGGACAACGCTTTCGCAATCGCCACGGCCTTCAGGGCCATCTCGTCGTCTTCCTCTCCGCTATGTCTTACGACAAGGGCACCGTTCATCTGGTCGAGGCTATACGTCGCTTGTGGCAGTCCGGACGACAGGTGGAATTGGCCCTGGCTGGAGCCGTATTGGACCCTTTCCGCCGTTATCTGGACCAATTGCCGTCGGCGGATCGAGAGCGCATCCGTGTACTGGGCCCTGTCGAAGAAGAGGAAAAGCACGACCTGCTGGCCGCCTCTGACGTCTTTGTCATGCCTTCGCGCACCGACTCCTTCGGCATCGTCTACCTGGAGGCCTGGCTCTACAGGAAGCCGGTGATCGGGGCGCGTACCTGGGGTGTGAACGACGTGATAGAGGATGGACGAGATGGCCTGCTGGTACCTTTTGGCGACGCGCCTGCTCTGGCTGAAGCCATCGCTTACCTCCTGGACCATCCCGCTGAGCGGGGAATGATGGGCGCACGAGGAGAACGCAAGGTGTACCAGTCCCATACGTGGGAACACAAGTACACTCTGGTGCGTGGCTTATACGATCAACTGACGGACTGTAGAAAGGCGCGCTAGGTGCGGATCCTGCATCTCGTCCACCAATACCTGCCAGAGCACGTGGGTGGCACCGAACTCTACACCCGCTGGCTGGCCCGCGCGCTGAGCCAGCAGGGCCATCAGGTCACCATCTTCTACCGTCGCAGTGCAGAGGGTATCGGCCAGGAGTACCGTACCGAAGAGGGCGTACACGTCTGGACAGCCTGGGCTGGCCCACTGAGTCCCACACGCCGGTTCCTGGCCACTTTTGGGGATTCTCGGATAGCCCCTGCCTTCGAGCGTGTCCTGGAAGAAGCCAGCCCTGATCTGGTGCACATTCAGCACCTGATGGGGTTACCAGCTGGCTTGCTTCGTCCCGTCCAGCAGAGAAGGCTGCCCATTGTGATCACCCTGCACGACTACTGGTGGGTGTGTCCGAATGCGCAGTTATTGACCAACTACAGCCAGCATCTATGCGACGGCCCCCGCGCGTACCTGAACTGTGCTCGCTGCACCCTGGCGCGGGGTGGCCATCCCCGGCTCTTGATAGCCACCCCTCCACTGGCAGGTCTATTGGCCTGGCGCAACCGCTTGTTGCGCCGAATTCTGCGGGCGGCAGATAGGCTGATCGCTCCCACGGAGTTCGTTCGTCGTTGGTACATCACGCATGGTGCGCTGTTGGATCGTGTGGTGGTGATCCCACATGGGCTCGAGGGTCCTGGACAAAGACCGCCTGGAAACCGCAAGCCAGATGGTCTGGTGCGTTTCGCGTATGTTGGAGGGCTTTCCTGGCAGAAGGGCGTTCACGTCCTGGTGGAAGCCTTCGGCGGAATCCACGGGCCGGCGGAACTGTGGATCGCGGGAGACGAATCCTCCGACCCTGCTTACGTGGCTCACCTGCGCGCGCAGGCTATACCGGGTGTGCGCTTTCTGGGAAGGCTGACACGGGAAGAAGTGTGGAAGACACTAGCTCAGGTAGATGCAGTAGCAATCCCCTCTCTATGGTATGAGACGTTTTCCTTCATCGCGTCTGAATCCTTCGCCGCCGGTGTACCGGTGGTCGCCTCTCGCCTGGGCCCCCTGGCGGATAGAGTCCACGATGGTGTGGACGGCATGCTAGTGCCACCAGGGGACGTGGCCGCCTGGCGGGCGGCGTTACAACGGCTGGTGGACGAGCCGCATCTGCTGGCCCGGCTGCGGGCCAATGTGCATCCTCCGATGACGTTGGACGAGCACGTAGATCGGATAGAGGCGCTCTACGTCCAACTCGTTGACGGAAACCGTCGGCAGCAAGCGGCACCATAGTTGCACGCACACCCTACAGTGCTATAATCCCCCCAGGAGTCCACGTGAACCAAGGCGGACGGCAGATCGCAAAGGCAGCCACATTGGTGATGGCGCTCTTCGTCGTGAGCCGCGTGCTGGGGCTGGTGCGCCAGATGGTCATCGGCGCGCTGTTCGGCAC